>Ga0066388_100002992_pt1 | contig 10700 bp, 11 predicted proteins | sample PanSoiMetaGPlot6_FD_64539 | JGI IMG/M metagenome (GOLD analysis project Ga0066388, IMG submission 64539) | Tropical forest soil microbial communities from Panama analyzed to predict greenhouse gas emissions - Panama Soil - Plot 6 (Hybrid Assembly) | ecosystem: Environmental > Terrestrial >... | reverse complement strand
CGCGATCGACCTGCTCAGCCTGCCGCTCGACGACAAGCCGACCTACGACCTGCTGTCCCGCGGCGACACGCTGGGCGTGTTCCAGTTCGACGGCGGGCCGATGCGCACGCTGCTGCGGATGATGAGGCCGGACAACTTCGAGGACATCTCCGCCGTCGGCGCCCTGTACCGGCCCGGTCCTATGGGCGTGAACTCGCATACCAACTACGCGCTGCGCAAGAACGGGCAGCAGGAGATCACACCCATCCATCCGGAGCTCGAGGAGCCGCTGCGCGAGGTGCTCGAGCCGACCTACGGCCTGATCGTCTACCAGGAGCAGGTGCAGAAGGCCGCCCAGATCCTGGCCGGCTACACCCTCGGCCAAGCGGACCTGCTCCGCCGGGCCATGGGCAAGAAGAAGAAGGAGATCCTGGATAACGAGTTCGTCCCGTTCCGCCAGGGCTGCCGGGACCGGGGCTACTCCGACCAGGCCATCCAGGCCGTCTGGGATGTGCTGGTCCCGTTCGCCGGCTACGCCTTCAACAAGGCGCACTCCGCCGCGTACGGCCTGGTGTCGTACTGGACGGCGTATCTCAAGGCGAATTACCCCGCCGAGTACATGGCCGCGCTGCTCACCTCCGTCGCCGACGATAAGGACAAGTCGGCGCTGTACCTGAGCGAGTGCCGCCGGATGGGCATCAAGGTGCTGCCGCCCGACGTGAACGAGTCGGTGGCCACGTTCGCCCCGGTCGGAAGGGACATCCGGTTTGGCCTGGCGGCGATCAGGAACGTGGGCGGCAACGTGGTGGAGGCCATCATCGCGGCTCGCAAGTCTAAGGGCGGCTTCACCGGCTTCACCGACTTCCTGCGCAAGGTCACCCTTGTGGTGTGCAACAAGCGGGTGATCGAGTCGCTGATCAAGGCGGGCGCGTTCGACTCGTTCGGGGATGACCGCAAGGGGCTGGTGCTGGTGCACGAGCAGGCGGTCGACGCCGTGATCGACATCAAGCGGAACGAGGCGATCGGGCAGGACTCGCTGTTCGGCGGCGACGCCGAGGCGGAGGCGGTGTTCGACGTGCCGGTGCCCGCGGGGGAGTGGGACAAGACCACCCGGCTCAACTTCGAGCGCGAGATGCTCGGCCTGTACGTCTCCGACCACCCGCTGCTCGGCGTCGAGCACATCATCGCCCGGGAGAGCGACTGCTCGCTGGCCGACCTGATGGCGGACGAGGCCGAACCGCGGTTGCGGGCGGGGGACCGGTCAGACGCGCAGATCGTGAAGGTCGGCGGCATCCTGTCCGGGGTGCAGCGCAAGGTGACCAAGCAGGGCAACCAGTGGGCCGCGGCCACGCTGGAGGACCTGGGCGGCGCCATCGAGGTGCTGTTTTTCCCGCAGACTTACCAGCTGTACGCGACGTCGATCGCCGAGGACGCGGTAGTGGTGGTGAAGGGCAAGGTGGACCGGCGCGACGACGTGCCCAAGCTGATCGCCATGGACCTGGCCATACCCGACCTGTCCGTGGACGACTCCGGCCCTTTCGTGGTCTCGATGCCGGTGGCCAGGTGCGTCCCGCCGGTCGTTGAGCGTCTCAGGGAGGTGCTGGTGACCCACCCGGGCCCGACCGAGGTGCACCTGAAGCTGCGTGGCCACGAGCGCACCACGGTGGTCCGGCTGGACGACAAGCTCCGAGTAGCCACTTCGCCCGCCCTGATCGGCGACCTGAAGCAGCTACTCGGTCCGGCCTGCGTGAGCTAGGGGACTACCCGGCCCGGGGGCCGATGAGCTGGTCGAGGAAGGTCTTGTACATCCGCAGCGTCTCGCGCAGCGTCTCGGTGTCGGCGTTGGTGCCCTCGCCCCACCGGCCGCGCAGCGAGCGCTGCTGCTCGGTGATGGCGCGCTGCCGTTCCTCGATGGCCCGCTGCCGCTCCTGGATGGCCGCTTCCAGCTTGGTGGTGACCTGCGCGACGATGTCGGCGGCCTCGGTCACCGACGCGCGCGGGTCGTCCACGAACTTGAACTGGATCTGCTGCCACTGGGAGGTGTAGGTCGCGGCGTCCGGGATCAGGTTCCCGTAGGTGAGGTCGCTGAAGTCGCCCAGCGTCCCGGCCGCCTGGCCCGGCCGCAGCTCGCCGCCGTTCGGGGTGGTGGCGGCGTGCCGCCCAGTCGCGGCCTCAGCCGGCCCGGTCGGCTCGGCCGCCGCGGCATCGGCGGCCGCCACATCGTCGGCTGCGGTGCCACCCGCCGGGACATCGGAGGCCGCGTTGCCGGCGGCCGGAACGTCCGCGATGGTCGCCGTGCCGGCCTGATCCCGGGAAACCCCGGGCATGGGCGCGGTCTGGTCACCCGCGCGCCTGGTCGTCCCGACCATGTCCGGTTCGGTCGCCGCATGATCCCCGCCGGGGACCTCGGGCCTGGTCACCGCGACCGGTTCGTCGTGGCCTTCCGCGGCCGCGCCGGGCTCGTCCCAGTAGTCGCGCTTCGAACCGGTCTCGCGGGAGATCGGGCTGTCGGCCATGGCCGCCTCGTCCTGCCGGGTCACCCACGGCGGGCTGGCAGAGGGCGCGTCGGGATCGGCGACCGGAGCGTCCGGGCCGACGCCCGCCCGGTCGGCAGCGGCCTGGTCCTCCCGCTCGGAGCCGCCGCGCAGCGCCGAAGCCACCTTCTGGAAGCGGGTCATCGGCCGGGACTCCTCGGTGCGGCTTTCCTCTGTCTCTTCCTCGGGGACCACGTCGCCGCGGACGACGTAACCGGATCCCCTCCCTTGGCTGTACTGGTCCTGGGTCATGGCAGTCATCTCTCCCCTGAGTGCTTGTTAGCGTCTGTGCCTACCGGGGCGTGTCCGCGGTCCGGTCGGTGTTCTCCGCGGCCAGTTCGCGGCGTGGCGCGGCGTAGGTCCGCAGGCCGGTCAGGTCCTCGAACAGCGCCCGGTAGCGGATCATGGTCTCCCTGAGCTGCTCGGTGCTCGCCGATTCGGTCCGCAGCTCCAGCGTCTGCCGGTAGCCCACGAGCGCAGGGCCGTGATGCACGGACAGCGCGTCCATGCTGGTGTTCCTGTCGTCCGTCGGGTACCCGCGGTCCCGCATGACGTTCCAGATCAGCGTGTTCGCGGCGGCGACCGCCTCGGCCGGGGTGTCCACGAACCGCTCCTGCACTGCGGTCCAGTCACCGCTGTAGCTGGCCTGCTGCTCGGGCGACAGCTCGCGAATCGGCAGCGCCCGCACGCGCCGCTGCCGTTCGGCCAGCTCGGCGTCGGCCTTCTTCCGGCTGCCCAGCTTCTCCACCAGGCGGTCGTACTCCGGCCCGAACTGGCGGCGCAGCCTGGCCCTCCGCATTTCCGCCGAGGCCACCACGACCGCTGCCACCACGACGATGACGGCGATGATGATCCCTATGATTGCTCCGGTCGGCATAATGACCTCCGTGATATGTCGGAACGGCCTTCCGACTCCCCTCGATGAACCGGCCTAAACAGGCAGTGACATCGCCGGGCCCCGCCCGGGCTCTGGCTCAGGCTCCGGTGAGGTTGCGCTGGATGGCGCGCAGCGCCTGGACAATCGCCTCGCGCTCGGCCGGCCCGAACGTCCCCAGCGCCCGCTCGGTGAGCTTGTCCGTCTCGGCCGCGATCACGCCTTCCAGCGAGCGCCCCCGCTCGGTGAGCAGCAGCCGGACCAGCCGGCGATCACCCGGGTGCGGCTCGCGGCGCAGCAGGCCGGCCGCCTCCATCCGGGTAGCGGCCCTGGTCACGGTGGGGGTGGCCAGCCCGAGACGCCGGGCGATCTCGCCCGGCGTCTGCCCGTCCTCGGCCCACAGCAGGCGCAGGATGAACTGCTGCCCCTCGTGCACGCCATGTCGCGAGAAGGCCACCGAGGTCGCCACCGACAAGGCGTGCTTGGCCGCCCAGAACGCTGTCTGGAAGTCAGGCGCGGGCCGGTCATCGGCGGACGCCGGCGGGTCAGCCGCAGGTTCATCGGACATGGCAGCTTCAGCGTACGGCCCCGCGGCACGTTAGCCGGCTCATGGTATGCTCGTTATCCGGCTAACGAATTTGCGGTGGGGGGCCTAGACGGCGGGGGAGCGACGAGGAGGCATCCATGAAGTTCGGCATCAGCATCAGTACGTTCCCCTGGCCGGCCGAGGAGATCGGCCCGCGGATAACAAGGATCGCCACCGCGGCGGACGAGGCCGGCGTGGACAGCCTGTGGGTGATGGACCACTTCTTCCAGATCCGGCTGACCGGGCTGCCGCCCGAGTCGCCCATGCCCGAGGCCTACGCCACGCTGGGCGTCCTGGGCGGGCTCACGAAATCCATCAAGCTGGGCACGCTCGTCACCTCCGTCGCCTACCGGCACCCCGGCGTGCTGGTCAAGACGGTGACGACGCTCGACGTGCTGACCGGCGGCCGGATGATCTTCGGCGTCGGGGCGGGCGCGCCGTGGAACATCCAGCCCGCCGGCCCGGGCACCACGTTCGAGGCCGAGGGTCTGGGCATCCCGTTCCCCTCCCTGGCCGAACGATTCGAACGCCTCGAGGAGCTCCTCCAGATCGCGCACCAGATGTGGCGCGGCGACGAGCGCCCCTACCAGGGGCAGCACTACCAGCTGGTCCGCCCGCTCAACTCGCCGAACTCCCTGCAGCGGCCGCACCCCCCGATCCTGATCGGCGGCAGCGGGGAGGGCAAGACCCTGCGCCTGGTCGCCCAGTACGCCGATGCCTGCAACCTGTTCGACGTGCAGGGCTCCCGGTTCCAGGACAACCTCACCCGCAAGCTGGCGGTGCTCAAGGACCACTGCGACCGGCTGGGCCGCGACTACGCCGCCATCGAGAAGACCGTCAGCACCAGCTTCGACCTGGGCGAGGACCCGAAACAAGGCGCGGCCGCACTGCTGGCTCACCTGCGCGAGCTGGCCGCGGCCGGCATCGGCACCGCCCTGGTCGCGCCCGGCCGGCCCTGGGACGAGGCCAGCTTCGACGCGGTCGCGGCGATGCTGCCCGAGATACACGCTATCGAGCCAGAACGACCCTGACGGGTACGATCATGCGGTGAAGGGGCGACTGGCCGCGTTCGCCGCGGCCCTGGCGGGCAGCGCGCTACTCGGCGTGGTCGCCGGGCTCATCTGGGCCGTGGTGGCGCCGCGGGCGCTGCTGCAGGAAGTGGGGCACGGCGAGGCCCAGCTCGTCAACGCGGAGACCAGCGCGTTCATCGTCGCCGACGCCTGGTTCTGCCTGATCTCCGTCCTCGGCGGGGCGATCACGGGCATCGTCGGCTACCGGCTGCTGGTCCGCCGGGCCGGCTGGATCGCGACGGCCGGGCTCGTCCTCGGCGCCGTGGCGGCCTCCATGCTGGCCCTGTGGACCGGCGAGAACATCGGGCTGGGCACCTACGACCACCTGCTCGCCACCAGCCCGGACGGCACCTTCTTCCACGCCTCGCTGGCCCTGGGGGCCAAGAGCGCGCTGGTGTTCTGGCCGGGCCTCACCTCGCTGATCGTGCTGCTGGCCGAGTACGCCCGCCGCCGTCCAGCCCCCGAGGTAGAAGGGGGCTGGGGAGGTGGGCGGGTCTCCGTAGACTAAGCGGGTGATTTCCCGTATCGACTTGCGTGGGCGCGCGCCCGCCAGCCTGACCCGCACCGCCCTGGCCGGCGTCCTGCCCCGGGCCGCGACCGACGTCGAGACGGCCGTCGCGCAGGTCCGGCCGCTGTGCGAGGACGTCAGGAACCGCGGTGCCGAGGCCGTCCGCGAGCTCACCGCCCGCTTCGACGGCGTCGACCTGCCCACCACCGTGGTGCCTCAACAGGCCCTGGACACGGCCCTGGCGGGGCTCGCCGCCCCGGTGAGGCAGGCCCTGGAGGAGGCCGTCAAACGCACCACGATGGTGCACAGCGCGCAGATCCCGGCCGAGAACCCCACCCGGGTCACCGACGGCCTGACCGTCACCGGGCGCTACGTCCCGGTCGGCCGGGCCGGCGTGTACGTGCCCGGCGGCCTGGTCGCGTATCCGAGTTCGGTCGTGATGAACATCGTCCCGGCCCAGGTCGCGGGCGTGACCTCGATCGCGGTGGCATCCCCGCCCCAGAAGGACAACGACGGGCGGCCGCACCCGTCCGTGCTGGCCGCGTGCGCGCTGCTCGGCGTGCGCGAGGTGCACGCGGTCGGCGGGGCCCAGGCGCTGGCCATGTTCGCCTACGGCACGCGGGACTGCGCGCCGGCCGACGTCATCACAGGCCCGGGCAACGTCTACGTGGCCGCGGCCAAGCGGGTGCTGCGCGGCGTGGTCGGCACCGACGGCGAGGCCGGCCCGACCGAGGTGGCGATCATCGCCGACGACACCGCGGACCCGCGCTACGTCGCCGCCGACCTGGTTGCGCAGGCCGAACACGACGAGCTGGCCGCCTGCCTGCTCATCACCACCGACGAAACGCTGGCCGACAACACCGACGAGGAGCTCAGAACCCAGGTCGCGGCGGCCCGGCACCGCGAGCGGGTCGAGCAGGCCCTCAGCGGCCAGTCCGCCTGCGTGCTCGTGGACGGCGACGACGCGGCGCTGGCCGTCAGCGACGCGTGGGCGCCCGAGCATCTGGAGATCCAGGCCAGGGACGCGGCCAAGCTGGCGGCGCGGGTGACGAACGCGGGCGCGGTGTTCGCCGGCCCGTATACCCCGGTCTCGCTCGGCGACTACCTGGCCGGCTCGAACCACGTGCTGCCGACCGGCGGGACCGCGCGGCACACCAGTGGCCTGTCCGTGTTCCCCTTCCTGCGCCTGATCAACGTGGTGGAGTGCGACCGCGGCGCGCTGGCCGCCACCGCGCCGCTGATCGACGCGCTGGGCGGCGCCGAGGACCTGGCCGCGCACGTGCAGGCCGTCCGGGTCAGGGTGCCGGTGAAATCATGACCAGCGCGGGAACCCCGCCCGTTCGGGACGATCTGAAGGACCTCACCCCGTACGGCGCGCCGCAGATCGACGTGCCGGTCCGGCTGAACACCAACGAGAACCCGTACCCGCCCAGCCCTCGCCTGGTCCGGGCGGTGGCCGACGCGGTGACGCAGGCGGCCGCCACCCTGAACAGGTACCCGGACCGGGACGCGGTCGAGCTGCGCAAGGACCTGGCCGACTACCTCGGGCCCGGCCTGACCGGCGGCCAGGTGTGGGCGGCCAACGGCTCCAACGAGGTCATCCAGCAGCTGCTGCAGGCGTTCGGCGGTCCGGGGCGGCGGGCCCTCGGCTTCGACCCGGGTTACTCGATGCACCCGCTGATCGCGCGGGTGACCTGCACCGAGTGGGTGTCGGCGGCCCGGGACGAGGACTTCGGCCTGGACCCCGGGCAGGCCGCCGAGACGATCGCCGAGCACCGGCCCGACCTGGTCTTCCTCACCTCGCCGAACAACCCGACCGGCACCGCCGCCCCGCTGGAGCTGATCGAGGCGGTGTGCGCGGCCGCGCCGGGCCTGGTCGTGATCGACGAGGCGTACGCCGAGTTCGCCAGGGACGGCACGCCCAGCGCGCTTACCCTGCTGACCCGCCACCCCGGCCTGGTCGTCACCCGCACCATGTCCAAGGCGTTCGCGATGGCCGGCGCCCGGATCGGGTACCTGGCCGCGGCGCCGGACGTGGTGGAGAAGCTGCTGCTGGTGCGGCTCCCGTACCACCTGTCCGCGGTCACCCAGGCGGTGGCGCGCGCCGCCCTCGCGCTGGCCGCCGAACCGCTGGCCACCGTCACGAAACTACGTACCGAACGGGACGGGCTCGTCGCCTGGCTGCGGCAGCGGGGCCTGTCCGTGGCCGATTCAGACGCGAACTTCGTGCTGTTCGGCGAGTTCGGCGCGCGGCGTGCGGTCTGGCAGGGCCTGCTCGACCGGGGCGTGCTGGTCCGTGAGGTGGGCCCGCCGCGCTGGCTGCGGGTCACGGTGGGGACGCCGGAGGAGATGACGGCATTCAAGGCGGCGCTGGACGAGGTGCTCAGGCGATGAACCGCACCGCCCGGGTGGAGCGGCTCACCCGCGAGACGCAGATCATGGTCGAACTCGACCTGGACGGCATCGGGGTGGTCGAGGTCGGCACCGGCGTGCCGTTCTTCGACCACATGCTGGCCCAGCTGGGCAAGCATGGCTGCCTGGACCTGACCGTGCGGGCCAAGGGCGACGTCGAGATCGACGCGCACCACACGGTGGAGGACACCGCCATCGCGCTCGGCCAGGCGCTCAGGGAGGCGCTGGGGGACAAGTCGGGCATCGCCAGGTTCGGCGACGCCCTGGTGCCGCTGGACGAGACGCTGGTGCAGGCCGCGGTGGACCTGTCCGGGCGGCCGTACGTGGTGCACCACGAGCCGGACGGCATGGCCCCGCTGATCGGCACCTACGACACGACGCTGACCAGGCACATCTTCGAGTCCCTCGCGTTCGCCGCGGGGATCTGCCTGCACGTCCGGGTGATCGAGGGCCGCAACCCGCACCACATCGTGGAGGCCCAGTTCAAGGCGGTGGCCCGGGCGCTGCGCACGGCCGCCGCACCGGACCCGCGGGCCGGCGGCATCCCCAGCACCAAGGGCGTGCTGTCATGACCCGCCGGGTCGTGGTACTGGACTACGGGTCGGGGAACCTGCGCTCGGCGCAGCGCGCGCTGCAGCGGGCCGGCGCGCAGGTGGCGGTGACCGCCGATCCCGACGCCGCGCTGGACTGCGACGGCCTCGTCGTCCCCGGCGTGGGCGCGTTCGCCGCCTGCATGGCCGGGCTGCGCGCGGTCGGCGGCGACAAGCTGATCGCCCGGCGGCTTGAGCTCGGCCGCCCGATCCTGGGCATCTGCGTCGGCATGCAGGTGCTGTTCACTGCCGGGGCGGAGCACGGGGTTCAGTCCGACGGCTGCGCGGCCTGGCCGGGCACGGTCGAGCGGCTCGACGCGGGCGTGCTGCCGCACATGGGCTGGAATACGGTGACCGCGGCACCAGGATCGGCGCTGTTCGGCGGCATCGCCCCCGGCACCCGGTTCTACTTTGTGCACTCCTACGCGCTGCGCGAACCCGGCGCGCGCGACCTGCAGGCGGCGGGCGCGCTGGTCTCCTGGACCGAACACGGCGAGCCGTTCGCCGCCGCCGTAGAGAGGGGGGCAGGGGAGGTGGGTGGGAGGCTGGCGGCGACCCAGTTCCACCCGGAGAAGTCGGGCGACGCCGGTGCCGCCCTGCTGGCCAACTGGCTGGAGACGCTGTCATGACGCAGCTGACCCTGCTTCCCGCCGTCGACGTCACCGACGGGCACGCGGTCCAGCTCGTCCAGGGCGTGGCCGGCAGCGGCGGGCGCTACGGCGACCCGATGGAGGCCGCGCTGGCCTGGCAGCGGGCCGGGGCCTCGTGGATCCACCTGGTCGACCTGGACGCGGCGTTCGGCCGCGGGTCGAACGCGGACCTGCTCGCCGACGTGGTCCGCACGGTCGGCGTGCAGGTCGAGATGTCCGGCGGCATCAGGGACGATGAGTCCCTCAGCCGCGCGCTCGCCACCGGATGCGCCCGGGTCAACATCGGCACCGCGGCGCTGGAGAACCCGGACTGGGTCCGTTCGGTCATCGCCAGGCACGGCGACCGGGTGGCGGTCGGCCTGGACGTCCGCGGCACCCGGCTGGCCGCCCGCGGCTGGACCGCCGAGGGCGGGGAGCTGCACGAGACGCTGGACCGGCTGAACGCCGAGGGCTGCGCCCGGTACGTGGTCACCGACGTGCTCAAGGACGGCACGCTGCGCGGCCCGAACCTGGCCCTGCTCCGCGACGTCTGCGCCCGCACGTCCGCGCCGGTGGTGGCCAGCGGCGGCGTGTCCGCGCTCGCTGACCTGCGGGCCCTCGCGGAGCTCGTCCCGCTGGGCGTGGAGGGCGCGATCGTCGGCACCGCCCTGTACGAGGGCGCGTTCACCCTGGAACAGGCGCTGGCCGAGGTCGCCGCGCCATGAGCGTCGCGGTGCGGGTCATCCCCTGCCTGGACGTGGACGGCGGCCGCGTGGTCAAGGGCATCAACTTCCGCGCGCTGCGGGACGCCGGCGACCCGGTCGAGCTGGCCGCCTTCTACGACGCAGAAGGAGCCGACGAGCTCACCTTCCTCGACATCACCGCCTCCAGCGGCGGCCGGGACACCATGGTCGACGTGGTGCGGCGCACCGCCGAGCAGGTGTTCATCCCGCTCACCGTGGGCGGCGGCGTGCGCAGCGTGGCCGACGTGGACCGGCTGCTGCGGGCCGGGGCGGACAAGGTCTCGCTGAACACCGCGGCCATCGCCCGGCCGGAGCTGCTGGCCGAGGCCGCCCGGCGGTTCGGGTCGCAGTGCGTGGTCCTGTCCGTGGACGCACGGCGCGCCCCCGGTCCTCCCAGCGGGTTCGAGGTGACCACGCACGGCGGGCGGACCGGCACCGGGATCGACGCGGTGGACTGGGCCCGGCGGGCCACCGAGCTCGGCGCGGGCGAGATCCTGCTGAACTCGATGGACGCCGACGGCACCACGATCGGCTTCGACCTGGAGCTGATCCGGGCGGTGCGCGCCGTGGTGACCGTCCCGGTGATCGCCAGCGGCGGCGCGGGCACCCTGGCCCACTTCGCCCCGGCCGTGGACGCGGGCGCCGACGCGGTGCTGGCCGCCAGCGTGTTCCACTTCGGCACGCTGCGCATCGGCCAGGTCAAGACCGCCCTGCGCGGCGCCGGCCACCCGGTTCGCTGACCGGCACAGTCAGAGCCCGGCGCTCAGAGCCCGGC
>Ga0066388_100002990_pt1 | contig 10703 bp, 10 predicted proteins | sample PanSoiMetaGPlot6_FD_64539 | JGI IMG/M metagenome (GOLD analysis project Ga0066388, IMG submission 64539) | Tropical forest soil microbial communities from Panama analyzed to predict greenhouse gas emissions - Panama Soil - Plot 6 (Hybrid Assembly) | ecosystem: Environmental > Terrestrial >... | reverse complement strand
GGCACGTGCGTCGTGCTCGGCCCGTTCGGCTACAACCTCGGCGCCGGCATGACGGGCGGGCAGGCGTTCGTGTTCGATCCCGACGGCATGTTGTCGGCGCGGTTGAACCCGCAGCTGGTGGAGGCGTCGAAGCTCGACGACCCGCAGGCGGCGGAGCTCCGGTTCCTGCTCGAGCGGCACCGGGAGGTCACCGGGTCGCCGCACGCCGCCCGGATGCTCGACGACTGGGACACGACGTTGCGCAGCTTCTGGCGGGTGGCGCCCGTCGGCGAGGTGGCGCGGATCGAACGGGCGAACCAGAACGTCATCGGCGCCGCCCGCTGAATCGGCTAGCCCGACAACAGCAGCTGCGGTCGCGAGCCGTAGCCGAACAGACTCGCGACCGGGCTGCGCAGGAGACCGCCGCGCTCGTCCTCGTAGTCGCGCACGGCGTCGTTGTACTTCTTGACGACAGCCTGCAGCGGCGGGGTGCTCGTCCCCTGGAAGGCGGCGATGGCCTGGTTCAGGCCGTCTGCCCCCCGCAACCGGTCCGAGCCGGCGACGACCGCCTGCAGCCGGGTCGCGAGCCCCTCGAGCTGATCGGCGGTTGCCGCTTCGGCGTCGGCGTCGGCGTCGTCCGGCCGCGCCCGCTGCAGCTCGCCCCAGCGGGCCAGCCGGAGCCCGAGGGCGCGGGCCACGTCGCGCTCGCCGCCTCCGGCCGCCGCGAGCTGTGCGTTCGCCTCTCCGAGGCGGTTGTACCGATCGGCGAGCGGTCCGCGCACCGGCGTCCAGGCGTGGTCGACTGCGGTCCGGCTGTCCTCGAGCTTGGGGCGCGTCGTGAGCACGAGCGCGACCGCTCCGATCACCAGGAGCACGAGGACGACGACGGCGAGGCGTCGGACCCGACGACTCATCAGCGGGAAAGCTACCGGCGGGCTGTCGGCCGATCGCTGATCCCCTAGCGTCGGTCGCGTGATCACCTCGCTCGCCCACACCGCGGTCTGCGTGCCCGACGTCGAGGCCGCGGTGGAGTGGTACCGGTCGGTGCTCGGCCTGACCGTCTTGTCGCCGCCGGTGCTCATGGAGGGCGACGCCATCGAACGCGACATGGGGGAGCTCGTCCCGAGCCCGGTCGCGTTGAAGGGCGCGATCCTCGGCTTCCCCGACGGCGGGGACCGGGTGCTCGAGGTGCTGGAGTACCCGCGCGCGCCGGGCCGTCCCCGGCCGCCCGACGCGAGCGTCGTCGACCACGGGTTCACCCACGTCGGGCTCCTGTGCGACGACATCGTGGCGACACGCGCCGAGCTCGAGGGGAAGGGCGTGCGCTTCCTCACGAGCGGCATCGCCGAGATCGCCGGCCTGCGCACGACCTGGTTCGCCGACCCGCACGGCCTCGTGTTCATCCTGCTGGAGAAGCGCGACACCGCGAAGCCCTACTTCGCGCAGTACTGATCCACCGGGACGCCGTCACACCCCTTCGGTACGATCACCGACATGACCCGCTCCCGGGTCGTGGTCGTGGCGATCCTCGCCGCCGCCTCGTTCGGGGGCTGGCGGCTGGGGCAGGCGCACCGCACCGCGACCGCCGCATGGACCGTCGTCGACGTGGTCGACGGCGACACGATCGCGGTCGCTCGCGGCGACTCGACCGACACCGTCCGGCTGCTCGGCGTCGACACGCCCGAGACGCATCATCCGAGGAAGCCCGTCGAGTGCTTCGGCCCCGAAGCCGCGGCGTACACGGGCTCACACCTGCGCGGGCGGATCGTGCAGCTCGAGGGCGACATCGAGGGGCGCGACCGATACGGCCGGCGCCTCGCCTACGTCATCGTCGACGGTGAGCGCTTCAACGACGACCTGCTCCGCCGCGGGTACGCCCGTCTGCTCGTCATCGAGCCCAACCACGCACACGCCCGCACGATGCTGCGCGAGGAGTTGGCGGCGAAACGCGCCGGCCGCGGCCTGTGGAGCGAGTGTTGACCCGGCGTGACTTCCTGTCAGCCGGAGTCGGGGGTGAGGCGGGTCCGGAGCTTGTCGATGGCGCCGCCCAGCACGTCACGCGTGTGCGTGCGCGACCAGCCGTGGACGTGGGCAAGGTCCTTCATCGACGCCGCCGGCCCGGCGAACCCGAAGCGGCGGATCACGACGTCGTACTCCACCGGGTCGAGGCAGTCGAAGCAGTGCGGGTCGACCCGGAGCTCGAGGGCGTCGAGGTCGATCTCTTCGACGGCGGCGGGGTCGTCGAAGCCGCCGGGGAGATCGGGGTAGGGCCAGCCGTCGTCGGAAGGGAAGACCGGGAAGCTCGACCACGCCATCGCGCCACTCCCGTTGCGGGTGCCTGACCGCATGGTGGCCGAGGCGGCTCGCCGCGTCAACGGGCGCACCCGGCGGTCACCCGGGGTGACGACCGACCAGCTCCAGCAGGGCTTCGCCGTGGCGTTCGACCTTGACCGGGCCGATGCCCGGGATCGTCAGGAGGTCGCCCCGTGAGCGGGGCCGGTCGCGGGCGACGGCCTCGAGGGTGGAGTCGTGGAAGATGACGTAGGCCGGCACCCCGGAGGCCCGGGCGAGGTTGCGGCGCCACTCGAGGAGCGCGCCCAGCAGCTCGGAGCTCTTCACGTCGGCGGCCGGGGCGCGCGAGCGCGCGCCGGCCATGCGCTCTCGTGCGACGGCGATGCCGCGACCGCGCTCGGCGCGTGCCGCGCCGGCGCCCGCCGGCGTCCGTGCCGCCGCCACCGTCTCCTCGATGGGCGCCAGCCACGGGCTCGGGGTGCGGCGGTACGTGCGCATCCCCACGGTGCGCTTCTGCGCCCAGCTCACGTGCAGGTGGCGCTCGGCGCGCGACAACGCGACGTACAGGAGTCGCAGCTCCTCGGCGCGTTCGGACGGTGTCTCGGCGTGGACGATCGGGACGAGGCCCGTCTCGACGCCGACGACGAACACCGTGTCGAACTCCAGCCCCTTGGCGCGATGGAAGCTGAGCAGCTCGACCGCGTGGGTACCCGGGCCGCCGGCATCGTCCCCCGCGCGCAACGCGGTCCGCAGGAACTCGAGGAAGCCCGCCAGCGACCCCTCACCGCCGTCGGCCGAGAGGTAGTCGCGGCCGAGGCGGCCGAGCTCGTCGACGTGCTCCCGGCGTTCCTCGGACGCGTCGGTGACGCTGTCGGTCAATGCCTCCAGGTGGCCGGCGAACGGGATGCCGGGACGCTCTCGCGTCCGCTCCCGCAGCGCATCCAACGCGACCTGCACTTCGGGTCGATCGAGGAACCGCCCGCCACCTCGGATTCGGAACGGGATGCCTTCGCGCCGCAGGGCCTCCTCGAACAACGCCGACTGGGCGTTCGTCCGGTACAGCACCGCCGACGACCACCGCGTCCCCGGCGTGCGCTCGCGGCGTAACCTGCGGGCGACTCCTTCGGCCTCGGCTTCATCGCTCGGGTAGGAGCGCACGACGGGCAGCGGGCCTTCCGCCCGCGAGCTGCGGACGGCGGTTCGCGCGCCGGTCGTCGTGAGCACCGCCGCCGCGGCCGCCACGACCTGTGGTGAGGAGCGGTAGTTCGTGCCGAGTCGGACGACGGCGGCACCGTCGAAGTAGTCGCCGAACCCGGTGAGGTACGACGCGTCGGCGCCCGCGAAGCCGTAGATCGCCTGGTCGCCGTCACCGACCACGCACAGGTCCGGGCGGTCGCCGAGCCAGGCGCGCACGAGGCGGAACTGGGCCGGGTTCGCGTCCTGGAACTCGTCCACGAAGAGGTGCTGGAAGCGCCAGCGCTGCGCGGCTTGGAACTCGGCGTCGGTTTCGAGCGCGTCGGCGCACCAGGTGATGAGGTCGTCGAAGTCGACGAGCCGCCTCCGCCGGCGCTCGCGCTCGTATCGCTCGAACAGGACGGCGATTTCGGCCGGCGGCCGGGGCGGGCTCCGGCGCGCCGCCTCGGCGGCGACCTGGTAGCCGTCGGGACCGATCAGGCGCGCTTTGGCCCATTCGATCTCGGCTGCGACCTCGGCCGCGAGCAGCGCCCGCTCGCCGCCGCGCCCCGGCAACATCGGCACGAGGATCCGCGCCTTCCGGTCGAGGAGGTTGGGCATCGGGCGGTCGCGGTCGTCGGACCTCCGCCGCAGTTGCGCCAGCGCCATGGCATGGAACGTGCCCGCGGCGACGTGCCGCCGGACGCCGAGGCTCGTCAACCGGTCGCCGAGCTCGCCGGCGGCCTTGCGCGTGAACGTGACCGCCAGCGTGTGGGCGGGGTCGATGTGGGCGTGGCGCGCCTGCCACGCGATGCGGCGGGTCAGGACGCGCGTCTTGCCCGCGCCGGCGCCGGCGAGGATCGCAAGCGGCTGCGCGCGCGTCGTGACCGCTTCGCGCTGCGCGTCGTCGAGACCGTCGAGCAGCGGGTCGTCGGGCACCCGAGGACCATACCGATCCACTACGACAGCAATCGCGGACCGGCGCGTCCGAACCGCGCCCGGAACGAGGAAAGGCCCCGAGTAGTCTTCGCTGCGTCGCAGCTCCGATCTCCTCGGGGCCTCACCTGTTCGGACTCCGGCTCTGCTGGCTCCCCGGCGGGCGGGGCGCCCCCTCGGCTGTCGTCCCGGTCCCTGGCGCCGGGGTTTCCGACGTTCGGTCACCGACCGATTCCTCGGACCCGTAATCCGGCGGCTGCCTTTCAGACATCACCAGTGCCGTGCCCTTGTCACCGGTGCCACGAACCTACGACCGCGACCGCGCGCCGTCAAGGGGCTACCTTCCGTTCGATGTACGTGTCGCGCGGCCGGTTCGAGGAGCTCGTCGCCGACGCACTCGACTCCATCCCGACCGACCTCGCCGCGCACATGGAGAACGTGGCAGTCATGGTCGAGGACTGGCCGACCCGCGAACAGTTCGGCGGGCGGCCGGGCACGCTGCTCGGTCTCTACGAGGGTGTGCAGCTGACGAATCGTTCACCGCTCAACTACGCCGGTGTGATGCCGGATCGCGTCACGATCTTCCGAGGGCCGTTGTGCGAGCGATCACGTGACGAATCGGACCTCGCGCACCAGATCCGCATCACCGTGATCCACGAGATCGGGCACCACTTCGGGATCGACGACGCCCGCCTCCGTGAGCTCGGGTGGAGCTGAGAACGTAGGCTGCCCACCGATGCGCGACGGTGCTCGCTGGCGCAACTGGGGCCGTAACCAGCAGTGCGCTCCCGCCGCGGTCGAGGATCCGGCGAGCGAGCTCGAGGTCATCGAGGCGGTCGAGCGGGCGAAGCGGGCGGGGCAGACCGTGAAGGTGGTCGGCGCCGGTCACTCCTTCACCGGTATCGCCTGCACCGACGGGCGCCTGCTGGAGCTCGGCGCGCTGAACCGCGTGGTCGCGATCGACCGTGACGCCGGCACTGCCACGGTCGAAGGCGGCATCCCGTTGTGGCACCTCAACGACGAGTTGGAGACGCGTGGCCTCGCGCTCCCCAACCTCGGCGACATCGACCGGCAGTCGATCTCGGGCGCCATCGCGACCGCCACGCACGGCGGAGGCAAGCAGTTCGGCGGGCTCGCCACGTTCGTGGCCGGCCTCGAGCTCGTCACGGGCGACGGGGAGCTGCTGCGCTGCTCCCGCGACGAGGAACCCGAAGTGTTCGCGTGCGCCCGCGTCGGACTGGGCGCGCTGGGCGTGGTCACCAAGGTGACGCTGCAGTGCGAGCCCTCGTTCCGGCTGCACTCGATCGAGAAGCCGCGGTCCCTCGAAGCGCTCGTCGACGACCTCGACGACATCATCGACCAGAACGAGCACATCGACTGCTACTGGTTCCCCCACACGGACGTCGCCACGGTGAAGGTTGCAAACCGCACCGAGGACCCGATCCGGGTGAAGTCGTCGTGGAAGGGGTGGCGAGACGACATCCTGTTCGCGAACTTCCTCTTCGGGGCGGCCGCGAAGTTCGGACAGCGCCGCCCGGACCTGATCCCGAGGCTGATGAACGTGGTCGCCGGCGGAATCGGCAAGACCGAGGTCGTCGACGTCGGCCACCGGGTGTTGTGCAGCCGGCGGCTCGTGAGATTCGTGGAGATGGAGTACGCCATCCCTCGAGCCGAGCTCGGCAAGACGTTGCTCCGGGTGCGCGACCTCATCGAGGGCGAGCGGCTGAGGGTGAACTTCCCGATCGAGCTCCGGGTCGCGGCAGCCGACGACATCCCCCTCTCCACCGCCCAGGGCCGCGAGACGGGCTACCTGGCCGTCCACCTCTCGTCGGGCATGCCGTTCGACCAGTACTTCCGCGGCGTGGAGGCGATCATGGACGACGTCGGCGGCCGGCCGCACTGGGGGAAGCTGCACTACCAGAGCGCCGGGACGCTCGCGCCGCGGTATCCGGAGTGGGCGCGCTTCCAGGCCGTGCGCGCCCGCCTCGACCCCGACGGCCGCTTCGGCAACCCGTACCTCGATCGGGTGCTCGGCCCCGTCGCGTCGCCGTAACCTCGCCGCATGCCCTACCCGCGGCACCTGATCAACGAGGGCGAGATGGTCGCGCTCGACCTCCACCCGCACTGGTGGTACTTCTCGAAGCACATCCTCACCGGGATCCCGCTGTTCATTGCTCTCATCGGGGTGCTCGCGCTGTCCGGCAGCGTGCAGACGGTGGCGGCGTGGGCGTGGGCGATCCTCGCCGTGATCTGGGCCGTATGGCTGCTGGTCAAGTACGTCCAGTGGCAGTACACGCACTTCGTGGTGACCGACGACCGCGTGATCTTCCGCACCGGGATGCTCTCGAAGCACGGTGTCGAGATCCCGCTCGAGCGGATCAACAACATCAACTTCCACCAGCGGATCTTCGAACGGGTGATCGGCGCCGGCGACCTCGACATCGAGTCGGCGGGCCGCGAGGGTCAATCGCACTTCGAGGACGTTCGTCATCCCGACGGGGTGCAACAGGAGATCTACCGGCAGATGGAGGCCAACGCACGCGAGACCGCGAGCTGGTCGCGGCCCGAGGCGGCCGCGGGGAGCGGGGCCAGCATCCCCGAGCAGATCGAGCAGCTCGCCGCGTTGCGCGACAAGGGTCACATCACCGCCGAGGAGTACGAGAACAAGAAGAACGCGCTCCTCGACCGGATGTAGCCACGATTCCGCGCGTCGTCTCGCTCGTCCCGTCCGCCACCGAGACGCTGCGCGCCCTGGGCGTCGACCCGGTGGCGTGCACCCGGTTCTGCGAGCAACCCGACCTGCCCGCGATCGGTGGGACGAAGAACCCCGACGTCGACGCGATCGCCGCGCTCGCGCCCGACCTCGTGGTCGTGAACGACGAGGAGAACCGGGTGGAGGACGCCGACGCGCTCGTCGCCGCCGGGCTCCGCGTGCACTCGATGTCGCCCCGCTCGGTGGCGGGCCTCGGCCCCGCCGTCGTCGCGTTGAGCGACGCGGTGGGTGTGGACGCGCCCTCGCCGTTCCCGCCCGGCGAGTGGGAGTCGTGGCTCGATGCGCAGCGGGCGGTGGCGCCCGGCGCGCCACGGCGCGCCGCGGTCCTCGTCTGGCGCCGCCCGTGGATGACGGCGAACGCCGACACCTACGGGTCGTCGCTGTTGGAGCTGCTCGGCATCGAGAACGTGTTCGCCGGCGCCGGTGAGCGCTATCCCGAGACGACGCTGGAGGAGATCGCGGCGCGCCGCGCCGACCTCGTGCTCCTCCCCGGCGAGCCGTACCCGTTCAAGGACCGGCACGTCGGCGAGGTGCAGGCGGTCGTCCGCGGCGCCGACGTCCGCCTCGTCGACGGCCGCGACCTCTTCTGGTGGGGCATCCGCACGCCGGACGCCCTGGCGAGGCTGTGCGAGGCGCTCAGACGTTCGTGAGCCCGGGGCCGTGCTCCTCGCCGACGGCCGGGCAGTGGAAGTGCACGAAGTTCTCCTGATCGCCGAGCGCGCGGTCGGTCCAGCGCAGCACCAGGGTGCGCGCCTGTCCCGGTTCGACGGCGAGCCTGAGCTCGCCCACCGGGGTCGCCCCAGCCGGCGCGGCTTCGAAGACAAGCTCGCCCTTGTCGACCACGGCGCCGCGGCCGCGCGGCACGGCGACACGCGCGTCGGCGTCGGGAGGCGCCGGTAGCCCGATGCGGGCGCCGTCGGCGTCGGGCGCGAACACGGCCGACGCCGCCTCGACCACTTCCCACGACGCCGTGTCGCGCCACGCGTCGCCGCCGTCGTTGACGGCCACGATGGGCACCGTCACCTCCCCGGCCGGGACGACGGACGCGTCCTGCAGGCCGACCAGCAAGTGCGGTCGGCTCGCGTCCTGGAACGCGTCGTAGGTCGGCTTCGGGACGCGCTCGACGTCGACGAGTCCGCCGCCGGCGTATCCCCACCAGTCGGCCCAGAAGTGCCAGCGGTAGCCCATGAACGGGTCGCCCCGGTGTGCCCGGAACCACTCGGTCTGGTGCTTCGCCAGCGCCGCCCCGTACGCCTGGGTGGCTTCGGCCCATGCGCCGAGCGACTCGTACCGCGACGGCATTCCGGCGAAGGCGCACGTCGAGCCGATGAACGAGAGGCGGCTGACCCACTCGCGCATCTGCTCCGTATCGGGCGGCCACCCGCGGTCACCGAACTTCGCCGCTTGCGGGCCGACGGTCCAGAACCCGTACTCGGAGACGAACCATGCGGGGCGCTCACGCGCGCGGTAGAGGCTTCCGCCAGTAAGCGACCCGGCGTAGTTGTGGACGTCGTCGCCGATGCCCGAGGCCCGGTGGACGTGCCGGCCGGTGTCGATCGAACGCAGCGACGAGTCGAGAGCTGCATCGAGGTGCGTCTCGCCCCGGTCCGCCTGCGGGCCGTCCTCACCCCGTCGCGGGTCGAACAAGCGGGCGGGCTCGTTGTGGCACGCGTAGTACACGACGCTCGGGTGGTTGTGCAGCAGGTATGCCATCTCGGCGATCTGGCGACACGCGGTGTCCACGAACCCCGGGTTCGTCTCCGTCCCCGAGTCGTAGCACCACTGCAGCGCGAAGTCCTGGAAGACGAGGACGCCGGCGTCGTCGGCAGCGTCGTAGCAGTGCGGCGATTGCACGTGCGCGTGCACACCGATCGAGTTGCCGTGCGCGTCGATCAGCATGCGCATGTCGCGGTCGTAGAAGCTGCGGCCTACCTCGGCGAAGTGCTGCCACGGGATGTAGTTCACGGCCTTCACGAAGACCGGGCGCCGGTTCACCTCGAGATGCCGCGCGTGGCCGGTGTCGTCGGCCACGACCCGAGCGGTGCGCAGGCCGAAGCGCGTGGTCCGGCGGTCGCGTGCGTGACCATCGACCGTCGCGAGGGTCGCGCTCAGCTCGTGCATCGCGGGGCCACCGGACTCCGACCCGGCGGGCTCCCACTGCGCCAAGCCCGTGTCGTCGACGTCGATCAGGACGTCGACGCGTCCCGGGCCGGGCGGAAACACGACCTCGAGCCGACCCCGATCGCCGGCGACGTCGAGGTCCACGCGAGTCGGGACCGCGTCGCCGGTGTGGTTCGTGACGACGACGGCCACCTGCACGGTGCGAAGGTCGAGAGGGGTGACGAACATCCCGTCGATCGACGCGTCGCCCGTGCGCTCCAGCGTGACCGGTCCCACGATGCCCCCGGTCGTCATCGACTGGCCCCACTCGGGCGTCCAGACCCACGGCTCGCCCCCGGCGGCGAGCGGGCCGACCATGCGGCCGGGGAGGCCGCCGGGCCGGCTGTCGTGGTACTTGAGCGTGCCCTTGATCACCCGCTTGCGGTGGTCGAAGAACAGCGCCGACGGGTCCAGCGGCTCGAGCGGGTCCTGCACCGCGACGACGAGCGTGTTGCTCTTGCCCAGGCTGTCGGTCACGTCGAAGCCGAAGGGTGCGAACGCGCCCTCGTGGTGCCCGAGGTGCTCGCCGTTCAGCCACACGTCGGCGAGGTAGTCGACCGCCGCGAAGCGGAGCCGGACACCGCGCGGCGACTCGGGAAGCCCACCGTGGCGCGGGTCGGCGAACGTGCGCCGGTACCAGACCGGCGCGAACTGCCGCGACAGCTCATCGTCGAAGCCGTAGTTCTCGGGCACCACGACCTTGCGCCACGCCACATCGCTGGGCGGCCCATCCGAAGCGCGCGCATCCGGGGCCGGGAAGGACGGGTCGCCGTCGACGTCGGCCCACTGCTCCCACCGGCCCGATTGCGACACCTCGATACGCCCGCTGCCGGTCGGCGCCTCTCCCGGCGCCACCGCCCGCCAGTCGAGCGGCGCGGCCGACGCGACCGGCTCGAAGTCGGAGTGCCGCGTGACGGGCGCGGGAGCCGGGCGAGGCCGGTCGGCCGCCGACAGGCGCAGCGTCATGCGCCGACCGGTGCCCCGACGGGGCCCGCGCCGTCGACCGCCCGAGCCTCGAACGCCTCGGCGGGCAGGCCGGTCTCGGCCCGGTAGCGGGCGACCGTCTTGCGGGCGACGTCCCCGACCTGTGAGCGCGTCACGAGCGCGACGACACAACCGCCGAAACCGGCGCCGGTAAGGCGGGCACCGAGAGCGCCGTGCTCCACGAGCAGGTCGACGGCGAGGTCGAGCTCCGGCGTCGACACCTCGTAGTCGTCGCGCAGGCTGGCGTGGCTCGCGAGCAGGAGCGCGCCGAGGGCGGCGGCGTCGCCCGCCCGGAGGGCGTCGGCGAACTCGAGGACGCGCTGATTCTCGGTGACGACGTGCCGGGCTCGGGGCTCGCCGCGGACGTCGTCGATCGTTGCTTCGCGCAGCGTCGCCACTCCGAGGC
>Ga0066388_100002989_pt1 | contig 10704 bp, 7 predicted proteins | sample PanSoiMetaGPlot6_FD_64539 | JGI IMG/M metagenome (GOLD analysis project Ga0066388, IMG submission 64539) | Tropical forest soil microbial communities from Panama analyzed to predict greenhouse gas emissions - Panama Soil - Plot 6 (Hybrid Assembly) | ecosystem: Environmental > Terrestrial > Soil... | reverse complement strand
GGCGCCGTGGAACCCGGGTTTCAGTGCGTTCCAGAGGCGGAGGCGGGCAGGCGAATCGGCTCAACCAGCCCGGGGTCGGTGGCTGGCGTGGTTCAGGAGGCTGATGCGCTAGCTGAGCTGCGCCTGGGGCGACGGGAGCCGCCCCGGCAGCAGGCCGACCGGCGGCGGCCGATCGGTTGCCGGGGCGGGCTCAGGCGGCCAGGGCCTGTGGGCGTGGCGGCCGGGCGACTGCCGGGGGCAGGCTCACGGCGGCCAGGGCTGGCCGGAGCGGCGGCCGGGCCAATGCCGGGACCGCAGGACAACTGACCGGGGCGCAGGGCAGCTGACCGGGGCGCGGGGCAACTGACCGGGGCGCAGGGCAACTGACCGGGGCGGGCTCAGGGCGGCCGGGGCTGGTCGGCGTGGTGGCCTGGCGATGGCCGGGTCTGAGGAACGGACCAGTTTGGGCTCCTGGGGGTGAGGTGGGGACGCGCCGGTTCGTTCTGGGTGATGATTTTTTTGTTGTTTCCCATAAGGCAATCGATTTCCGGTTGTCGGATCGCGCGCGAAGATGTCGACTTAGACCAAGGTCGCGTCGGTTCGAAGGGGAATTTTGATGGGAAGATCTAAAGCTCGACTTATCCGAACGGGACGGGCGGCCGCGTCGGCCGCCGTGCGGCGGCCCCGGCTGGCCGCGGCCGCCTGCGCGGTGCTGGTCGCGGCGCCGCTTGCGGTCGTCGCGCTGACCGGGCCGGCCGCCGAGGCCGGGAACGCGGTGCGCGGCGGGCGGGCGGCCACGGCGGCGGGAGCCGAGGGCCGCGCGGGGACGGCCACGGCGGCGGGGGCCGAGGGCCGCGCGGGGACGGCCACGGCGGCGGGGGCCGGGGACGGAGCCGGGGCGCCCACGGTGAACTGGGCGCTGTCCGGCACGGCCAGCGCGACGACGGCCGAGTCGGGCAAGCCCGGCGCCAACGCGATCGACGGCGACGCGGGCACCGACTGGTGTACCTCGGGCTGGACCGGGACGCTGACCGTCGACCTGGGCCAGGTCAGGTCGCTGGCCGACCTTGGGGTGACGCTGGACGCGGGCAGCCCGTCGGCTTCGGCCGCGATCAGGCTGGCCAGCACGGCCGGGGCGTGGCAGCAGCCGCATGCGCTGCACGACGTGGCGCTGGACCCGGGTCACCCGCTGTACTTCCCGCTGCCGTCCGGCAGCCAGGCCAGGTACGTCGAGCTGACCGTCTACAGCGACACCGGGGCCGACGTGTGCCTGGGCGAGTTCCGGGCCTATGGCGCCGACGCCGCCGCAGCGGGCCTCTACCTCGGCACCGACCTGTCGTTCACCCCGCAGGAGCTGGCCGCGGGCGCCACGTTCAGCTACAACGGCAGGCCCGGCACGCCGGTGACGATCACCCGCGCGGCGGGCGCCAACTATGTCCGGATGCGGGTCTGGGTCAGCCCTCCGGCCGGCTACAGCGACCTGGCCAGCGACCTTGCGCTGGCCCGGCAGGTGCGCGCGGCCGGCATGCGGATCTACCTGGACATCATGTACTCCGACTTCTGGGCCGACCCGCAGCACCAGGACATCCCGGCCGCGTGGGCGGGCCAGGACCTCGGCCAGCTCACCGCCACGGTCAAGTCTTACACCCAGCAGGTGATGACGGCATTCGCCAGGCAGGGCACGCCGGTCGACCTGGTGTCGATCGGCAACGAGATCAGGAACGGCATCCTGTGGCCGGTCGGCGAGATCAACTGCACCAGCTGCGGCGGCTGGGACAACCTGGCCCAGTTGCTCAAGGCCGGCGTCGCGGGCGCCCAGGCGGGCAACCCGGCCGGGCACAAGCTGCTGATCATGATGCACTACGACCAGGGCGGGGATAAGACGCTGAGTTCGGCGTTCTATGGGCAGCTGGTGTCGCACGGGGTGCCGTTCGACGTGATCGGGCTGTCCTACTACCCGTTCTTCCACGGCGCGATGTCGGCGATGCGGGCCAACGTCGACGCGCTCGCCACCCAGTTCGGCAAGCCGATCGTGATCGCCGAGACGCAGTACCCGTGGACGCTGGCCAACGGGAACTCCCCGCTCGGCGACAGCACCGGCGACTTCGTCTGGCAGACCAGCCAGCTCTCGCCCGGATACCCGGCAAGCCCGGGCGGGCAGCTGTCCTTCGTGACCGACGAGCTGTCCATCCTGGCCCAGGTGCCCGGCGGGCTCGGGGCCGGGCTGTTCTACTGGGCGCCCGACTGGATCCCCGGCGTGCCGTGGGAACCGGGGGCGAACATCGGGTCGCCGAACGTCAACCTCACCCTGTTCAACTTCGAGGGCGCGGCGCTGCCGTCGATCGGCATCTTCCAGAACCCGGCCGGGGTCTGCGAGCGGTACGCGCCGGGAAGCTCCCCCTGCGTCGTGAACTGAGCGTGGCGGGCTGAGCCGGGTGACCGGCCCGTCGCGGGCGGGCCGGTCACCGGTAAATGTCGGTCCCGGTCGCTAGGGTCTGGCCATGAAGTTCGACCTGACCGGTATCGATCCGGCTTCTCTCGAAGATTTTATCGGGAGTGACTGCTACGAGGCGGCGCTGGGGTATGTGCGCCGCCAGGCGGTCCGGGAGCAGATCTGGGTCGCCGCGCGTAACGCGCTGTTCGCGATCGTGTTCGGCAGCCACGGCGAGTTCTACACGCCCATGATCTACTTCTCCCGCGGACCGTCGCCCGAGGTGCGCGGCGTGCAATGCAGCTGCGAAGCCGGTCACGGCTGCGAGCACGCCGCTGCGCTGCTCATCTCCGCCGTCGAGGGCGCCGCCACCGTGGCGGGGATGCCCGCCCTGACGCGCCAGCCACGGCGGCCGGCCTGGGACGCGTCGCTGGAGTCCTGGCTGTCCCGCGGCCAGGCGGCCGGACAGGCCGGGCGGCAGGCCGAGACGCCGCTGGCCATCGAGCTGACCCTGACGCCTGACCTGAACCGCCCGCCTGGATACCCTACCCGCGCGACGGGCCCGGACCGGCCGACGCGGGCGCGGCCGCCGTGGCGGCTGATGGGCCGTCTGGTTATGCCAGGCAAGAGCGGCGGCTGGATCGGCGGCCCGCTCAACTGGGCCAGGCTCGACAGCTACGGCCACTCCGGCTACCCGGCCGCGCAGGTCCGGCTGCTGCAGGAGCTGATCGCGCTGTACCGGGTCAGCGTCAGGTCGGGCTATTACTACTACTCGCACGGAGACGAGCGTTCGATCGAGCTGTCCGTTCTGGAGTCAACCCGGCTCTGGCCGCTGCTCGACCAGGCGGAGCGGGTCGGCCTGCGGCTGGTTTACGGCCGCACGCTCGGTGAGCTGGAGCGGTACCGCGAGGCGGAGCTGTGCCTCGATGTCACGAAGGCGACCGGAGGCGGCCTCGGCATCGCCCCGGTGATCCGCGTCGACGGAGCCCAAGGCGACGTCCGGCCGCTGCTGTTCATGGGTACCGAGGGCCATGGCGTGGTGTACCTCGACCGGGACGGGGTGGCGCCGGACGCGGACCCAGCCAGCTGGCGGTTCCGCCTGGCCAGGCTCAGCCGGCCGGTGCCCGCGCGGCTGCAGGAGATGGTGCTGGCCGGGCCGGGGCTGGAGGTGCCCGCCGCCGGGCAGGCCAGGTTCCGCGACGAGTTCTACCCGCGGCTGCGGCACACGGCCACGGTGGTCTCTTCCGATGGCTCGTTCACCCCGCCCGCGATCTCGGACCCGACCCTGGTGCTGCGCGCGTCGTACGGCGACGGCCACGTGGTCCAGATCGACTGGGAGTGGGCCTACCAGGTGGGCGACTCGCACTTCCGGGCCGGTCTCGGCACGCCCCCCGGTGACGCCGGATACCGGGACGCCGACGCCGAGCAGGCGATCCTGGACCGTCTCAGGTCCGGCGGGGTCAGCGGCGCCCTGGTCGCCGGCTCCCGGCTCGCCGGCCTCGACACGATGCGCTTCAGCACCGAGCTGCTGCCGCTGCTGAGCGGCCAGCCCGGGGTGGCCATCGAGATCACCGGGGACGCCGCCGACTACCGTGAGGTAAGCGATTCGCTGCAGATCGGCGTGTCGGCCGGCGCGATCGCGGGCGACAACGACTGGTTCGACCTCGGCATCACGATCATGGCCGAGGGCCGCGAGGTTCCGTTCGCCGACGTGTTCACCGCGCTCAGCCTGGGCCAGTCGCACCTGCTGCTGCCCGACGGCGCCTACTTCAGCCTGGACAAGCCAGAACTGCGGCAGCTCGCCCGGCTGATCGAGGAGGCACGGGCGCTGCAGGAGCCCAGCGGCGAGGGCCTGCGGATCAGCCGGTTTCAGGCCGGGCTGTGGGCGGAGCTGGCCGCGCTCGGCGTGGTGGCCCGCCAGGCCCGGGCGTGGCGGCAGCAGGTGGAAGGGCTGCTCGCGGCCGACGGGTCCGGCCCGGTGCCATCGCCGGACACGCTGCGGGCCCGGTTGCGCCCCTACCAGCTGGAGGGTTTCCAGTGGCTGGCGTTCCTGTGGCAGCACCGCCTCGGCGGCATCCTGGCCGACGACATGGGACTCGGCAAGACCGTGGAGACGCTGGCCCTGGTCTGCCACGCCAGGAAAGCCGAGCCGGACGGCGCGCCGTTCCTGGTCGTCGCGCCGACGAGCGTGGTCCCCAACTGGGCGGAAGAGGCGGCCAGGTTCGCACCCGGCCTGCAGGTAGTGGCGATCACGGACACGCTGACGCGCAGCGGGACCGACCTAGCCGAGGTCATCGCGGGCGCCGACATCGTGGTCACCTCGTACACGCTGCTGCGGCTGAACTTCGATGCCCACCGGGCGGTGGCATGGTCCGGCCTGATCCTCGACGAGGCCCAGTATGTGAAGAATCACCAGGCCAAGACCTACCAGTGCGCGCGGCGGCTGGCCGCTCCGTTCAAGATCGCCATTACCGGCACCCCCATGGAGAACAACCTGATGGAGCTGTGGTCGCTGCTGTCGATCACGGCACCGGGGCTCTTCCCCGACCCGGAACGCTTCCGGGCCTACTACGCCCGGCCGATCGAACGGGATGGAGACACCGAGCTGCTGGCCCAGCTGCGGCGGCGGATCAGGCCGCTGGTCAAGCGCCGCACCAAGGAGCAGGTGGCCGCCGAGCTGCCGGACAAGCAGGAGCAGGTGCTCATGGTGGACCTGCACCCGCGGCACCGCAGGATCTACCAGACCTACCTGCAGCGGGAGCGGCAGAAGGTACTCAAGCTCATCGACGACCTCAGCGCCAACCGGTTCACGATCCTGAGCTCGCTGACCCGGCTTCGCCAGCTAAGTCTGCACGCCGCGCTCGTGGACGGCGGCTACGAGGACATCCCCTGCAGCAAGATCGACACCCTGCTCGACCAGATCCTGGACGTGGCCGCGGGCGGGCACCGGGCCCTCGTCTTCAGCCAGTTCACCCGGTTCCTCGGCCGCGTCAGGGACCGGCTCGACCTGGCCGGCGTCCGGTACTGCTACCTGGACGGCCAGACCAGGGACCGGGCGCAGGTGCTGCGGTCGTTCAAGGAAGGCGCGGAGCCGGTCTTCCTGATCAGCCTCAAGGCAGGCGGATCCGGGCTGAACCTGACCGAGGCGGACTACTGCTTCCTGCTCGACCCGTGGTGGAACCCGGCGACCGAGGCGCAGGCGATCGACCGGACGCACCGGATCGGGCAGACCCGCAACGTGATCGTGTACCGCCTCATCGCCCGGGGCACGATCGAGGAGAAGGTGATGGCGCTGAAGGCACGCAAGGGCGAGCTGTTCGCCAGCGTGATCGACGAAGGCAACGTGTTCGGCGGGGGCCTGGACGCCGACGACATCCGGGGACTACTCGCCTAGCGCACCGGTCATGTAGTGCCGAAAGGCGGCGGGCTGCCACAATCGGATCATGGAAACACCGCTGTCGCCCCTGGATTTCGCCCGCCGGACCCGCAGGCTCCACGCTGATCGCGAGGCGGTCGTGGACGGTGACCTCCGGCTGACCTACCGGCAGTTCTTCGACCGGTGCGACCGGTGGTCCTCGGTGCTGCAGGGCCTGGGCGTGGCGCAAGGCGACCGGGTGGCCACGATCTCGCCGAACACGCACGCGCAGCTGGAAGGCTTCTACGCGGTGCCGCAGATCGGCGCGGTGCTCGTGCCCATCAACTACCGGCTGACCGCGGAGGACTTCGTCTACATCGTGAACCACTCCGGCGCCTCGGTGCTCTGCGTGGCCGAGGAGTACCTGACCGCAGTGGACGGCATCCGCGACCGGATGCCCGGGGTCAGGCACTTCGTGGCGTTCGAAGGCGAGGGCGAGAGCTGGCTCGGCTACGAGGCGGCGATCGCCGCCGCCGATCCCGGCTATGTTCGGCCCGAGATCGGCGAGCGGGACCTGATATCGATCAACTACACCAGCGGCACTACGGCGCGCCCGAAGGGCGTCATGATCACGCACCGGAACGCCGCCATCAACACCATCGGCACGCTGCTGCACCTGCCCATGGCGGTAGGCTCCGCGTACCTGTGGACGCTGCCGATGTTCCACGCCAACGGCTGGACCTACACCTGGACGGTGACGGCGGCCGCGGGCACCCACATCTGCCTGCGCAAGGTGGATCCGGCGACCATATTCGGCCTGATCAGGGACGAGCAGGTCAGCTGGCTGTGCGCGGCGCCGACGGTGCTGATCTCGCTGGCCAGCGCGCCCGCCTCGGTTCGCGGTGCCGTGCCGGCCGGGGTGCACGTGGTCACGGCGGGCGCGCCGCCGGCCGCGGCCACCATCGAGCGGATGGAAGGGGATTTCGGCTGGGAGGTCACGCAGGTCTACGGCCTGACCGAGACGGCTCCGTTCATCACCGTGTGCGCCCCGCTGCCCGAGCACGAGGAGCTGTCACTGGCGGACCGGGCCGTGGTCAAGGCGCGCCAGGGAGTCGAGCTGCTGACCTCGGGCGAGCTGCGGGTGGTGGACAGCGACGGCCGTGAGGTCCCGGCCGACGGGCAGACCGTCGGCGAGATCGTCGTCCGGGGCAACGTGGTCATGCACGGCTACTACAACGACCCGGACGCTACCGAACGGGCCATGGGTGACGGCTGGTTCCACACCGGGGACGCCGCGGTCGTGCATGCCGACGGCTACGTCGAGATCCGCGACCGGCTCAAGGACGTGATCATCAGCGGCGGCGAGAACATCTCCTCGGTCGAGGTGGAGGGAGTCCTGCTCCGCCACCCGCAGGTGCAGGAGGTGGCCATCGTCGGCCTGCCGGACGAGAAGTGGGGCGAGACGCCGCACGCCTTCGTGGTGCTGCGCGACGGCGGCCGCGCGGACGAGGCCGAGATCATCGCGTTCGCACGCGAGCGGCTGGCCCACTTCAAGGCGCCGCGCGGGGTCAGCTTCGTGTCTGAGCTGCCGAAGACCGCCACCGGCAAGATCCAGAAATACGTGCTGCGCAAGGGCGCACCCAACCTCGCCCGGCAGTAGGTGAGGTAAACAGAGTCGGCGGGGTCGGCGGGGTCGGCGGGGTCGGCAGGTTCAGCGGGGCCGGCGGGTTCAGCGGGGTCGGCCCAGCGCCATGAAACCCGGAATTCAGGGCGTTCGAACGCGCTGAATTCCGGGTTTCATGACGTTGCGCGCGGGCGTCCGCGGGGCGCGGGCGGGCGGGCGTCCGGGGGCGCGGGGGCGCGGGCGGCCGGGCGGGCGGGCGGCCGGGCTACCAGTCGAAGGCCTCGGCGAGGCTCTTGTATTCGAACAGCTCGGTTTTGTCGAACCACAGGTTTACCTCGTACTCGGCTTCCTCCCGGTTGCCCGAGGCGTGTACGAGGTTGGCGACGGCCTTGCCGGTCACGGCGGCGACGGCCTTGGACTGGTGGGCGAAGTCGCCGCGGATCGACCCGGGCTGGGCCTCGTTCGGATACGTGGTGCCGACGATCTTGCGCACGGTGGCCACCGCGTCCTCGCCCTCGAGCACGAAGGCGATGACCGGGCCGCGCTGCATGAACGACGCGGTCGCGTTGTAGACATCGGCCCCGAGCCGTTCTTCCAGGTCGAAGTAGTGCCTGCGGGCAAAGTCGGCATCCAGCTCGCGCATCTTGATGCCGACGACCTTCAGGGCCGCATCTTCGAACCGCTGGATGATACGTCCGGCCAGGCCGCGGACCACGGCATCCGGCTTCAGCACGACAAGCGTGCGCTCCCGCAACTGCTGAGAGTCGGCCACGGTAATCCCTTCCCCGGTGTGAATGGTCACAGGGTAGCGGGCATAGCCCGATGGCCGGCATACGGGATGGCCCGAGACGCGTCACGTTCTCGAACCGGAACAGCAGGAGCGAACTCTGGCCTCAGCAGGCACCGCGTGGCAGGCCGGCCTAGCGGGAGGCGGCGGCCAGGTCGATGCCGAGCGCGATCAGCGTGGCGCCGAGGGCGCGCTCTAGGCGGCGGCGTATCGCGGCGCGGGACAGCCAGGTGCGGGCGCGGGACGCGAGAAGCACGACCAGCACGCAGTACGTCGTGTCGATGACGATCTGCACGGTGGCCAGTGCCACGGTGGTGCCGAACACCGAGCCGTGCCGGGGCAGGAACTGCGGGAAGAACGAGAACGCGAACACGGCCGCCTTCGGGTTGGCCGCGATGGTGACCAGGGAGGCGCGGAACGCGGCGGCGGGGGTGCGGCCGCCCGGCACCCTCAGTGAGACGGCTGCGCCGAACTCGCCGTCGTCCCGGCGCGCACTCCGCCACGCCGAAATCCCGAGGTAGACGAGCACGACCGCACCCACGATGTGCAGCGCCAGGTAGAGCCAGTGGTTGGCCTGGAGCAGCCCGGTCAGGCCCGCGCCCGCCGCCAGCGCCCAGCCGTAGACGCCGATCTCGTTGCCCGCCACGGCGGCCAGGCCCGCGGCGCGCCCGTCGCGGACCGTCCGGTGCAGGAACAGCGCCGTGGACGGCCCGGGCAGCGCGGCCACGGCCAGGCAGGCCAGCGTGAACGCGGGCAGCACGGCCAGGACATGCCGGACGATCTCACTCACCTGACCGATTACAGCTTCCCCGCACAGCCGGACGCAACGCATTTCCGGGCCGGGGGCGCGACGTCAGCCGGCGTATGACGCCGCCAGCGCGCGCAGCTGCCGGTGGACCGCGTCGAGCGGGGCGAGGTGCTGTTCGGCCCGGGCCAGGACGACTGCGCCCTCGCTGGCCGCGATGAGCAGGGTGGCAAAGCCGGCCGCGTCGTCCTCGGCCAGCCCGGCCGCCCGGAACAACCCGGCTAGGCGACCCTGCCAGGACCGGAAGATGTTCCTCGCACGCTCGAGCAGCTCCGGGGAGCCGGCCGAGACCGTGACGGCGAGCACGGAGCAGCCGGCCTGGAAACCGGACCGCTCCAGGATCGAGCGCCACATGGCCATGAAGCCGTCGACGATCTCGACCGCGCCGCGGCCGGTGAGCGGATCCAGGATCGGAGCCGCCCGGGACCCGGCGTAGTCGATGGCCGCGGCGATCAACTGGTCCTTGCCGTCCGGGAAGTAGTGGTAGATCGAGCCGCGGGGAGCGCGGGCCGCCGTGAGGACCTCGGTGAAGGAGGCGCCCTGGTAGCCCCGTTCGGCCAGGAGGAGCATGGCGCTCGCCACCATGCGCTCGCGGACGCTCTTGGCCATGAGCAACTTTAACCGTGTGGACGGGACCCGGCCGGCCGGCGCCCGCCGCGACGGATTATGATGACCGTCATAATCCGTCGCCAAGAGGGAGCCTCCCGATGCCCATGATCGACGCCTACGCGGCGCCCGGCACGTTCGCCGACCCGCACCAGCTTGCTGTGGACCTGGCCACCGCCGTCATGACGATCGAGCAGGTGCCAGACATCCCGATGTTCCGCAAGAACACCGCCGCGTTCGTGCACGAGCTGCCGGCCGACGCGCTGGCCAACGTGGACGGCGACGGCAACTACGTCCGGGTCCAGGTGCTGACCAACGCGGGCGCGCTGGACCGGGACAAGCAGCTCGCGGTCGTGCGCCGGCTCACCGACATCGTGGCGGCGGCGGCCGGCGACCCTAGCCTGGCCGACCGCACCTGGGTGCTGCTGACCGAGGCGCCCGAGGGCGGCTGGGGGCTGCACGGGCACGCGCACACCAACGAGGAGCTGGTCGCGGCCGCACGGGCCGAGATCGCCGAGTTGAGGGCCGCGGCGGAGACCGCCGCAACCTGAGCCGTCTCCGGGAGCGCAGCCGAGCCGCGCCAGCGTCGTTTTCAGCCCTGTTGCAGCGCCTCTGCCTAGCGTGCGCGTGTCGAGCCAGCTAGCGCACACCGGTACGCAGGGAGAACAGGCATGAAACGAAGGAGGATGCTGGCAGGCGTGCTCGCCGCCACAGCACTGGCCGTCGGCCTTGTCGTCGCGGGGACGGGCGCCGCGAGCGCCGATGTCGTCCCGCCCAGTCCGCCCCAGTGGGCGGAGATCTTCAACCCGCACCTCACCGGCTCGGGGATCACCCTCTGCATTGATGACCCCGGCGGCTCCTGGGGGAATCCCCAGGCGCTGCAGCTCTGGCGCTGCCGCGGATACGCCTCCAACGGCGGCCCGCAGCGGTGGGTGTTCTCGTCCAACGAAGTGACGGGGCTCTTCGGGACCGAGATGCCCGTTTACTACATCTACAACGCCGCCGACAACCTGTGCCTCGGCCTGCCGCCCAACCACACCGCCGGCATGTCGGTCGTGCAGGAAACCTGCTCCACGAACACCCTGTGGGTGCTGCGCAACGTCGGCCCGGATTTCCA
>Ga0066388_100002988_pt1 | contig 10706 bp, 12 predicted proteins | sample PanSoiMetaGPlot6_FD_64539 | JGI IMG/M metagenome (GOLD analysis project Ga0066388, IMG submission 64539) | Tropical forest soil microbial communities from Panama analyzed to predict greenhouse gas emissions - Panama Soil - Plot 6 (Hybrid Assembly) | ecosystem: Environmental > Terrestrial >... | reverse complement strand
CCGCGCCGCATCGAGGTCTACGACAACAGCCATATCATGGGCTCGAACGCGGTCGGCGCCATGATCGTCGCCGGGCCGGATGGTTTCCGCAAAAATCAGTATCGCAAGTTCAACATCCGCTCCGCCGACATCACGCCGGGCGACGATTTCGGCATGATGCGCGAGGTGCTGACGCGGCGGTTCAAGCGGCTGATGTCGGAGGCGCCGCGCGCTCGTACCGGGTTTGCCGAAGGCCCGGCCATGGGCACTGACTCACCTCCCCGACGAGAAGAGGTGGAGCCCGTGGCGCGTGACGACACCACTGAAAGCGAAGATGTTGCGGAGAGTCCCTGGCCCGACCTCGTGCTGATCGACGGCGGCGTCGGCCAGCTCAACGCGGCGCGGGAGATCCTCACCGGGCTCGGCGCGACCGGCGTGCCGCTGGTCGGCATCGCCAAGGGGCCCGACCGCGACGCCGGCCGCGAGACGTTCTACGTGCCCGGCCGCGAGCCGTTCCGGCTGCCGCCGCGCGATCCGGTTCTGTATTTCGTCGAGCGGTTACGCGACGAGGCGCATCGCTTCGCGATCGGCTCGCATCGGCAGAAGCGCAAGCGCGACATCCGTGACTCCGGCCTGCAGGAGATCCCCGGCATCGGCCCGACGCGCAAGCGCGCGCTGCTGCATCACTTCGGGACGCTCAAGGCGATCGAACGCGCATCGCTCGCCGACCTCGAGCAGGTGCCCGGCATCAGCGCCGAAACCGCCCGGCGCATCTACGACTTCTTCCACGAACGGGCAGGCTGAGGCGCTATTTCGAATTGTCGCGCACGCAGTCTTCGAGCGCGTCGAGCGCCGGGCCGACATTCGAAACGGCGAAGCGAATCGCGTGACCCTCCGTCACGGCTTCGATGGTCCTCGCCGATCGCAACGCCGCCACCACCGCCGCGGGGATGGACTCACTGGCGAGGTGGAAGTCCGACGGCACCTCGCCGTTGAGGGCGACGGGCGGCTCGTCGTTGATCTTCAGCGTGAAGCCGACGTGCTCGCCGCGCGTAAGGGTGCGCGGCTTATAGAACACCATCAGGCCCACCTTGCCTTCGGGGTCCCGGGTCAGGCCGATCATGTCGTAGGGCGACGAATTGAGCGCATCGATGGTGCGGTTGTAGAGGACACAGCGCTCGAGCTTGTCCTCCGTCGTGCGGGTCGCGAAACCCTCCCAACCCTCGCTGGTCACGCGATTTTGAGCGATTGCGACAAGGCTCCCGGAGAGTGTCACAACCAGTGCGATCGCCATACGGATCAATATCGTACCGTCCATTCCAGCCCAAGCCGTGCGCTCCGGTCGCAGCCGGGCAGACTCTGGGTGCATTGCCGTCCACAGGCAAGGCATGGCATTGGGGCTGTTGTGGGCGCCAGGGTCGGATTATCTTGAGTCGCATGGAAGCCGTTTCAACGAGGCCCCCGCCGGCTCGCCCGCTGGCGCTGCCCAACTTATTGACTTACGGCCGGATTGCCGCGGTTCCGCTCGTGGTCGCCTGCATGTATTGGCAGGACATCCTGCAGGGCGGACTGTGGCTGCGCTGGGTGGCCCTGTTCATTTTCATCACAGCGGGCATTACGGACATTCTCGACGGTTATGTCGCCCGCAGCTGGGGACAGCAAAGCTCGTTCGGCCGGATGCTCGATCCGATCGCCGACAAACTGCTGGTCGCATCGACGCTGTTGATGCTGGCGGCGGATGGCACGATCCGCGGCTGGTCGCTCTGGGCGGCGATCGTCATCCTGTGCCGCGAGATCCTGGTGTCGGGCCTGCGAGAATATCTCGCCGAGCTCCGCGTCAGCGTGCCGGTGACGCAGCTCGCCAAATGGAAAACCACGCTCCAGCTCGTCGCCATCGGCTTCCTGATTGCTGGCGACGCCGGCGACCTGATCGTGCCGATCACGTCGCAGATCGGTCTCACGCTGTTGTGGCTCTCCGCGTTGCTGACGCTCTACACCGGCTGGGACTATTTCCGCGCGGGCGTACGCCACCTGATCGAGGAATGAGCGTGAAGGTCCTGTACTTCGCCTGGGTGCGCGAGCGGGTCGGCAAGCCGGACGAGACGATCGAGCCGCCGCCCGCCATCAAGACTGTCGGCGAGCTGATGATTTGGCTGGCCGGGCGCGGCGAAGAATATGCGCATGCATTCGACAACCCGAAGGTGATCCGCGCGGCGATCGACCGCACCCACGTTAAGGCCGACGCGTCGATCGCCGGCGCGCGCGAGATCGCGTTCTTCCCGCCGATGACCGGCGGCTGACCCCTCTCCCCAAGCGGGAGCCCGGCGGCATTGATTTGCCGTATGTCCTTATCGGAAAACCGGTAACCACTTTTCCGGGACATGCTCTAAAATATGACCATGAGCGCCACCATCCGCCTGCAGCGCGAGGACTTCGACGCCGCCGCCGAGGCGCGCGCGTTGACGCGCGGGCGCACTGACGTGGGCGCGGTGGTCACCTTCACCGGCATCTGCCGCGACGCCGAGGCCGGCCGCGGCGTCACCGCGATGACGCTCGAGCACTACCCCGGCATGGCCGAGGCCGAGATCGCCCGCCACGTGGAGGAAGCCGAGCGCCGCTGGCCGCTGCTCGGTGCCACCATCGTCCATCGCTATGGGCGCTTGGTGCCCGGCGACAATATCGTGCTGGTGGTGACTGCCGCGGCGCATCGCGGCGATGCCTTCGCAGCCGCCGAATTCCTGATGGACTATCTCAAGACCCGCGCGCCGTTCTGGAAGCAGGAAGAGCACGCGCAGGGCACCGCATGGGTCGAGGCGAAACAGACCGACGATGCCGCGGCCGCGCGCTGGCAGACGCCGCGCCGGCGCGAGGCGGCGGAGTGACCAGTGAACCACGACACTAGGAGGCGAACATGATCCGCATCGTCGCGGCGACGCTTGCGGCCGCCGCGCTCTCGGTGCAACCCGCGTCGGCGGCGCAGGTCACGTATTATCAGCTGCCGCCGGACGCCTATCCGCACGACGTGGCGCCGGCGCCGGACGGCACGGTCTATTACTCGGGCCAGCGCAAGGGCATCCTCGGCATCTTCGATCCCAAGACCGGCAAGAACGAGGAAGTGCCGCTCGGCCGCAACGCGGCGCCGCACGGCGTCATCGTCGGGCCCGATGGCGCGGCGTGGCTCACCGAAGGCGGCCAGAACGCAATCGCGCGCGTCGATCCGAAGACGCGCGCGGTGACGCTCTATCCGCTCGCCAAGACCATTCCCTACGCCAACCTCAACACCGCGGTGTTCGACAAGGCCGGCGTGCTGTGGTTCACCGGCCAGAGCGGCTATTACGGCCGCGTCGATCCCAAGTCCGGCAAGGTCGATACCTGGGCGGCGCCGCGCGGCAGCGGCCCTTACGGCATCACCGTAACGCCGTCGGGCGACGTCTGGTACGTCTCGCTCGCTGGGAATTATCTCGCCCGCGTCGATCTCAAGACCGGCGCCACCGCAGACATCATCGACCCGCCGCGCTCGGGCGCCGGGCCGCGCCGCGTGTGGTCGGATTCGCAGGGGCGCCTCTGGGTGAGCTTCTGGCATGCCGGCGCGGTCGGCAATTACGACCCCGCCACCAAGCGGTGGAGCCTGTGGCAGCTGCCAGTCAGCAAGTTCGGCTGCTACGCGGTCTATGTCGACGACAAGGACAAGGTCTGGGTCACCGACTTCTCCGCCAACGCGGTGCTGCGCTTCGACCCAGTGACCGAGCGTTTCGAAAGCTTCCCAAGCGACAAGAAGGGCGCAAGCGTGCGCCAGATGCTGGGGAGGCCGGGCGAGGCGTGGGGCGGCGAGTCGGGCACCGATCGCCTGGTGGTGATCCGCGACTAGCATGCCGAAACGGACCAAGACCGCAAAGTCGTCGACCAAAGCGCCGGCGCCGATAACAGCACGCCTGCCGCGTCCGGGCGAGCTGATCACCGTTCTCGACTTCGTGCGCTTTGCCGCGACCGCGTTCAACCGGGCGAAGCTGACATTCGCACATGGCACCGAAGACGCGGTCGGTGACGCCGTGCTGCTCGTTTGCGGCGCGCTGCATCTCGCGCCGACGGACTTCGACGCGTTTGCTGCCGCGCGCCTGTCGGCGGACGAGCGGCGCAGGCTGTTCGACGTGATCGAGGCGCGCATCCGCACCCGCATGCCTGTCGCCTACCTGATCAATCGAGTCTATCTGCGCGGCGTGCCGTTCTACGTCGATCCGCGCGTGATCGTGCCACGCTCCTACGTAGGCGAGATTCTCGACGGCGAGCTGTTCGACGGCGGCGAGCTGTCGCTGATCGATCCGGGCGCGGTCGAGCGCGTGCTCGACCTGTGCACCGGTTCCGGCTGCCTCGCCATCCTGGCGGCGATGCGCTTTCCGCACGCCAAGGTGGACGCGATCGACGTCTCCGATAAGGCGCTGGCGGTTGCCGCCATCAACGTGGCGGATCATGGCCTCGAGGACCGGGTCACCCTGCTGCACGGCGATCTGTTCGAGCCCTCCGGCGCGACTCGCTACGACCTGATCATTTCCAATCCGCCCTATGTCGATGCCGCCGGCATGGCGGGCCTGCCGCCGGAATGCCGGCACGAGCCGCAGCTCGCGCTCGACGGCGGCGGCGACGGCATTGCGATCGTGCGCAGAATTCTCTCGGATGCCGCCGCACACGTGACGCCGGGCGGCGGCCTTCTGTGCGAAGTCGGCCGCGGCCGGGCCGTGCTCGAGCGGTCGTTCCCACGTACGCGCTTCCTGTGGATCGACACCGAAGCGAGCGTCGGCGAGGTGTTTTGGCTCGGCGCCGACGCGCTCAACTAGGAGTTTGCCTGCGGGAGTTTTCCGGGCGACGGCCTGTCGCGTTCGGCATTGTCAAAGCGCGCGAAAAATGCAGTAGGGTTGGCTCAATACCAAGAACACTGGACGTGGGTGGAGGAAACATGCTGCGAGGTTTGACCGGGGCGATATTGACGCTTGGGCTGCTGTTCGCAGGACCGGCACACGCGCAGCAAGACTGGCCGAATCGCGCAGTCACGATGATCGTGCCCTACGCGGCCGGCGGCCCGGTCGACACCATCGCGCGCATCCTCGCGGCGCGGCTGGGCGAGCTGCTCGGCCAGCAGATCATCATCGAAAACGTCGGCGGAGCGGGCGGCATGACCGGCTCCTCGCGCGTCGCCAAGTCGCCGGCGGACGGCTACACCGTTCTCCTCTCGGGCAGTGCCGTGCTGGCGATCAACCAGACGCTGTACAAGAAGCCGCTCTACAACGCGGTGACCGATTTCGACCACGTTGCGCTGTTCTCGGATTCGGCGCGTGTGCTGATCGTGCGCAAGGACTTTCCGGCCGGCACCATGAACGACTTCGTTGGCTACGCGAAGCTGAACCAGGGCAGCATGCAATACGGCTCCGCCGGCGTCGGCTCCGGCACACATGTGTGCGCCGTCCTGCTCGACCAGGCGATGGGCACCAAGATCACCCACGTGCCGTACCGCGGCGCCGGACCGGCCATGCAGGACCTCGTGGGGAGCCGCATCGACTTCATCGCCGAGCAGATTTCGACCGCGCTGCCGCAGATCCAGGGCGGGTCGGTGAAGTCGATCGCCACGCTCGGGCTCGATCGCGCGCCGGGGCTCGAAAATCTGCAGACCGCGGAGGAAGCCGGCCTGAAGGGACTGGATTGTGGCTCGTGGGGCTCGCTGTCATTTCCAAAGGGCGTGTCGGCACCGATCGTGCAGCGGCTCGCCAAGGCGACGAGCGACGCGGTAGACACGCCTGTGGTGCGCGAGCGCTACAAGAGTATTGGCGTGACGATACCCGCCAAGGAGCGCCGCACGCCGGAATATCTCACCCAGTTCGTGCCGAGCGAGATCGAGCGCTGGGCTGGGCCGATCAAGGCGAGCGGCGCGGCCGGCACCGATTGAGAGAGATGGGTTAAGCCGCCGCGGCCTTGCCCTTGGGCTGCACCTCGGCCGTGTAGTCGTCCATCAGCTGCTTGGTGATGCCGCCGGGATTGAAGTTCCAGTGCGCGATCTCCGACACGGGCGTCACTTCCGCCGCCGTGCCGGTGATGAAGCACTCGGAGAACTGGTTGAGCTCCTCCGGCATGATGCGGCGCTCGATCACCTCGTAGCCGCGCTTCTTGGCGAGCGCCATCACCGTCGCGCGGGTGATGCCGGCGAGGAAGCAGTCGGCGATCGGCGTGTGAATCTTGCCGTCCTTCACGAAGAAGATGTTGGCACCGGTGCACTCGGCGACGCGGCCTTCCCAGTCGAGCATCATTGCGTCGGCATAGCCTTTGCGCTCGGCCTTGTGCTTGGAGATCGTGCAGATCATGTAGAGGCCGGCGGCCTTGGCGAGCGCCGGGATCGTGCGCGGGTCGGGCCGACGATATTCGGCGAGGTCGAGCCGGATGCCCTTGAGGCGCTGCGCCGGATCGAAATAGCTCGGCCATTCCCACGTCGCGACGCCGAGGTGGATCTTGTTGGTCTGCGCCGCGACGCCGAGCTGCTCGGCGCCGCGCCACGCGATCGCGCGCACGTAGGCGTTCTTCTGGCCGTTCTTCTCGACCACCAGCCGCTTGGCCGCATCAATCTCGGCGACCGAGTAGGGGATCTCGAAGTCGAGGATGTTGGCCGACCGCTTAAGTCGCTCGGAGTGCTCGGTGCACTTGAAAATCTCGCCGCCATAGGCGCGTTCGCCCTCGAACACCGTGCTGGCGTAGTGCAGGCCGTGGGTGAGGACGTGAATCTTGGCGTCCGGGCCGGGGATCAGCTTGCCGTCGATCCAGATCAAGCCTTCCATTTGGTCGAAGGGCACAGCCATAGCGTTCTCTCCTCGGGACCGGACCTTAACGTTGTCGCGCATTTGCGACCTTGTAGCATTCCGGCGCTTTTGCGTCGGGCAGAAACTCCCGATATGTTTCAACCGGGCCGGTGATGCGAAGTTTCGAGCCGGCCGGGCAGCCGAGAGCACGATCCTTTCGCAAATCCAGCCTCTTGGGTAACAATCAAACCGAAATATGTCAATATGGCTGACATAAATGTGACGACCCTCTGGCCGACCCCGGCCGAGGCGGACATTGCCGCCGAGCGCGCCCAGCCGGCGTGGGACCTGATTGAGCTTTTGTTCTTTGCCTACCGGGATTTCGTCGGCGACGCCGACGAGGTGCTGGCCAAGTTCGGGTTCGGCCGCGCGCACCACCGCGTGCTGCATTTCGTCAACCGCAATCCCGGCATGAAGGTCGCCGACCTCCTCAACGTGCTGCGGATCACCAAGCAGTCGCTCGGCCGAGTGCTCAAGCTTCTGGTCGACGAGGGCTATGTGATCCAGAAGGAGGGCGCGAACGATCGGCGCCAGCGGCTCCTGTACGTGACCGCCAAGGGCGAGGCGCTGGCGATGAAGCTCGCCACGTTGCAGACCGAACGGATTTCGCGCGCGCTCGCCGAGCGCGGCGCCGGCGCACACGAAGCGGCGCGCGCCTTTCTGACCGCCATGCTCGACGCCGACGGCCGCGATGGCGTGCTGCGGTTCATCGACCGCGCCGACCGCGCCCGCCGGCCGCGCAGTTGATCTGACTAGTGCCCCGCTTCCGAAGTTCGTGATACATCGCAGCAACCTCGGACACGAACTTCGGAAGCAAAGGGGCACTAGCAAGTAAGAGGTTGGCTAGTGTCCTACGAATCCGAAGTTCGCTCCCGAGGATGTGCCGCAAAGTGCGGCGAACTTCGGATTCGGGACACTAGGGGCGAACGGCGATGACGCCTCGGCCCGACCTTCTGCCCGACGACGCGCCCCACCTGCTGCTGGTGGACGACGACCGCCGTATCCGCGATCTGCTGTCGCGCTATCTGCACAGCGAAGGCTACCGCGTCACCACCGCCGACACGGCGGCAGAGGCGCGCGCCAAGCTCGGCGGCCTGTCGTTCGACCTGCTGATCCTCGACGTGATGATGCCGGGCGAGAACGGCTTCGACCTCGCCCAGGCGATCCGCACCGGCTCGACGGTGCCGATCCTGATGCTGACCGCCCGCGACGCCGCCGAGAGCCGCATCAGGGGCCTCGAGATCGGTGCCGACGACTACGTCGCCAAGCCCTTCGATCCGCGCGAGCTGTCGCTGCGCATCGCCAATATCCTCAAGCGCGCGCAGCCGGTGGCGCCGCCGCCGGTCGAGGCGGTGCGGTTCGGTCCGTTCATGTTCCATGTCGGACGAGGCGAGCTGCGCCAAGGTGAGGAGATCATCCATCTCACCGACCGCGAGCGCGAGATGCTGCGCATGCTCTCCGCCTGCCCGGGCGAGACGGTGACGCGCCTCGCGCTCGCCGGCAACGGCGCCGCCGCCGGCGAGCGTGCCGTCGACGTGCAGGTCAATCGCCTGCGCCGCAAGATCGAGCGCGACCCGGCCAATCCGCTATTCCTGCAGACGGTGCGCGGCATCGGCTATCGGCTCATGGTGTCGCCATGAGGGTGCCGCCGTGACCAGCCTCGACATCGGCATGGCGCGGCTGCGCTCCGCTGCCGGCGCCGTCTCCGACTTCTCGGCCGGGTTCAACCGCCGGATCAAGAATATGATGCCGACCGGGCTCTATGCCCGCTCGCTGCTGATCATCATCGTGCCGATGGTGATCCTGCAGTCGGTGGTCGCGTTCGTGTTCATGGAGCGGCACTGGAACACGGTGACGCGCCGCCTCTCGTCGGCGGTGACGCAAGACATCGCCGGGCTGATCGACGTCTACAAGAGCTATCCGCAGGATCCCGAGCGCGCGACATTGCGCCGGATCGCCCGCGAGCGGCTCGACCTTGTGGTCGATTTCCTGCCTGGCACCGACCTGCCGCCGCCCGGCCCAAAGCCGTTCTTCTCGCTGCTCGACCAGGCGCTGTCGCGCGAGATCGGCAACCAGATCCGACGGCCGTTCTGGATCGACACGGTCGGGAAATCGTCGTTGGTCGAGATCCGCATCAAGCTCGACGACGCGGTGATGCGCGTGTTCGCGCGAAGGAGCGCAGCCTACGCGTCGAACTCGGAGATCTTCCTGCTCTGGATGGTCGGCACCTCGCTGGTGCTGCTCACCGTCGCCGTGCTGTTCCTGCGCAACCAGATCAGGCCGATCCTGCGGCTCGCCGACGCCGCCGAGAGCTTCGGCAAAGGCCGCGAGGTGCCGGACTTCCGGCCGCGCGGCGCGCGCGAGGTGCGGCGAGCGGCGCTGGCCTTCATCGAGATGAAGCGGCGCGTCGAGCGCACCATCGAGCAGCGCACCACCATGCTGGCCGGCGTCTCGCACGACCTGCGCACCATCCTGACGCGATTCAAGCTCGAGCTTGCGCTGCTCGGCGACAGCCCCGAGATCGACGCCATGAAGAAGGACGTCGACGAGATGGGCCACATGCTGGAGGCCTATCTTGCGTTCGCGCGCGGCGACCTCGGCGAGCAGTCGGCGCCGACCGACATGGCGCTGTTCCTCGACGAGCTCAAGACCGACGCCGAGCGGAACGGCCACAAGACCAGCGTCGTATTCCACGGCCATCCGATCGTCACGGTGCGTCCGGCCGCGTTCAAGCGCTGCATCGGCAACCTCGTCTCGAATGCGGCGCGCTTCGCGCCGTCGATCGCCATCACCGGTCATCGCGATCACCGCTGGCTGACTGTCACCGTCGACGACGACGGGCCCGGCATTGCGCCGGCGATGCGCGAGGAGGTGTTCAAGCCGTTCATGCGGCTCGACGATGCGCGCAACCAGGACGAGGGCGGCACCGGCCTCGGGCTCGCCATCGCGCGCGACATCGCGCGCTCGCATGGCGGCGACATCACGCTCGGCGACAGCCCGCTCGGCGGCCTGCGCGCATCGGTCCGCGTTCCCGTCTGATGTCTGACCTCACATCGCGGTGGCTTCGTCGCCGCTCTCGTCGATGTCGCGGCGCCGCCGTGCTCGGTCGCGCATCCGGTCGCGCACGCGCCACGGCACTGCCGCGACGCGGAACGCGTCGTCGAGCAGCCCGGCCCAGCGCTGGCCGCGCGCCAGGGCGCGGTCGAGCGCGGCCATGGTACGCGCGAGGCCCGCGTCGTCGTCGTGGACCCAGGTGCGCGCAACCTGCGCGAACATCAGCGCAAGCCCCTGCGCGCGCAGCATGCCCTTCGGGCCCGAGGCACCGATGGCCGCCGCGGTCAGCATCCATTGCTGCGAATTGACCGCGAGCTGGTTGAGCTCGAGCGCCAGCGCGGGATTGCACGTCGCCGATTGCATCAGCGAGCGAACCGCCGCCTTGTCGTGCGCCATCGCCTCGAAGCGCCGCATCAGCACGTCGAACAGCCGCTCGCGCGGCGGCTCGTCCGCCATGTCGGCGTCGCCGCCGCTCAGCACGGCGCGGTCGATCTCCTTGGTGCGGGCGGCCAGGATGGCGATCTTGTCGTCGAACAGGTCGCGCAGCTCGGCGAGCGACAGGCCGGCGCGCTCGGCGATGTCACCGAGGCCGATCTCCTCGAACGAGCGCTCGGCCAGCAAGGTCATGAACGCATCGATGACGCGCTCGCGGTCGCCGCCGCGCGTCGGCCGCTGCGGCGGCGCGCCCGCATCCGGGTCGGAAGGTGAGGGCGATTTGGGTTTGCGGGCCATGGCGGAACCTCCTCGCCGATCGCGGCTCTCCTCAATCTAGGTGCCCGGCCGGCCCGTTCCAAGGCGGGGGAGCATTCCGTTTACGCGTGATCTGGCCCGAAAACC
>Ga0066388_100002987_pt1 | contig 10707 bp, 11 predicted proteins | sample PanSoiMetaGPlot6_FD_64539 | JGI IMG/M metagenome (GOLD analysis project Ga0066388, IMG submission 64539) | Tropical forest soil microbial communities from Panama analyzed to predict greenhouse gas emissions - Panama Soil - Plot 6 (Hybrid Assembly) | ecosystem: Environmental > Terrestrial >... | reverse complement strand
CGCGGGCCCGACCACGATAAAAAATGTTAGAATTGCCTTATGCGTGTTCTAGCCATCGATACTGCACTCGAGGCTTGCTCGGTTGCCGTTCTAGATACCAGCCATGCCGATGAACGTGTGCATGAGTCCCTGCCGATGCAGCGGGGCCATGCCGAAGCGCTTATGCCGTTGGTTGCACGCGTGCTGGACCGAGCACAGATCGATTCCAGTGATCTCGACCGTATTGCAGTCACGACCGGACCGGGAAGCTTCACCGGCCTGCGTGTAGGCATAGCGGCAGCCCGCGGCATCGCCCTAGCCACCGGCAAACCGGCAATCGGTTTGACGACGCTTGCAGCCTTCGCCGCGCCGTTCATCGCCGCCAACGATGCGTTGCCGGTGGTTGTGGCCATCGATGCGCGCCACGACCACGTCTACCTTCAGGTCTTTGGTCCAGGTGGGCGCACCGTCGTTGCTCCGCGCGTTGCGCCCTTGCGCGAGGCGCTGCGCGTCTCGACGACGGGTGCGCCGCGCATCACCGGCAACGCGGCAAACAAGTTGGCGGCACTGTGGCCAGCCGGCGAGCATGCGCCGAGTGTCGTCGACCAACGCCCGGCTCCGCACATCGAGTGGGTTGCGAGGCTCGGGGCGGCCGCGACTGACACCAGCACACCGCCAAAGCCGGTCTACCTCCGCGCACCCGACGCCCACCCGCAAGATTCCGTGCAGCTAGCCCGTCGATGATCGGTTTTGTGAGCAGCCTTTTTGCGCGCGCCGAGCCTGCATTGTCGGAAGCGAACACGCGTGACGCAGCCGCTATCGCCAAGCTGCATGCGGCTTCGTTTCAGCGTGGCTGGAGTGAACAGGAGATCGAGGGGCTGTTGCTCGATCGACACGTCATCACCCATCGGGCGATAACGGGTGCAAAGTTCGCCGGCTTCATCATGTCACGGCTGGTCGAGGACGAGGCGGAAATCCTTTCCGTAGCGGTTACTCGCCGTCATCGCGGGCGGGGTCTCGCGCGCCGGCTGCTTAGCCTTAATCTGCGCCGCCTGGCCGGCCTTGGCGCGCGAACTGTATTTCTCGAAGTCGATGAGCAAAATGAGCCTGCGCTTCGCCTTTACCGGCGCGCCGGCTTCAGCGAGGTGTCGCGCCGATCCAACTATTATGCCGGCCCTGATGGCAAAGCCGCCGCACTAGTGCTGCGGCGCGACCTTTAACGAGGGTTCAATGGACACATGGCCGATACCGCCAATATGATAGAAAGGCCGCGAGGGTTGGCTACAGACAGGTAGAGATACGACGTGGGCCAGGCGGATAGACACATCGCCGAAAGGAAGAACATCGAGGCGATCTGCGCGGCCAAAGGCATGCGCATGACCGAGCAGCGTCGTGTGATCGCGCGTGTACTCGCGGAATCGGATGATCATCCAGACGTCGAAGAGTTGTACCACCGCTGCGCCAAGGTTGACGATCGCATCTCGATTTCGACCGTGTATCGCACCATGCGCCTCTTCGAAGATGCCGGCATTATCGAACGGCATGACTTCCGCGACGGCCGCGCGCGCTATGAGACGAGTCCCGACTCTCATCACGACCACCTGATCAACTTGCGCAACGGCGAGGTCATCGAATTTCAGTCGGAGGAAATCGAACGTCTGCAGGCGGAGGTCGCGCGCAAGCTGGGCTACAAGCTCGTTGATCATCGACTCGAGCTGTACGCGATTCCCCTCGCCGACAACAAGAAAAGCTAGCGCATGCCCATGGTGCGCGCGCTTTTCATTGCGGTTTTCTTCTTTGTGACGACGCCGCTGCTGATCTCGCTTCAGTGGCTGCTCGGAAAGCTTGGCTTGCCCGGCTGGGGGCTCATCGCCTCGAACTATTACCGACTGCTTTGCTCACTGTTGCGCATCAATGTGCGCATCGAAGGCACGCCGGTGCGTGACTGTCCCGTCCTGTTCGTGTCCAACCATGTCTCATGGGCCGACATACTCGTGATCGGCTCGATCGTGCCGGTTGCTTTTGTCGCCAAACGCGAAGTTCGCGATTGGCCGCTGGTGGGCATTACCGCCAAAGTGCAGCGGACCGTGTTCGTCGACCGTACGCGCCGTCAGCAGACCGGCGAGGCTGTTGCCGAGATTGTCGGCCGCATCAAGAGCGGCGTTTCGGTAGTGTTGTTTGCGGAAGGCACCTCGAGCGATGGCAATCGGGTGTTGCCGTTCCGATCCGCCTTGCTTGGGGCAATAGACGCAGGCAGTGATGACAAAATCCTGATTCAACCAATGTCGGTCAGTTATGTCGGCCAGCATGGCATGCCCATGGGACGTCAGCATCGTCCGCTGGTTGCCTGGTATGGCGATCTCGACTTCATGCCTCACATCAGGGCATTCATCGAACAAGGCGCGGTCGATGCTTTGGTCAGCTACGGCGAGCCGGTTCCGTCGGATCGACAAGGCGATCGTAAGACAATGAGCAAACGGCTGGAAATGGCCGTGCGTGACCTCACGGCTGCGGCTCTGCGCGGACGGACGATGCTTGTGGAGCGCGCCGGCTAGCCCGATTTTATTTTTGGCACGTGGCTCGCGAAATCTTAAAATCTTTGTAAAATCAAATATATGGTTCAGCGGGACAAATGACGCGATGACAGCTAGATTGGATTGGCTTCGCACCGAAACGGCATGAGCAGACCCCGCAAAGTCCACGTCAAATCCTTTGGCTGCCAGATGAATGTCTACGATTCCCATCGTATGGCGGACGCGCTGGCGCCTGCCGGATTCGTTGAAACCGCAAGTCCGGAAGACGCCGATCTGGTCATTCTCAACACCTGTCACATTCGCGAAAAAGCTGCAGAAAAAGTCTACTCGGAGATCGGACGCATTCGCGAAATGAAAGAGGCTGCGGCTCGCGATGGACGTCGCATGATGATCGCGGTCGCCGGCTGCGTAGCGCAGGCCGAAGGCAAGGAAATCATTCGCCGAGCCGGCACCGTTGATCTGGTTGTCGGCTCGCAAAACTATCACCGTCTGCCGGACATTCTCGCGCGCGCGCAAAAAGGCGAGAAGGTGGTTGACACGGATTTTCCCGTCGAAGACAAGTTCGACGTTCTTCCGTCTCCCCGGCCCGAGGCGACGGCCAAACGCGGCGTTTCGGCTTTCGTGACGGTGCAGGAAGGATGTGACAAGTTCTGCACGTTCTGCGTGGTACCCTATACGCGGGGCGTCGAAGTCTCGCGTTCTGTTGAAAAGGTCGTGGCTGAGGTCGAGCGGCTCACCGAAGCGGGAGTCCGCGAAGTGACTTTGATTGGCCAGAACGTGAATGCCTATCATGGGCTGGCTCCCGACGGTCGGCCGGCGACGCTTGGAAAATTGTTGCGGCGGCTAGCGGAAGTGCCCGGTATTCTGCGGCTGCGCTACACGACGAGTCATCCCCGCGACGTGGATGCGGAGCTGGTCGCGGCTCACGCCGAGGTCCCCAAGCTCATGCCCTATGTGCATCTGCCGGTTCAATCAGGGTCCGATCGCATTCTGGCTGCTATGAACAGAAAACACACCCGCCGAGACTATCTTGGCGCGCTTGCGCGCCTGCGCGCCGGCCGTACCGATCTCGCGTTCACGTCCGATTTTATCGTGGGGTTTCCGGGCGAAACCGAAGCAGACTTCCGTGAGACTCTCGCCCTCGTGGACGAGGTCGGTTTCGCCGGCGCGTTTTCGTTCATGTATTCGCCGCGACCTGGAACGCCGGCGGCCGAGATGGATGATCAGGTGCCCCAGGAAGAAAAATCCAATCGCCTGCAGCGGTTGCAGGCCGCTATCACTCGCCACCAGCGCGCGTTTAATGCTGGTTTTGCCGACCGCGCAATTGATGTGCTGCTGGAAAAGCCAGGGAGATTGCCCGGGCAGGTCGTGGGCCGCTCGCCATACCTGCAGGCAGTCCAGATTATGGCGCCAGCAGCGTTGATCGGCTCGGTCAGGCGCGTGACCGTCACCGAAGTCGGCAGTAACAGCCTTTTTGGCACGCTGGCCGGAGAAAAGAGCGCGCCCGCACTCGCTGCAGCAGGAGCTTGAAACGCCTTTGCGTACAACGGATTCCGTGATTCCGCCCGGTGCAACCTCCGAAGAGACGGCCACCACGCAGACCGTGCTGGCATTCGAGGACAATAAGCTCGCGTCGGTCCTGTTCGGACAATACGGACAAAATCTCGCCTTGGTCGAACGACGCCTCGGCATCGTCGCCGAGCAGCGCGGCAACCACGTCACCATCGAAGGTTCTCGCAACGCATGTGAGCAGGCGCGTCGTGTGCTGGAGGGACTCTACGAGCAGCTCAAGCGCGGGCACGATCTGAGCCAAGGTGACGTTGAAGGCGCCATCCGCCAGGCAATCGCGCAAGGATCATTGTTTGACTATGACCCGGCTGCGCCGCGTCCCACTTTTGAGGAAATCAACCTCCGCAAGCGCCCGGTGCGCGCAAGGACCGCCGCGCAGGACGCCTATATTCGTTCGCTCAAAAGGCATTCGCTTGTGTTCGGAACGGGACCGGCAGGCACCGGCAAGACCTGGCTCGCGGTCGCGCAGGCCGTCCAGATGTTCGAACGCAAAGAAGTCGATCGCATTATCCTGTCGCGACCGGCCGTCGAAGCCGGCGAACGATTGGGCTTCCTCCCGGGAGACATGCGTGAGAAGGTCGATCCCTATCTGCGGCCTATCTACGATGCACTCTATGACTTGATGGATGCCCGTATCGTCGAACGCGCCCTGCAGGTGGGAGAAATTGAAATCGCACCGCTTGCCTTCATGCGCGGACGAACGCTTTCGAACGCCGCGATCATTCTCGACGAGGCGCAGAATACAACATCGATGCAGATGAAGATGTTTCTTACCCGGCTGGGGGAGAACAGCCGGATGATCGTCACGGGTGATCCGAGCCAGGTAGACCTCCCGCACGGACAGACTTCGGGATTGGCGGAAGCGGTCAAGCTGCTTGAACGGATCGAAGGCGTCGGCCATGTCGCCTTCACGCATGAAGACGTCATTCGCCACGAACTGGTTGCGCGAATTGTTGAAGCTTACGACCGCGGCGCATCAGCTCGCGAGGGCAAGGGATGAGGTTCGTGTCGCAGCAGCGCCCTTCTGCGCTGCAGATCGACATTCTGACGCAGTCGCCGCTTTGGGATGCGCAGCCGCGCGCTGTACAGACCGTGCGCGAGGCAATAGGAGCGGCGGCGTCCGCTCTCTCAACAGACGGCGGTGAAGTGAGTATCGTACTTACGAACGATTCGGCGATTCGCCACCTCAATCGCGATTGGCGGGGGATCGACAAGTCGACCAACGTGCTGTCGTTTCCTGCGTCCGATCGGCCAGCCGGCGACGCTCGTTTGCTCGGCGACATTGTTCTCGCCTATGAGACCCTTGAGAGTGAATGCAATGATGAGAACAGGATCTTCCTCCATCACCTTGCCCACCTCGCGGTGCATGGCTTTCTTCACCTTATAGGCTACGATCACCAGACCGATGTTCAAGCCGAAGAAATGGAAGGGCTCGAAAGCAAGATCATGATGCGCTTGAACTTGCCCGACCCCTATCGTTCGCGTGATCTTGGCGACGCCTGACCGCCATGCCCGAAAGCGATCCATCCAGCCCGAAGCCGCCGGGTACTCTGTTCGAGCCGCGCAATTTGCCGGTGCCGGTCCCTGCGAGCCAGGGCAGCAATGAGAACTGGTTCGTGCGCGCACTCCGCGCGCTATTCGGCTGGAAGTCGATCTCGGCGCGCTCCGACCTTAAAGACATCCTTGACGTTATGAGTCCGGGGGAATCCGGCTTCTCGCCGGAAGAGAGCCGGATGCTCAAAAACATACTTGGCCTGCGTGAGAGCCGAGTCGGCGATGTCATGGTGCCGCGTGCCGACATCATCGCCGTGCAGCAGGACATCCAGCTCGGCGAGCTCGTACGCGTGTTCGAAGGAGCGGCACATTCGCGTCTCGTGGTCTACAACGACACGCTCGACGATCCTATAGGCATGGTACATATCCGAGACCTGATCGCATTTATGACCGCGCGCGCGGCAGTCGATCCGGAAAGGAATGCCAAACGCAAAAAGCCGCTCCCGGCAGGTCTCGATCTCAAAGCGGTCAATCTCGGGATGCCCTTGTCGGCGACCAAGATCGTGCGCGAGATCCTGTTCGTGCCACCATCGATGCGCGTGATCGATCTGCTCGCGCGCATGCAGGCGACGCGCATTCACCTCTCGCTGGTTGTCGACGAATATGGCGGCACCGATGGACTTGTGTCCATCGAGGACATTGTCGAACAAATAGTCGGTGAAATAGCCGATGAGCACGATGAAGACGAAACCCCCGCGGTGACACAGCAACCAGACGGCTCCTTCGTTGCCGATGCGCGCGCCACCATCGATGATGTGGTCGGTACGGTCGGCAACGACTTCGATGTAGGTGATGCGGCCGAGGAGGTGGACACCATTGGCGGCTATCTCGTGACGCGCGCCGGCCGCCTGCCGATCCGCGGCGAAATCGTGCCCGGACCCGGGCTGTTCGAGTTTGAGGTACTCGATGCGGATCCGCGGCGTGTCAAGCGCATACGAATTACACGCTTGAAGGAGCGGCGCGACCGTCAGCGCGAACCACGTCGGCCCGGCGTTGCCGATGCACTTGCCGGTGCAACCTCGTCGTCGGGTGGCGAGGTGACTTCCACCAAAGATCCCGGCTCAACGGACACGCGCCAACCGTGACGGTCACTCGCCTCTCCCGTTTCGTCATTCTGGCCTCCGGTTGGCGGCGCGCGATCATTGCCTTTCTCGCAGGCGCTGCATCGGCGCTTGCGATGGCTCCAGTCAATGCATGGCCAATTTTGTTCGTGACGTTTCCGGTACTGGTCTGGCTAATCGACGGGGCTGTTTCCGGCCGTTGGGGCGGTTCGGCGGCAGCCGCACTGGCTGGTTGGTGCTTTGGCTTTGGCTATTTTATCGCCGGACTTTATTGGATTGGTTACGCTTTCCTGGTCGATGCAAAGACATTCGGTTGGCTGCTGCCGTTCGCCGTGGCCGGGCTGCCCGCTTATCTCGCCCTCTACACCGCGGCGGGCATCGCCGCCGCCCGGCTGATCTGGGTGCGCGGGCCCGAACGCATACTGGCTCTCGCGGCAACTTTGACTGCCGCCGAATGGCTGCGTGGCCATCTGCTCAGCGGATTTCCCTGGAATACTTTCGGCTACGCGCTGACTCAGCCTTTGGTGCTTGCGCAGAGCGTTTCGCTTTTCGGTATATGGACGCTGACTTTCTTTTGTATCGCAATTTGTGCCAGCCCGGCCGTATTCGCCGATGACAAGGCGGATACCCGTTACCCGAAACGTCCGCTCGTTCTCGGGCTACTGGTGTTGGCGGGCTTCACTGCCTATGGCGCCGTGAGATTATGGTCGCACCCGACTGCCTATGTTGCTGGCGTCAAGCTGCGTATCATGCAGCCCAATCTGCCGCAGGACGACAAGTTCAACTATTCAGCCAAGGCGCAGGTCATGGATCGATACTTGCGCTTGTCCGATCGTGCTACCGGGCCGGCATCTAGTGGCGTCCACGATGTTACTCATCTGATTTGGCCGGAAGCAGCCTTTCCGTTCTTTCTCACCCGCGAGCCGGACGCACTCGCACAGATTGCCGGCCTGCTGAAGCCGTCAACCGAATTGATTACTGGCGCCGTGCGGGCGGCATCCGATTCCAATCCCAGCAATTTGCGCGTCTATAACTCAATCTATGTGATCGATCCCGATGGCTCGATCCGAGGTGTCTACGACAAGGTGCACCTGGTGCCTTTCGGCGAATATCTGCCGTTTCAGCGCCTGCTCGAGCGGCTAGGCCTGATGCAGCTCACCAAGGTCGTGGGCGGATTTTTGCCAGGAGACCGCCGGCGAGCGATGGATGTCGCAGGTGCGCCGAAAATGCTGCCGTTGGTCTGCTATGAGGCGATTTTTCCGGGCGCCGCAGTACCGGGCAACGAGCGACCGGGCTGGCTGATCAATGTCACCAACGACGGGTGGTTCGGAATCAGCTCAGGCCCTTATCAACACTTTCAACAAGCGCGTGTCCTTGCGATTGCCGAAGGCCTACCTTTGGTGAGGGCAGCCAATACAGGAATTTCGGCCGTCATCGATCCAGTTGGAAGGATCATTGATAGCCTGCCGCTCGGCATCGAAGGCGTGCTTGACGCTCGGCTGCCGACCGCAATCGAGCCGACGCTTTACCTGAGCTACGGCAATTACGCGTTGATCGTTGTGCTTGCGGGCAGCCTCATTATTGTGGCTCGACGTCGGTTTCGCGCATAGATTGCACCACACTTGCCGTGCATGTTTCAAGTTGCTCCGCGCATGAATCAACCTTTGCGCGTCTAGGCATAGGTGTTAAGCCCATTTATCAGCATGCGAAAACACTTGAAATCTATAGTTTATTTACTCCGGAATTCCCTATTACAGAGAATTTGCGGATTGCCTCGTTGTATCCACTTGTGACAACTACGCGTAAAAGGTGGGGGGCAGGAGACTTCAATGGCGAAGAAGGCACCGAATCCGATCGACAAGCACGTCGGTTCGCGCGTGCGTATGCGGCGGATGATGCTGAGTATGAGTCAGGAGAAACTTGGCGATGCCCTCGGCTTAACATTCCAACAAGTCCAGAAATACGAGAAGGGAACCAACCGCATTGGCGCCAGCCGGCTTCAGCAGATCGCCCAGATCCTCCAGGTACCCGTTTCGTTTTTCTTCGAGGGGGCACCGCATTCGCCGGGTCATTCAGGCGGCATGAGCGAGGCGCCCTCGCCCGCCTATGTAGCTGACTTTCTCGCCACGTCTGACGGCCTATCGCTGACCAGGGCGTTTATGCGCATCAAGAGCAGCAAAATGCGCCGGCGCATCGTCGATTTGGTCGAGCAGATCGCGGGCGTGGATTGATCGAGGGGTCAAATCCCATCCTGCGAGATCTCTGCCCACCACGCCCGCATCTTGACCTCTCGCGCCGCCGCTGCAAGAACCACCCGGACAAATCATGACGGCGCCCACGCGCCACGCGAGGAGTTTAAACGGTGGCTCACAACAATTTTCTGTTCACCAGCGAGTCAGTCTCCGAGGGTCATCCGGACAAGGTTTGCGATCAGATTTCCGACGCTGTCCTAGACGCGTTTCTTGAAAACGACCTCAAGCTTGGCATCGCCGACGACAGTCACGTCAACACGCGGCTCGGCTGCGAGACGCTTGCCACCACCAATAAAATTGTCATCGCCGGTGAAGGGCGCGGTCAAGCGCCGTTATTCCGCAAGCACGGCGACAAGGCAGTCATTGATAGAGAGCTGATCACCAAGATTGCGCGCGACGTCGTCAGAGATATCGGTTACGACCAGGACGGCTTCTCCTACTACGGCGCTGACGTTGAAGTGCTTCTGCACGGTCAGTCCCCCGATATCGCCATGGGCGTCAACGCCAAGAAGAAAAGAGGCGGAGAAGAGGAAGGCGCGGGCGACCAGGGCATGATGTTCGGCTTCGCTTGCACCGAGAGCGAAGTCTATGAAAAGAACTCTTTTATGCCAGCGCCGATCTACTTCGCGCATAAGATACTCAAAGTCTTGTCTGAAAAGCGCCGGTCTGGCCAACTCTACGACCTGCAACCCGATGCTAAGAGCCAGGTCACGGTCAAATACGTCGACGGCAAGCCTGTCGGTTGCACGAAAGTGGTCGTCTCCACCCAGCACAATGCGCAGAGCCGCAACGGCAAGAAATACACGCCCGGCCTGATTAAGGAAATGATTACCGACGCAGTCGAGTCGGCGCTGCCGAAAGGTTGGATGCCGCAAAAGACGTCCGACTTCCTCGTCAATCCGACCGGCAACTTCGTGATCGGTGGTCCCGATGGCGACTGCGGCCTTACTGGTCGCAAGATCATCGTCGATACATATGGCGGCTACGCGCCGCATGGCGGAGGCGCCTTCTCCGGTAAGGATCCCACCAAGGTCGACCGTTCGGCGGCTTACGCGGCGCGCTACCTTGCCAAGAACGTGGTGGCGGCCGGGGTGGCCGAACGTTGCACGATCCAGGTCGCCTACGCGATCGGCGTGTCCGATCCGATGTCCTTGCTGGTCGATACCCACGGCACCGGCAAGGTCGAGGAGAAAAAGCTTGAAAAGGTCCTTCCGGAACTGTTCCGCCTAACACCGACGAATATCCGCCGTACACTCAAGCTGAATCGGCCGATATACAAGCGAACGGCGGCCTATGGCCATTTCGGCCGTGCGCCTGAAAAAGATGGCGGCTTCTCCTGGGAGAAGACCGATCTTGCTTCAGCCATCCGCAGCGCGGTGAAGTGAATCAGCACTAGCCGCGTATCCGGAAGATGCGCCGTAATGGCCGGGCTTGTTCCCGGCCATCCACGTTTTTGATAGTTGTCAGCAGCCAGGAAACGTGGACGCCCGGCACAAGGCCGGGCATGACAATTGATGGATCATGGCAAAGAAAGATCCCAGCGCGCCTTCTTTGGCCGCCGCAAGGGTCATCCGCTCAAGCCGCGCCAGGCTGCACTGTTCGACACGCTGCTGCCGCGCATTGCGCTTGATCTAGCGGGGGCAGGCCCCCCCGATTTGCGCACGCTCTTCGCAGCGCCGGTCGAGGATCTCCGACTCGAGATCGGCTTCGGTGGCGCCGAACATATGATCGAACAGGCACGAGCCAATCCGCGCACCG
>Ga0066388_100002986_pt1 | contig 10707 bp, 10 predicted proteins | sample PanSoiMetaGPlot6_FD_64539 | JGI IMG/M metagenome (GOLD analysis project Ga0066388, IMG submission 64539) | Tropical forest soil microbial communities from Panama analyzed to predict greenhouse gas emissions - Panama Soil - Plot 6 (Hybrid Assembly) | ecosystem: Environmental > Terrestrial >... | reverse complement strand
GTCGGGTGGCACAGGCCCTCGATCGTGGTTCTCGCCCGCGGGCCGCTGTGGCCCGGGTGGGCCGTCCGAACCATATCGGGACTTGAGCCCGGACGCAAAACAGGTGCAACGTCAACGCGAAGGGCGAGGAGCCCGTACCGGAGGAAAGACATGGCAGTGCCCTTCGACCAAATGCCCGGTGTCGTCTGGTTTGACGGCAAGCTTGTGCCCAACGTCGACGCCAAGATCCATGTGCTGACCCACGGCCTGCACTACGCCAGCGCGGTATTCGAGGGTGAACGCGCCTATGCGGGGACAATCTACAAGTGCACCGAGCACTCCGAACGTTTGCACCGTTCCGCCGGCATCCTGGATTTCGAGATCCCCTTTAGCGTCGCCGAGATCGATGCTGCCAAGCGGCTCGTGGTGGAAAAGAACAAGCAGCCGAACGCTTATATTCGTGCCATCGCCTGGCGCGGCTCCGAGCAGCTCGGCGTCGCCGCCATGCACAACGCGATCCATCTGGCGATCGCCACCTGGGAATGGCCGAGCTACTTCGATCCGGCCCAGCGCGCGAAGGGAATCAGGCTCGCGTTGGCCGGCTACCGCCGGCCCGACCCGCGCACCGCGCCGGCGCTCGCCAAGGCATCGGCCCTCTATGCGATCTGCACGGTTGAAAAGCACAAGGCCGAGCGTGCCGGCTATGCGGACGCCATGATGCTCGACTGGGAAGAGCGCGTCGCCGAATGCACGGGCGCCAACATCTTTTTCATCAAGGACGGCAAGATCCACACGCCGATCGCCGACTGCTTCCTCGACGGCATTACGCGTCAGTCGGCCATCATGCTGGCCAAGCGGCACGGCATCGAGGTGATCGAGCGCCGCATTCTGCCGTCCGAGCTCGACGGCTTCTCGGAATGTTTCATCACCGGTACCGCGGCCGAGATCACCGCGGTGTCCGAGATCGCGCATTGGCGGTTCACACCCGGCGCGATCACCCTGCAGCTCGCTGACGACTACACCGCCGAGGTGCAGCCGAAGGGCAACGCCGCCGCCGCGTAGCGAGCCGTCGTCTGAGGAGCCGAACAGGCGCTCGTTTCAGACCGAGCGCAGCGCCGAGATGTTGAACGCCTTGATCGGGCGGCTCAGCCCTTTCAGCGTCAGCTCGCCCGCTGGCTCGGTCTCCGCCAGGGCCTCGACGGCGGATTGCACCTTGGGATCAATCAGAATCTGACCGGGGAGCGCCTGTGCGCAGAGGCGGGCCGCAAGGTTCACGACCGTGCCGATCGCCGAATAGTCGAACCGGCCCTCAAATCCGATCCGGCCGAGTGTCGCGTAGCCATGGGCAACGCCCATACCGAAGCCAAGCTCGTGACCGCGCTTGCGCCAGCCGGTGGCCAATTCGGCAACGCCGTCGCGCATCTCGAGCGCCATCCGCACCGCACGCTCGGAGGGATCGGGACACCGTAAGGGATCGTTGAACAACACCATCAGGCCGTCGCCCAAAAAACGCTCGAGCGTGCCCTCGTATTTGTGGATGAGCGCGCCGAGGCGCGCGTGGTAATCGCGCAACACGGCCATGACCTCTTCGGGCTCTGCCGTCTCGGCGAACGCGGTGAATCCGCGCAGATCGCAGAACACCACGGTGATATCGCGGCGATGGCTCTCGAGCACCTTCTCGTTGCCTTCACTGAGGATGAGCTCTGCAATCTGGGGCGCGAGAAACCGCTTGAGCCGATCGGAGCGCTCGATCTGCTTCAATTGATCGGCGACGCGCTGCTCGAGCGTCTTGTTCCAGCTTGCGAGATCCGCCGCCTGGGCTGCGACCTTGTCGTGCAACTCCTTGACTCGCAGCATCGATTTCACTCGCGCCACCAGCGAGGTTTGGTCGACCGGTTTGGTCAGATACTCGTCGGCGCCGGCGTCCAGCCCAGTGACCACGTCCTTGGTGTCCGACTTGGCGGTCACCAGAATGATCGGCGTGAACGGCAGGCTGGTGTCGGCCTTGAGCCGCCTGGTCACCTCGACCCCGTCGAGCTTGGGCATCATGACGTCGAGCAGAATCAAGTCGGGCAGGCTTTTGCGCGCTACCTCGATCGCTTCCTCACCGTCCGCGGCCTGGATCAGGTCGTAGCCGTGGGTACCGAGCCGCGTCTGCAGGATGTCGCGGTTGGTCTCGTTGTCGTCGACAATGAGGATGCGGGGCGGACTGTGCATGCGGTCAGGGTACGTTAATCATGCGAAGGAAGCACGCCGGGACGTGGCCTCGCACGCGCTAGCAAAGGACTACGGCAGGAATTCGCGCACTTTGGCCAACAACTGACGCGGGCTGTAAGGCTTGGTCACATAGGCATCACAGCCGGCTGCGCGTGCCTTGGTTTCGTCGCCGGAGAGCGCGTACGAGGTGACGACGATGATCGGAATCGATTTGGTCCTAGGGTCGGACTTGAGCCTGCGAGTCGCCTCGTATCCGTCCATGACCGGTAGTTGAATATCCATCAAGATCAGGTCGGGACGCTGTTTGGCAACGGCGGCGAGCGCCTCCTGGCCGTTTTCCGCCTCAACCAAGTCGTAGCCGGCGTTGCCGAGCAGATCGCGCAAAATCTGCCGGTTGTCCACCTGATCTTCGACAACCAGAATGCATCCGCTCATGCGTGTCCTACTTGCCGTTCAACCTTAACCGGTACCGTGAAGCAAAACATCGAGCCGTGCCCGAGCTCGGACTCAACCCAGAGACGGCCGCCATGCATCTCGATGATACGCTTGGCGATCGCAAGTCCGAGCCCGGTACCACCCTTTTTCTTGGTGGGCGAGGAATCGGCCTGCTGAAACTCCTCGAAGATCTTGCCCTGATCGGCCTCGGCAATGCCCGGACCGGTGTCGCGCACAGCGACCGTGAAGCTCCCGTCGGCGGTCGATGTCTTGATCGCGACCTCGCCCACGTCGGTGAACTTGATGGCATTGCCGACCAGATTGAGCAGGACCTGCGTCAACCGTCGTTCGTCGCCGCGCGCCATCGGCAGCTCCTTCGGAAGCTCGACCTTGAGTGCAAGGTTCTTGGCGGTCGCAAGCGACTCCACCGCACCGTAAACGTTGTGCACAACGTCCTTGATCGAATAGTCGGCGAGCGACAACGTGAGCTGTCCGGCCTCGATCTTGGAGAGGTCGAGCACGTCGTTGATCAACCCAAGCAGGTGGCGTCCGTTGCTCTGGATGCGCTCCATCGTAGCCTGCGCCTTGTCGGGGACCTGACCGTAGATTCCGTCGACGATGAGCTCGGTGTAGCCGAGGATCGCGTTGAGCGGGGTCCGCAGCTCATGGCTCATGTTGGCGAGGAACTGCGACTTGTGCTGGCTCGCGACCTCGAGCTGCCGGCTTTTCTCGCCGATCTCGCTGAACAGGCGCGCGTTCTGAATCGCGAGCACCGATTGGGCCGCGAACGTCTGCATCAAATCGATGGTGGCCTTGGGAAATTCACCTGGCTTGCGGCGGCGAACCACCAACGCACCGATCACACCGTCCGGCGCCACCAGGGGCACCAGCAGCCGCGCCCGATACCCGGCGCGCACGATCATTTCGTTGAGAGGCGTAGACGGTTCCTGGCGCAGGTCGGCTATTTGCTGCGGTTCGCCAGCTTCCGCCGCGGCAGCGATCGCGGTCGACAAGCTCGCATGCTGATCCCGCAGCGTTGCGATCAGCTCCTCGCTCATGTTGTAGGTCGCACTCAACTGAAATTCCCTGGCGGCCTCATCAAAAACGTAGATCGCGCCGGCTTCCGTGCCGGCGATTTGCGTCGCCTTGGTGACGATGGTGTCGAGCACGGTCTTAAGCTCGAGCGTCGAGTTGACCGCCTGGCTGACCTCGCCGAGGGCGCGCAACTCTTCGACTGATCGGGCGAGTTCGCGCGTGCGTGCCTGTACCTCGTCGAACAGGCGGACGTTCTCGATCGCGATCACGGCCTGGTCGGCGAATGTCGTCACCAACTCGACCTGTTTGTCGGTAAACGGTTCGACCGTCGGACGAGTCAGAACCAAAACACCGATCGCAAGTCCCTCACGCAGCAGCGGCACCGCCAAAACCGTGCGAACGCCTCCAAGGCGGATTGCCTGTACGAATGTGAACTCATCGTCGGATCGCACGTCTGCGATGTGAACGGTCCGCCCCTCCAGCACGGCGCGGCCGGGGACGTTTCCGCGATCGATCTTCAGCGGGTGTCGATCAAGGTAGTCCGTGAACTCCATTGGAAATCCGTAGCTTGCCCCGCGCTCGAACTTACCGCCTTGGCGCAGCATGATCGAAGTCATCTCGGCGTGACAAAGTTTGGTTGCGGACTCCACCAGCGTGTCGAGGACCGCACTCAGATCAAACGCCGAACGGCTAATGACCTTGAGCACATCGGCGGTCGCGGTTTGCTGCGCGAGGGACTCCGACAGCTCATGCGTTCGCGTCTCGACCTTCTTTTCCAAGTCCGCGTACGATTCCTGCAGCTTGCCGGCCATGTCGTTGAACTGGTCGGCGAGGCTCTCGATTTCGTCGCCGGTCTTGACCGCGATGCGCTGCCCGAGGTCGCCCGCGCCGATGCTGGCGGCACCCAAGCGCAGCGCCTGGATCGGCACCACCATTTTGCGCGCGAGCACGAGCCCCGCGATCAGGGCGAGCAACAGGCCGACGAGCAGCAGCAATCCCGAGCGCTCGATCGTAGCGTAGAGCGGCGCATAGGCCTCCTCCACCGGCAGTTCGACGAACATGATCCATCCCAGCGGCGCCACCGGTGCGTAAGCGGTGAGCACGCGCCGGGTGCGAACGTCATCGGCCTCCTGCACCTGGTCGTTCGGGTTGCCCGCAAGGTGCGCGCGCGCGGCCTCGACCTGCGCGAGGTGCGAGAGGTCGGTATTGCGCAGCACCAGGCTGATGTCCGGATGCGCGATCAATCGGCCCTTCTGGTCGATCACATAGGCCTGCCCGCGCGCGCCGACCTTGATCTGCGAGACCACGTCCCAGATCAGCTTGAGGTTGACTTCGGCGACCGAGACGCCGGCGTCGCGCCGCGCACCGGCCAGCGACAGTGTCATGTAGGGCTCCGACTCGCGCCGGAAGTAGACCGGGCCGTAATAGACCTTGTGCGCGACCGCCTCGGTGAATTTCGGATCGTTCGAGTAATCGATCTGGCTGCCGACCACATCCATGGCCAGACGAGACACCCGCAGCTGCTCGTGGCCGGTGGCATCGAGTTGGGAGAGCTCGGTAATGGCGGGCACCTGGCGCAGCAGCCGCGATCCGTCGAAGCGGCGCTGCTCGAACGTGCTGGCTGACCAGGGCAGTTGCGTGGTCCAGCCGACTTGCGCCTCGATTTCGTGAACGAATTGGCCGATCTTGGCGGCAGCCGCTTCCGCTTGTTCGCGCTGGATGCGGATGAGGGATGATTTGTATTCTTGGTATGAGAAGTAGACCTCAAACAGACCGTTGGTGATCAGGGCAACCAAGACGACCGCAAGCACCAAAGCAACGTACTTGAAGAACAATCCGACGCGCAGGCGGCCGCGCCGTGCGGACGCTGGCCCGTCGCGCGTCGCAGCGCTCGGTTCCCTTACGCCCTCGTGGCTGATCGCCGTCATTCGGTCAGGTCAAGTCCTTGGCGGATCGAGTCTTTAATCTACCACAGTCGGAGCGCCGACGCCCTCAGCCTATTCAATCACCGTTGCGGCACCGGCGGCCAAGGTCGCCGGCACCGTGATCCCGAGCGCCCTCGCGGTCTTGAGATTGATCACGAGCTCGAATTGCGTCGGGAGTTGGACCGGTAGATCGCCGGGTTTTTCGCCCCTGAGGATGCGATCGACGTAGCTCGCCGCCTGCCGGTTCTGCTCGGCCAGGCCGACCCCATAGGACATCAGGCCCCCGCTGGTCGCAAAGAAGCGATACGGATAGATTGCGGGAACCTTGGTGCGCGCCGCCTGCGCGACGATGATGTCACGATTGCTCAGTACAAAGGCATCGGGCATCAGAATCACGCCCCCTTGCTGCGCCAATCCGGCGAACGCGGCGACGATGTCGGCGGGATCACGTACTGGAGCTTCCACCGGCTCAATCCCGGATGCGCGCGCAGCAGCTTCGAACGGAGGCAGATAGTAGGCGCCGGCACCCGGCGCCGTTTTGGGGTTGAACATGAACCCGACCCGTTTCATTGCCGGCGAGATCTCCTTGAGGAGCTCCACCCATTTGCCGCCGAGCGAGGCCTCGATATCAACAAATCCGGTCGCGTTGCCGCCGGGCCGCGCAAGCGTTTGCACAAAGCCGCTGCCGACCGGATCGGACACCTCGGTGAACACCACCGGGATGGTGCGGGTCGCGCGCAGCAGCGCAGTGACAGCCGGGGTTGCGACGCCGACGAGCAGATCGGGTTGGTGGTCGACCAGCTGCGTGGCGTAGGAATCGATACGTTCCGATTCGCCGAACACGCGCCGGTACTCGATCCTGATGTTGACGCCTTCGGTCCAGCCCAACTTGGCGAGCCCCTGCGCGAGCGCGACCGCCTGACTTTGACCCTCAGGGTCATACTCCGACCACCAGGTCAGCACACCGACCCGGCGCATCCGCTGCCGCGCCTGCGCGTATGCCGAGCGCGGCTGCGCCATCGTCGCCATCGCGGCGCCGCCGAGCGCCGCCAGGAGAGCCCGGCGGTCGAAGAGCGCCATCGGACGTTTGAACGAAGATTCTGTCGCCGTCAGCGTTGCCTGGGAGTCAGTCATCGCGAGTCGCACCATGCCCGCGCACAATGGGGCGGGCGCATCATATAAGCAATCATTTCCAGCACCCGCGACTAGTGCCCCGTTTGCGAAGTTCGTGATACATCGCAGCACCTCCTGACACGAACTTCGGAAACAAAAGGGGCACTAGCAAGTATTTGATAGCGCATGATCCGGCGAAGTGGCCCCCGGTTCGCCGAAAAGATCATGCGCCCTCTATAGTTAGCGCGCGACCGGACGCAAAACCGGTAGCCACTTTTGCTGGTCGCGCGCGTGCCGCTTATCGATTTGAAGTTCCTGAACGAGCTTGCGGCAGGTGATGAGGAACTTCAAATCGGCGGCACTGCCGCGGAACCGTCGGTCTGGACATCTGTTGTGCCGGATGGTCAAAATTGCGCGTGGCGAAAGACCAACCTTTGCGACTAGCGTCGATAGCGGTCTCGACGCTGATTGGCGTCGCAGCGACCGCGGCCGCCGTGATGGCGTCGCCGCGCGCGGCGAGTGCACAATCCTGCGAAGCGATGTCAGGGCCGGAACGCACCGAGTGCTTTATTGCCCGCGCGCGCCTTGCGGGCGCGAAAGCCAACACTGCGGTCGCCGCCTCGCGGCGGTTGGGCGACGCCGCCATCCTGGCAAGAAAGACCGGCACCAGCACGATATCCAAGACGCGTCGCGTCAAGTCCGGATCGCGTTGATCGCGTGAAGCGGCGCGAGCATCACTCAAAATCCAGAACGCCGCTGGGGATGAATTTCGACAACACGAACATCAATACGACGACCACCAGAATCGTCGTGACGATGTGGAACTGGATCTCGGCCAGCCTTTCGCCAAATGACGCACTCGGATATCCGATGAAATAATGGCTCGTCGCGAAAATGATCGCGCCCGTGATGGCGACGACAATCCCGAGCCCGATCAAATAGATCAGCCAGTACTCGAAGAACTGCTCGACGGATTCCAACGACGTCCAATGCGTCCGCACGCCGTGTCGAACGAACGTAACTGCCAGACTGGTGACGAAATACAGAGAATAGAGCTTGAATTCGCGAGACACGCGCACTTCCCAATCCTTTTCTCGTGATGTAGTCGCGCGGGCGCGCGCAGATTTGACGGCTTACGTCAACTCGACATCGCCAGCCACCTCGAACTTGAGGTTGACGCCCTCGATATTGAACGTCGCCTTGGCCGGCAGCGCTTCGTTGCCCTTGAGCTTGCCACTGGCAACGCCGTCACGCACGGCCTTTTCGATTTCGCGCTGCGCAGTGATGCCGACTTTCTTCAGGAACCGGCGCAGGCTGGTATTGAGGACCTCCTCGTCCATACTGGTCTCTCCTCTTAATCCACCGTTGCGCCACTGGCGCGGATCGGGCCGGCCCAGCGCGCAATCTCGCTCGGAATGAATTTGGCGAGATACTCGGGCGTGCGGCGCTCGGCCGCCGGCACGGTCACGCCAACCTCGTTGAGCCGCTGACGCACTGCAGGCCTCTCGACGGTGTCGTTCGCGGCCTTGGCGAGCTTGCGCACGATCGGCTCGGGCGTGCCCTTGGGAAGCACGAACGCGCCCCAAGACCCGCAGTCGAGCCCCTTGAAGCCGAGTTCATCGGCGGTCGGGAGCTGTTCGAGCCCGGGAACGCGATCAAGGCCGAGCGTTGCCATCGCCTTCACGGATTTCCCCTGGATCTGCGGGAGCGCGGTCGAAATCTGCTCACAGATGTAATCGATGCGGCCGCCGATCATGTCCTGCATCGCCGGCGCCGTGCCGCGATAGGGCACGTGGGTAATCTTGGTGCCCATGGCCTGGTCGAGCAGGAGCGCGCACACCTGCGCTCCGGAACCTGCGCCGGCACTGCCATACTGCATCTTCGCCGCATTGGCCTTCGCGTAGGCGACGAACTCCAGGAAGTTGTCGGCAGGGAAATCCTTGCGCGTGATCAGCACCCGCGCCGAATCGGTGACGATAGCGACTGGCGCGAAATCGATCGTCGCGTCGTAGAGCGGGTGCTTGTAGAGCGTCTGGTTGATCGCCAGCACCGCACTGCTGCCCATCAAGAAGGTGTAGCCGTCGGGCTCGGCCTTGGCGACGCGGCTCGCGCCGGTCATGCCGCCGGCGCCGCCGACATTCTCGATGGTGATCTGCTGGCCGAGCACGTCGCCAAGGCCGGCCCCCAGAATGCGTCCAAGCGTGTCGATCGGGCCGCCGGCCGCATAGGGCACGATCATGGTCACGGGGCGCGTGGGCCATTCCTGCGCGCCGGCCGGCGCTGCGATCAACAACAAAACGGCAAGCGTTGCGGGCGCGTGTCTCATCAATCCCTCACCACCACCAGCCGGTCGGCGCCGGATTCCCCGCCCCACACTTCGCCCGGGCGGCCGAGCAGCTGGCGCACGCTGGCGCCGCGCTTGTTGCTTGGAAAGCTCTCGAACGTTTCGCTCGCAGGATCAAAGCGTACGATCGCGTTGGCGGTGAAATCGGTGAGCCAGACCCGGTCCTTGTCGTCGACATAGACCGCGTAGGCGCCGCTCCCGCTCTTGGGCAGCGACCAGGTCTTCCAGGCGTTGTTGGCCGGATCGTAGCGTCCGACTTGTCCGGTATTCCAGAAACTCACCCATAGAAAACCTTTGGAATCCGACCAGATCCGGCGCGGACCGACGCCGCGGCGCGGCGGATCGACGACTGCGACGGCGCCGGTTGTGGTGTCGATGTGTCCAATGTAATCGCCGGCAAGCGAGGCGTACCAGACGTCGCCGGAGGGCGTCGTAGTGATGCCATAAGGACCCGTGCCCTTCGGGGCCGCCCAGGCGTCGACCCGTCCGGTCTTCGGATCGACGCGCCCGTAGACACCGCTCTGGCCGGTGAACCACACAACGCCGTTCTTGTCGAAGGTCGGCGTATTGAGATTGGCGCGCGGGAATTGCTTGGGCAGCGGGAACAGCCGGACCTGTTGGGTCAGCGGATCGACGCGCGCGATCGCATTCTGGCCCCCTTCGGTCACCCAGGCGGCGCCATCCGGGCCGACGATGACGCCGTGCGGCGCCGCGCCTTGTCCAAGCGGGATCTGCACATTCTTCCCGCTCTTGGGGTCGAAGCGGCCGAGGAACCCCTTGGCCTGCCCGGTGTACCAGACAGATCCGTCGGGCGCGGGCGCGACGTCATGCGGATAGGCGCCCTCCGGCAGATCGTAGTAGGTCACCTGCGCGGCCATGGCCGAAGGAAGGCTCAAGGTCAGCGCAGCCAGAAGTGTCAGCGCACGCATCGCAACGTGCCTCCGTTATTCCGCTGCATCCGCGCGACGCTTCCAGCGCGCGGCCGCAGCATCGTCGACCCCTTTCGCCTCGACCCAGGACGCCTCGCCGCCGCGCTCCTCGCGTTTCCAGAACGGCGCTTGTGTCTTGAGGTAGTCCATCAGGAACTCGGCGGCCGCGAACGCGTCGCCACGATGCGCCGAGGCGGTTGCAACGAGCACAATGTTGTCGCCGGGGACGAGCCGGCCGAAGCGGTGAATGACGGTGACGCCAAGGAGCGGCCAGCGCCGCTCCGCCTCCTCAACATGCCGCGCAATCTCGGCTTCCGCCATTCCCGGGTAGTGCTCGAGCGTCATCGCCGAAATGCCGTCGCCGCGGCAGATGCCGGTGAAACACACAACCGCGCCAACATCGGGACGGCCGCGCGCGAGACCAGTTTGCTCCGCGCCGGCGTCGAAGTCTTCGCGCTGCAGACGGATCGTGCGCATCAGCCCCCCGTCATCGGCGGGAAGAAGGCGATTTCGCGCGCGCCCGCAAGCGCCGTGTCCGGCCGCACGTGCGAACGGTCGATCGCCGCGCGGATCACCTTGGGATTTTCAAATGCGTAGGCATATTCATCGCCGCGCTGCGCAAGCCAGGTCACCAAATCGGCGATGGTGCGCACGCTGGCCGGGGGGTCGACCACCTCATCCGGCTTGCCGATGCGCTCGCGCACCCAGGCGAAATAGAGAAGCTTTACGC
>Ga0066388_100002983_pt1 | contig 10710 bp, 10 predicted proteins | sample PanSoiMetaGPlot6_FD_64539 | JGI IMG/M metagenome (GOLD analysis project Ga0066388, IMG submission 64539) | Tropical forest soil microbial communities from Panama analyzed to predict greenhouse gas emissions - Panama Soil - Plot 6 (Hybrid Assembly) | ecosystem: Environmental > Terrestrial >... | reverse complement strand
GCTCGCCAGCGCGGCCTGCCCTATGGTGTGATTGGCTGGGGAGGTAGGGATCGAACCTACGAATGCCGGAATCAAAATCCGGTGCCTTACCACTTGGCGACTCCCCAAGAGAATCCGTCGCGTCCGCAAGCTCAGGGCGCCGCAAACCCCCACAAGGGGTGCCGATCGAGCGCCCGCGCTACAAATCCCGCGAGGCGGCCGGCGCGCGTTGCCCGGGAAAAAACCTGCGCAGCGGCATCCTCAGCAGCAAACGCCGCGAAAACGCACGAACCGGACCCCGACATGCGCGCTTCGACCGCAGTTGGAGCCTTCGCTGCCTCGCGGGCAAGCACTTCGAGACTGGCCGCGATTTCCGGGAATCGCGCGGCCGCAACCGCCTGCAAATCGTTGCGGCCAAACCCCTCAGGAAAGAGAAGTATTTTCGCGGAGGCGCTATTTCGTGTCAATTCAGGCGCTGCGAAAATCGTCGCCGTCGGCACCGCTTTGTCGGGCGTCAGCACGACAAACCAAATGGGCGGCAGGCTCACCGCAGCGAGGAGCTCCCCGATCCCACGCGCGAGCGCAGGTTCTCCGAACACGAAGAACGGCACGTCGGCACCCAGCTCGAGCGCGAGGCGCATCAGCGTGGCGCGCGAATAGTTCAGTCCCCAGAGGCGATTGAGGCCGAGCAGAACCGTCGCGGCATCCGAGCTGCCGCCACCGAGGCCCGCGCCAATCGGCAGCTGCTTCCTCACCGCCAACGCGACGCCCCGATCGATGCCGCTCTCTCGCTGCAGAAGCCGGGCCGCCTGAATTGCGAGATCGTCCTCGGGCGCAATCTCCGCCAGCCCGTGTTCGCGCACGATCGCTCCGTCGCTCCGCTCGGTGAGCGTGATGAAGTCGGCATACGCGATCGGAACGAAAAGGGTCTCGAGCGTGTGATATCCGTCCCCACGACGGCCCGTGACGTGCAGGAACACGTTGAGCTTCGCCGGCGCTGGAAGCGTCAGGGTCAGCGCCACGAGTCGACGGCCAACCTTAGCTCGATATCGGGATAGCTCAGCGTCATACGCGATGGGCGCGCCGCGGGTTCCTGATCCACGGCGTAAGCAAGATAGACGATCGTCCAGCCATCCTGGCGTAATAGGCCGACCCGATCGGCTTCGCCTGGCTCGACCGTGTAAGGCGCGCCCGAGCGAGGTACTCCCTGAATCCAGAAGGCCAGCCCGTCGACTGGCAGCCGCCAGCCGAGGCCTCGTTCGGTGAGCGCGGCCCAGTCGTCGGCGGTCACGACGCGGCCGTCCGCGCCTTGAAGCCTCACGCCGTGCGGGTCGCCGGAGAGCACCGCGACGGTTTGACCAAGCGGAGAGGTGAACTCGATCTCGTCGCGCTCCGCTTGGTGATGCCAGCGGAAGCTCGCCGCGAACGCGTCAGCGCCGTGGCGCGCGGTCAGACGACCCGCGACCTCGAAAGCCGGCTCCGGCGTCGGCAGCTTGACGTTGCCACCTTCGCGCTGCAGTGCGCCTGGGGCACAACCGCTCAGCGTGGCCAGCAGAGCGCATGCCTGACCGAGGATGCAAAATAACCTATGCGGCCGCGCGCAAGCCGCAGGCATCAAGCGTCACGGCGCGAGCCGATGAACGGTTTCGAGCAAAACCGGGTTGTCCGGCGTTTCTTTCAATTGCGCCTGCCAGACGTCGCGCGCGCTCGCGCGCTCGCCCTTGGCCCAGAGCACTTCGCCCAAGTGCGCGGCGATCTCGGGGTCAGGTTTCTCGGCGAGCGCGCGTCGGAGGAACTTTTCCGATTCTTCGAGGTTGCCGAGGCGGTAGTTGGCCCAGCCCATGCTGTCGAGGATGAACGGGTCTTCGGGTGCAAGCGCGTGAGCCTTTTCGATCAGCGCCATGCCTTCCTGAGCGCGCTTGGTGCGGTCGACCAGCGTGTAACCGAGCGCGTTCAACGCCTGTGCGTTATCGGGCTTGAGCTCGATCACTCGCTTCAAACGCGACTCGACCTCGTCGAGCCGACCGAGCTTCTCTGCGACCATCGCCACGTCGTAGAGCAGGTCGGCCGAGTCAGGTTCGCCGGCAAGCGCTGAGCTCAGCACCGCATAAGCGCCCTGGTAGTCCCTGGCCTCCTGCAGCAGTTGGGCCTCGGCCTGCTTGAGCTGGATCTCCTCCTCACGCCCATCGGGGGAGAGCGAGGCAAGGTAGCTGCGCGCCGCATCGAGGTGGCCCTGCTTGCCCATGATTGCAGCGATGTGCAGCTTGGCAGGCCAGGCGCGTTCGCCTTCGGTGACCTCCCGATAGCGCGCGATCGCATCGTCGTATCGCCGCGTTTCCTCTGCGATCTCGCCCAGGTAGAACGTCACCAGGCCCGGCTCACCGTATCCAGCATCCTTGAGCCGGAGAAACAGGCGCTCGGCGTTGGCGTAATCGCGCATCTGAAAGGAAAGCGCGGCCACGGCGTACTCGACTTCGTGGTCGGATTCGTGATCGGCCGGGTCCGTGTCGAGCAGTCGCTGGAATACCGCACGCGCGTCCGCAAAGCGCCTCTGCTCCACATAGAGCTGCGCCAGGGCGCCAGCGGCCGGACGCGATTGGGGCGTTTCGGCCAGAAACGATGTGAGATAACGCACGGCGCTGTCGGGCGAGCTCTTGGCCAGCAAATCTGCCTTGAGCAGCACCGCTCGCTCCCAGCCGGGGTTTAGCTCAAGCGCTCGGTCGACCGCGCGCATCGAGGCGGAGGCGATCTCGACGTCGCTTAAGCCTGTATTGAGCCCGGCGAGTGCAACGGCGAATTGCGCCTCAGGAACGCTGGGGTAGGGCTGTGCCAGCTCGGTCACCAGCTTGTAGACAGCAACCTTGTCCGGCTGCTGCGAGAGAGCTCGATTGAGCTGAAGAAAGGCCTCGCCGAGCGTATCGCCCTTGCTTGCTGCGTCAGCGAGTAACCGCTCGAGGTCGCCCTTGAGGTCGCCGGTGCCACCGGGTTGCCTCAGCATCGCTACCATCTGCCGCGCGCGATCGGACGTTGGATCGAGCTGCTGCCAGAGCTGCGCGGCCTCGAGCGCCTGGCTGCGCAGTCTCGCGAACAGCGCTATCTCAGTCGCACGACGGGCGAGCCTCGCATCCTGCGCCTCGCGCGCTGCCTCGTAGTACGCGCGCGCCGCAATTGTGGGCTCGCCACGCTGCAAGGCGATGTCCCCGACGAGAATGCGATACATCACGTCCGGACTGAATTGCTCTGCGGGCGCCGGCGGGGATTCGGACCGTGACGCCGGCGGCGGATTGCTCTGAGCGAACGCCGCTCCGACGGCGAGGGAGAAAACCAACGCGCCCAGGTGGGCGAGACAGGACAGGATGGCGGTTCGCACGCTGCGGTTCATTTCGATTCGGAAAGGCGCACTTCTTCGCGCGCCAAGGAGACCCAACATCTTAGGGTATAGTCGGCGCAGCGACAAACGGCGATGCTGACGCTGTCACAACCGTGCCCGAGCTCCCTGAGGTCGAAACCACGCGACAAGGCGTTGCCCCGCACGTAGAGCGGCAGAAAGTGACGGCGGTAAGGATCTACGACCGTCGGCTGCGCTGGCCGGTTCCGCGAAACCTGTCACGAATCCTCACCGGACGAACCGTCGATCGGGTCGAGCGCCGAAGCAAGTACCTGCTCTTCCGGCTCGGTCCGGACACCCTCATCGTGCACCTTGGCATGACCGGAACGCTGCGCGTGTTCAGCAAGCCTCCTCCAAAGCAGCCGCACGATCACGTCGATCTCGAGTTCGCCAGCGGGGTCGTGCTGCGGTATCGGGATCCGCGGCGATTCGGCGCGATGCTGTGGTCGCCCGCATCCCCGCGGGAGCATCCGCTGCTCGCGGCCCTTGGCCCCGAGCCCTTCGCGGAGGACTTCAACGCCGATTATCTGTACCGCGCGACGCGCAAGCGCCGGGCCGCAATCAAGCTCGCTCTCATGGACAATCGGCTCGTCGTGGGCGTCGGCAACATCTACGCCAGCGAATCGCTGTTCCGTGCCGGGATCCGCCCGACACGTCCAGCAAATCGGGTGTCCTTGGCGCGGTTGTCTCGTCTTGTCGATGCGGTTCGCCAAACATTGACCGACGCGATCTCGAAGGGCGGAAGCACGCTGCGCGACTATGTCGACAGCCGGGGCCAGCGCGGCTACTTTCAGCTGCAGTATTTCGTCTATGGGCGCGAGGGGGAGCCCTGCCGAGTCTGCGGAACGATGATTCGCGTGGTGCGGCTGGGCGGTCGGGCCAGCTATTTCTGCGCCCGCTGCCAAGCCTAGCTTTCGGACATCCGGCGTTAGGGTCTTGTTTTGGCGTGATTTATGCTAGAGTCCCCCCGCCAAGTCATCAAGACCCCGGGGAGGTAGGGGCAAATGGTGCAATCGAGGGAACTCGCTGCCCGATTTGAAGCCTACAGCGATTGGCGACGCAGGTTGTCGGCTGGCATTTCCGGCCTGCACGAGTGGCTGTCGCAGCAGGAACTCGCAGACGCTCAAACCGATCTGCAGGTGCAACGGCTGCTCGAGCGGCTCCATCAGGACAAGCTCGTAGTCGCTTTCGTCGCGGAGTTCTCCCGCGGCAAGTCGGAGCTCATCAACGCAATTTTCTTCGCCGACTTCGGCCAGCGGCTGCTCCCCTCGGCGGCCGGTCGCACGACGATGTGCCCGACGGAGTTGCTTTACGACCCCACGCGCCCGCCGTCGATCCGGCTGCTGCCGATCGAGACTCGCGCCCGCGATGGCTCGGTTGCCGAGTTCAAGAACTACGCCGACGAATGGGTGACGCTTACGCTCGACTTGTCGGCCGCCGACAAGATGAGCCAGGCGCTCTCGCAAGTGTCGCAGACGAAGCGAGTGCCGATCGCATTGGCCCGCAAGTACGGGCTCTACGACGAAGCCGACGTCCTCGCGCCGCTTTCCGCGGCTGACGAAGGGTCGGTCGACATTCCTTGCTGGCGGCATGCGGTCATCAATTTCCCGCATCCCTTGCTTCAGCAGGGCCTCGTGATCCTCGACACGCCGGGCCTGAATGCGATCGGGACCGAGCCGGAGCTGACGCTGAGCCTCTTGCCCAACGCGCATGCAGTGCTCTTCGTGCTCGCTGCCGATGCAGGAGTGACGAAAACCGATGTCGATGTGTGGCGAAACCACCTGGTTGGCGCCGATCCTTCGACGAAGGAGGGGCGGCTCGTCATCCTGAACAAGATCGACGGGCTCTGGGACGACCTCAAGAGCAGCGCGGACGTGGACGCCGAGATCGCGCGCCAGGTCAGGAGCTGTGCGCAGATCCTGAGCCTGCCGCCGGCGCAGGTGTTCGCCGTATCGGCGCAGAAAGCGCTGCTCGCCAAGGTGAATGGTGACGACGCGCTGCTTGGCAAGAGCCGACTCCCGCAGCTCGAGCAGGCGCTGTCCAAGGAGTTGATACCGGCGAAGCGCGAAATCGTCGGGACCGCCACGCGCGGCGAGATCAAGGCATTGGCTCTGACCGTCCGCGCGATCCTCGACGCGCGCGCTGCTGGCATCCAGGAACAGCTCGCCGAACTGCGCGGGCTGCGCGGCAAGAACCACGACGTCGTCGAGCACATGATGGAGCGCATCAAGCAGGAGAAGGAGCTTTTCGAGCGAGGCATGCAGCGCTACACGGCGCTGCGCAACGTCTTCACGCAACACACCACGGCCCTCTACGAGTCGATCGGCCTCGAGACGCTTCGCGATGCAGCCGGCGAGACGCGCCGGCGCATCGAGCGCAGCCCCTTCACAAAGGGTGTGCGCGAGGCGATGAGCGAGTTCTTCGAAGCCATCCGGACCAACATCGAGGCGAGCGCCCAGAAGACGGGCGAGATTCACGACATGATGGAGGCGATGTACACGCGCTTTGCGAGCGAGCACGGGCTGGAGGCGTTCGCCCCGCCCCCCTTCTCGATGCTCAAGTACCAGAAGGAAGTCGACCGGCTGGAGCGCGCATACAACGTCCACTTCAACACGCTGTGGAACATGGTCAGCAAGGCCAAGTTCTCGCTCATGAAGCGGTTCTTCGAAACGATCGCAATCCGCGTCAAGCACGTTTTCGACATTGCCAACCGCGACCTCGAGAGCTGGCTGAGGGCGGTGATGGCACCGCTCGAAACGCAGGTCCGCGAGCACCACCTCCAGCTGCGCCGACGGCTCGAAAGCGTGAAGCGCATCCACCGCGCCAGCGACGAACTCGAGGAGCGCATCGCCGAGCTGGAGCAGACGGAAGCGGGTCTCCGCGCCCAGCACAACGCGCTCAAGAGGGAGATCGCGGCGATTGATGCGGTCATCGACCAGCCCGAGCTGGTACCGCTCGCGGCAAACGCCTGAACAAACCGAGCTAGCGCGAGGCGGCCGCGGACTTCGCCGCCATCAACCCTTCGTACTTCAGCCGCAGTTCCGCGCGAGTCTCGACGTGCTCCGGATCGACCGGGATGCAGTCGACCGGACAGACCTCCACGCACTGCGGCGTGTCGAAGTGCCCTACGCACTCCGTGCACTTCCGGTGGTCGATCACATAGATCTCCGCGCCCTGCGAGATCGCGTCATTGGGACACTCCGGCTCGCAGACGTCGCAGTTGATGCACTCGTCGGTGATCATCAGCGCCATGGCATCGCTTCTATGTTCCCCGCGCTCGCCCGGCAGGCGCGCTGGACAGCTTCGTCCCGAATTTGGCGGCGAGCCGCGCGGCAACGCTGGGAGCGACGAAGCTGCTCACGTCGCCGCCGAAGCGGGCAATCTCGCGCACGATCGTCGAGGACATGAAGAGGTATTGCTCCGAAGGCGTGAGAAACAAAGTTTCGACCTCCGGATACAGGTTCCGGTTCATCCCCGCCATCTGGAACTCGTACTCGAAGTCGGACACGGCGCGCAGGCCGCGCAGGATCACGCGGGCGTCGACCGAATGCACGAAATCCATCAGCAGCGAGGAGAACCCCATGACCCTGACGTTTCGGAACATCGCGAGCACCTCGCGTGCCATCGCCATGCGTTCCTGGGCGCTGAATAGCGGCCCCTTGCTCTCGCTGTCGGCGATCGCGACGATTACTTCGTCGAACATGCGGGACGCCCGCCGTACGAGGTCCTCGTGCCCGCGAGTGAACGGATCGAATGTGCCAGGGTAGACGACTCTGAGCATCGTTTTTAGCTGCCGCCGACGTGGCGCAGCAGATGATAATGCACCTTCCCCGCCTTGTCCTGGCGCCAGATCGCGAGCTCCGCCGGAGGCTCGATCGGCGTGGCGGACTCCGCATAGAGGGTGCCGGACGGAGCGAGCCGCGCGGCGGCCAGGGGCAGCAGCGTTTTCCAGCCCGGGGCGTCGAACGGCGGATCGAGAAAGATGATGTCGAACATGCGCTTCTCGCGAGAGAGAAACCGGAAGGCGTCGGTGCAATGCGTCTCGAGCGAATCGCTGCCGAGCCTCGCCGCCGCGTCGAGGAGTGCCGCTACAAGTTCGCGCCGGCGATCCAGCGCAACCGCAAGCCTCGCCCCGCGCGACAGCGCCTCGAGGGAGAGCGCGCCGCTGCCTGCAAAGGGATCGAGCGTTGAGCGGCCGGTCAGATCCTGCCCCAACCAGTTGAAAAGCGTCTCGCGCACCCGGTCCGGCGTGGGCCGCAGGCCGGCGACCCCCGGGAAGCGCAGCCGGCTGCCGCGCCACTGCCCGCCGATGATGCGGATTTCATTCGCTGGCATGCGAGAGGCGGGTCGACAAGCGCGCGACAGTAAAATTATAGCTTTCGGTCACCGAATCCTTCCGAATGTTCGACCTTTTTAAACGCGCGCCGGGCGATGAGCGCCCGTGGAGCGAGCGCCTCAGATCGGGGCTCGGATTGTCGCGTGAGCGTCTTGCCCGCCCTCTCACGGCGATTCTCGGGAGGAAGGCGTTGTCGGAGGAATCGCTCGACGAGCTCGAAACGGCTTTGCTCGGCGCTGACGTCGGCGTGACGGCAACCGGGCGGCTCCTCGACGATCTTCGAGCTCGCTGGAAGCGCGCCGATTCGGCTGCGGATGCCCGCACGCTGCTAAGGGCCTCGCTGGCGGAGCTTCTTTCCCCGCTGGAGCGGCCTCTCGTGGTGGGTGCCGAGCGGCCCTTCGTGATCATGCTCGCGGGCGTCAACGGCGCCGGCAAGACCACCTCGATCGGCAAGCTTGCCAAGTATCTGCAGACGCAGCAATTGTCGGTGTTGCTCGCCGCAGGCGACACCTTCCGCGCCGCGGCGCGCGAGCAACTGGAAATCTGGGGCGCACGAAACAACGTCCATGTCATTGCGCAGCGTGGCGGCGACCCCGCTGCGGTGATGTTCGACGCAATCGCCGCGGCGCGCGCGCGCGGCATCGACGTCGTCCTCGCAGACACGGCGGGTCGGCTGCCCACGCAGCGCCACCTTATGGACGAGTTGAAGAAGATCCGTCGCGTGATCGCCAAGGCGCAGGAGGGAGCCCCGCACGAGACCCTGCTTGTGCTCGATGCGAACACCGGGCAGAACGCACTGTCCCAGATTGTCGCGTTCGATGCCGCCATCGGCCTCACCGGGATCGTGCTCACCAAGCTCGACGGGACGGCGAAGGGGGGAGTGGTGGCCGCGATGGCGGCCGATCATCCCATTCCCCTCAAGTTCATCGGAGTCGGCGAAGGAGTCGACGACCTCCGCCCGTTTCGCGCAGAGGAGTTTGCCGAGGCGCTGGTGGGTTGATTCTCGTCGGCGCCTGGGAACCCCGGCCGCGGAGGCCTGAGGCGCTCCAGTCGCAGCGAGCGGACACTTACTCACCGCTTCAGGCCGAAGCAGCCTTGGGCACTTTGGAGGTTGCTGCGACGGGCTCCGGGAACCTTGGCGCCTCTTTAGCACTCTCATGCTCCGAGTGCTAAAATGCACCCCAAAGGAGAGAGACCTAGATGACCAGCACTACCCTGGCTTTCCCTACCCCGGCGTCACTGGGAAGCATCGATCAGTACATTCAGGCCGTGAACCGATTCCCCCTGCTCTCGGCCGAGCAGGAGGTCGATCTCGGTCGGAGGTTGCGCGACGACAATGACTTGGAAGCGGCACGCGAGCTTGTGCTCTCGCACCTGCGCCTCGTCGTTGCGGTGAGCCGCAACTATCTGGGATACGGCCTGCCACAGGCCGATCTGATCCAAGAGGGCAACGTCGGCCTGATGAAGGCGGTTCGTCGCTTCGACCCCGAGCGCGGGGTGAGGCTCGTGTCCTTTGCGCTGCACTGGATCAAAGCGGAGATCCACGAGTACATCCTGCGCAACTGGCGGCTGGTGAAGATCGCCACGACCAAAGCGCAACGGAAGCTGTTTTTCAATCTGCGCAGCATGAAGACCAGTCCGGGCTCGTTGAGCCGCAATGAAGCGGCGAGCATCGCGCAGGAGCTCGGCGTCAAGCCCGAGGAAGTCTTCGAGATGGAGATGCGGCTTTCCGGCCAGGACGTCGCTCTGGAGCCTCAACCAGGCGAAGAGGGCGAAAGCCTGGCGCCGATCGGATACCTCACCGACTCCGGTGCCGAGCCCGTTCAACTGCTCGAGGCCGCGGAGAGCGCCCGCAATCGCAGCGATGGGCTTCGCCGCGCGCTGTCGAAGCTCGACAGCCGCAGCCGCGAGGTGATCGAGGCGCGCTGGCTGCGCGAGGACGACGAGCACGCGACGCTGCAGGAACTTGCCGATCAGTACGGCGTATCCGCGGAGCGCATCCGACAGATCGAGAGCAAGGCGCTGAAGACGATGCGGGTCCAGATGGACGGTCTGTAACTGCCCAGTGGAATCGACCTCAACCACCAACGCCGGCCTCGCGCCGGCGTTTTCTTTTATAGCTCGATCTGCGTCCCGAGCTCGACCACCCTGTTGGTGGGAATGTTGAAATACTCGATTGCCTTGGTGGCGTTCTTGGACATCGAAACGAAGAGCTTTTCCCGCCAAAGCGCCATGCCGGGCGCCACCGAGGCGATCAGCGTCTCGCGGGAAACGAAAAACGAGGTCTCCATCATGTCGAACGGGATACCGCGTTTGCCGCATTCCTCAAGCAGGGTGGGTATGTCCTGATCTTCCATGAACCCGTAAAAGGCCTCGATCTGCTGAAAGTTGCAGCCGAGATCTGCTATGCGCAGTCGCTCGGCCGGCGTGACGGTGGGCACGTCGCGAGTCTTCAGCGTAAGCAGCACGACGCGGTCGTGCAGAACCTTGTTGTGCTTGAGATTGTGCAGCAGCGCTGCTGGAACGCGCCCTTCGGTACTGGTGAGGAAGACCGCGGTCCCGGGCACGCGGACTGGAGGCGTCTGCACAATGCTCGGAATGAAAACATCTAACGGGATAGTTTCCTTTGACACCCGCTCGAGCAGGATCGCGCGGCCGCGCTTCCAGGTTGTGAGCAGCGTGAAGACGACCACGCCAATAGCGATTGGGAACCACCCGCCCTGTGGGATCTTGAGCGCATTCGAGGCGAGGAAGGAGAAGTCGACCAGCAGCAGCGGCACGACGATCGCCAGGGCGAGCACGCGGTGCCAGCGCCACAAGCGCGTGAGCACGATGTAGATCAGCAGCGAATCGATCGTGAGCGCCATCGTGACCGCGATACCGTAGGCTGCGGCAAGGTTGCTCGAGCTTTGAAAGCCCACCACGAGGAGCATCACGGCGGCGAGCAGTGTCCAGTTGATGAAAGGAACGTAGATCTGTCCGATCCTTTGGTCAGACGTGTGAGTGA
>Ga0066388_100002982_pt1 | contig 10710 bp, 9 predicted proteins | sample PanSoiMetaGPlot6_FD_64539 | JGI IMG/M metagenome (GOLD analysis project Ga0066388, IMG submission 64539) | Tropical forest soil microbial communities from Panama analyzed to predict greenhouse gas emissions - Panama Soil - Plot 6 (Hybrid Assembly) | ecosystem: Environmental > Terrestrial > Soil... | reverse complement strand
CGTGACCACGCTCCTGCTCGTGACGACGGAGGAGACACAGCTCGAGCACCTGATCGCGCGGAAGGTGGCCGCGGGCGACATCGGCGCCGTGGCCAACACCATCATCGTGATGGGGAGCGAGCGGGTGGGCAACCGGCTGGGGCGCTTTCTCTGCGTCGTGAAGCATCGCGGGAGCGCCAAGAGCGACGACATCGCCGAGTACAAGGTCACGGAGCGCGGGCTCGAGCTCTAGCCGGCTCATGGAGCCCAGGGCGCTCGAGGCACAGCGAGCGCGGAGCTTCCGGCATCTGCCCGCTCTCCGGGTGCGCTCCGCGCGCGCCGCGGGCGCGTTCGTAAATGCCGTCGGCGTGTGCTCCACGTTCTATCGATTCCCCGAAGGCGTAGCCTGCCTGTGGGAGGCCGTGGTGGGCCGGGAGCGTCCGCGCTGGCCGCGGCATTCGCATCACGACGCCGGCATCGGCCTCACGTGGGAGCTCAAGGACACGCTGCCTGCGCGCCGCCGCTGCTACTACGGCAAGCTCCTGAAGGGGCGCCCCGTGCTGGTCGCCCTGGATCTCTTCCCGGCCTTCTACGCGCTCGTGCGGGGCCGCCAGCGCGCGCGGGACTTCCTCAGGGAGTATCGCGAGGGTCGGATGTCGGCGACGGCCAAGCGCCTCATGGACAGCTTCTTCCGCGAGAGCCCGCAGTACACTCGTGGGCTCCGGGCCGACACGTTCATGCTCGAGCCGTCGAAGACGCGGGAGTTCGAGCGGGCCATGGGGGAGCTCCAGCAGGGGCTGTGGATCGTGAAGACGGAGGAGCGCTACGAGCCCAGCTTCTCGTACCGCTGGGATCTGCTCGAGCGCTGGCTGCCCGAGCAGGCGGCCGAAGGCCGACAGCTGAGCCGTACGGCCGCGGTCGAGACGCTCGTCGACCGGTATCTGGCCGGTGCGGTCTACTCGACGCCGTCCCGGTTGGCGAGTGTCTTCGAGCTTGGAAAGACCGAGACGGCGCATGCCATCGAGCGCCTGGCAAGAGCAGGCCGGGTCCGCGAAGGGGTCCAGATCCCGGGCTGGCCCGGAACCTGGGTGGTGAAGATCTGATGGAAGCGCCGTCTGGGTTTCGGTACATCGACATCCACACACACCTCCACCCCGAGCGTTTGTCGCGTGCCATCCGCCGCTGGTTTGCCGAGCGGTCGACGTGGAAGCTCGAGCATCCGTCCGAGCCCGAGCACGTCGCGGCGTTTCTCTCGGAACGTGGCGTGGAGCGGTTCGTGTACTTCTCGTACGCGCACAAGGCTGGGATGGCTCGGGAGATCAACGCCTGGCTTCACGGGATCCGCCCGCGTGTGCCGGCCGGCATCCCGCTGGGTACCATTCATCCCGACGATCCGGACATGATGGAGGTGGCCGAGGAAGCTCTCGTGCGCTACGGCTTCGCGGGCTTCAAGGTGCACATCAACGTGCAGCGCTTCTTCCCCGACGATCCCCGCGTGCTTCCCGTCTACGAGCGGCTGCTGGCTCTCGACCGCATGCTGCTCATCCACGTGGGCTCGGCGCCGTGGCCGAACGAGTACGATGGCTTCCCCCGCTTCGCACGGGTGATGGAGCGCTACCCGACGCTCAAGGTCGTGGTGGCGCACATGGGATCCTTCGAGACCCGCCAGTTCATGGGGCTGATCGAGCGTTGCCCGCGGCTCTACCTCGATACGACCATGGCCTTCGCGCCGATTCACCATGAGTACCGGCGCATCGACACCCGGCTCAACCGCATCTCGGTCACCAACGACGATCTCGTTCGCCACCAGGACCGTATCGTCTTCGGCAGCGACTTCCCGATCCTGCCCTATCCCTACGAAGAGGAGCGGGACGCACTGTGGCTGCGCGACCTGCCCCTGCCGGTGTACCGCAAGATCTTCCACGACAACGCCGCCGCTCTTCTGGGCCTGACATGAGCATGCCGGCGCGCGTGCGCCTGGATGCCTTCGGCGCGGGCGCGCGCGAGGTGGTGCGGGCGCTTGCCGAGGCGCTGAGTCACCAGCATCCCGCCTGGATCGTCGGCGGTGCCGTGCGCGACGCACTCGGCGGATCCGCCGCCCGCGATCTCGACGTCGCGCTCCCGTCTGGAGCCATCGCCCTGGCTCGCGAGATGGCAGGTCGTCTCGGGGCGGCCTTCCTCGTCCTGGACGAAGCGCGGGGTGCCGCGCGCCTGGTGGGGGCCGCGGGCTACGCGTGGCAGGGCCCGCAGGTCGACTTTGCCGATTTCCGCGGACCGGGGCTGGAGGCGGATCTGCGGGGCCGCGACTTCACCGTGAACGCCCTCGCGGTGCCGGTGGGGCAGCTCGCTGCGGCCGGGGAGGCGGAGGTAGTTGGCCTCTCCGGCGGTCTCGAGGATCTGTCCTCGCGACGGGTCCGTCTGTGTGCACCCGGCGCCCTTGAAGGGGGTCCGGTACGAATCCTTCGCGCGGCGCACCTTGCGATCGGACCCGGGTGGATGCTCGACGACGGGGTCGCCGATGCAGCCCGCCGCGCCTCCCAGGGTTTGCGCCTCGTTTCCGCCGAGCGCGTCAGAGATGAGCTCCTGGGCTTGCTCTCCGAGCCCTCGTCGACCGGGGGCCTGCGGCTCCTCGACGACTGGGGAGCCCTTGCCATCGTGCTGCCTGAGCAGCACGCCATGAAGGAGACGGCGCAGTCCGAGCCGCACTGCTTCGATGTCTGGGAGCACAGTCTGCGCGCCGTCCACGGCGCCGACGTGCTGGCACGTCACGCCGGAGAGCTCGGGCCGGAGGGAGCAGCCTTCGCCGCCCACCTCGACGAGCCGATCGGCGACGGCGCCACGCGCCGCGAGACGCTCAAGCTGGCGGCGCTCCTGCACGACGTCGCCAAGCCCGAGACGCTCACAATCGAGAACGGCCGGACGCGATTCCTCGGCCACGACGTGATCGGCGCCGCGCGCACGCGGGAGATCGGGGCACGGCTACGGCTCTCGGGACGGCTCGTCGCCGTGCTCGAGCGGCTGGTCCGCCATCACCTGCGCCCCATGCACCTGGCCATCGCCGGAGAAGTGACGCGCCGGGCCCGCTACCGCTTCTTCAGGGACCTGGGCGACGAGGCTCTCGACCTCCTCCTGCTCGCCCTGGCCGACGCGGCAGCTCTACGGGGAGATTCACCCTTGAGCGTCTGGGAAGGTGCAGGCGGCGATGTCGTGCGAGAGCTGGTGGCGGGCCACGTCGAAGAGGCGGCCGCCCAGGCACAGCCTCCGCTGCTCGACGGCCGCGAAGCAATGGCGCTCCTTGCGCTCGAGCCCGGACCGGAGCTGGGACGGCTCCTCCGTGCCTTGCGTGAGGCCCAGGGTACGGGCGCCGTCACGACACGCGAGGCTGCCGTCGCCTTCCTGCGTGAGATCAGGAGTCGTCCGCTTGACACTTCCGACCCAGCCTCATAGAGTAGGTTTCACCCGTTTCATGCTCATGGTTCCTGCTTCGAATTCTACGATTCGCACCCCCAAGGAGGCACACATGGTCCGGATACCCGTCTGCGCGGCGCTGGCTGCCGCGCTCATCGCCCTGGCGGCGCCACTCCAGGGCTGGGCCGCTCCCGAGGGCAAGGTCGTCATCGCCCAGGGCGTCGATCCCTCCTCGCTGGATGCCATGAACCAGCAGGAGACGCCCGCCTCCGTGGTGGCGGCCCACCTCTACGACACGCTGGTCGAGCGCGACCAGAACCTCAAACTGGTGCCCGGGCTGGCCGCCGAGATCCCGAAGCTCCTCGCGCCCACGGTGTGGGAGATCAAGCTCCGCAAGGGCGTCAAGTTCCACAATGGGGAGGACTTCAACGCCGACTCCGTGAAGTACAGCCTGGAACGTGTGAAGGACCCCTCGATGCGCGGCAGCTCCAACTTCAAGCCCATCGACAAGGTCGAGATCGTCGATCCGTACACCGTCAAGGTGCACACGACCAAGCCGTGGCCGATCTTCGTCGTGGCCCTCACGCAGCGGCAGGCGTCGATGTACCCCCCGAAGGCCTACGCGGGGAAGGACTCGCCCTTCATCTCGAAGAATCCGATCGGCACGGGACCGTATCGCCTCGTGCGCTGGAGCAAGGACGAAGAGATCCAGCTCGAAGCCTGGCCGCAGTACTGGCGCGGCCCGGCGAAGATCAAGACCGTCGTGTTCCGCCCCATTCCCGACGATGCCGTGCGCGTGGCCGCCTTGCAGAACGGCGAGGTGGACGTGGTCGTCAACATCCCGCCCCACATGGCGAACATCATCGCCAACCATCCAAAGATCTACCTGACCACGGCCCCCAGCGTCCGGACCATCCAGCTCATGTTCTACACGGCGCAGTTCGACGCCCAGAACAAGCTGGTGGGGCCGTACCAGGGACCCACCGCGGACAAGCGGGTGCGCCAGGCGATCACCCTGGCGCTCGACGTGGACGAGATCATCAAGGGAGTGCTCGACGGCAAGGCACAGCGGGTCGCCACCATGCTCCCGAGCATGCACTTCGGCTACGATCCGTCTCTGAAACCGGTGAAGCAGGACGTGGCGAAGGCCAAGAAGCTCCTGGCCGACGCCGGATTCCCCAACGGCCTCGAGATCCAGTTCAACTCGCCGCAGGGCCGCTACGTGCGCGACAAGGAAGTGGCGGAGGCGGTGGCAGGCCAGCTGACCAAGGCTGGCATCAAGACCACGTTGAAGACGTTCGAGTTCGTGAACTACCTCAACAACATGGTCTACGTCCACAAGGCAGGGCCCGTGTGGCTCATCGGCTGGGGGCAGACCATGATGGACGCCGAAGGCATCTACGTGCCGCTCTTCCGCTCCGGGAGCCTGCTCAGCAACTACCACAACCCGGACTTCGACGGCATGGTCGACCAGGCGCAGACCATGATGGACGAGAAGCAGCGGCTCGCCCAGTACCACAGGATCAACAAGCTCTGGCTCGACGAACAGGCAGCGGCCCCGCTCTACCAGCAGATCGATCTCTATGGCGCGAACAAGCGCGTCAGCTGGAAGGCCCGGAGTGACGAGCTGATCAAGGCCTACGACATGTCACTGAAGTAGACGCGGCAGGCGCCCCGGAGCCGTGCATGCCGGCCCCGGGGCGCTCCGTCCTGTCCCAGGAAGGAGCATTCATGACCTGGATTCGACTCGCGCTGACGGCCGCCCTCATGGCGGCCATGCCGGACGCATCGTTGGCCGCGCCGCAGGGCAAGGTGGTCATCGCCCAGGGCGTCGATCCCACCACGCTCGATCCCATGAACCACCAGGAGACGCCGGCCGGCAACGTCTGCCGGAACATCTTCGACACGCTGCTCGAGCGCGATGCGGAGCTCAAGATGCAGCCGGCGCTGGCGCGTGAGATGCCGAAGCTCGTGGCACCCACGGTGTGGGAGTTCAAGCTGCGGCCGAACGTGAAGTTCCAGAACGGGGAGCCGGTGGACGCGGAGGCCGTGAAGTTCAGCCTCGAGCGTCTCGTGGACCCGAAGAACAAGATGCGCGGCGCGCCGCCCTTCGCGCCCTTGAGCCACGTGGAGATCGTGGACGCCTTGACCGTGCGCATTCACACGAAGGCGCCGTGGCCCATCCTGGACACGCTCATGAGCGCCGGGCAGGCGTCGATCCTGCCGCCCAAGTACTACCGCGACAAGGACACCACGGCGGTCGCGCGGGCGCCCGTTGGCGCAGGGCCCTATCGCTTCGCGCGCTGGGTGAAGGACGACCGGATCGAGCTCGAAGCCAACGAGCAGTACTGGCGCGGCGCCCCGCGGATCAAGACGATCGTATTCCGACCCATCCCTGACGACGCCGTCCGCGTGGCCGCGCTCCAGAACGGCGAGGTCGACGTCGCCGTGAACATTCCGCCGCACATGGCCGGCATCATCGCGGGCCATCCGAAACTGTTCCTCACCACGGCCCCCAGCGTGCGCACGATCCAGCTCATGTACTACACGCACCAGTACGACGCCCAGCACAAGCTGGTCGGCCCGTACCCGGGACCCACCGCGGACAAGCGCGTGCGCCTGGCCATGAACTACGCGGTGGACGTCGACGACATCATCAAGAACGTGCTCGACGGCAAGGCGCATCGCGTGGGGCTGATGCTCACGGACCGGCACTTCGGCTTCGATCCCGCGGTCAAGCCGATCAAGCAGGATCTTGCGAGGACCCGGCAGCTCCTCACGGAGGCGGGCTTTCCGGGCGGGATCGAGATCACCCTGAACTCGCCGCAGGGGCGCTACGTACGCGACAAGGAGGTCGCCGAGGCGCTGGCCGGTCAGCTGACGAAGGCGGGCATTCGCACCACGGTGCGCACGCACGAGTGGGTCCACTATTTCGGCACCCTCGCGTACAACCACAAGACTCCGCCCGTGTGGCTCATCGGGTGGGGAACGGGGACCTATGACGCCGAGGCCGTCTACGTGCCGCTCTTCCGGTCGGGGCGGTTCCTCAGCAACTACTACAACGCCGACTTCGAAGGGATGAGCGAGCAGGCGCAGGCGACCATGGATCCCAAGAAGCGCTACGAGCTCTACGAGCGGATCAACCGTCTCTGGGTGGAGGATGCCGCGGCCATGCCGCTCTACCAGCAGATCGACCTCTACGGGGCGACGAAGCGCATGGTCTGGAAGGCGCGCGGCGACGAGCTCATCAAGGGCTACGACATGGGGCTCAAGTAGGGCGATTTGACTTCAGGGGGGTGGAGGCTAGAATAGCCGGGAGCATGCGGCCGTAATTCAGTGGCAGAATGCCAGCTTCCCAAGCTGGACGTCGCCGGTTCGAATCCGGTCGGCCGCTCCAATCCGAAGGGGGTTGCGGGTCAGCATCCCGTGACCCCCTTCGACTTTGCGGGAGAGCGCGGATGCCCAAGCCTGAGCTGGAGTTCTTCAAGCCCGATCGCATCGCCTGGGAGCCGGTCGCAGGGTCGGCCACGGGTGGCGCCGGCGGCGCCGGCGTGAGCCAGAAGATTCTGAGCCGGAGCGAGGACGGTGACGTTACTCGTCTCCTCAAGTTCGACGCCGGCGTGGAGACCACCGAGACGATCACGCACGACTTCTGGGAGGAGGTCTGGATCCTCGAAGGCGAGCTGATCGATCTCGGCAAGCGCCAGACGTTCACGGCCGGAATGTACGCGTGCCGGCCGCCCGGTATGGTGCACGGACCGTATCGAGTGCCGAAGGGCTGCGTAACCTTCGAGATACGCTACTTCAAGAAGTAGGGGATCAGGCGGGACCGAAACCGACGGCGGTCTGCTCGCCGGTGACGAGGGCGCGGAAGCGGACGGGCAGGCCCGTGCGCAATCCTTCGAGAGGCACGTCGACGACGCGCCCGAGCAGCGAGACGCCCTCGTCGAGCCGCACCACGGCCACGGCGTACGGAGCTTCCTCGGCACGGCCGCGGGGCGGGATGCGGATGATCGTGAACGACACGATGGCGCCCTTGCCGCCCAGTGGCACGGGCGTCCAGTCCCGCTCCTGACAGCCGGGGCAGAACTCCTTGGGCGGGATGGCGAGCTCACCGCACTTGCCGCAGCGAATGCCGGTGAGCCGGCCCTCGCGCGCCTCCTCGAAAAAGTGTTTCAGCGTCAGCACGTTCTCAGGCACGGCCGAAGAGACTCACGAGGACAGTGGCCGTGTTGCCTCCGAGGGTGTGGGTCAAGCCGGTGCGCGCGCCTTCGACCTGGCGCCCGCCGGCCTCGCCGCGGAGCTGGGTGACGATCTCCGCGATCTGGGCGGCGCCGGTGGCGCCGATGGGATGCCCCTTCGCCTTGAGGCCTCCGGACGGGTTTACAGGAATCTTGCCTCCGAGGCTCGTCCAGCCTTTTTCCGCGGCCACCCCGCCCGAGCCCGGCTCGAAGAAGCCCAGGCCCTCGGTGGCGACGATCTCCGCAATCGTGAAGCAGTCGTGGAGCTCGACCACGTCCACGTCCGCGGGCGTCTTGCCGGCCCGGCGATAGGCTGCCGCCGCGGCGCGCTCCGTGGCCGTGACGCGCGAGAGGTCGCGCTTCTCGTGCATGAACATGGTATCGGTGGCCGCCTCGCTCGCGAGGGCCCAGACGGCGCGCGGCCGCTTCCGCGCGATCTCCTCGGCGGCCAGGACGATGGCCGCCCCGCCGTCGGTGAACGGGCAGCAGTCGAAGAGCTTGAGGGGATCCGCCACGTACGCGCTCTTGAGGACGGTGTCGATCGTGATCTCCTTGCGGAACTGGGCCTTGGGATTGAGGACGCCGTGGCGGTGGTTCTTCACCGCGACGTGCGCCATCTGCTCTTCCGTCGTCCCGTGCTTCTCCATGTGAGCCCGCGCGATCAGCGCGAAGACCCCGGGGAAGGTGAGGCCCACCGACTGCTCGTAGGAGGCGTCGGAGCAATAGGCGAAGTACTCCGTCGCCGCGTCGGTCGGGATATTGAGTACACGCTCCCCGCCCCCGACCAGGACCACGTCGGAGACGCCCGAGGCGATCTCCATGACGGCATGGCGGAAGGCCGCGTGGCTGGTGGCGCAGGCGTTCTCGAAGCGCGTGGTGGGGATGGTGGGCAGCCCGAGGAGCGTGGCGGCGAGCGGGCCCATGTGGAGCTGCCTCTCGCCCTCGCCGCCGGTGACATTGCCGTAGTAGAGGGCCTGGATGGCGGACGGGGCCAGGTCGGCGTCACGGATCGCCTCGGCGGCGGCTTCCGCGAAGAGCTCCGGGCTCGTGCGATCGTGCTTCCCGAATTTCGTGACGCCCACTCCGATGACGGCGACGCGGCGCATTGACCCTCCCGGACGGTGGTGAGATGACAGCTCACCGCATCATGATCTGCAGGCGCGAGGCGAGTCAAGTGTCACTGGCCGGGCTCCCGGACCCCGTGGTAGGGTGCGAGGTCATGGAGGGAGCGACGGCGTGACCCTCGAGGAAGGCCTGGTCGCCCTCCTCGCGGCGGCGGCCGGCATCTTGCTCTTCGTGGGGCTCGCCCAGGCGCTCGAGCCGAGGCGGCCGCCCCGCCGGCGTCGGCGCGTGGCGAAAGAGCCCCGTGTAGAATCGGTATCCTCGCCGCCGCCCCTGCAGTCGGCCGTGGCGGAGATGCCGCCGCGCGCGCCTTACACGGGCCCGGAGCGGCGGCGCTCGCCGCGACCCTCCTCGCGAGCGCGTCCCCGGCCGCCGATCCCTGAGCCGTCGTCTCTGCCCGAGCCGACAGGGACCCGGACGGCAGAGCCTCTCGTCATCGATCACACGCACACGCCGGCGGAGCCGCCCGCCGTGATCCCGGCGCCGACGATGACTTCGACGACACTGCGGGAACCAGAGGCCGAGGCTGTCGAGCGCGCGCTGGCGTTGCAGCAGGCCGGGCAACACGCGGAGGTCGTAGAGACCGCCGTGCCCCATCTGGAGCCGGGGACCGGCGAGCCGAGCCAGGAGCCATCCTTCTCGCGTGCGGCCCTGTGGACCCTCGTGGGCATCTCGCGCCACGCGCTCGGCGATGTCGAGGGGTCGCAGGGGGCACTCGAGGCCGCCATTCGCGAGGCGCCCGACGGTGTTTCCGAGGGCTGCCCGCCCGGGATCGCCGCCACCGCCGTGCCCGCGACCCGCCAGCTCCTCGAGGCGGCCGAACGCATGCCGGGGGCTTCGTCGGAGCGCGTGGCCGTGCTCCGCATGGCCGTCCTGTGGCTCGAGTGGCGGATCGTCGCCTCGCCGGCCACCGAGGAGGTGTCGGCGCTCCTCGACAGGGCGCGCGAGACTCTGTGGGAGGGGTACACTCTGGCGGGCCGCGGATTGCTCCAGCGCCGGCAGTTCGCCGAAGCCCGCAACCTCATTCGCCAGGCCCTCGAGTCCGAGGACCTGCCGGCGGGCCGGCGTGGTCCGCTGACGACGCTCGCGGCGCAGGGGATCGTGAGGCAGATCGGGCGCCTCGTAGCGACCGCGCGCGGCACCGAGATGCCCGAGTCCGATGCGCTCGACGCGCTCGAGCGTGCGCGTGAGATCCTAGCCGCGACCTCCGTCGAGTCGATCGCGCCGGGGCGCTGGCATGCGGCCAACCGGCGCATCTGGAACGGCTACATGCGGCTAGCCCGCCGTCAGGTCGAGGGATTCGAGCTCGAGTCCGCCGTGCGGCCGCTCCTGCGGGCTCTCCACCTCCGCGATCTGGACATGAGCCTCGAGCGGAGGACGCGCGAGCTCCTCGCCCGGACCATCGAGCGTATCGCGGACCGCGCGGGCGAGACGATCGTCCGCCTGCTGAAGGCCGGCGACCGTGACGGCGCCATGCAGCGCTGGCAGGACGTGCGAGGCCTCATCCAGAAGGCGCGGGACCAGGGCATGTCGCACGAGGAGCTGGCGCAGGCCTTCAGTCGAGCTCGGCAGATGCTCGAGCAGATCGAGGCCGTCAAGCGGTGACGGAAGGGCTCGAACCCGCCTTCACCCTGGGCGAGATGCTGGACCGAGCGGCCGCCCGAGATCCCGCCCGCGAAGCCATCGTCTTCCGAGGCGAGCGCGTCACATACGGCGACCTCAAGACGCGCGCCGACACATTCGCCCGCGGGCTGCAGGCGCTCGGGCTCCGGCCCGGTGATCACGTCGTGCTTTGGATGCCGAACCGCGTGGAGTGGAACGTCGCCCACCTGGGCATCGCGAAGGCCGGGTGCGTCACCGTCACGTGCAACAGCCGCTACAAGGCCTTCGAGGTCGAATACGTCTTGCGCCAGTCTGACGCGAAAGCCCTGATCCTGGCCGACCGCTTCGATGCCGGGGC
>Ga0066388_100002981_pt1 | contig 10710 bp, 11 predicted proteins | sample PanSoiMetaGPlot6_FD_64539 | JGI IMG/M metagenome (GOLD analysis project Ga0066388, IMG submission 64539) | Tropical forest soil microbial communities from Panama analyzed to predict greenhouse gas emissions - Panama Soil - Plot 6 (Hybrid Assembly) | ecosystem: Environmental > Terrestrial >... | reverse complement strand
GGACCCAGAGGAGCGCGACCAGAGCGTCGGCGCGAGCTAGACCGTTGAGCCATGGCATTGCATACCACCGGGCGATGGCTCCGAACACGATCAAGCTTAGCAGCTGGGCAGATGCTTGGGCGAACGTGAGATAGTTCATGATTGCCTCTTGGAAAGGGACTGTTTGAGGGCGAGGGTCGTATCCATCTCCGCCCGAATGCGCCGGCCAAAGCCCATCCGTTTCAGCAAGCCGTCGCGCAGGATCAGTGTGTGGTAGAGAGCGCCCGCGACGTGGAGCGCAATCAGCGCCATCAGCAGCCGCGAAATGAGATAGTGCACTGTCCGCACAGGGAAAACCCAGAAGTCGGCCGGCAAGGCACCGCGGTCGGACAGGACCGTTGGCAGGTCCGACTGCAACGCCATAACGAAGCCGCTTGCCGCCATCCCCAGCACCGCGACATAGAGCAATCGGTGCGAGGCCCAGGCCAGCCGGTCCAAACTCCGAGCTCCGGTCGATGCTGACGCCGGGTGTTGGGTCACCCCACGCACCACGAAACGGACAACCGTTAGCAGCAGGATCAAGACGCCGCCCGCCATGTGACTGCGCAGCGCCTCGACTTTTATAGGATCGTGGTTGGGTATCTTGGCCATCACCAGCGCGCCGAGCGCCAGCGCGGCGATGATCAGCAGGGCCAGCGCCCAGTGGAGGGCAACCAGTGCGGGGTGATAGCGGGAGGGGCCGCGCATGTTGATTCTCCAAAATTCGGCAATCTCAGCCCTACCGCTCTCGCTTGCCGATGTGTCGATGCTTCCATTCGATCGAACGCCTTTCGATCAATCCACAAGACACGCCATCACGCTGAAACGTGACAGGTGGATGTTGCCAGGAGGCGCGTCGAGGTGACGGATAACGGTCAGTTGCATCGGCCATACTGTCTTCCAGAACCTTGCGGTACTCCGGCGACCACGGCGATCGAAGTGTTGAGTGTCTGTGACATGGCGTGCTCCTTGGGGCACCCCCTCCCAGCTTCGCTCTCTGGCGAGGCAGGAGCACGGCTGGACCATTCCATTGGCGGCCCAAGGTTGCGCTGACTAGGCGCAAACCGCGGACAGAGTTGTGTCACAACGACATGGAGGTCCTAACGATCGGGGCTCGTGAAGGGATTGGTGCGAACAAATCCACTTTGAGCAGGTTTTCATGGTTCTCCAGCACGGATTCGAGGTGCGCACGAGGATGCCCGGTCTTGCACTCCAACCCTGCATGAAGCGCTGCCAAGTAGGTCCCGCGTCTTCGCGGATCTCTTAGTCGCTGCACCACACCCCGGTGCGCTCTTGCGCAAGCCTACACTTTCGCTCACGAAATATTGCGCAAGTAATCACTTGCGCACATTTCGGGTGACCATTAAGCAGGAAGATATCGGAGCGCGGCGTCGTGGGGGGCGCGGTGATGTAGCTTAAAGATAGGGTACCGGTAATCACCGGTGGCAATTGCGATCATCCAACCGTGCGGTGTTTGACGCACGACCATTTGCGCCAATGTTTTCGAGGTGAAACGCCGCAAGGCTGCGGCACTTGACGTGGGAGCTCGATGATGACGGTTCAAGAAGCAAACAAGACGGTTACGCGCCGGCTCCTTGAAGATTTCAAGAATAGGCACATCATGGAAGTCGTCGACGAATTGTTCGCGCCTGACGCCGCATTGCACTTGCCGGCGGAGGGGCTTCCTGAAGGACGCGAAGGGCAGAAGGCGATCGGCCAAGCCGTCTTCGCGGCATTCCCTGATGTGCACGTCACGGTCGAGGATGTAATTGCAGAGGGTGATCGAGTAGCCGAGCGACACACTGCGCGCGCCACGCATAAGGGGCCGTTCATGGGCGTGCCGGCGACCGGGAAAAGGATCTACTGGACCGAGAACCATATCTATCGGCTGAAAGACGGCCGGATCACCGAGCTTTGGTCTGAGTGGAGCTATCAGAAGCTCATGGATCAGATCCGGCCGTCCTAACTCTGACGACGCCAAGCGGCTGCTGACAAGGGGTGGAGAAACATCAGCTGGAAGGGGAGGACGCACCATCGCCGCACTCGCGCCCTTCTCCTTCCTCGCCGTTCATGGGCTGAGCTGTGCGATGCAAGCTCCAGAACATCGCGCGTCACCCGTCGAGCAAGCGTTGCGCGATGTCGCAGCACCAGTGGGGGACCTCCCTTTTGTTTGTCTGAGTGGAATATCAACAGCAGCCGGAATGTCCGACGCTGCCCCTAGCCATGTTTGTGCTCGGGAACTCCGTAGGGGTCGGGGCCGGGGTCCTGACCGGCGAGTACCATCTTCAGACGGCTCAGATAATGCATCCAGCCGCTCGCGTGGCGATCGCGCACGGTGCCCGCCACGCCATAGTGGCGGAGGCGAAGCAGGGTGCCGTTGTTGTGAGCCTGGAGGTCGATTTCAACACGGGACGAACCTGCGGGCATCGGGTGATCGGGCTCGTTCCAGCCCCAGGTAAAGACGACGCGGCGCGGTGGAATGACTTCGACGAATTTGCCGAAGATGACATCCCGGCCATTGGGATCGACCTTGAACACGCCACCCGGACGGGGGTCGAGTTCGACTGAGAGGCCCATCCAGAGCAGATATTTCTTGCTCTCCGTCAGATAGGGGAAGACCTTTTCCGGCGGCGCGTCGATGAAAATCTCTCTCTCAATCGGGTTCTCATCACTCATGCCGCGGCCGCCGTCTTGATTCGATTTCGCCCTTCAGAACGGTGAGCCTGTTATCCCAAAACGCTTCAAGAAAGGAGCGGATGTCCTCGAATGCCTCCGGCCGGATGCGGTAGAGGCGGCGCGTTCCGACCTGTCTCAACTCGATGAGCCCTGCATTCGTCAAAACCTTCAGGTTCTGCGAGACCGCCTGTCTCGTCGTCTTGAAGTGGCTGGCGATCTCACCCGCCGGCAGTTCCGCGCTGTGCACGAGACGGAGAATCGCGACGCGCTGCGGATCACCAAGCGCCTTCATCATCTCTGGCACTTGTGAAGCGGCCTTCTGCGCTCTGCCCCGAGCCATCTAGCACTTCTCTGACGTATCGATGCGTAACCCACGCGCTTGTAACACGAGGCTTGGGTCGGAGCAATTGTCCAATTGCGCAAATTTGTGCTTGCGCAATGAGTGCATTGCACATAGCATCTGGACCGGCGTTGCGCCAGGTCTGTAGGTTCGGCAATGGCTGTTGAGGAGTCCAACAAGCAGGTGATTGGAGAGTTCACGCGCATTTTCAAGAATGAGCACAACGTCTGGGGGCTGCCCAGCTCTTCGGACAACAACCTCGCCCAGATTTCCGTGACCCACTGCCGCCAGGTCGGCAACATGATGAACAGCGCCTTTCCCGACATCGTGAGGATCTCATGTCTCCGGCGACAAGGTTGTCGAGCTCAGCTCAGCGGTTGCGACTCACAATGGCGCACATGGGGCGCTGGGCGTCCAGAGGAGATCGCGAAGGCGATGCTGTTCCTAGCCTCCGATGACTTCTCCTACTGCCTCGGCCTGGAGCTGATGGCCGACGGCCTCTCGCAGCTCGTCAACCCGCCAAACCAAGGAGCACCCGCATGGTCAGTCTTCATCACTCAGTGCCGGTCCAGGCAAACGCAGCGGCAGTCTACGCAGCAATCGCCACCACAAAGGGAAATTGCGGCTGGTGGACCGCGGATTCCAAGGTCGAAGACAACGTTGGCGGAAAGGCCGAGTTTGGCTTCGACAAGCGCGCGATGGTCTTTCGCATGTCGGTGGACAAGCTCGCGCCCGGCGAAAGCGTAGTGATGTCGTGCCATGGGGATCACCCTGAGTGGAACGGCACGACCTTGACGTGGACGATCGAACCGAATGGAGACCAGACGACTCTGAGATTCGTCCACAGCGGTTGGAAATCGGTAACGGACTTTTGCGCCAGCTGCAATTCGATGTGGGGAAATCTGATGTTCCGCCTCAAGCGCTACGCAGAGAGTGGGAAGCCCAATCCGCAGTGGAACGAGTAGATCAAGAAGACGGACCTTATCGTCGTGGCGACGGCGAGTCGAAGCCCGGCAAGGAGGCGGAGTTGCTCAAGCCGCTGGTCGACCTGGCCGCCCCCACCCGGGCGCAGCCGGGGTGCGTGAGGTTCACGCTCTGCCGGTCCATGAGACGTCCGCGGTCGCTTTCGATCTGGTCCATCCGGACACGTTCCTGACCCATCGAAACGCTGAGACTGGCCTGCGGCGATTGCAGAAGAACATCAAGCGCCACGCGCCACTCCTCCCTACGCTGCTCTCGCGGCTTGGCTAAGGCTGTGCGAGTCTCACAGATAATCGCGCATGAACGATCCGGCGCTGGCGAGTGCGCGGCGGCCTGCTTCCAACTGTGCGTTCCAAAGCTGCCAGGCATGAATCATGTGCGGCCAGATCGCCAAGGTCACAGCAACGTCGGCGGCGCCGGCGACACCAGCAAAACGAACGGCATCATCGAGCAACGTCTCGTCCGATCCCACCTGGATCAGCGTCGGCGGAAATCCCTTCAGATCCGAATAGAGTGGAGAAACCCGCGGATCCTTGCGGTCGAGCCCGGCGGGAAGATAGGCATCGGCCAACTCGCCGAGATAGGCCTTATGGATAAGTGGGTCAACAGCGTCCTTGCTGACCAGCGTCGAACCAGACATCGTCAGGTCGGTCCATGGCGATACCAGCCACGCGCAGGCGGGCTGCTCGTCGAGGGCATGGCGCAAGCGATTGATCAGCGCCACTGTGAGCCCGCCGCCTGCACTATCGCCAGCGATAACGATGTGTTTGGCCGCAACGCTCTGCTTGCGCAGAAAGCGCCAAGCCGTCAGCGCATCGTCGAACGCTGCCGGAAAGCAATGTTCAGGCGCCAGCCGATAGGCGACAGCCAGGGTGCGGACTTTGGCCGCACGCCCAGCCTCGGTCACCATGCGCCGATGGCTGTGAATGGAGCCGGAGCAATAGCCACCACCATGGAAGAACAGGAGGATGCGGCTAGCGTCGCTTCCAGGCGCCATCGACCACTCCCCGGGCACGCCGTCGAGGTCGACCGCGGTGAGTGTTATGTCCGCGGCGACGGGCCAAACAGAACCGACCTCGTCGAGGCGCCGACGCCGTTCCGCCCATCCAACCGGCCGGGGCTTGGAAGTCAGCAACGCCCGGATGGCCGCTATCTCGTCCTTACCCATTGGCGCGCTCGTAAGCTAGATGGAGCATAGCACTGACCTTGGTAACCGACGACATCTGATGCGGCACATGACTCATGTTTCCTCGCGCCGGCTAAGCGGTGAGACTAGTGCCGCCGATTTGAAGTTCCTACACCACCTGCAGCAAACTCTCATAGGAACTTCAAATCGAAAAGCGGCACTAGAACCATAGAGTTGCTAGTGCCCCTTTGTTTCCGAAGTTCGTGTCAGAGTGCGCAGAGACGTATCACGAACTTCGGAAACGGGGCACTAGCCCCAGGCGATGACTGACGTCACTTCGGATACAAGCAATATCGAGGGTGCAAGCAATACCGAATGGTTTCATAAGAGCGAGGGCCAGTCGTGAATGCCGAACGAACGTCCCAGCGAACCCCGTTCGAGCCTATCCTGTGGTCGTCGTGCCTGGCGATGTTCGCGATCGGCGCCAACAGCACGGCGATCATGGCCGCCTTGCCGAGCATAAGAACCGAACTTTCGCTCAGCCCGGCTGGCGTTGAATGGGCGGTCAATTCCTACCTGGTCGTCTCCGCAGCCTTTGTCGTGCTCGGCGGCCAGGCGGCAGACCGGTTTGGCGCACGGCTCGCATCGATGGCTGGATTGGCGCTGTTCGGCGTTGCGTCGTGCCTCATTGCTACCGCCGGCACAGAAGCTGTCCTGTTGATCGCACGCGCCTTGCAGGGTCTTGCGGCAGCATTCGCGGTGCCCAGCACTTTGGCTGCGATTGACACGAGCACGCCGCAAGAGCGTAGGGCCGCCGTAATCGGCGCTTGGGCTGGATTTCTGATGCTTGGCTTCAGCAGCGGGCCGCTCCTGGGCGGCGCGTTCACGCACATCACCGGCTGGCGTGTGATCTTTTGGCTCGACGTCCCGCTAATGCTGACGGCCATTGCCGGTATGGCCTCCGCAGGCCCAGCGAGCGCGCGCCCCCACGATTCGCCACGTCGGCGCGCGGATTGGGTGGGCTTCGTCTTACTGGCTACGTTGATGGTATCGTTGGTCTTCGGGTTGCATGCGTTGCCGCATGCGAAGGCGGCACCGTTCCCCGTTGTCGGCCCGTTCGCACTTGCGGCGACCGCGTTTGTCCTCCTGCTGATTGTGGAGCCGCGTGTTGAGACACCCCTCGTCGACCTGAGCTTCTTCGCGCGGCGTCGATTCGTGATGGGTGTGGCCATCGGCTCCCTGTCGATGTTCAGCATCATGAGTCTGCTGCTCTACTTCAACCTTTATGCTCAGAGTCGGGAAGGACTCGGCCTTACTGCGCTGGAGGCCGGCGCCTTGCTGCTCCCACTGAGCGCCGCTCTGCTTGCGCTCGCTCTGTCTGCGTCCGCCGTGGCGGCAAAGGTTGGACTGCGTAACGCCATGACGGGCGGCACGACGCTGATCGCGATTGGCAGCGCCATCATCTACGTCGGCATTGCGCAGGGCGGGATCCTGGCAATTGGGTTTCTTGTGATGGGCGCTGGTCTCGCCGTGCCTTATGCCTTGGCACCGCGGCTGGCGTTGTCGGCTCTTTCGCCGCTGCAGGTGGGACAAGGTTCCGGTGTCGTCAACGCCTGTACCTTCCTTGGCGGCAGTGCCGGCGTTGCAGGGGGCGCGACAGCCTTCGCGCTCGGCGGTTTCGTCGCCGTGCTCATGATGATTGCGCTCGCCGGCTTGGTTGGCGCCACCCTCAGCCGCCGGATTTCAGAGACGACATAGAAACTAAGCGAAATGCCCCGGTCGGAGTGGACCGGGGCATTGTCTGGTTCATTAGGGCTGCTTGCCAGATTCGCGAACGAGACCTCAAATCTGGCCGCCGGTCGGGGCCAACCAGTCGTAATGCCCGGCCCCGCTAGGCCAGCGCACCGTATTCAATCGGTTTGGGTGTGTCTTGTTGGGACGCGCCAAAAACTTGATGGCTCTAGTCAAGGCCGCCATTCCTTCTGCTGCATGATCCGAAAGCCCTCCGCGACGTATTTGGGACCGATTGCACGTCGGGCACGGCATCCCAGGCGCGCCGCATGTGCACGGTCGCGACGCTGAGCGGCGCATGATCATCGTCGAGGAATACTGCTGAGCGCCTTTTCAGCCGCATCGGCCAACGTGGACCAATGCATGGCTTCCGCTTGCGTCGTGGCAGCGCCCGCATCCGAAGCATCGGCCTGCGCGCATTGCATGAGGAACGCCGCTCGTTCCCTGGCAGCAACGATCAACTTCTGCACAGAGTCAATTGCTGAAGAGAATGAGAGCATGGCAATTGTTCCCCCGAAAACGGCAAGATATTGCCATACCTCTCGTGGAACCCTGCGGTTCCCTACCACCACGAGAGAAAATTGAGCAGTAACCATTGGCTCCCGTTGTAGTTGCGCGTCACGCAGCTGTCCTCTGCCCTCCACCAGGCTTCTGCCTCGCCTCCCTGAGGCTTTGTTACCTACGATTGTAAAGGAGAAGCAAGATGACGATCGGCACCCCCTCCACCAGGCTTCTGCCTCGCCTCCCTGAGGCTTTGTTACCTACGATTGTAAAGGAGAAGCAAGATGACGATCGGCACCGTGCGCTCCCAACACGAGCACGATCGCAAAATTGAAGAATCGATCCAACCTCTCAGATCCATCTCCCTCTCCCGGTCTTCGGCCGCGGCCGCCGCTCCATCGCGTAGCACTCCTCTTGTGGAAGTGGATGACGTTGCTGGCCAACCATCCTGGCCTTGGCCGAGTCGCAATAGGCGCCCAATCAGCCATCAGCTTGCGCCTTCTTCCAACGCCTTGCGATGGCGGTGCGCCTCCATCGGCCGCCCCCATTCGGATAGCTTGTGACGAGTGCCCATGGCCGGAACTGTTGTACGGCGATGGAGAGATACCCTTTCCGATTCCGACAATCGAATTTAGTCGTGAACGCTGCACGGTCCTTGGTAAGGATCTCGCGTTCGATTAGCCCGGTTCGCCGAGCAGCCTTGCGGCGATTGACGGCGATGGCTTGGTCCCGGCCGCGCACTGCGCCAACATGGTCGCGAGCCGCAGCTTGCCGTCGATCATGAGTGAAGAGGCTCGTATTGAACCTATGCTGAAGGAGGCCAAACGAGCCTACAAGTCCTTCGCGAAAGAGAAGCCGTTCTGGGCGTGAGTTCGAGCAACCAGAGTGATGTCGGGCTTCAGCGCCAATGTTAGACAAGCGGTGAGCTCGCCAGCTATGGAGCGTTGCGGCTTTGGCGACCGCACTGAGCGCAGAGCCTCGACACCGCTTTGACGCAGACGAATGGCATCAGACTCCCTCGTAGACCAGCTGGGTGAAGAAGGGGGGATCGATGAGGAACCGGCCCCATTTGCTGTCGTAGGCCGCAGTAGGTTTTGCCGCGATCGTATCGGCGAGTGAACGTCCCTGCTTCTTGAGCAAAGCGACGTTCTCGCGGATCGCAACCAGCATGTTGCGATAATCCCTTAGCTCAGATCGGTTGCTGACCGGCTGACCATGGCCCGGGATGACAATGGTGTTGTCGGTCGCTACAGCCAGAGTGACTTCGGTGGCGCGGATCGTGCCGTCGATGCTTCCACCGGTCGAGTAATCGATGAATGGGTAAATTCCATTCCAGTAGGTGTCGCCGGTGTGAAGGATGTCCGCGTCGGTAAAAGCAACCGAGATGTCTCCGTCGGTATGGGCCGGCCCATAGTATTTCAAAGCCAACGTTGTGCCGTTGACCTTCATCATTCGCTCGGTCGCGAACACATCAGTCGGGATGGCGCCGGAGGGCGAGGGCGGAAAGTTGAAATTCCAGTCTTCGACCCTTTGCGCCATGGCCAGATGCTTCCGGGTATTTTCATGGGCAACAATGGTCGCTCCTTCGCCATGCAGCCACTCGTTGCCGTCCGCATGGTCGAAGTGCCAATGGGTGTTGATCAGATGCTTGATCGGGTCGGAGCTGAGGCTCGCCAAGGCCTCGATGATACGCGGCCGGGAGCCGGTGATACCCGCATCGACCAGGACCTTGCCGTCCCGGCCGGTGAGGACGGCAATGTTGCCGCCGGATCCTTCAAGCACGCTCACATTGCCGCGCAGCCTGTGCACTTTGATGGTCGCCTTGGCCGCTTCGGAGCGGATCGGGTCGACAAGTTCGCGGGCTGCGGCAAAGACCTGGGCCGGGCTCAGCCAGCCACCGGTGGCCGCGAATGTCGCCGAGCCAATGCAGCACAGACAAAAGCTACGACGCGAGGGCAAATGTCGCTGTACCAAAGCCATGGTAGCCTCCGTTATTGCGCCCCAGCGGCTCTCCGAGCCGTGAGCGGCTGCCGTTCGCTTGCCTTGAGGAACGCCAGCAGGTCGGCGTTGACCTGATCCTTAAGCGTCGTGCACATGCCGTGTGGGGCGCCCTTGTAGACCTTCAGCGTCGCGCCCTTGACGATCTTGGACGACAGCATTGCTGAGGAAGAACATCTGGTCCTCGAAGGCGTCCGCGCTGAGTGGCCAGCCATGGCTGAACACGATGGGTTGCCCCGTGCCCTAGTCGTTGAAATAGATTTCAGTCCCGTCCTTGGTGGTGATTGTGCTCATGTCGTTTCTCTTTCATTCGGGTGGCGCCCCCTTCCGGACGAACTTTTCGATCAGCCGACCTTGCACGATCAGGGTCGGCGCTCGGATGCGACGAGCGAGGCCAGTGTTTGCTTGGACGCGCGCGCGTCTTTCGGCGTCCTGCCGGTCCAGCGTTTGTAGGCGTGGGTGAAGGCACTGGCTTCCCGGTAGCCAAGCAGCCAAGCGATTTTGGAAATGGGCAGGTTGTCCTGCAGATAGCGTTGGGCAAGATCCGCTCGCAGCCTGTCGAGCACCGTCACGAAGGAGAGCCCCTCCGTCGCGAGCCGACGCACGAGCGTTCGCGGGCTCATGCCGAGCTGGCGGGCGATTTCGGGCGCGCGCGCCTTCCCATGCGGCAGGAGCGGAGCAATCGCATTTTCTACGCTGACCCGGAATGTGCTGCCGAGGGACCGATGCGAGCGCGCTTCTTCGCAGAACCTGATCAATAACCTGTTCAAGTACGGGTCAGCGCCGAGGATCGGCAGCTGCTTTGCATTCCCGAGAAATACGACCTCGTCCGCATCGGCGCCGAAGGTAACATCGCGGCCCATGAACGCATCCATCTCGGGACAACCGCCTTCGCGTCGATGAATGAAGCTGACAACGCACGGCAGCAGGTGCCGATTGGTAATCTGTCTGCAGATACGGACCAAGAAGGTAACCCAGGCCTCAATTTGGTGCCGATCCGAACTCCGTTCTACGCCAACGTACGTGACGACGAGCGCAAGCTCCTTTCCCTCCCGCACGCGCAAGCGAACGCCCTCATTGATGAGCGAGCAGTAGCGCTCGCCCCGGCGAAAGGCATCCCCCAGCCGGTCGGAGGAATCCAGGACATAATAGAGCAGCCCTATCTCCCGAAGGTCCGCGTCGCGCGCTAAATGAAATCCGAGAAGATCATCCTGCAATGCAATCCCGATGAGCTCGACAAGTTTGATCTGGCCTTGCACAGTGAGCGAAACGTCTTCTC
>Ga0066388_100002980_pt1 | contig 10710 bp, 6 predicted proteins | sample PanSoiMetaGPlot6_FD_64539 | JGI IMG/M metagenome (GOLD analysis project Ga0066388, IMG submission 64539) | Tropical forest soil microbial communities from Panama analyzed to predict greenhouse gas emissions - Panama Soil - Plot 6 (Hybrid Assembly) | ecosystem: Environmental > Terrestrial > Soil... | reverse complement strand
GGCAGGCAGTAGCGTCCGCGAGAGCAGTCGAATTCGTGTACGCTCTGCCTGGGGGCATGGACACCGTCGTCGGCGACCGGGGGACCCGTTTCTCAGGCGGAGAGCGACAACGGCTCGCTTTGGCGCGCGCTCTGTTGCGTCGTCCGTCTCTCTTGATTTTGGACGAGCCGACCAGCTCACTCGATGAACAAAATGAGCAGATGGTGTTGGAGGGGATAGAGGGTCTCAAAGGTCGCGTGACCATGATGCTCGTTACCCACCGTCCGGAACGCGTTCGCTCAGCTGATCAGATACTCCGCATGGAGCGAGGAAAATTGCAAAAAGTTGATTAGTCACTTCAGCCCTAAAGCCCAACGGATATCGATTGAAAAGACGATCTCGAGACTCTCGGTGAGCTTCAGCAGATGTTGCTTAAAATACGATCGACTATGAATTTCCGCCGCTTCCATGAATCCAGAGATTAATGGCGAAGCGTGAATCGAGAAACTGACCACTCGCGCTCTTTACACGCATCACTTCATGAGGAAAAAAAGATGGAAAAAACACAAGCGTATCACAATCGGGTGCAATATCGACAAAAGTACCTTGCTGGCCGCTTGCGGCCAGCGAATGAATGCGAAGTTCTCCGCCCGAAAACGCTTTCGGCATTGCATGAAAGTAATACACGGCACTGATAATGCGACCGCGACCCTGGTGATCTAGACGCGTAATCGTATCGATATGGCGCTCAAAAAACGCACCATCGCCGTGAGCGACCAATTCAACCTCGATTTGGCTCGGTATGAATGGTTTGCTGCCCAGCCTATGGAACATGAGTGGCAGCAGGTCTTCCACTTTGCTTCTTAGTTCACTTTTGAGATCGTTAAAAGTCGGCAGCTTTTTGGATACCCTACGCGTACTGTCGACCCTTTCACCTTCTTTGTGCACGACTACAGTATCCACGAAAAGATGTTCATTCGATTGCGCAAACCGCAATAACCGTTCGACGGCTTCTGGCCCTAGCCAATCGTGAACGAGCCCATAGCTCGGGATCTTATCGAGGACATCTGACACACAGTTACCTAATGTTCATAGGTGAGAGTTGCTGAGATTCAACTTGTTTAGTTAATTTTCGCGCTTTTCCAGTATTTCAGCAAGTGACCGAAGCGAGGTAGGGAGGGCGAGGCACAATGTGGATGGCGACCTCCGCCCGGCTGTCGTGTTTTGCTCGATGGTCAGAACACCGATGCACGGGTCTGACTTGCCCCACTGCGCTGGACTAAAGTTGACGCTGACTTCAGCCCTACAAGAAGCGGATGTCGATTGAAAGAACGCAATTCTAAACGCAATTCTATATGTGTAATGTCAATGTCAAATCTGTTAACTGAGGAATTGGCGGTGTTTGAGGAACTCCAGCAGACGCTGCAGAAAAAACCATCTACAGCGGCCTTGCAAGCCAAGTGCCAAGATGGGCTTGTCCTGCATCGCCAGGGAAAAATCGCAGAAGCAGAGCATATCTACCTACAGGTGCTTGGGTGGGACCCGACCCACGTTCTTGCTTTGCATTTACTGGGGTTAATTACGGCTCAAAGACGTCAGATTGAATTGCGGCGACTAGAAGACACGCTCGCGAGCTGCGACAGAGCGATTGCGTGCAAGCCAGATGACGCTGGCGGATACGTTAATCGCGGGTTCGTGCTGGAACGCCTGGAACGCCTTGAAGACGCGCTAGCGAGCTATAAAAAGGCGATCGCACTCAAACCAGACTATGAATTTCTGAGTGGCGCTTTGTTGTTTGCAAAGATGCAGATCTGCGACTTTACTAATGCAGAGCATGAATTTGCGCGGCTTTCTGAAAGAATTTTGCGAGGCGAGAAGGCCTCTCGACCGTTTCCAATGCTCGCCATATCAGGCTCTTTGCAGGTGCAAAGGAAAACTGCAGAGATTTGGATCCGCAGCCGACACCTGACTAGCGCCGCCTTACCCGCTATTCCTAAGCGTCCTGCGCGGGCGAAGATCCGCATAGGGTATTTTTCCGCTGATTACTGTGATCATGTGGTCATGCATTTGATGGCAGAACTATTTGAGCGACATGACAAATCAAAGTTCGGGCTGATTGCATTCTCCTTTGGGCCAGAAAGCAATGACGAGATGCATCGAAGAACGGCGACAAGGTTTGACGAGTTCATTGACGTCAGAAATAAATCAGATGAAGACGTAGCGCTGCTTTGCAGAAATTTAGAAATTGACATTGCCGTTGACTTAATGGGCTTCACCGCCAATGGCCGACCCGGCATATTTGCTTTTAGAGCCGCGCCTATTCAGGTTAGCTACTTAGGTTATTCTGGAACGATGGGGGCAGACTACATTGACTATATTGTTGCAGACCCGATCGTCATCCCCGAGGAGAGCAAGCAGTATTATTGCGAGAAGATTGTCTATCTGCCAAACAGTTATCAGGTCAACAGCAGGCGATCCATTTCAAAGAAAACATTCACGCGCGCCGAGCTTGGATTGCCGCCAGTGGGCTTTGTGTTTTGTTGTTTCAACAACAATTACAAAATCACGACCCGCGTTTTGGACTCTTGGATTCGCATACTTAAGAAAGTTGAAGGTAGTGTGCTCTGGCTGTTCGAAAGCAATGAGAAGGCGGCGAGCAATTTGAGACAGAGGGTGTTGACAGGAGGCGTTAATCCCGAGCGGCTCATTTTTGCGAAGCGGTTGCCTCTGCTTGGCGACCATTTATCGAGGTATCGTTCAGCTGATTTGTTTTTGGATACGCTTCCCTATAATGCCCATGCAACCGCAAGTGATGCGCTATGGGCCGGCTTGCCTGTGTTGACCTGTCTCGGAGAGACCTTTGCGGGTAGAGTAGCTGCGAGCCTGCTGGATGCGCTAAATTTGCCCGAACTGGTCAAGACGACGCCGGAAGCTTATGAAGCATTTGCGATTGAACTCGCCGAGCGCCCCGACCGGCTTAAGGAGATCAAACAAAAACTGACTAATAATCGTCTAACCACGCCTTTATTCGATACCGAACGTTTCACAAAACATATCGAAAGAGCGTATATTGCTATGTACGAACGATATCACGTAGGTTTGCCCCCATGCGATATTTTTGTACCCAACTCAACAACAACGATATCGCGCGCCTTATGCCGGACTGACTCCACGTCATGGACAGAGGTCGACCCAGGCCGCGATCTGTAGCTGTCTATACGCGCTGCATAGAGTTCGCACGCCGAAAACCCCCCGTTAAACGGCGTGCTGTCGATCGTTGTTAAGACGCGAAATTTAGCCGCTGGCAAGTCAAAAAACGGGTCACGGTAGATGTCTAGGCGAAACCAAAGCGTCTTGAATTAAAATGTTTCACTACCGAAAAATATTTTTCATTTAGAATAACATTCCATGAAACATCTCTGCGTCGAAGGATGGCGATTCATTCCCCATTCATATTCATTGGTCAATCAGTGGCAGCTTCTTTCGATAGCAAAACGAAAAGATATTAAGTTGAGCGTCCGTGACGTTCCATACTATAGGGAGCACTGGCGACCTACAAAAGGATTATTCACTTCAGAGCAAGAGCAAACCTTGGCGTCAATCCCTACGTGTGGGGTCAAGGATAATGTCGATGCAATTTTTAAGATCTCATTTCCATATGAATTCTCGGTACCTTTAAAAAGTCGCACAGTCGTTTTTGCAACGTCTGAATTTCAGTGTCTTGACGAAAATGATTTTACAAGTGTGCCTGACATTAAGAGCTTGGCGGCATCTAAGTTATTTTCTGTTGTAACGCCTTCTCATTGGTCTCGTGAAGGATTTTTGCGTCTTGGATTGCGCAACGAACAAGTCATTGTTATCCCGCATGGGGTAGATCCAAATGTTTTCTACCAACCTACGGAACAACAGCGTTACGCTCTCCGCAAAAAGCTCGGAATATCCAGCTTCATTTTTGCAAATGCTTCCGCGATGACTGAAAACAAGGGCATCGATCTTCTACTACGTGCATTTGCTGCCGTGGCAGAAAAGCGTCCTAATGCGAGGCTGCTTTTGAAAGGTGCAGACCGTCTCTATCCGTCGCAAAGTTTCGTCAGACAAGCTATTGCAACCCTTCCATCCAGACTCAAACAAATCATAGTTGACCGGCTTTGTTACTCTGGTGATACGATTTCTAATGAACGAATGGCTCAGTTCTATCAATCAGCAGATGCATATGTGTCTCCGTACCGCGCGGAAGGATTTAATTTGCCTGTATTGGAAGCCAGCGCATGTGGTACGCCAGTTGTCTGCACGAAAGGCGGCTCAACAGATGACTTTGTGAAAGAGAGTTTTGCGTACTTCATACATAGTAAGCTAAGGGTCAATCTCCATACAAAAAATGGAGGCGTCGAGCTTGAGCCAGATCTTGATCATTTAATTCACTTGATGTTCCGAATTATGGACGATGGAGAATGGTACAAACAGGCTGGTGTTGCAGGCGCAAATCATGCAGCTAAGCATTTTAATTGGGATTTAATTGTCAATAAGCTGCTTACTACAATCTTTGTCCCTGCTGCTCTGTGACATAGGAATCTGTGGTAGGCTAAAAGTTCTGCCGCGGTTCGCAGGCATTTCGCGGTACAGGAATTGGCCGATTACTCTGCCGGTTTTGGGCGCGCGCCATTAATGCAGTGCTCTGCGCGTGGCGGGTCTCGCTACGTCCAGCCTCTTCCACCCGTCACTTTACACACAAGCACTGAAAGCTTCATCTCGTAAGACAGAGATGCTGGTGGCCGACTCAAACCGATTGTGGAGCAATTCAAAGCGTCTTTCGGTGGCAACAAATTTCACCCACATTGTCGCTTCCGTGGGATCCCATGGCACGCTATCGCTTGGTAAGTTTCAGTGTCCATCTTGGGAATGTCAGCGAAGACGGAAAACCATTAACTTGAACGCCAACTCGAACGATCTGTGCAGGCTCGCGCTCGCAAACTGGGCTAAGGGTCAACGGCGGTCTGCGGTCGAAACGGCCTGGGCAGCGTTCGATCTTGATTCCTCCGATCGTGCGGTGAAGTTACTGCTGGCCGATCTGCTAGATTGCTTTCCATCGGAGCTTGTCTCCGAGCGCCGGGCAGCGTTTCTCGAGTTGCTGACGGACCGAGACGTCGAGCCCATTTTCCTCAGCCCAGCAGGATGGCACCTAGTCCTCCGCAGCCACGCACTTGCTGGGGATGCTTTGGAGGATGCCGCGTTAAAATCGTGGGCTGTAGCGTTCGGAAGCGACAAGCTGGCGATCGCACTGCTCTGCGAGACCCCGGTCTGCTCGCCGGTGGCGGAGCGGCTGCTCACGCGGCTACGGCGATGGCTGCTGTTGTCCGGCGAATGGCAGCGCCATTCCGACCTGGTGTCCGCCTTAACGGTTCAGGCGAGCCTCAACGGCGGCGCCTGGCCATTCGACGACGCCGAGCGTGCGCGCCTCGGCGACGTGGACAGCGCGCCCGTGGTGGCGGCCTATCTGCCGCGGCGGCCCATCACGGGAGCGGTTGAGGCGGAAGCTGCGGACCCAGTCGCGCGGGCGGCGACGGCGCAATACGAGGGCTGGCCCTATCCCGTCTGGACTCGGATCACTGTGGCCAAACCAAAGCGCTTTCCCGACATGGTTCGAAAGATTGATCCGCGCGCGGCGGAGGCTCTGCCGGTTGACGCGAACATCCTGATCGCCGGCTGCGGCACGGGGCGGCAGGCCGCAATGGTAGCCTCGGAATATCCCGATGCCATAGTCACCGCGATCGATGTCAGCGAAGCGAGCCTCGCCTATGGGCGCCGGCAATGCGCCGAGCTCGGTATCGACGGCGTGCAATTCCGAAAGCTCAACCTTTACGACGTGGCGCAGTTGGGCCAGAGGTTCGAAGCAATCTACTGCTCTGGCGTGCTTCACCATTTGCCCGATCCCGAGCGCGGACTAGGCGCGCTCGTGGATGTACTTCAGCCTGGCGGCGTTATGAGCATCAATGTTTATAGTCGGATAGCCCGGCTCATAGTCGCCGGTGCGCGCACCTTCATCCGCGACCTGGCGCAGCAGCCGGTGAGCGACGATTTGTTGCGCGAAGTCCGCCGCCGCTTCCTGGAAGCGCCGGAGCATCCGCTGGCGGCGCAGATCATATACGTGCAGGATTTCGTGACGCTCGCTGGCACATACGATCTGCTGTTGCACCGGCATGAGGACCCCTTCGATATCCCCAGGATCGAGCGCGCGCTTAAACGTTTCGGTTTGTACCTATTGTCATTCCAGTTGCCGACTCCGTGGGCCACGGCGCGCTATGATGCAATGTTTCCGGGCGACCCAAAACATCGCGACTTCAATTCTTGGCACACCTTCGAAAAGCGAGAGCCGTGGCTGTTCTCGGGGATGTACAAGTTCTGGTGCCGCAAGGACTAGAACCGCTACCAAGGGCAACCAGTGCCACTTATACGGCTTTTCTTTCATCACTTCTGATAGTTCACGTTATGCCGCAAATCGCAGCACCCTAACTCACGTCAGATCGAACTGCGACGCTTGGAAGACGCGCTAGCTAGCTACAATAAAGCGAGTGCGCGCAAGCCAATGCGGCGAGACTTTTGCGGATCGGGTGGCCGCAAGCCTGTCTAAATTGCGAGGTGATTGCCGAACTTGTTACCAATTGACGCCAGAAACTTATGGAGGCGTTTGCGATTGAATCCGCCCCGCACCCGGACAATTAAAAGAAATCAAACAGTTAAATCTTCTCACTCGCCTTTGTTCGATTCCGACCTTTTTACAGAACATACGTCTTTTATCACTATGTAGTAGCACTACGACTCAGATTTGGCGCTGGGCGGTGGATCCGACAGATCGCCTTCATAAAGGACTCCAATCCCGTCCGGCCCAACTATTTTGTCATTTCCGACAACCTCAAGATCTCTGAGAGTGCTGCGTGGCGTCTGGGTAACGACGAACGGCCAGGGCCAAGGTGCAAAGTGGTGCTCAGGGTGCAAAGTGGTGCCGCAACCGACCACACGTTCATCGCTTCGGCGCGTTGCTTATCAAGACCGGGAGATTTCGTTCTCAGGAGCGGTTGGTCTCGTGCAAATCCGCAGCGATGCGACAAATCTATCAGTAGGTGCGCAGGGCAAACTTACGGCTTTTGAAAGACTCTGAACCGGCCGGACCGAACTTGAGTCTCCAACTCTTTGCCTCGACGCCGAATTGTCCAAACTCAGGTCAAGGAGTATCGAACCAGGCAATCCCTTCGGCTCCGCCATGTTCGATAATGAATCGGGCTGGGCCGTTTGGGCGAACGTGCACACTCATTCGTCGCCCAAGATCCCACCACTTTGAGCCCCTGAGGGGACGTGCTTCGGGTAGCTCATAAGTTATTGCGTCGCTGCGGCGTAAGCGACCATTTGCGATTTCGACGGGGTTCCCAAAATAGAAGTTCGCACAGGCGGGGAGGGTGATGGTCATGCTCACGAAGCCATCGCCGCTCGTGTGGTCAAAGCGTACTAAGTCCTCTTTATCACCGCAATTCCACGAGATTTCAGCAAGGCGCACAACTTCTGCTGGCACACCAAGGGCGAGCCGAACGTACTCAGGATTTGCGGGTTGCAGACTGCCGGAAGAGAGGACGTAGATCTGTCGAGTCCCCGCGGGCGCCTGATTGAGCACGGCGCTCATCGATCTGTAGTCACCACCTCGTACAGGTCTCGCGATCCGCTCCACGTAGAGGTATGAACTCCGGGTCAACGACACGACAAAGCACGCCGCCAAGCCGAACCAAATGATAGTCTTACCGCGCCTCTCAACCTCGGCTACCAATGCAGGCCAAGCGAAAACCACTATGGACGTGGCATACCTGTCATTCCGCATGGGCAGGGCGAAATCGAATGCCAGGGCAAAAGCGGCCCACAGGGTGACTAATAAAATCGGGTCAACGGTCGGCCAGCGCTTCTGCCGTATCGCATGGCGAAGACGGTTCGTCTCAGACAAGGTGCGGAGCGCCCATAGGAAAAGCAAAGCGTAGATTAGGACTGCTTGTGCTCGATCTAATAAGAGGAGTGCTGTTCCCCGATTTCGCAAAATCTCAGGGCCCACGTTATGGACAACGAGTGGATAGTGCATATGGGTAAGCTTATCGAAAGTGAGCTTTAGGAAGTCACTAAGTGGCGTATATCCCAGCGTTGCGTAGGTGCCGCCAATGCCGCCAAAAAACGCATATCGAAGGCCAAACCATATCGCCACCGGTAAAAGCATGGTGACAGCGGTGAACAACTGACGACCACGCGACTCATGCGGCTTGGGTCGTAACAGAATTGTTGCGGCGGCTGCGAAAGGTGCCCAAAGAGCGTTCTCTTTAGTCAACAACGCGGCAAAGAGAAATCCGAGGCAGACAAAGTCGGAGCGAGCGAGAACCGCAAGAAAGGCGCCGGTTACGAGAATAGTTGTGAGCGGCTCGACAGCAAATCCGACGCCGAGCCACCACGAGTTCAAGACTGGTGGCGATAGCAGGACCAGAATGGCGGCCACCAGTGATGGCCCGGTGCGAAGTTTCAGCACCGTTTGAGCGATGTAGAAGGCGAGCGCGGCCATACCAGCAGCCGCAAAATTGTTGATAAGCTGATAAGATGCCCAGTCCTGGCCTAATAAGCTATGCGTAAGATAAATCACGAATTGAAACGCCGGCCTGGTAAAAGCCGTGGTGTATGGCAACGGACCAAGCCCTTGCCAGTCGGGATAGAGGTCATAAAGTTGTGAGTAACCGCGGGTGAACCAGTCTTGCCAGCGCGCGCCAGTGGCAAGAAGTGAGCCATCCGCGAGGATGGCAATACTATCGGCGTCCGGCGGCATATAGATCTCGCGCCACGGAATATAGAGAATCCACAGCAGCCCGAAGATTAGGAAACCCAGCAGGAGAGCACCCCATCCCGTTTGTCGGGGTGCATCGCGCTGCGTACCTCGCTGCGAGCTCGAGTCAGTCATCGTGTTTGGATCGAGGGCCTGGACTAAGAGTTAGTCAAATAGAGTGCACCAACGCGCATGGTCACAGTTAGGAGTTTCTAGTCATAGCCGGTGGCGAAGGACCTTTTGTTATTGTAGCAAAAAGAAAGTTTTCGATTTCACGTCCTCGACGGCAAAGCGCGCTTCCGCAATAGACTTGGTAATGGAGCGGTTATAGCCGTTCCAACATCCATGTAGCGGTGACGTAAGTACAAAAGTCCGCGCCGATTTGACTGGGCTTCTTTTGAAGATTATTGGCAATAGCAAGTTTGCTGAGATGCATCAACGAACTATTCGTTTGGCATAAAAAGAAAAGGGAGGTCCTCGGATTGATTCGCCATGGTTGCGCACGATACCGGTTGGCGAAATTGCAAAAAGGGCAGTCCTATTACCAAGTCGGGAACAAGCAGTCTGCCGCAAAAAGTGCTGGTTGCCCTATTCGCGTCGCTGCGAGTCCAGGAATGGCAAAAACTTGCCTTTTTTATTCCTCTCATCCTAGCTGGCAAGGGCAGGGACCTGATACATGCGCTGTCAGCACATGGGAGTTCTCGCGTCACTTCAAATCACATCCTGAATGATTTGTTGGCTGTTCGGTTTGACGAATCCTGTTCGAAGCAACGTCGACCACTTGCGAGCGGCGAACTCGATGGATCAGTCGGCCTCTCGATCGTTCCGATTGGAATGTTGGCGAGCTTTTCATTTGCATCTGGCGATCACGGCCGAGAGGCAGCGGTTCCTAACTTCGGCTCGCCTTAAGTGAGTTAGATTATGCAAGGTTACGCGCTCAGACCTTTGCTGCATAAATTGGTGCTTTTCCTTGCCGTGAATGCGCTCGTCCTGAACGGGATCCTTTGGGCCGTTTCGCCGATTGGCTTCAAGGAGACCGTCCTTCATCATGCCTGGACTTTCTTCCATGCCAAAAGCGGCGGCGACTCGTGGGGACAGATGGCTGTTGCCTACGACTATGTCCAACAGCCACACACAGCGCCGCTTTATACGGAAGTATTCTTCAATCAAAAGGTGAAGTTCCAATATCCGCCATCAGCATTATTCGCAATCGCCGCAATGCACATGGCCGGAGTCGCGCGGGTGCACGTCGCTAAAGATATGCTGGGGTGGACGTTACCAGATCCAGGTCTGACTCGTCTCATTGTTCGCGCTGGCGACATTTTAGGGTGGGCATTTATTCTGCTAATGATCATATCAGTCGCGGCGCTGCTCTATATCCGATTAAAGCAAAATGTTGACTTCGCAAAAAATCGAAGTTCATTGGCGCTATGTGCAGTCATTGCGTGCGGGTTCACGCTCACGTTCTACCCGGTAATGAAGGCTTATACGCTTGGCCAGATCCAGGTCTGGCTCAACTCGTTGTTCGCGCTGGCGCTGCTGATGTGGGTGATGGGGCGCCAGTCCATCAGTGGTGTCCTGATCGGCCTGATCTGCCTCGTTAAGCCGCATTTTGCCTTGTTTCTGATCTGGGCGTTCGTGCGCCGGGAGTGGTCTTTTGTCGTCGCCTTTGCGGCGACAGCCTGCATTGGCTTAGCGGCGTCGGTGGCAACGTTCGGCTGGGCCAATCATATCGATTACCTCCATGTGCTTTCGTACATGGCAGAGCGCGGCGAGGCGTATTATCCGAACCAGTCCGTCAACGGATTGTTGAACCGGCTGATGAGTGTTAGCGATCCGGAGCACTTCAACAATCTCGTATTCAATAGAAACAAATTTGCGCCCTACAATCC
>Ga0066388_100002979_pt1 | contig 10711 bp, 8 predicted proteins | sample PanSoiMetaGPlot6_FD_64539 | JGI IMG/M metagenome (GOLD analysis project Ga0066388, IMG submission 64539) | Tropical forest soil microbial communities from Panama analyzed to predict greenhouse gas emissions - Panama Soil - Plot 6 (Hybrid Assembly) | ecosystem: Environmental > Terrestrial > Soil... | reverse complement strand
CTCGAGCAGGCTCAAGCCCAAGCAGAGCGCTTGCTTTTATCGAACGGTCACTTGTGGTTCGACTAGTTGCGATCGCGGTAATTGCATGCATGCTGGTCGTAGGTGTCTTGTGGATGGGTGGAGAAAGGCTTGCTTCGAAATTTCAAGAACAGGCCTCCAGTGAAAATACCAACACGATTGATGGAATAACGCGCAGGCAAATTTGGCGCTCGACCTGGAGCCTGATTAAGGATAACCCGTGGACAGGAGTCGGATTTGGTGCCTACTTTTTAGCTATACCCCAGTATCAGATCGGTTCCGGTCGAATAAAAGTGGCTCAAGCGCATAACGATTATTTGGATTTACTCGCCAGTGGTGGACTGGTCGCTGGTCTTTTGGCTGCCTGGTTCATCGTTTTGGTTTTTTGGCGAACGAGATCTTCGTTGCGAGCCGCCGATTCTTATCGACGAGCGGCGGCACTGGGAGCAGTCGCGGCAATGCTGGATGTCGCCATTCATAGTGTCGTCGATTTTGGTCTTCAGTTCACCGGTATCGCGGTGTTCTTTATGGCCGTGGTCACGATTGCCGCAGTAAATCTGTCTACGTCGCCTCGCCTCGGTGACAACACTGGAACAGCAGGGTCGACCTGACCCGGGGATGAAGGAAACGGCTGTTTAATTGCACTCGATTAAAAAGCCGGTTTCGTCAAAACGCTTTTCGGTCGATGCAGAACTAAAGTATGGGACGTCAAATTCCTCGTGTCGTTGTGTCAATTGTGGGATTAGTTCTGTGTGGCTGGTTGGCCTTCGATGCAGGTAAAGCAGGCGCTTCGCGGATCTATTCAGCCGCCGCGGTCATCTCATCGGCTCTTGAGCCGTCTGATATAGCTGTCCGCATTAGACCAGACGATCCCGAAGCGCACTATACGAGAGCGTTGGTACTGATAAATCTAAATCGGACTGCGGAAGCGATAGCGGAACTTAGGATCGCTATTCGTCTGCGGCCTACTCATTATTACCAGTGGCTGGATCTAGGCGTAACTCTCGATCGATTAAATGACCAACAAGGTGCCTTCGCTGCACTTACCGAATCCGTTCGGCGAGCCCCTGCCTTTGCTCAACCGCGATGGCAGTTGGGCAGCCTTTTATTCAGACAGGGAAATTACAGCGAGGCGTTTACTCAATTACAACTTGCTGCTAAGAGCAATCCTGACCTGTTTGAGGGAATGCTCGATCTGGCGTGGGTGGCGGCGGATGGTGATGTCGCTGCGATGGAAAAGCTGATAAACCCTCAGGGTTCGCTTAATCAACTTGCGTTAGCGAATTATCTTGCCAGACACGGCAAAGGTTCCGATGCAATTCGTCTTGTACGATACGCGGGAGACGCGCACGACGAAGGCGAGCGCGAGTTGTTGCGTCAGACGGTCGCCGCGCTGGTGGGTGCCAAGCAGTTTCCGGAAGCGTACGACGTTTGGTGCGCGAGTCATGCCTGCTCGAAAGAAAAAACAACAGGTGAGCAATTTTTAAACGGCGATTTTGTCGAGGGGATTCTACAGAACGATCCCGGCTTTAGTTGGCAATTATCGTCCGTGCAAAACGTGTCGGTATCGATTGATACAGCTGGACCTGCGGCAGGTAGTCGCAGTCTAAATTTTGACTTTAACGGCGCGTCGAATCCCGCCGCCTATCTCTTGTATCAGCTGATTGTGGTTCGCCCAAGAACTGGATATTCGCTTGCGTTCGTGGCAAAGTCAAACAATATTGTTAGCGGTGGCCAACCCATAATCACGGTGTTTGATGCGAGCAGCGGTAAGAGCCTGGGTCAATCAAGTCCGATAGCGACCGGAACCGCCGATTGGAAGCAATATGAGGCTGGCTTTTCAACGGACGAGCACACGTCAGCGATAACGGTAGTTCTCCATCGACTAAGTTGCACAGAAAGCGCATGTCCGATTTTTGGAAAATTGTGGGTTAGCAAGTTCTCCCTGATCAAGAAATGAGCGCGAAAAGTGCGGCTTAGACGGTTATGGGCTTTGCTCCGGTGCGAGAATTATGAAGTTTTTGTGGCGATTTCAACTGAAGATGTTCTCGCCTTGACTAGATTGGCTAAATCCTGAAAATACGGGAGCTTTCGGGTCAATTTTGCTGTAGAAAATGCTTGACTTTCTGGTTGAATGACCGTAAAGTGCGGTTTCCCCACACAAGTTGTGAGTAAGACTGGGGACAGGCGTAGGTATTTCTAACCTAAAAGGAAGGTCAAAGCCTCAAAGGAAAGGTGAAAGCCATGCGACTCCATGTACGTCCCGTAAGAGCGTTGGCAGTATTCATGCTAATTGCTGTAGTTAACGTTTACGTTTTTGCTAGCGGCGCTGTTGTCTCAAGCGAATCCAACTCAAAGGCCTTGCTTGGCAGACTGGTAACCATGAGCAACAGACCTGTCATAGTTAATGGAGCCGAAGCGATTACGGGCACCATTATTTTATCGGGCGCACAGTTAACTACACCTGCTGCAAACGTAGCGACTGTGCAAGTGGACAATGTTGGAACCGTAACGGTCGCTCCAAGTTCCAGCGTGACTCTCAATTTTGACTCCAAGAGCGTTGCCGTCCGGATCGTTTCCGGCGATGCAACGCTTACAACCGCCAAGGGCGTGAAAGGCACTGTCGTCGGACCAAACGGAGAACCTCGAAATTCACCGCCCGCTCCAATGCCGACAGATGCTGATACTGCTCGCAACTGGGGGATCGCAGGCGTAGCGGTTGGCGGCGCAGCGCTAGTTTGGGCCATACTTGCCTGGAATAGAGCGAACGACGCGCGGGATGATGCAGATGCGGCCAATGCCGCGCTGGCGTCGCTCCGTACGTGTTTGGCTGGACAAAGCGCGAGCCCTGTTCGCGTCTGCACAAGCTTCTAAACCAATTCACTTTCGCAACAAGAAGGACATGCCGCGGCTAGCCGTCGGCATGTCCTTTCTGTTTAGGCGCAAGGCTGTTGCTGGTTGAAAACTGGTTTCCCGCATCGCTCGCTTGATATCTAATCCGTTTGTGATTCGGCGCTAAATTTCACTATCGTCGCTCCCAACCCACCTGCATCGGGAGGCGCATCTGTCCATTCACGGACAAACGGAGTTTGCGCAAGCGTCTTGCGAACGATCTCTCGCTGCACGCCGATTCCGATACCATGAATGATTCTGACTGCGCGATACCCTTTGGCATGAGCCTGCAGAAGGTATTCCTGGATAACGCGTTTTACATCCTTTGGCTGGATCGTATGTAGATCAAATACGTCAGTGATCTCGATAACGACGGGCTCGGGAAACGGTGAGTTGTCGTCAGTGTCGTCTTGCATTTTCGGAAGGTCGCTTTATAATTTTTCTTTGCTCGTACAATCGTTCAACAGTTCGTTCCCGCAAGCTTCGCAAACCTTGTTGAGTTCACCTCGTAAAGGAGTGCCTCTTTGGCAATTCGTCTGAGCAGAAACTTTATTCTGCGCAAATTGCACCAGTTAACAGGGATCATGCCGCTCGGCATCTTCCTGCTCGAACATTTTTATACAAACTCCAAGGCGCTGACAGGACCGGCTGATTTCAATAACGCAGTCAAAGATCTTCAATCTATTCCCTACATTTTGTTCATCGAAATTTGCGGCATTTTTATCCCGTTAATTTATCACGCAGTGTACGGCTTGTTTATAAGTTTTGAGATGCGGCCGAACAACCTGAACTATCCTTATCCGCGCAACTGGTTCTATACGATTCAACGCGTCACCGGTTTTATTCTGTTTTTCTTCATCACGTTTCATGTTCTGAATTTCCGTTTTGGTCTTATTCCGGGTCTTAACACAATATCTGTGGCGCATCATCCGGATCAAAGCTTTGCCATCGTTGCGGGCGAGTTCAAGAGGGTTTCGATCTTTATCGTGTACGTGATCGGCATCACAGCCACCGTCTGGCACTTTGCCAACGGTATCTGGCTGTTCCTGGTGGATTGGGGAATTACGATCGGCGAGCGGGCCCAGCGATTGACCGGGTATGCATGCATTGCGTTCGGCATTTTCTTACTGGCAGTGGGCATTAATGCCGCCATTGCTTTTATTCGCCCGGGCGGATTGCTGGCGGGAATTCTTTAAGGTATGGCGCAGAAAATCAAAATCGCGATTGTCGGCGGCGGCCTTGCCGGTCTGGCCGCAGCTATGAAGATTGCCGAAGCAGGCCATGAAGTGGATTTGTTTTCGGTGGTCCCGGTCAAGCGTTCACATTCTGTTTGCGCGCAAGGCGGGATTAACGGGGCGGTGAATACAAAGGGTGAAGGCGACTCGACCTGGGTACACTTTGACGACACGATTTACGGCGGGGATTTCCTCGCCAATCAGCCCCCGGCCAAAGCCATGTGCGACATGGCGCCGGCAATCATTTACTTGTTCGATCGCATGGGCGTTCCGTTCTCGCGAACCAGCGAAGGCCTCCTCGATTTCCGCCGTTTCGGCGGTACCAAACATCACCGCACGGCGTTCGCAGGCGCTTCGACTGGGCAGCAGCTTTTATACGCACTGGATGAGCAGGTCCGACGGTTCGAAGTGTCGGGCCAGGTGAAGAAGTATGAAGGCTGGGAAATGATGTCGCTCGTGCTCGACGATCATCAGGTGTGTCGGGGGCTGGTCGCCATGGAGTTGCGCTCGCTCGAGTTGAAAGCGTTTGCCGCCGACGCCGTAATCATTGCCAGCGGCGGCCCGGGCCTGATTTATGGCAAGTCAACCAACTCAATGGTGTGCACTGGCAGCGCCGTCGCCGCCTGTTACCAGCAAGGCGCGAAGTACGCGAACGGCGAGTTCATCCAGGTTCATCCCACCTCAATTCCCGGCGAAGACAAGTTACGCTTGATGAGCGAGTCTGCGCGCGGAGAAGGTGGCCGCGTTTGGGTTCCCAGGACGAAAGGAGACAATCGCTCGCCTTCGTCGATTCCTGAGCCCGAGCGTTGGTACTTTTTGGAAGAGAAATATCCGGCGTACGGCAATCTCGTGCCACGCGATATCGCCACGCGAGAAATTTTCCATGTCTGTCTGGATGGAATGGGAATCAACGGCGAAAATCAGGTTTATTTGGATCTGACACACATTCCAGCGGATACCCTCGATAAAAAGCTGGGCGCGATCCTGGAAATCTACGAGATGTTTGTGGGCGACGATCCAAGGCACGTGCCGATGCGGATCTTCCCGGGCGTGCATTATTCGATGGGCGGACTTTGGGTTGATTACGACCAGCGAACGAACATTCCCGGACTGCTGGCAGCCGGCGAGTGTGACTACTCGATTCACGGCGCAAACCGGCTGGGAGCAAACTCGCTGTTGAGCTGTGTCTACGGCGGCTTTGTCGCCGCGCCGGCGGCGATTGAGTGGGCCAGCAATGTCGAAAGAAAAGGCGCGAACGGCTCGCGCATATACGATCAGGAAACAAAGCGTCAGCAGGAATTAAACGACAAATTAATCGCGCAAAGCGGAAACGAAAATCAATACGAGCTGCACGAAGAGATGGGCCGGATCATGACCGATAACGTCACGGTTGTCCGTTATAACGACCGGCTCAAGCAGACTGATGACAAATTGCGCCAGTTCGAGGAACGATACGATCGGGTTTCAATCAATGACTCAAATCTGTGGGCGACTATGGCTTTGCCGCACGCGCGCCAACTGCGAAACATGATCGATCTGGCGCGCGTGATCACGCTCGGCGCGTTGAATCGAAATGAATCGCGTGGTGCTCATTACAAGCCGGATTATCCCGATCGCGACGATGAGCACTGGCTGAAGACCACGATTGCTGAATTCTCCGGCGAGGGTCCCGTATTTTCTTACGAGCCTGTGGATATTTCTCTGATTCCTCCGCGCAAGCGCGATTACAGCAAAGGTAAGCAGGACGCCAGGCAGAATCAGGCGACGGCACGTCCAGATGCGCGTGCAGCAACCCAGGAGAGGAGAGTTTAAGAGGATACTGATGCCGCGAACTGTCGAGATACACATCAAACGCCGCGAGAAGATGGGCGCGCCCCAGCGCTGGGAAGTTTTCGAAATTCCTTACCGGCCCAACCTCAACGTTATCTCGTGTCTTCTGGAGATTCGCAAGAACCCCGTCACGAAGGCGGGTGTGAAAACTACTCCGCCGTCGTGGGACATGAATTGCCTAGAGCAGGTTTGCGGCATCTGCACGATGGTGAACAACGGCCGAGTCCGTCAATCATGTTCGGCGCTGGTTGATAATCTCGATCAACCCATCAAACTTGAGCCCATGACCAAGTTTCCCAACGTCCGCGATCTGATGGTCGATCGATCTCAGATGTTTGATCACTTGAAACGTGTTCATGCCTGGATCGAGCTGGACGGTACTTACGACCTCGGTGCCGGCCCGCGCATGGATCAGGACGACGTGATGGAACGTTACGCCTACTCTCGCTGCATGACCTGCGGCTGCTGTCTGGAAGCCTGTCCCCAGTACGACGAAGATCATTACATCGGGCCGCAGGCGATTGCCCAGGTGCGCCTTTTCAACATGCACCCAAGCGGAGCCATGAACCGCGACGAGCGCTTGGAGGCAATCATGGGCGACGATGGAATTACAAACTGCGGCAACGCCCAGAACTGCGTCAAAGTCTGTCCGATGAACATTCCCCTGACGAAAGCAATCTACGAAGAAAATCGCGAAACCGTGCTTCATGGATTGCTTGGTTGGCTAAAGAAGTAGTTGTCCCGACTCGGCTTAACCGGCAAAGACCACTCCTGAAATTTCAATAGAAATTTCCAAATTCGAATGATAAGCTGCGCGAGTTCATTGTCTCGACCGCATTCTCATTCCGGCCGGAACTTCGCGTGTCATGGCAGCAACTTCTGAGTTCGAGCAAAAGGTCAAAGCGCTCATGGAATCAGCGTTGAAGCTTGATCCTGACGAGCGTAATTCCTTTCTCAATCGCGCCTGTGCCGGCAACGCCTTGTTACGTCAGAGCGTGGAGTCCGCTCTCGCGGCAAGTGGTGAACGCCCGAGTGACCATCAAGGCCCTCATTCGAATGAGGTACAAGCTGAGAGCCAGACTGCAATCCGGGTTGGCGAAATTATCGGGAACTACAAAATTCTCGCACCTCTTGGACGCGGAGGCATGGGCGAAGTGTATCTCGCTCAGGATACGCGCCTGGGACGTAAAGTAGCGCTGAAGTTGCTGCCAAAACAGCTCATCGGGGATGAGGAGCGACTGCGGCGATTCGAGCGTGAAGCGAGATCGGCATCAGCACTCAGCCATCCCAACGTGTGCGTGGTTCACGAGATTGGGGAAACAAGTGAGGGACGGCCTTACATTGCGATGGAGTACATTGAAGGCCAAACGCTCCGACGCCGTTTTGGGCTCGGCCACTTGCAACTCAACGAGGCGATTGATATTGCTCGGCAAATCGCCTCGGCGTTAAATGCTGCGCATCACGCGGGCGTCGTGCATCGCGACATCAAACCCGAAAACATCATGCTGCGGCCGGACGGCTACGTGAAAGTGCTCGACTTTGGCCTGGCAAAACTCACCGAACGGTATGAAACAGGAAGCGACAGCGAGGCCCCCACGTTTCACATTTTTAGTACACACTCCGGAGCGTTACTAGGCACGACCAATTATCTCTCGCCTGAACAAGCGCGCCGCATGGTTGTAGACGAACGGACCGATATCTGGAGCCTGGGCGTAGTGCTGTACGAAATGATTGCCGGACAATTTCCTTTCACCGGCGAAACTCCCAGCCACGTCATCGTTTCGATATTGGAAAATGAGCTGGAACCGCTCACGAACTTCGTCGCAGAAACACCGCCGGAATTGGAATGGGTGATCAGCAAGGCTCTGCGAAAGAATCGCGAACACCGTTACCAGACCGTGAGTGAACTGCTGGTTGACCTGGACGAAATCCGGAAAAAACTGCGAGATGCTCACCCTTCTGCCGCGTCAAAGCAACTGCCCATCGCCACGGATATTTCCACGACGCGCCATTCGAGTGCCCTTGAAAGTATCTCGCAAAGTTTACGCCAGCCGCGCATCTCGATTGGATTCTTTGCCGCGGTCATAATCGTGCTCGGATTGCTGGCCTGGGGACTCTTTCATTGGTCAAAAACGCCCACGATGCCATTTCAAAACATGCGCCTGAGTAAGCTGACGAACACGGGAAACGGCGTTCATAACGGTGCCGCCATCTCTCCGGACGGTAAATATGTTGCGTATGTAGTCGACGATAATGGCCGTCAAGGTCTGGTAGTAAATTACCAGGCGACGGCCAGTACTTTGACGATTGCTCCGCCGGTTGACGGGCGTTACGTAGGTGTCACGTTCTCCAACGACGGTAATTACGTTTATTACGTCCGAAAAGATAAGGACCAATCCTCGTCCATGCTCTACCAGGTGCCCGCGCTCGGCGGGTTGTCACGGAAGATAATGGCGAATGTTGACAGCCCGATCGCTTTTACGCGTGACGGGCGGCAGTTCGCCTTTGTGCGGGTTGATGAACTGAAAGGCGAGTATTCGCTGATGATCGCCACGGCCGACGGCACCGCTGAGAAGACTTTGGCCAAACGCAGCGATACCAGCGTATTTTCGGTGAGCGGCCTGGACTGGTCGTCGGACGGAAAAATGATCGCAGTTTCAGATGGTGGTTATACCAACAATGGTTTCCACATGAGAGTTATCGGTGTGAACGTGGCGGACGGTAGTCAGCGGACAATCTCGTCCCGCGAGTGGTTTTCAATTTTACAAGTCAAATGGCTGAATGACGGTTCAGGTCTGATTCTCAACGCCGCTGACGAGTCGGTAAGCCCGGTTCAGATCTGGTACATGGCATACCCTTCGGGTGAGGCGAGAAAAATAACCAATGATCCCAGCGATTATTATGGGATCAGTCTATCAAACAATGCGGCCAACCTGGTGACTATTCAATCGAACCGCTTGAAAAAGGTTTGGGTGTCGCCGAGCGCTGATCCCAATCAAGCAGCTGAAATAACTTCCGGCTTAGGTCATAGTTACGGACTAGCCTGGGCACCGGACGGCCGAATCATTTATTCAACCATGGCCAGCGGGATGCTCGACTTGTGGAGCCTGCGATCTGACGGATCGCAGAAAACGCAACTGACAAATCACGTGGGAGCTAATTATCATCCAGTCGTTTCAACGGATGGTCGCTTCGTCTTTTTTTCTTCAAATCGGACCGGAGCTTTCAATATTTGGCGAATCGACATTGACGGAAATAATCCTAAGCAACTAACGAACGGTGGCAGCGACTTCTACCCATATCCGTCACCAGATGGCCATTGGATTATTTATCAAAGCGGAGGCGGGCAAACTGGCAGACCGACGTTGTGGAAGATTTCTGCAGACGGCGGTCAATCGACACAGATAACCACCGTCAATACCAGCGTGCCGGTAGTTTCCCCGGATGGGCGCTTCATCGCCTGTCGTTATCGAGATGAAAACAGCAACAAGCCAGTGATTGCGGTCATTCCGTTCGCTGGTGGCCCGCCAAAGATTCTGGACATTCCAATTGTGGATTGGCAGCGCGTGCGCTGGAGCGCGGACAGTACAAGCTTAACATTTATAAATACGCGCGCAGGTATTTCGAATCTGTGGCGACAACCACTGGACGGCGGGCCGCCGAAACAACTGACCGACTTCAAATCAGATCAGATCTTTTCTTACGACTGGTCCAGAGACGGCAAACTTCTAGCTTGCGAGCGAGGCCTCGAGGCCAGCGATGTCGTTTTTATCAGTAGTGTTCAGTAATCTCCGCGACTAAGCATCAATGACACAGCCTGGTGGATCGGGGTCGCACATCTTCTGCATGAGCAGATCGATTTCATGGTCTATTGCCTGAAGCTGCTGCTTCTTGATCGCATTTGCCTTCTGAACATCCTTCAACAGATCCTCGAGATCGGTCTTTGGGATTTGCCCGGTACAACCAGGGGGATCCGGCTCGCAAATGATCTTCAAGAGCGCGCCAATGTCCTCAGAAACCTTAACGAGAAGCGTTTGTCTTACACCGTTTGCTTTTCCGCAGGCGGCGAAAAGCGCCTCATACTTGGCTTTCCAATCTTCGGCTGGTTGTTGTGCAGCCTGATCCGGTTTGTCCATAGCCTTGCTCCTTGTGAGACAGAACTAGAAAGTGGAGTGCTTATACTGCGCCTGTTGCCCGCTGTCAAGAAATGATATGGCGGACCCCAACCCAAGCTCGACCGGCTAGATGCCCAGGATATTCACCAATTCCTGAACGGCAGCCGCGCTCTTATGTAAGGCGATGCGCTCCTCTGCAGTAAGCGTAATTTCGATCACTTGTTCGAGCCCTTTTGCGCCAAGTTTGCAAGGTACGCCAACGTACAAACCGTTCACGCCGTATTCGCCTTCGAGAAAAGCAGCGCACGGAAGGATCTTCTTCTTGTCTTTCAAGATCGATTCCGTCATCTCGACGGCCGCGGCCGATGGCGCGTAATACGCCGAGCCGGTCTTCAATAGATTCACAATCTCCGCGCCGCCGTTCGCGGTGCGTTTGACGATCGCGTCGATCTGTTCCTGTGAAAGTAATTCGGTAACCGGAATCCCGGCGCAGGTCGAGTAACGAGGCAAGGGAACCATGGTGTCGCCATGACCTCCGAGAACAAAGGCGGTGACGTTTTCAACCGAAACATCGAGTGCTTCTGCCAGGAAGCAACGCATGCGGGCCGAATCGAGTACGCC
>Ga0066388_100002978_pt1 | contig 10712 bp, 12 predicted proteins | sample PanSoiMetaGPlot6_FD_64539 | JGI IMG/M metagenome (GOLD analysis project Ga0066388, IMG submission 64539) | Tropical forest soil microbial communities from Panama analyzed to predict greenhouse gas emissions - Panama Soil - Plot 6 (Hybrid Assembly) | ecosystem: Environmental > Terrestrial >... | reverse complement strand
AGCGTGGCTGATCGGGTCGCACGACTTGCACCATGCCCGGTAGTTCTCATGCGGGCCAGGCAAACGTTTGCCTAGTCGAAAACAAAAGTGGCCAGGAATATTGCGATTCAAGCACGAGCGCAAATGCAGCCGCTAACAAGCGATGACGCTCAGGCGCAGATGCAAACGGCCTGCTTATACCGCTTGGCATCAGCTTCACATTTGTGAGGTCGCCTGGCTTGTGGCGCGAGTGACCCGACTCGCGGTTGGAACAATAACCGGTGCGCGGCACCAGCGCAGCGCGCCGGCCAATTGCCTCCGCGATTACTGAACTTTGATTTCAATCGGGTTGGGTTTTGGTGCGGGAGTCTTCGGCATACGAATCGTCAAAACGCCGTCTTTGAAATTCGCTGCGATTTTCGCGGCATCGGCATCCTCAGGCACCATAAACGTGCGTTCAAAACTCCCGAAGAAACGTTCGAGCCGGTGGAATTTCTTCTTCTCCTCCTTTTCGATCTTGCGCTCGCCGGAGATTGAAAGAACGCCGTTTTCGACTGTTACTTTGACGTTCTCTTTTTTCATCTCAGGCAAGTCCACCTTGAACAGATACTCGTGATCGTCTTCGGTGATATCCACCGAGGGCGACCAATCGGGTAGCCTTACGCTTTCGCCGTTTCCTGGGAGACGAAACCGAAAAGTAGGAAAGCCGCCAAAGAATGTGCTTAAGCGGTTCTGAACTTCGTCCAGCTCCCGGAACGGATTCCATGTGGTGAGTGTTTTCATATGACTAATTCCTTTCTCTTTAGTAAGCACGCGCACTTCGGCCCGCGCGCTCACCGTCTCTTGGCAGACTCTGGGCAAAATTTGCGCGTTGAAATTCGCTTTCGAGATCCCCCGCGCACGCGGGCGAAGATAGTTGCGTGATGTGGCGAGACCGTTTGGTGCCTGTCTTTTGAAGGCGGCAAACTTCGCAATTTTTGCGCAGTTAAACCCAAGCCGCGATTATCGCCGAATACGAACCGAAACTAGGGTTTGATCGACTAAGGAGGCGTTATGAAAAAAGTGCTGCTCGCAGTTCTCGAACCCACGAGAGCGACTTTGCTGATCGCTTTCGCAATCGGTCTCGGTATCGCGGTGCATCCCGTGTTCTTTCTCGCAGCTTTGCTGGTCAATCCCTCGTCCTGGTCGGTTTCACAGATGCCGATGCGTCAGTTGGCCAGCTGCGTTAACAATCGTTTCGATGAGCCAGGCGATTGCTAATAGTTCTGTTTTCGCTCGGCGCGTCTTCGTTTCTGTACGATATCGACGCGAAATCAGAGCTCGACGAGAAGAACCGCCCCGCGCAGAGCGAGAAAAGGGGAAAGCTTGGCGAGGTCGATCGTGGCCCACGCGGCAAGAACGAGATCGCGCTCACGTTCAATGCGGGAGCCGAGGCCGAGTGTTTCGACGACCTGATCACAGCCCTTGCGAACGCGCATGCCAGCAGCACGTTCTTCATCACAGGAAGATTCGTGGATGACCATGGAGATTGCGCCGCCGAGATCACAAAGCATGGTCACGAAGTTGGAAATCACACGTGGAGTCATCTCGATTTGACTCAGCAATCGGATGATGTGGTGCGCGATGAAATCATGCGGGCTGAGCGCGCGATTGTTCAGGTCTCCGGCCAGACTCCAAGACCAAGATTCCGCGCTCCCTACGGCATGCGCGATGAGCGGGTCTTGAAAATTGTCGGCAATCTCGGTTACCGATCAATCCAGTGGACCCTCGACAGTCTTGATGGAGTCGAGCCCGCAAAGAGTTCGCAATTCCTCATTGATCGCATTACCACCAAAAGCGACGCCGAACTCGACGGCGGCGTCATTTTGTTGCACGTCGGCGTTCGCAGCACCGCGGACGCGTTGCCGGCGATTATCGCCAATTTGCAAGGGCGGGGCTTTCATCTGGTCACGATCTCGAGACTTTTGGAACCTGTACCGGAAGCGCACTAAAAAACCCGGGGCGCAAGAAATGCGCGGCAATTCGCAATCCGCGCAAAGAAGGTAATCACGTGCTACGGAAATTTCAGTCGAATGAAAAACCAAAGCCCGTCGCAAGAAAAAACAACAATTAAGGGCTCAGTGCTTTTGCTCACAGACGATTCCAATTTCAGAAAGTTGCTGACTGAGGCGTTTTCAAAAGCAGGCTTGAGTATTCTCGCAACTGCTAACATCGATGAGGCGCTCCAGACTGTCTGCGCGTGTCCGGAGGCTCTCGCGTTTGCGATCATCGACTTCGATCGCGGTTGTCATGGAATGAGTCTGCTCAGGGCAATCAACTCGTGCAACAGAGGGCTGCCGATCATTGTCTTGACTTGCAGCGACTTGGATCACGCTGCGGCCCTGGCCTATGCCAACGGCGCGGTGCCGTCTTTCTCGCAAAACCAATCACGGCAACTGAAGTCGAACTTGTTCTCGGCAAACTGTCTCAACGACCAAAGGCATCATGAGCCAGAAAAATTGCCCGGACCCGGCTGCGTTTGAGCGCGCCCAATACATGAGAGCTCTCTCGACCTATTCGGCTGAAGAGACTTAAGAATCAATCCTGCAACTCATCGTCGGCTTCCGACGTCAAATGATGATGATGACGCTTGTCGTTCTTCCTGTAGGCATCATACGCAAGAGCTGCCCAGCAGCCGATTGGGAAGAGTAAACCGACACCTGCAGTACCAAGGATAGATATGATGCCGACGAATATGGCAATCGGCATGCCGAGAAACATAAAAAAAAGCCCCATTTCATAGTGGCCTTTGTAGATGTGACCAAGCCCCGGCACGACGCTGAGCAGCGCTGCGATTTCATTATGCGCATGTTTCTCTTCTTTAGTGAGCGGCGTTGATAATGTGTGCATTTTTATCACCTCCTCATTGCGGTTACCTATTGCCATTCTGGCTGTTTTGAACAGCCCACTATGATTAGCGCGTAAAGCGCCATCATTGATACAACAGCCACTAAGATCAGGTATTCCATACTTGCCTCCTTGTTGGCTTATCTTTCCGCCATCACGGGATTCGTGCTCCGCGTTCCTTGTCTTTTCCTTTGCAAAAATTGGCTTAGCGAAAACGCAGTCTTTTTCCGTCACGCCAAGATTCGGCTAGGAATTAGCAAGCAAAGCAAAGCGAGCCCGTTTCAGTCCCGGTTAACTGGACTGGAGATGATTAAGATGCTGCTCGCGCGTGAACTCGAAGAAACGACTCCAAACCATCGAGCCGAACCGGTGGCGATCTGGAAAGCGCGCAAGTTCATCGAACAACATTCAGGCGAAGAACTTTCGCTCAGTAAGGTAGCGAAAACGGTTAGCGTTAGTACAAATCATTTCAGCGAAAAGTTCAAGCAGGTGACCGGCGTAAATTTTGTCGATTACGTCGCACGAGCCCGATTCGAAAAAGCATGTAAGCTGCTGCTGAATTCAAATCGGCGCATCAGTGAGATTGCGTTTGCGGTTGGTTTTCAATCGCTTTCACAGTTCAATCGTGTTTTCAAAACCTTATCGGGGAAATCGCCAAGCAAGTATCGGGCTGCGCTCACAAAGCACAGCGTACATCGCTGAGCGGTGAGTCGCACAAAAAACGGCGAGGCGATATTTTCCGTAAAAATGCGTAGTCGAGTTTTTAACTTTTTGGCAACACTTCGTATTCGTGTGGCATTCGAGGCTAACTCGATGGATCCACGGTAAGCGCGAAAAGATTTTGTGGGGCGTCGGGGGAATGGCCGCGCTCGCCGTGATTCTGCTTTCTTGCAGCACGACGAACCGAACAATTCTTGCGCCTCCAAGCATACCCGGCGCGGAGTTTGTCGGGTCAGAAAGTTGCGAGACTTGTCACCAGGATATTACGCGCAACTTTCGCACTGCAACGCATGCGCGTTTGATGGCGAAAGGAGAGAATGCGAAGAACATTGGATGCGAATCGTGTCACGGCCCGGGAAGTCTGCACGTCAAAAGCGGCGGCGCGGCGCACACTATTATCAATCCGCGTAAGTCGCCGGAAACTTGTTTCCAATGTCATTTGGAAGTGCGGGCACAGTTTCAATTGCCTCACCACCATCCCGTCTTAGAAGGCAAGGTGAGCTGTGCTGATTGTCACAATCCGCACGTTGAGATGGCAATCAAAGGCGCACAAACAAACGTGCAGCAGACGTTAAAGGGCGGTGGCATAGCGTTCCTAAGCCAGAACGAAACTTGCTTTCAGTGCCACACTGCGCAGCGTGGACCATTCGTTTTTGAGCATGAGGCTGTGCGTCAAGGTTGCCTGACCTGCCATTCACCTCACGGATCGGTCAACCAGCGGCTTTTAAATGAACGTAACCAGACTCTCTGTCTAAAGTGCCACTTCCAGGAGCAAAAAGAACCCGGGCATATTTTCATTGGAGATGTCGATCACTCCACGTTCCTACCACAGGGGACTTGTTGGTCGGCGGGCTGCCACGAAGCACCTCACGGTTCTCAAGTGAATCCACTGCTTAGGTACTGACGTCCACTTTATGAGCGCATCTCACCGATTTCTCATGCTGGTGTGCGCAGGAACTTTTGCGACAGTAACTATTCGCGCCGGTGAGACGAGCGATGGCAAATCAACCGCGACGACGGAAGAACAAACCGAAGAGTACAAGAACTGGATCGAGCTCGGTATTGGCGGCGTAATCACGAGCGGCGATAGGGCGCAGTTCCAGGAACAGCACTGGTTGCCAGGGGATCAGCCTTACGGCGGCATCCAGGATTTGCACTTTGAAGGGACTCTGGGTAAGGACGGCCTGTTTTCCGTCGACGGCCACGGGATCTGGGATACCAACGATTACGACATAACAGTCCAACTGTCGAAGCCAAAGCTCGGTTACATCAAGGCAGGCTTTAGCGAATTTCGCACTTGGTATGACGGGAATGGCGGGTTCTTTCCGCACAATAACGTGTTCTTTCCGCCAATGTTTCCCGAGATGCACATCGATCGGGGTGACGCGTGGGTTGAACTTGGCTTGCGCGTACCAGATTGGCCCGAGATTACCATTCGTTACTCACATGAGTTTCGTGATGGGCAGAAGGACTCAACTACCTGGGGCGATACGAATCTGACCGGACTACCAGTCAATCCCACGAGAAAAATTGTTCCCTCATTCCGCGACATTGATGAGACACGCGATATTTTCGCTTTCGATGCTTTGAAAACCTTCGGTAATACCGATGTCATTCTCGGAATGCGTTATGAGCATAGCACTGTCGATGACAGCCTGAATATGGAGCGCGGGGCGGGCCAGCTCCCGCCAGTCGTGCCGCCACCGGGTGCGCAGCGGTTTTTCACGCAGCGCGACGTAAACAATCTGGACTTGTTTAGTGGGCACGCTATCACCGAGACTCGAATTAGCGATTGGCTTTGGTTTACTGCTGGTTATTCGTACACAACTCTTGGCAGCGACATCGGTGGAAGTCGGATCATAGGCACTCATTTCGGCGCCGATTTCGGCGAACCCATCCCCACTCTTGGATCGTTCGATGAAGCTTTCGTCAACCTCGCCGGCACATCGCAAGTCGCTGAGCATATTTTTAATGCAAACGTGTTATGGATGCCGCTGAAAGATCTCACCATACTTACGGCTTTCCGTTACACGCACGATGACAGGGAAAGCGACGCCACTTTCCTTGCGACTGACGCCGCTCCAAATGTGCCGCCGTTCAGTCCGACAAACCCACAGGGGGGCTTTCACTTGCTAACGCCAGAGCCGGTGGCCGCGAATGCTTCTACAGACTACAACAGGTTTGGCGAGCGCTTGGAGCTGCGCTATACAGGGTTTGATAACTGGCTGTTCTATTTCGAAGGCGACTGGGAGGAGGAATTCGGCAACCGGCTTGAGCACCAGGAAGGAGGGGACGGAGTGGGTTTTGAACCCTTAGACCTTAACGAAGACACCTCTTTGCTCGCTCAAAAATATGTGGCTGGCGTGAACTGGTATCCCATGATGAGATTGACGGTATCGGGACAGTACTATCACAAAATCGCCTCTTACAGTAACGACATCGATGTCGCCGTGCATCAGCGGATGATCGGCGAAGATTGGAACACCGATGACTTCAACGTTCGAATTACGTTTCGACCCAAGATTCCAGCCGGCCTGGGTACGCTTGCTCTCGTTACGCGTTATGATTTTGTGCACACAACAATCGACAGTCAGTGGGGCGTATTTTCAGATGGAGAGATTTTGAATGAGGAACAGAGCGGCGTAATTAAACAGAATGTGATCAGTGAAGCAGTTACCTGGAACCCGCTCGCGCGATTTTATCTCCAAGCAAATTTTTCTTATGTCTTGAATCAAACGGACACGCCGGCGAACAACATCGATTTGGTGCCAAACACAAGTCCCACAGTAGTGAATTTCCGGAATGATTATTGGACCGTGACCACCGGCATTGGATACATTATCGACGACAAAACTGATTTTTATGGCGACTTTTCTTTCTACTGCGCCAACGATTACTTTAAGAATCCTGCCGTTGCGGTGCCCTATGGGTCGGGCGCAACAGAGTACACCGCCTCAGCCAGTATCACTCGCCAATTAACCAAGAACACACGTCTGCTGCTGAGGTACGGCTACTTCAACTACAGGGACGTCACCTCCGGCGGTCACAACAATTACCAGGCGCATTCCCTTTATTCTGGTCTCCAGATTCGTTTCTAATTTGACGTTCCGATGTGATTAGCGGGGTTACGGGAAAAATCGACATTTTCATGAAGCTGTCCGTGATCAGACCGCTTTTCCTAGGCGGGCTAGTAATTTTGATGCCGGCTTGCGATAGAAACGATCAGCAGATCAAAGTCTATCGCCTGGTGAAAGCGCCTGTGGAATCGGCGCCACTTGAACAAGCAGCGCCTGAAAGTTCCCCGCCCGCTACGCCACAAATCAAGTGGGAACTGCCAGACGGTTGGGGCGAAGGCTCGCCTTCAACAATGCGTTACGCCAGTTTCGCCGCTACCGGGGAGAATGGCGAAAAAGTAGACATCTCGGTCGTCACATTTCTGGGGGATGGCGGCAACGACCTTGATAACGTAAACCGCTGGCGACAACAGATCGGTTTGGCCCATGTGGACGTAGCCGAGCTCAACTCCATCATTGCTCCTTTCCAAGGCAAGCAAATCAATTTTTTAACCGCTGACATGATCGGCCCGAATTCGCGGACGCTCGCTGCGTGGGTGCGACGCGAAGGTCGCAGCTGGTTCTTTAAGCTTACCGGTCCGAAAGATGCTGTCGAAAAGCAAAAGCCAAACTTTGCAAGATTCCTCCAATCAATCCGATTCGAGAAAGATGCTGTCTAAAGTTGTCGATCTGATTACGTCGCTAAAGCTGACGATTGCGTGTCTTGTCGCGGCGATGGTGCTCGTCCTGGCCGGGACCTTTGCACAAGTTCATTTCGGTATTCGTCTCGTGCAGCAACGTTATTTCCAAAGTTTGTTCGTCTGGTGGCCGCCCGAAGGCCGCAGTTTTAAAATTCCGCTATTCCCGGGTGGGTATCTGGTTGGCGGGCTATTGTTGATCAACCTGATTGCCGCTCAGGTGCGGCGGTTCCAATGGACCTGGCGCAAACTGGGCATTCATCTGATTCATGCCGGTCTGATCATCATGCTCGCCGGCGGTTTATTTACCGATTTGTTTGCAGTCGAAAGTCACATGCGATTGACGAATGGCGAAGCCAAAAATTATTCCGAAGACACGCGACAAGACGAGCTCGCTGCAATCGACATTACAAATCCAGAATTCGATCAGGTGACCGCGATTCCGGAAACGATGCTGCGGCGCATACGCATCATCGAACATCCGAGTCTGCCGTTTCAAATCGTGGTTCGAAACTTCTTTCCGAATTCGCGCCTTCAGATGGTCAGCGAAAGCCGAAACGGTCTTCAGCCGATCGCTAACCGCGGCGTGGGCGCGCAGGTGACTGTGCAACCACTCGCACGCGCCACGGCAGCGGATGAGCAGAATATTGTCACTGCCGTCATTGAAATTATTCCTGTCGATCTTGCCAGCGGCGGGACGCAGGTCTCGTTAGGCAGGTGGCTGGTATCGGATGCGCTCGGGGCGCCGCAAACGTTTTCGTGGATGAATCGCACCTGGCAGTTGGCCATGCGGCCAGCACGCTACTACAAGCCCTATAGCGTTACCTTGCAGAAATTCACACATGAGCGATACGCAGGTACCGAAATCCCGAAGAATTTCGCAAGCCGCGTCACACTGATCGATTCCGAAAGGTCGAGTAATCGTGACGCGCTTATTTACATGAATCATCCGCTGCGTTATCGCGGCGATACGTTTTACCAAGCTGGGTTTCAAAAAGACGATTCGGCGACAATTCTCCAAGTCGTCCACAATCCGACCTTTTTCGCGCCATATGTGGCATGCGTGATCGTGGCGGCGGGGTTGATTCTTCAATTCGGTTATCACCTCTACGCTTTTGCGCGACAGCGGCGGGGAACGGCAAACGTATGAAACGATTTTTTCCAGTCATCGCAGTTTCATTAGGAGCCCTGTGGATCGCCGCGAGTTTGGTACCGCCAAAGCCAGCAAAAGACGATGTCGATCTTGTACGGTTCGGAAAAATTCCCGTGCAAGTGGGCGGGCGCTTGAAACCGCTTGATACCGTTGCGCGTAATTCCCTGCTCATCATTCATACGAAACAGACACTGCGTCTTGCCGACGGCCGACAGCTCACCGCGATTCAATGGCTGGCCGACACGTTGTTCAACGCCCCGGTGGCTGACGGATATCCCGCATTTGTCATCCAAAACGCCGACGTGCTCGGTTTGTTTGGCTGGCAACAGAGCGAGCGAAAGTATTTCAGCTTCGCCGACCTCAAACCGTTCCTGAAGCAAATTGAGGAACAGGGTGAGCAGGCAGAGAAGTTGCAAGCAGTCGAGCGTTCCGCCTACCAATCCGCGATTTTGAATCTGCGGAACGCGCTCGTCCTTTATCAGCGATTAAAGAACAGCGCACAGCCTGAAGGCACGGAGAACTTTTCGGCGGAACTTGAGGCATTTGAGCGCGAGATCCCTGATGCCGCAAAAGCCGCGCGGGCGCGTGAGAAAGGAGAGAACTTTGATCAGACGCAGCTCGATCAAGTGGCGGCGATGATGCAGCGATATCAGAAATCGGCGGAACTAACTTACATCCTGACCGTGCCATCCGCGTCCGTGCCTGGATCGACGAACCCGGCTACAGCGAACCGCGACTGGCACTCAATTGGTCAAATGCTGACGCAATCCATCACCGTGACGGAAATTGATCCCACGGTAAAATTGTATGCATCTTTAGGCGACGCGTATCGATCGGGCGACCGCGACGCATTTAATGCTTGCGCCGACCTTCTGGAAACTCGAATCACGCAAGCACAACCAATCGGAGCACGACGCGCGCATTACGAGTTTTTCTTCAATCATCTCGATCCATTTACCCATAGCATGACGCTGTATCTGATCGCGTTTTTGTTTGCGTGCCTTTCCTGGCTGGGTTGGAGTCGCCCGCTCAATCGCGCGGCGTTTTATCTGCTGCTCCTTGCTCTTGCTGTTCACACATTTGGTCTCATCTCACGCATGTACCTCCAGGAGCGTCCTCCAGTCACCAATCTTTACTCATCGGCGATTTTCATTGGCTGGGGTGCGGTCCTTGTGGCCCTAATTCTTGAAAGGATTTTTCGAGACGGGATAGGTGCGGCGTGTGCTGGTGCGGTGGGATTTGTAACGTTGGTAATCGCGCATCACCTCGCCGGAAACGGCGATACGCTGGAGATGTTACAGGCGGTACTGGATACAAACATTTGGCTCGCAACACATGTCGTGGCCATTACTACCGGTTACTCGGCCGTGTTTCTTGCAGGCATGCTTGCAATAATCTACGTCATTCGCGGCGTATTCACGCGCTCGTTGACGAACCAAACCGCCGACTCGTTAGCTCGGATGACCTACGGCGTCATTTGCTTCGCAACGTTATTTAGTTTCGTAGGAACCGTGCTAGGCGGTATTTGGGCCGATCAATCATGGGGTCGGTTCTGGGGTTGGGATCCGAAGGAAAATGGTGCACTGCTCATCGTTCTTTGGTGCGCGATCATCCTTCACGCGCGATGGGGTGAATATATCGGGCAGCGCGGACTGATGGTCATGGCCATTTTCGGCAATGTCATCACCAGCTTCTCGTGGTTTGGAGTCAACATGTTGGGCATTGGACTTCATTCCTACGGGTTCATGCAAAAAGCATTTCCGTGGCTTGTCGGATTTATGCTAAGCCAGCTCGCATTAATGGGGATTGCAAGCATGCCACTTAAATATTGGCGAAGCTTTCGAACATCCCGCGCCTCAAGTCTTGCTACCGGCGAAAGAGAAGGATTTGAATTTACACCTCCAAAATTGGCAGTAGGAACTAACCCAGAATAAGTTGTCAGCTTATCGAGAGAAAGGACTAATAGTGAAAACAATTGTTACAGTAGTTATGAGCTTGTACGTCGCTTTGGCATTATCCATGAACGCGGCAGACCCGAAAACAAATTGGGCCAACAATTGCGCGCAATGTCACGGCCCGACCGGCAAGGGAGATACCAAAATGGGGAAAATGGTCGGTGCCATGGATCTAACCGATGCGAAAAAGCAAGCCTCCTTCACGGATGCAAAAGCTGCCGCAGCAATCAAAAACGGCATTAAACAGAATGGTAAAACGACCATGAAG
>Ga0066388_100002977_pt1 | contig 10712 bp, 10 predicted proteins | sample PanSoiMetaGPlot6_FD_64539 | JGI IMG/M metagenome (GOLD analysis project Ga0066388, IMG submission 64539) | Tropical forest soil microbial communities from Panama analyzed to predict greenhouse gas emissions - Panama Soil - Plot 6 (Hybrid Assembly) | ecosystem: Environmental > Terrestrial >... | reverse complement strand
TTGTTGAGGAATGACCTGGAACGGCTCATTGAGAGAGCGAGCCGGCTTGAGTTGTATACAAACCTGATCACCAGCGGCATCCCCCTGACCTTCGATCGGCTATCCTCGTTTGCGGCACTCGGACTCAATGGTGTGCAAGTGTCTGTTCAAAGTTCGCGGCCGACGGAATCAGATCGGATTGCCGGAGCACCCTCCTTCCACCGGAAGCTCGAAGTGATGCAGTGGGTCGCATCGCTCGAACTCCCGCTGACCATGAACGTCGTGCTCCATCGCGACAATATCGGTGAAATCGAGGAACTTATCGCTCTGGCCGAGCGCGTTTCTGCCGACCGACTCGAGCTGGCGAACGCGCAGTACCTTGGATGGGCTCTCAAGAACCGCCTGGCGCTTCTGCCGACTCGCGAGCAGGTCGAAACCGCGAGAACCATTGCTGCTAAAGCAAGAGAGCGATTTCGGGGAACAATGGAAGTGATCTTCGTTACACCCGACTATTATTCGGTGTACCCGAAATCCTGTATGGATGGGTGGGGACGACGGTTCATTGTGGTGAATCCCGAAGGGCTTGCGCTACCCTGTCATCTGGCGCACACGTTGCCCGGGTTGCGTTTTGACAATGTCACGAAGCGCGACCTCGCAGATATTTGGCATCATTCAGAAGGCTTTAATCAGTTCCGTGGAGACGGATGGCTACCCGACGCGTGTAGAAATTGTGATCGTCACTCCAAAGACTTCGGAGGATGTCGTTGCCAGGCCTTTCATGTGACAGGGAACGCAGATGCTACTGATCCCGCTTGTTCCCTCTCACCTGATCATGGCTTTATTGAATCTGCCCGAAGCCAGGCGATTCAGTCGGCCGGTGTGCCGGTACTGTTCGATTATCGGACAGGTCGAGGGTTCTACCAAGCATGAGCCGGCGTATGGATATCAGCCTGGTAATATTGCTCGTCCTTGTGGTCTCCCTCGGCTTGTTCGCTGTTGTAAAGGACCGCGCTCTGCCGTTGGAGGGGTTGTATGCAAGCGGCCGGCTGTTCGGGAGCGTTTGGATTGAATTGCTGTTGGGCTTCCTCATTGCGGGGCTTCTTGAAGTGCTCATCTCTCCCTCTGAGATCACCGCGTGGCTGGGAACTGAGTCATCCACGCGAGGAATCCTCGTGGGGTGGCTGGCCGGCCTGGTGATTCCAGGAGGACCCTATCTATTGTTTCCGATTGCGGCGAAGCTCTGGATTACCGGAGCGGCTCCCGGCGTCTTGATCGCGCTGATTACCGCAAAGACCCTCGTCAGCCCCATCCGAATGCTGACCTATGAAGCTCCGCTGATGGGATGGCCCTTGACCCTTGCCCGTTGTTTACCGGCTCTCTTCGTTCCTCCGATTATGGGAATACTGGGACAGTGGGTCTTCAATCTATTCATGAGGAAGTAATCATGAACACGGACCACAGGAACAAAGGGAATACGATGAGTCGCGGGGTTGCGGTGGTATTCTCCTCGATAATCCTCTTCTTCGTCGAAAACCGAATCGATGCCGCCTCCCTGCCTCTCGATACGATCAAACTGCCCCCTGGTTTTGCCATCACGGTTTATGCGGACAATGTTCCGAATGCGCGCGGTATGACACTTGGGCCGAACGGCATCCTGTTCGTCGGCAGCAAGCACAAAGGCGACGTCTACGCAGTCATTGACAAAGACGGTGATCAGCGCGCTGACAAAGTGTTCACCATAGCCAGTGGCTTGAACATGCCGGTGGGCGTCGCCTACCGAAACGGCTCGTTATTTGTCTCCGCTGTCGATCGCATCCTGCGATTCGACAAGGTCGAGCAACGGCTGACGAATCCGCCCACGCCGGTGACGATTAAGGATGACTTTCCGAAGCAGACAGATCATGTATGGAAGTTCATCGCCTTCGGTCCTGACGGGAAACTCTATGTGCCCGTCGGTGCCCCCTGCAATATCTGCGAACCTGATCCCGACCGCTATGCCTTGATCGCCCGCATGAATCCGGATGGGAGCGGTTATGAGATCGTTGCGCGTGGAGTCCGGAACTCGGTCGGATTCGATTGGGATCCACTGACCCATGACTTGTGGTTCACTGATAATGGTCGGGACTATCTCGGGGACGATCAACCGCCGGATGAACTCAATCATGCGTCGAAGACTGGACTGCACTTCGGCTATCCCTATTGCCATGGGGGAACGATCTCGGATCCGGAGTACGGCAGCAGGTACGCTTGCCGCGAATTCACGGCGCCTGCGGTCTCGCTCGGCCCCCATGTCGCCTCGCTGGGTATGCGCTTTTACACCGGCACCATGTTCCCCCAGACATATCAGCGCCAGATCTTTATTGCGGAGCATGGCTCGTGGAATCGAAGCGAGAAAATCGGCTATCGGATCACGCTCGTCTCACGAGATGAGCAAGGACAAAGCCGATATTCAGTATTTGCAGAAGGGTGGCTTCAGGGGCAAAAGGCATGGGGACGCCCCGTTGATGTCCTCGTCATGCCGGATGGCGCTCTGTTGGTTTCAGACGATGTGGCTGGAGCGATTTATCGAATCAGCTATGGAGAGCAGTAGCAAAACATTTTACCTGCTTGGCCTCGACGAAGGCTATTCATTCAAGGAGGACTGTTCATGGAGAAACCACGCATTGCAGCCAAGCAGCCGGCGGTGCTTTCATTGGACCCGGGAACCTACTATTGGTGTCAATGTGGACGCTCGAGGGACCAGCCGTTCTGTGATGGGTCCCATACAGGAACCGGGTTCGAGCCGGTCGAGTTTTCAGTCACTGAAAAGAAAGAAGTCGCCTTGTGCCAGTGTAAACAGACCAAGACTCCGCCGTTCTGCGATGGCACGCACCAGACACTCTGAGGACGACCGTCGCTACGTGAGCAGCATTCCGACTCACGTAGCGACCGGTTTCTGTGCATTTCAAAGTCGCAGCCGGATGCGCAAAAAGTCCAGACTTCTTAGCTGCCCAACCCTGGCGGCATCTTCACCCTCCCGCTCTGAGTCTCCCAAGACAGCCTCTTCGCCCAGGGACGCGCCTGGTTCCAAGCAAGACCGCAGCGAGTGAGCAAAGATGATCCTTCCAAGCTTGCTCGTATATGTAGTCTCCAGGATGGCCCGGATGAGTCCCCCACTGCGCGCGTCCAACGAGGGCCTTCTCAGGCCGCGCGTTGCGCGAGCACGCGGGACTCACTGGGCCATCCCCTCCCCTGCTACGCTTCGACAATATCTCGTTTCAATGATTGCACGAAGCTGACTACCTCGCCACGCTCAGTCGGGGGGAGTTTAAACACATCCAGGGTCGCATTGACGTGCCCCATAAACGCCGTCCAATCGGCCTCATTGATCTTCATCCCCTTATGAGACACCTTCATGTCTCGTCCGGTGTAGTACATGGGACCGCCTGCGCTCGAACAGAGAAAATCGATCAAGAGTTGCTTTTCGCGGGCGATACCGTCCTCTCCTCGATTATCCCAAAAGCGTTTCAGCCGCGAATCCGACATGAGGCGTGGCAAAAGGTTCCCAGAGACTGCAACGATCGCGTCATAGCCCCCGAGACGTTCATAGAGTGATTTCGTGCTCATCGGTAGTTGTACCTCCTGTTAAAAAATGGGGAATGACCTAAGCTGACCCGGCGCCACCGGCCGCCAGCCTGTCCTACTCAAGACTTCGTCGTCAAATTTACAGAAAAAGCCAAACCAATGTCTACTGCCTCCACCGTAAACTCCTCCCTCTTGAGCCGTTACTGACGGATACGCCATACTGACAACCTATGGATAAATATCCCGCATCTCCCTGTGAGACTCTGGCGGAGCGGTACCAAGCGTTGTTGGAGGTTGCAGAGGCGATTTCCGTACACCGCGATCTCCACGAACTCTTTCGAGACCTTGCCCAACGCCTGCCTCGGGTCGTCCATGTGAATTTTGTCGCCCTGTCTTTACACGATCCTGTTCGCAACACGATGCGACTGCACGCCATTCAGGCGAACGTGCCGGCTGATCTCGTGGGCGGCCATGAGGGGCCGGTCGAAGAGAGTCCCGCCGGATTGGTCTGGCAGACGCAGGAGCCCATCATCGTGCCGGATCTTGCCGAAGAACGTCGTTGGCCGAAGGTCACTGAACACATGAGCGAGGACGGCGTGAACTCGTTTTGCGTTGTTCCTCTGACGACCGCGGTGCGGCGGTTGGGCGCGATGGGATTTTTGAGTTTACAGAAAGAGGCCTATGGTGAAAGGGACCTGGAATTTCTCCAGCAAGTCGCTAAACAAATCGCTGTGGCGGTGGACAATGTCCTCCATCATCAAGACCTGATCCATGGACAGGACCGGTTACGTCTCCTGCTGGAGGTATCCGAATCCATCGCGTCACACCGCGACCTTGAACAGCTGTTTCGTGACCTTGCTCAACGGCTCCCTCAGATCGTCCCGTTCGATTACATCAACGCAATCTTGCATGAACCCGCGCGCGATGTCATGCGGCTGTGGCTCCTGGTAACCGCGACACCCAGCACGATCAGCCCCGGTCTGGAGCTATCCATCGATGAGTCTCCCGGGGGATTGGTGTGGAAAACCCAACAGCCTTTGAGCGTGAACGATATCACGCAAGAGCAACGCTTTCCGAAGGTGATGGCCATGCTGCGCGAGAACGGCGTCCAATCCTTCGGTGTGGTTCCTCTCACAACGGCGCAGCGTCGTCTCGGGGCGATGGGGTTTGGGAGCTATCAGCGGAGAACCTATCAGGTTGCAGAGATCAACTTCATGCAGCAGGTGGCGAATCAGGTCGCTGTTGCCGTGGACAATGTCTTGCATGCGGCGAGCGCCCAATCTGCCCAGCAGCAGCTGAAGTACGAACGGGATCGGCTACGCCTGGTGCTGGAGATCAACAACGCCGTCGTGTCGCACCTCGAATTGCCGAAACTTCTGAAAGCGATCTCCGGCTGTCTAGGGCGTGTGATCCCGCACGATCTCGCATGGTTTTGTCTCTATGATCCCGCTACTCGCCAGTTGCAGACTCATGCGCTGGACTTCCCTAGCCATCAAGACTTTGCCGAAGCAGGAGATCCCATTCCGTTGGAAGGAACCCCGGAAGGGTTGGCGTTCACGACTCAGCAGCCGGTGCTGATCAGAAATCTCGATCTCACCGAGTTTCCCGCAGAGATCATCAAGCGGGGCGCCGCCGCAGGCCTGAAATCCGGTTGCGCCGTTCCACTGATCTCGCACGGGCGAGCGCTGGGCACCCTGAGCGTCGTCAGTATGCACGAGGAGGCTTTCAGCGACGACGATGCCAAATTGTTCGGCTGGATCGGCGCACAGGTTGCGCTCGCCGTTGCGAATTCAATGGCCTATCAGGAAATCTCATCGCTGAGAGACAAGCTGGCGAAGGAAAAGCTGTACCTGGAGGAGGAAATCCAGACGGAATATAACTTCGAGGAAATTGTCGGTGACAGCCGGACGCTCAAACTGCTCCTCAAAGAGATCCAGACTGTAGCTGCGACTGATTCCACAGTCCTGATCTTAGGCGAAACAGGTAGTGGGAAGGAACTCGTTGCGCGGGCGCTTCATAACAGCAGCGGTCGGCGAGAGCGAACGTTGGTCAAGCTCAATTGCGCCGCGATTCCGACGGGGCTATTGGAAAGCGAGCTCTTTGGACATGAAAAAGGCGCGTTTACCGGCGCGATTGCCACCAAAATCGGCCGGTTTGAGTTGGCCGACCGCGGGACGATTTTCCTCGACGAGGTGGGGGAAATTCCGTTGGAATTACAAGTCAAGTTGCTCCGAGTGCTCCAAGAGCAGGAGTTCGAACGTCTAGGCAGCACCAGGACGATTCATGTCAATGTCCGAGTCATTGCCGCGACCAACCGTGATCTTGGTCGGATGGTGGAGGAACAGCAGTTTCGCAGCGATCTGTATTATCGGCTCAGGGTTTTTCCGATCACCGTCCCTCCCTTGCGCGATCGCCCGGAAGATATCCCCTTGTTGGTTCGACACTTTGCTCAGAAATTCGCCCTACGGATGAAGAAGCGCATCGAGACGATCCCGTCGGAGGCCATGAAAGCCCTCCAAACGTATCACTGGCCCGGCAATGTGCGGGAGCTGGAGAATTTCATAGAGCGAGCAGTGATCCTTACCCAAGGGGAGGATCTGTTGGTGTCACTTGCCGAGTTAAAACGGGCGCCGAATCATGCAACACACTCCGCCACTACAACCCTTGAGCAAGCCGAGCGCGAGCATATTCTCAAGTCACTTCGCGAGACGAACTGGACTATCGGTGGTCCTGCGGGCGCCGCCGCCAGGCTCGGGATGAAACGCACGACCCTGCAATCCAAAATGCAGAAGCTCAACATTTCGCGACCACGGTAGCCCAGCCGATCATTCGGCAGCTGCCGGGATTTCGGCAACCGATTCCCGTCACAGCGATCTTGTTCTTCTCCACTCGTCAGCCTGGTTGGGCAAGATCATCGCGGTTTTTCCACGCGTTTGTATTTTGTCAAAACAGCCGGCATCTGTGGAATGATCATTGCCATAGGTCAAGAGCATACCAAGACAGGGGCATCACACCTCATCTAGCTCACGAGGGCAGTCATGACCGAAACCCTTCAGTTTTTGACACAACACGGAACTATCGTGCTCTTCGTCGCTGTGTTTGCAGAACAGATCGGACTCCCGGTCCCAGCGCTCCTATTTCTCATCGCCGCTGGGGCATTGGTGGGTACCAGTCAAATGACGTTAAGTGTCGCAGTCGGGACCGCGGTCCTTGCAGCTGTACTGGGTGATCAGTTGTGGTACGAACTCGGCCATCGCCGTGGTCATCAAGTGTTGAGCTGGCTCTGTCGGATCTCGCTCGAACCGACTTCCTGCATACGTCGGACTGAAGACTTCTTCACCCGTTATGGCCCGCGTTCGCTGATTGTCGCGAAGTTCGTCCCGGGTCTGAGCACGATCGCCCCACCGCTTGCCGGGATCGTGGGACTTCGAGTGCCGCAATACCTTTCCTACAACGGCTTAGGGACAGTTCTCTGGGTGAGTTCCGGCATTGGGCTCGGTTACGCGTTCAGTGACCAACTTGAGCAGGCGACATCCGTGGTTGCCTATCTTGGGCCGACGATGGCACTTATTCTGCTCGGAGGCATGGCCGGTTATATCGTCTATAAAGCACTGCACCGCCATCGTGTGAAGCGTCTTGTATCGAAGCTATCCGTTCAGCAAGTCACAGACAAGATCTCGGCAGGAGAAGACCCCGTCTTCATCGATCTGCGTCCCCACGGAGCTCGTCGAGAAGTTCCAGGCATTCCAGGCTCACTCCCGCTGTCAGTGGAAGAAGTGATTGCTGGATATCGTGATCTTCCTCGAGATCGTGATGTGATCCTCTATTGCGCGTGCCCACAGGATGGGGCAAGTGTGCAGGCAGCATGGACGCTTCGCGAAAAAGGTCTGGCGCGAGTATGGCCACTGGCTTGGAGGAATCGAGGCCTGGCATGCGTTCAACAGTGAAGCGGGAGTTGGTGTAAACGTTTCTGAGGGTCGCGCGGTCCCAGCCTGATTGTCAGAAAGAGATAATACCAAGGAGATTACGATGGAATTGAAGATCCCGAGTCCGGAACAAGCCTATTGGGGCTTGCGCGCCATGAAAGCCGATTCGGCGAGGAGCTGCCATAAACGTGGATCTGAACAACGGCTGGGACTACTGGTCGGTCATGGTAGAGCAGGTCGAGGAACTCCTAACACGGTACAACATTCCTCAAGCGGAAACATTCAAACCTACAATTCATGATGCCGAGTCCTCGGCGCGTGCCGGAATACCGGCAGGGCGCTATCGTCAAACTGGGCGTGTTTACTATAAGGAGCTTGAAGTCGTTACTGAAATAACAATGGGTTATAGCAAATAGATGAGATCTTGGCCACTGGAATGCCCCTTGCGCTTCCATACAAGCAAAGTAGAGAATCCATGCTGAAAATTACGACACTTACGAAAGCGAAGTCGACAGTCCTCAGGCTTGAGGGGCGTTTGGCCGGACCCTGGGTGCAGGAGCTGGAGCGGTGTTGGGACTTTACCGTCGGCACGACGACGAACCGCCCTCTGTCTATGGACCTGTCAGCCGTGACCTATGTTGATTCAGACGGGAAGGATCTGTTGAAGAAGATCCATCAACAGGGGGCCAAGCTCGTTGCTTCCGGTTGTTTTACAAGGTGTATCGTGAATGAGATTGTGAAGGTTGCTCGAAGAGGTGAACGTGGGAAGTGACCGGATGATTCCGCAACAAGGATCGATGGCAAAGATGGCAACACCAAATCGAGTAAACAGACTCGCGTTCAGTACGCTCGGTTTTCTGCTAATTCTCGTCCTTACCGGGCTGCCTGGCTGCAAGCAGGAGGCGTCCTCCACGCCGGCTCGTCCCATCCCGGAGGTGCCGGTGGTTACGGTATCGCCCGTCACGATGCCGGACGAACCGGAGTTCATCGGTCAGACCGAAGCGTCCCGACCGGTCGAAATCCGCTCCCAGGTGACGGGTATCCTCAAAGAGCGGTTTTTTACTGAGGGGCGTGACGTCAAGCGAGGCGACCGCCTCTATCAAATCGATCCGATCCCGTTCAAAGCGGCCATGAGCAGCGCCAATGCCAGGGTGGCGCAGGCTGAGGCAAGGCTGGTGCAAGCCAGGCAAAATTCTGCTCGCGTGAAACCGCTGCTGGCGGACCAGGCCGTAAGCCAAAAAGATGTGGACGATGCAGTGGCGGAGGAAATGGCCGCTAAAGCGGCGCTGGAGGGAGCCAAAGGCGATCAAGTGAAGGCCAAGTTCGATCTCGACAACGCACTCATCATCGCGCCTATCAGCGGTCGGATCGAGCGGAGTCGGGTCTACGAAGGGCGCCTCATCTCTGCGCAGACAGATCTGCTTACGACGATCCACCAATTAGATCCCATGTATGTGAACGCGAGCGCTCCGGAAACGTTTGTCCTCAAACGCCTGAGGGACCGCGCGACTAATCGGATCCAAGGCGCGACACTCTATGAATTGCGGGGTGTCATCACTTTTACGGACGGCAGCACCTATGCTCATGAAGGCAAGTTTGATTTGCTCGAAGTCGGCGTCCGCTCGGCTACCGGTACCAGGGACTTTCGCGTGATCTTCCCTAATCCGAACAACGTTCTATTCCCGGGACAGTTCGTGAAAGTCCGCATTTTGGGTGCCGTGAGAACCGGCGTCATTCTGGTCCCCCAGAGCGCCGTCCAGCAGGGACCCAAGGGGCCCATCGTCTTCGTCGTCGGGCCCGACAATAAGGTGGAGATCCGCCCTGTTCGGGCCACTTCGTGGCGTGGCAGTCAGTGGTCCATCGAAGATGGTTTACACGAAGGAGAGCAGGTGATCATCGCCGGTTTCCACATGATTGCACCGGGTGTGTCGGTGAAAACCGTTCCGTATAACCAATCCGACCCAGTTGCTTCCGGCCAGCCGGCGGATTCGAAGCCGGAGCAGGCAAAATGATCCCGCACTTTTTTATCGATCGGCCGATCTTCGCTTCGGTCCTGTCCGTCGTGATTGTCGTCCTGGGGTTGGTTGCCTTACTAGGCTTGCCAATCGCCCAGTTTCCTGAAATCACGCCGCCCGTCATCCAGATCGAGGCGGACTATCCAGGCGCGAGTGCAGAAGTGATCGCAGATTCAGTCGCGCGTCCGATCGAAGTGCAGCTTCCCGGCATCGACAACCTTCTCTACTACGATTCCACCAGTACCAATGACGGGCACATGATTATCAAACTCACGTTCGAGATTGGGACGAACGTGGACATAGCGCAGGTACAGACCCAGAACCGCGAGAAACTGGCGGAGCCCCAGTTGCCGCCCGAAGTTATCCGCCAAGGCATTTCGGTCAAGAAAGTGTCGCCGGACCTCCTGGCCGTCGTCGCGCTCAGTTCCAGCGACCCCACGAAAGATACAGTCTTCGTCTCCAACTACGCGCTTCTCAACGTGATTGATAATCTCAAACGATTGCGTGGCGTCGGAGACGCAGTGGTCTTCGGCGGACAGAATTACTCGATGCGCCTGATCCTGGACCCGACCAGGATGGCGCAACTCAGCCTCACGCCCACCGACATAGCGAATGTTGTCCGCGAACAAAATCGGGACTTTCCAGCCGGGACGATCGGCCGGGAACCGGCGCCGAAAGGCACCGAACTGACGATCCCGGTGATCACACAAGGCCGTCTCACTGACGTGAACGATTTCGAGGAGATGATCGTGCGGGCGCTTCCCGACGGGTCGATGGTCCGCCTAAAAGATGTAGCCAAGATCGAGCTGGGCGCTCAATCCTATAGTCTCGAAGGTCGGTGGAACGGCAAACCCAATGTGTTTCTCTTGACCTTCCTCTCGCCAGGCGCCAATGCCCTCGACACAGTGAAGCGAGTCAGGAAGGAAATGGACGCGGTATCGAAGAGCTTTCCACACGGGATCTCTTACGATATTCCGTACGATACGACCAAATTTATCGAGGTGTCCATCAAAGAAGTGGTCAAAACTCTGGCGCAAGCAATGGTACTGGTTATCCTCGTCGTGTATCTGTTTCTCCAAAGTTGGCGCGCAACGCTGATCCCGGGCGTAGCCGTGCCGGTCTCCCTCATCGGGACCTTTGCCGGGATGCAGGCACTCGGCTTTTCGATCAACACCCTCACACTCTTTGGGATGGTCCTTGCCATCGGGATGGTGGTCGACGACGCCAT
>Ga0066388_100002976_pt1 | contig 10713 bp, 11 predicted proteins | sample PanSoiMetaGPlot6_FD_64539 | JGI IMG/M metagenome (GOLD analysis project Ga0066388, IMG submission 64539) | Tropical forest soil microbial communities from Panama analyzed to predict greenhouse gas emissions - Panama Soil - Plot 6 (Hybrid Assembly) | ecosystem: Environmental > Terrestrial >... | reverse complement strand
CTGCCCGAGTTCCTCCATCTCTCGATTCACCGCTATCCGCAGCGCCAGAAACGTTTTTGTTGCGGGATGCAGTTTCTGCCTTCCCCATTGCTTTCGGGCCCCTGCCACAACCGTTGCCAGATGCGCGGTGTCTCTCAAGGGCCGCGCTCGTACGATCGCCCTGGCGATCCTTCTGGAATCGTGCTCATCCGCCTCGCGGTAGAGCAAGTCGGCCAATTCTTTTTCCGGCCAGCGATTCACAATATCCTCCGCCGTCAGTTCCTCGGCGTCGCTCATCCTCATATCCAAAGGCCCTGCTTCGCGGAACGAAAAGCCGCGCGCCGCTTGGTCAAGCTGCATGCTCGAAACTCCCAAGTCGGCCAAGACCCCGTCCACCGTCGGAATCCCCAACTCGTGTACGGCCTCCGCAATCCTTGAGAACGGCGACAAAACGCAACTCACTTTCGAGCCGAACTTCCGCAGCCGCTCCCGAGCGATCTGCAGCGCCTGTGCGTCCCGGTCCAGGCTGATCAACCGGCCCGAATCCAATCTTTCGGCGATGGCTTCCGAATGCCCGCCCGCTCCGAGCGTTGCGTCCACGTAGGTTCCGTCCGTTCTTATTCGCAGCCATCCGAGCACCTCTTCCAGCAGCACCGGCGTGTGCGGCGCATTCACGCTCGCACAGCCTCAAATCCCGAGATCTTCCAGCGCTTTAAAATCGTCGTCGGTGAAGGGATCCTTCTTCATCTCTTCCATCACCTTCGCGTGATTCATCACTTCCAGATAATCCAGCGCTCCGAAAACGTCCACTTCGCCCTTGGTCTGAGCCTTTTCCCGCAAAATCGCCGGCAGCAGCACTCTTCCCTGCCCATCCATCTCCGCCATCTGCCCGTAGTAGCTGGTGTGCATCAAGAACTTTCTCTTCGCCTGATTTTGCGAGGAAACCTTTGAGAGTTTTTCCTCGATTGCCTGCCAAACGCTAATCGGGTAAATCCTTGCCGAATCGCCCGTGGGACTGGTGATATAAAATTGATTCCCGGATTGTTTTAGCTGCTCGAGGTACACGGCGGGTATCTTCAAACGCCCCTTCTCGTCCACCTTGGCTGGATAGTTGCCGCGAAGGTTCATTTACCCGTCTGCCCGTAAACCCCGGATTCTGACGATGAGCCCTCAAACCGGCCTTTTTGCTGCCGATTTTGGTGAAGAAGTGGTTTCTGTTGCCCCAGATGACCACGTTCGCTCACAGCCCTCTGAATCCGAATGAATTACCCTACTTTGTACCGCTCTTGACCACTACACTCCAATTTTTTCCACATCATAAAGAGGTTTTGCGACAAGTCAAGGAAAATCGTGCGTTTTTCTCAAGAATTCTTTGGGAAGTTTCGCGCAAATAAGGGGATTTTTTCGGCCCTATGGCTTGCGCTTTCGCGAGGCGTTGCTTACTAGCGCTAGTGGTTCATTTTTGAGAGGCAAACGACCGCTCTTGCGGCCATTGAATTGGCATCAGTGACGCCGCTTGGCGCCTGTTGTCGCTTGATTACGCTTGGCTCTCGAATTGCCAAAATTGTAGACTTCGCACAACTCAGGGCTCTCTCAGGAGCTTGTCATGGTGAAGTTTTCCCAGGCCGCTTTGCTGCTTTGCCTGTTGTCTCCGCCCGTGCGTGGACAAACTGCGTCGACGCCTGAGCCACTGTCTAACCAGTCGGCAGAACCAGGCAAGTTGACGGTTCCAAATGGAACACCGGTGATGCTGCGGTTTGCAGAACCCGTCGTCGGGATGCCGCAGAGCTTGCTGATGAAAACTGTGCAGCACGCCAAGCCGGGTGATCGGGTGCGATTGGTGGTTGCGACAGACGTTCGTGTGCAAAGCCTCATCGTCGTGAAGAAAGGTAGCCTGGCACAAGCAACGGTCATACAGGTATCTAGACCCGACAAGTACGATGAATCGGGGCTTCAATTGCGTTTCGATTGGATGAAGAGCGTGAACGATCAGGGAATCCCCATTCGTCAGAAACGGAACGGAAAAGACTCCAACAAATTCATCGCACATCTCTTCGTCAAACCCGGAGGTACCTACATTGGGTTCGGCCTGGATACCCGTTCATGGAGTGACGGGTGGCGACGGATGATGATGCGGGAAGCAGGACAGCAATGGACGGTGATCCCTGTGGGCACACGCATCCGGGCCTACGTTAATGGAGACATGCTCCTCAATTCCGAGGAAGTGACGAAGGCTTTCGCGGCTCTGCCAGCACAAAATCCTACGGCGACCGTTACAATTTTCCGGGAGAAAGGGCCGATGAAAGAACAGCCGCACGTAGTTTGCGATGAAAAGGATCTGGGAGTTCTTAGCCAGTGGCAGTATTTCCTTCTTGAAATGGAACCTGGCAAGCACAGCTGTTTTTCAGACCGCACCGAAAAGTTTGAGTTCTCTGTTTTGGCAGGGGAAGACTTTTACGCGGAGCTTCGCCGAACCAAAATGTCGGGGAAATGGAAGCTCCAGGAAACGGATTCTGCCACGGGCGAGGATGCAATTGCTACTTCACTGCTCGTGGAAATCTCCGGCGAGCCTTCGCAGGCTCCCAAGCCCTGAATCAGTTTTCCGCAAGTTGCGCGCGGAAAGCTTGCAGGCGCTTTAACAAGCCGCTCGCATCGTTCTTAAGAGGTCCCGTCAACTGTGAAGCGATGCGGAGTTCATCTTCGGCTTCTTTGAGCCGCAAGCTCTGCATGTAAGCCTTCGCTAGGTAGTAATGAGCCTGCTGTTGAAGTACGGGGGAACTTACCTTGGCAGCGTTCGTAAGCGGTTCAATCGCCCGTTGAGGCTGGCCGATCAACAAACGACAAACGCCAAGATAAAACTGGACATCAAGCGCACCAGGCTCCTTTAGTGCAGCCTGCTCGAGCAGTCCGCTGGCATCCGAGTACTTCCCTTCGAGGTAAGCCGCCATGGCGTCACGGAAAGCTGTCCTTCGCGAATCAATCGCGTGCGCGGGCCTTGCGTTAGAGGAAATGTCTCCCGCCCCCTCAGCGTTTTGTTCGTTGCTAGTAAAACCAGAGAACGTAAAGGCCGGTGCGCTTGTGCTGCCTAGATGGTAGAGTTCCACGCCTTGTGCCTGTGTGAGCGTCGGTGCTTCTTCGCCGTGGGGACTCGGAATCGGTTGCGATGCTTTGGGATCTGTTTTGGCAACCCGCGTTGATTCTTGGCCGCTGCCAGTTTCGCTGCTGCCCTCAGCAACGTTTCGATCGCTGTTCTTTTCCGGTCCTTTGCCCAAGTTGATGCCAGAGCTCTGAGCTGCGCCAGTCTTCGGTGCAATGCCTTTCGTTTTGCCCACGCCCTTGTTTTTGTGTGAAAAGTCAACGTAATTGTGGCCATCTAAGGGCAGGCCGTCGATACGTTTTTCCGAATTGGGAACATCTGCAGGCGCAACCATTTCTGCAATGCCAGTGGCTTGGTTAGACTTTTCTTGCGCTGCCGCCCGTTCGTCTGCAGAGGGGATATGCTGCACCGTCAACGTTTGTTCGGTTTCTTTGCCGCGAAAAAAAAATGCACCCGCAACAGCACCTGCCACGACGACGACCACAAGCGCGGCAACGCTCATCGTCTGCCAGCGAAGAAAGAACGGCTTGACCGGTGTCCATGTGCGAATTTCGTGGGCCCTTTCTGAAAGGTTCGCCTGGGCCGATTGGAGCAGTTCTAACTGGCGCCTACAGGCTGCGCATTCCAATAAATGAGTTTCAAAAGCATCCATTTCCGCTTCATCTAAGCGGCTATGAAGGTACTTCTCGGCAAGGTCCGCGGTTTTGATTAAGCTGCAATCCATACTCATCCTAGAAACCGCCCCTAAAACCACAGTGGCCCGAAGAGCTATTTTTGTGACAAGCTCTCAAACTTTTTTGCCAGCTTCCTGACAAGTCTGGACTTACGGGCACGCACGGCCTCGTGAGACAGTTTCACGCGCTCGGCAATTTCCGCTAGCGAGTGACCTTCTACCAAAGAAAAAAGCAGAATTTGCTGGTCCAGGGCGCTATGGCGCTTCAACTCCTCCTGGACTAGCCTGGCGCGCTCGGCGGCCTCTAATTCCGGGATCGGATCTGTGCTAAAGGACTCCACAGGATCCAAATCGGTTTCCGCGCGCCTTCCGCTAGTCTTGAAGTGGTTGTTGATCAAATTGCGCGCAGTGCCCTGAATAAAGGCGGCAAGCTTGTCCGATTCACGCACTTGGCCGTTGCGAACGGACTTAAGCACAGCCATCAACACGTCCTGAGTCAAATCCCTCGCCGTATCACGGTTTCCAGTGCGCACAGTCGCGATAGCGAAAATGGCTCGCCCGTACTGGGCGACTAATTCTTCTTCCGCCGCCCGTTCTCCGCAGAGAATCCTCGCAACCAAGGACTCGGACGAAGTTGCGGCGGGGTGGTCGACAGTCAACTGAGATTTCCTCTGGACACCAGCGCGCTGTATCGGCGGCTGGCGATTACTCTCTCGGGAATGAATGCGATTCTAACCCAAACGGCTGGTTTTTCGGCGCTTTGTGGCGCCATGGAGGTACGGGAGAGACGACATTCAACCTAAAGTCAGTTCTGCCGCCCCTCCCGTTTCCGGCAATGTCACACTTTTTCGCCAGGGGACCACATATCTCGTGAAGGCCAGACAGAAAGAAAGATTGGGCCAAAGGTGACACGGATTTCCATCTGAGGAGATGTTGCAGTGAGCAAACCCAGACGCTCTTTTGATCTTGAATCCAAATCGTCCAGTGAGGCGGCGCAGGCCTCCGATGTTGCTCCTATCGCTGAGGACGGCGAGGCCGTGGGCGGCACATTGACTGTAATGAAACAGAACTGCCTCGACTCGTGGAAGGAAATCGCCGCCTACTTACAGCGCGAAATTCGCACAGTGCAGCGCTGGGAGAAAAGTGAGGGGCTTCCCGTTCATCGGCACTATCACCAAAAAATCGGAACGGTCTTTGCCTTCAAGGAAGAGATTGACGCATGGAGTCTTTCGCGTGCATCCCTTCCTTACAAATCTCAAGGCCGCACGCGTTCAGCGTCGGTTCGGGCGGGCGGCTTTGCAATCGCGGCTGGAGATTTTTCGATCACAAATTCTGTGGTAACAAGCAAAGCTAGTAAAAAACTGGAGTCGTCTTCAAATTGGAACAAGGGAATTATTCCGGCCATCATCTACATCGATTCTGAAACCCTTTCGCACGAGATCGTCTCCCTCTTTGCAGGCACGCGCCGCTTGGCCGGGAATGGCTTTACGTCCAAAAGCATTTTTCTGTTGAATGGCGTTCCGGCTCTTCGCGACAGCGCGAGGCGCCGGGCCGCTGGGGATTAACCCAGCCGTGGCAGCATCGGATTCTTTGACACCGCTCAAAATCGTGCTATCCTTTGCTCGAAGATCAGCTAATCATCCAAGGAGTTCGTCATGGAATGGACAGCCCCGCAACACGAAGAGATCGACCTGAATTGCGAAGTCAGCTCGTACGCCAACGCTGAGCTCTAATCGGCTCCGCCATGAAGATTCGGGGACGCGCAGCAGCGCGTCCCTATTTTTTTGTTTGTAGACGACCTACCCCGTGGAACTCCCCTCATGCGAATTAAAATTCTTGGCTCGGCGGCGGGCGGCGGCTTCCCTCAGTGGAATTGCGGCTGCCGGAATTGCACAGGCTTGCGCCGCAGCGAGCTCAAGGCGACGCCGCGCACTCAAACGCAGATTGCCGTGGACGCCAATCCGGAATACTCCCAGCGCACACACTGGGCCTTGATCAACGCTTCCCCGGATTTGCGCATGCAAATCTTGTCAACTCCGGAGTTTGCTCCTTTTTCTTCCACGCACAACTCCACACCGATATACGACGTCTTCCTCACCAGCGCCGACGTGGATTGCATAGCCGGACTTTTACACCTGCGGGAGTTCCAGGGATTTCGCATTCACTCCACTCCATCCGTTCGCCGCATCTTGGACGAAGAGAATTCCATTTTTCGCGTTCTGGGCCGCGCAACTCCACCTGTGCAATGGTTTTCACTTCCTATAGCCGAAAATTTTTCCGCGACGCAAATTCCTCGAGCGTACGAAGCGCCCCTATTCCAGGTTCGCGCGATTCCTGTGGGGGACGGCTACCCCGACTACGTGAGCGAAAGGCTTCGCCAGCAATTGAATCCGCGCGAGGCTGTCATCGCCCTCGACATGGAATTTCGCGGCAAGCGTATATTCGTCGCCCCTTCCTTGTCCGGGCGCGATAGCAGTTGGAAACGATGGGCGCTGGCAAGTGACCTGGTTCTGATCGACGGCACGTTTTGGAGCGACACGGAACTAAAACAAGCGGGCCGCGGCAAGAAAACCGCGCGCGAGATGGGACACGTGCCACTCTCCGGACCGGACGGCTTGCTCGCGCAATATCCCAAGGGCGGGGACGCGCGAAAGATTCTGCTGCACATCAACAATACAAATCCCATCCTGGTTGAGGATGGGCCCGAACATCGTGCTGCGCTGGATGCCGGCTTCGAAATCGCCTACGATGGCATGGAGATACAACTGTGAACTCAGCCGAAAAGCCCCCGCTCTCCGAAGCCGATTTTATTGCAGGCTTCACGACGATTGGCGAAGAACGCTACCACCATCAGCATCCTTTTCATGTGCTGATGCATGAAGGATCGCTCACGCGCGGCCAGTTGCAGGCGTGGGCGCTCAATCGCTACTACTACCAGAGCCACATTCCCATCAAAGATTCGACATTGCTCTCGCGCAGCGACGATTCCGTGTTTCGCATCGCCTGGCGCAAGCGCCTGGTAGATCACGACGGCGAGCACGGCGCGCCCGGCGGCGTAGAAAAATGGCTGCGTTTAGTGGAAGCCACGGGCTTGCCGCGTCTTCAGGCGATTCGCGGCGAAGGAATTCTCCCGGCGACGCGTTTCGCCGCCGATGCGTACGTGAATTTCGTGAAAAATCGCACGCACCTGGAGGCTGTCGCTTCTTCGCTGACGGAATTGTTTTCGAAGAAATTGATCGTGTTGCGCATGGACCGTTTGCGTGAATTCTATCCGTGGATGGCGGAAGGGCTCGACTATTTCACCGGCCGCCTTACGCAAGCGCCCGAAGATGCGGAGTTCGCGCTTGCCTGGGTGGTGAAAAACGCGCGAACGCGCGAGCAGCAAGAATCAGCCTACAACGCCTTGCGCGCCAAGTGCGATATTCTCTGGGCGATGCTCGACGCACTTTATTTTGCTTACGTTGAGCCCGGATGGCCGCCGCCGGGCGCGTTTCAGCTGCAGAAAGAATCGTGATGGCGATTGATACGAATAGCAAACCGCAGCTCGCGCCTGGCTGCCGACTTGGCGAGAACAACAACCAGCGCGTGCTGCTCATGCCGGAGCGTGCTTTGCGTTTGAACGGCCCGAGCCTGGAAATTGTCTCGCGCTGTGACGGAAAACGCACCGTCGCGCAGATCGTCGCCGACTTGCAAAAGCTTTATTCAAAAGCCGAACCACACAAAGTCGAATCCGACATCATCGGTTATTTGGCGCTTCTGCAAAAGGAGCGCGCGCTGGACTTCAAAGCGTAGCTGTAACATTCTTTTCTGATGACACCGTCGCAGACTAACCCGCTCGCGGTTGTTTGTGAGCTAACTCACCGCTGCCCGCTGCACTGTGTCTACTGTTCGAATCCGCAGGAACTTGCTGCGCGCGCGACAGAGCTTTCCACCGAAACGTGGATCTCCGTTTTCCGCCAGGCGGCGGATCTCGGCGTTTTGCAGGCGGATCTAACCGGCGGCGAGCCGCTCGCTCGCACGGACATCGTGGAATTGGTCCGCGCCGCGCGGACTGCAGGGCTCTACGTGAACCTCATAACCTCCGGTTTGCCTCTCGATGAGGCAAAACTCGATTTGCTCATCTCTGCCGGCCTCGACCATTTTCAATTGAGCTTTCAGAGTTCAAACGAACAAATCGCGGAAGAGATCTCCGGCACAAAAACTCACGCGCAAAAATTGCGCATCCTCGATTGGCTCAAATCCAGGCGTATCGCCGTCACCCTGAATTTCGTCTTACACCGCCGCAATCTTCACCAAATGGACGAGATGCTCGCCATCGCCGAGTCTTCCTCGGCAACGCGCATCGAGTTCGCCAATGTGCAGTACTACGGCTGGGCTTTTGCTAACCGTGAATTGCTTTTGCCCACGCGCACTCAGCTCGATGAATTCCTGGCGAAAGTAAAATCGGCCGAGGAACGCCTGCGCGGAGAAATTCGCATCGAGTACGTTGTTCCGGACTACTACGCAAAGTATCCCAAACCCTGCATGGGGGGCTGGGGGCGCAAAGTCATGCTGATCGCACCGAGCGGCGATGCTCTTCCCTGCCACGCTGCCAGTGTGATTGCGGGATTGCAATTCGAAAACGTGAAAGAAAAACACCTGCGCGAAATTTGGGAGTCGAGCGGCGCCTTCCAAAAATTCCGCGGCGAATCCTGGATGCAGGAGCCGTGCAAGTCTTGCGGCCGTCGCGAGCAGGACTTTGGCGGCTGCCGCTGCCAGGCGCTCTTGCTTGCGGGTGATGCTGCGGCTACAGACCCCGTCTGCTCCCTCTCGCCGCGGCGGCATTCCGTCGATGCGATCCTCTCGACTATAAGTTCTTCGCGGTCCCTGGCCTGGCAATATCGCCCGAATCCTTCCTGACAACTGCCTGTTGTAGAATGTTCGCGAAATTTCTGGGGTGAAAGATGACTCTCCGCAATTTTTCTATGAAGGGCGTCCTGCTATTCGCAGTTGCGATCTTCGTTGCCTCAGTCGCATCGGCGCAATCCACGTATCAACCATCTGCAGAGAACCTCAGAGCTCGCCAGGAATTCCAGGACGCCAAATTTGGCCTCTTCATACATTGGGGCGTTTACAGCGTGCTCGGCGACGGCGAATGGGTGCTCCACAATCGCAAGCTGCAGCTCCACGATTACGAGCGCCTCCCAAAATTCTTTGATCCCGAGAAATTCGACGCCAAGGCCTGGGTCGCGTTGGCCAAAGCCGCCGGCATGAAATACATCACCATCACATCCCGCCACCATGATGGCTTCGCCATGTTCGACTCAAAAATCTCCGATTGGAACATCGTCAAGCGCACTACTTACGGCCGAGACCCCCTCAAACAACTCGCCGATGAAGCGCACAAGCAAGGCATCAAACTCTTCTTCTATTACTCCCAGCTTGACTGGCACCACCCCGATTATTTCCCGCGCGGCAGAACCGCTTGGGACAACGGCCGTCCCAACTCCGGCAACTGGAACTCCTATCTCGACGACTACATGGACGGCCAACTCCGCGAGCTGCTAAGGAACTATGGTGCGATCGCAGGCATCTGGTTCGATGGTATGTGGGACAAACCCGACGCCGACTGGCACCTCGACAAGACGTACGCGCTAATTCACCAGCTTCAGCCAGCGGCTCTCATCATTCCCAATCATCATCAAACGCCGAAGCCCGGCGAAGACGTCCAGACTTTCGAGCGCGACCTCCCGGGCCGGAACACCGCAGGCTTCAACACTACTTATGTCAGCGATGCGCTCCCACTCGAAAGCTGCAACACCTTGAATGAATCTTGGGGATTCAACATTGGCGACGACGCGTACAAAAGTCCGGAGGAAATCGAAGAGATGCTCGTCCGCGCCGCCGGAAACAATTCCAATCTGCTTTTGAATATCGGACCGATGCCCAACGGGGAAATTGCCGAAGATTTTCAGACGCGCCTTCGCGCCGTCGGTGAGTGGCTTTCCAAATATGGCGATTCCATCTACGGAACGCGCGGAGGCCCGATCGCTCCCGCTGATTGGGGCGTCACCACGCAGAAAGGCAACAAGATTTACGTCCATGTCTTGAAATGGAACGCGCCGCTGCTCGCGCTTCCGCCCATGGCAAAAACGATCTCCGGCGCTCAGGAATTAGTTGGTAGCGCAAAGGTAGACGTGACGCAATCCGCCAATGGCGTTGTATTGAAACTTCCGGCTCCAGCCAAAAACGAAACGGATCGCGTGATTGTGTTGACTGCGAACTAGACCTTTGCCTCTATGGGCTTGGTGCTTCGTGCCCACGGGATTGCGCGCCAGAAGTAAATCAGGCTGCCTATCAAACAGATCACTCCAAAGATGGCAACGGTTGCCGGAGCGCCGAATCGCTTGGCCAATCCTCCCGCAACCAGCGAACCAATCGGCTGCACGCCCATAAACATCGTCGCGTACACCGCCATCACTCGGCTGCGCAGTTCATCCGGTACACGATTCTGCACTGTTGTGTTAGTAGCGGCCATTTGCGACGTCGCCGCAAAACCAAAAATAAAAAGCACAACCGCCGAAATCCAGAACCATCGGGATAGCGAAAAGATGGTCAACCCGAGTGAGGCGATCAAAAACATCGCCCCTACCCAGGTCAATATTCCCCTGTAACTTGTACGGGCTGCAAACTGCAGCGCGCCTAGCACTGCTCCGATTCCCGAAGCGCTCATCAGCAGTCCCAAGCTGCGTGCGTCGCCGTGCAGAATGTCCCTTGCAAATACCGGCATGAACACGATGTACTGCAAACCGAAAAAGCTGAGCATGCTAAGCAGGATCAGAATGGCCCGCACAACGCGATCCTTCATCGCAAAATGGAATCCTTGCAGCAAGCTCAACCAGGGCGAAATACCCTGCTTGATTTCTTCTTGAGGCGGGATGCGCATTGCCAGCAACGCGAAAATCACGGCGAGAAAGCTGAGGCC
>Ga0066388_100002975_pt1 | contig 10715 bp, 3 predicted proteins | sample PanSoiMetaGPlot6_FD_64539 | JGI IMG/M metagenome (GOLD analysis project Ga0066388, IMG submission 64539) | Tropical forest soil microbial communities from Panama analyzed to predict greenhouse gas emissions - Panama Soil - Plot 6 (Hybrid Assembly) | ecosystem: Environmental > Terrestrial > Soil... | reverse complement strand
TCAACGCGGGCAGCGGCCTGCTCGCCATAGACGTTGTCAGCTCAACGGGCTTGAGTGCCGACGCAGGCTCTGGTGGCAACTTCGATGGCGGTGGCATCACCCTGGTCGGTTCAGGCATGCTGGTCACCAACGGACCGGTTGGGCTCTCTGCCAATGGCTCGAACGCTGGCAACGGCGGCACGATTTCGGTCACCAACAAGGGCTCTTTTCTAGTGCCAGATAACGACATCCGGGTCGGCAACTCTTCTGGCGGTTTTACACTGTTCGCGACCAGCGGGCCCCAGGGTGGGAACGGCGGCAGCATAGAGCTGTCGACAGGCCGTAACATCTCCGTGGATGTTGCATTCTTCGATGCCGGTAACCTGGCTGGAGACGGAAATGGTGCAAATTACACACTGACTGCCGGCACGGCCAGGCCGGGCACGATCTTCATCAATGGCAACCTCAGAGCCAACGCCGGTCTCAATGGCAAAGGTGGCACGATCAAGATTACGTCGAACAGCGACCAGCAGTTTGTAATTGATGGCGGTGTTGTGAGCAATGGCATTGATGGGGAGCTGACCGCCCTTGGCGGCACGTTCTCTCCCACCGGTGGTTCGACTGGAGACGGCGGCTCGATCACTGTGCAGAATCTTGGCACCGGGGGAATACACCTTGCCAATACGTCCTCCATAGATGTCAGCGCCACCGAAGGCAACGGCGGTCAAATCAGCCTGTCTTCGCCGCATGGCGGATTCTTGTCCGCGCCCGGCACTTTGTCGGCCGACGCAGCCGGCTCCGGCGATTTTGCGGGCGGCACCATTTCGCTCACGTTTGCCGACGTTGCCGTAAACCTGGGGCTCTCGATCGATTTGAGCGCCAATGGGGTGAATGGAGGGAACGGAGGCGCGATAAACGTCACCCTGACGAGCCCGCTGTCCTCTATAACGACCGGCCTTCTGGGCAGCCGATTTGGGAGCTTCTCGGCCACCGGTGGAAGCCCGAATTCGCAGACAGGCAACGGTGGATCCGTGACCCTTTCTGCTGCTGGCAACGTCATTGTCGATTTGACCAATGTCAATGCTGGACCACTGGGCGCCAATGGTAATGGTGCCAATTACAAGTTCACCGCCGACAGGAACATGAGTGTTTCCAACGGTGATCTAAATGCCGCCGGCGTGGGCAACGGCAGCGGTGGCACCGTCGATCTGCAGGCGGGCGGAGACCTGTTCGTCGACGGGGACATTCTCGCCCACGGCGGAGACCTGGGCGGTGACGGTGGCAGCATCACGCTCGTTTCTGGCGGTGCCAACACGTTTGTGCTCGGGCCCGGAGCAGTCGACAGCGGTGTGACCGGGACGCTGCAGGCCTTCGGACAAAGCGGCGGCACGGTTTCAATCAGCAACAACGGCGTAGGTGGCGTGCGAATTGACAACCTCGGGTTCATCCAGCTGGGAGCGACAAAAGGCTCCGGCGGCAAAGTCACCATCAGCGTGCCGAACGGCCTACTCTCGATCGGTGGTGGTTTCTTATTTGCCGCCGGCGGCGGTGGCGATGCTTTCAAGGGCGGGACCATATCACTGGCTGCTGGAGCGATACTGATTGACGCTAACGCAGGCTTCTTTGCTTTTGGCAGCGGAGATGGCGGCAATATCTCGCTGTCCGCGCAGTCTATTAACATCACCCAGGGCTTCGTCGGGTTAGACGCTCACGGAGGCGTCAACGGGGGCACCGTCACGGTAAGCGCGTTGGGCTCGAACAGCGAGCTGAAAGTGGGCTTCGCCGCTGGTAGCTTCAATATCGACGCACGCGGCGGCTCTGGCGGATCGCAGCAGGGGAATGGAGGTACGGTAGCGCTTACAGCCGGCCGCTCGATAATTGTCGACCCGTCTGCGATCGTTGCCGGTCCAGTGGGAGACAACGGCAATGGAGCCAACCTCAGCTTCACAGTCACGAACGGCAGTCCTTGCTGCGGCAATCTGCTGGTGCTGGGCGATCTACATGTCGATGCAGTAGGACAGGGTTCCGGAGGTAGCATCAGCATAAGCGTCAACAGCAAGTCAGTGTTCAGCATTGGCGATGCGGGCGCCTTCAACGGTGTTCTGGGCAGCTCGATAACCGCCGACGGCGGGTCCAGCTCTGGTCCAGCCAACAACGGCGGCACGATTACGATCGTCAACAACGGTAGCGGAGGCATCCGCTTCGATAGCAGCACCGCGATCAGCGCTTCGGCTCTGGGCGACCAGGGGAGCGGCGGGACGATTAGCATCGCGACCGGGTCTGGCGGATTGACGACAGAAGGCGCCTCTCTGGTTGCTCAAGGAAGCTGCGGAGCTGGAGGCTCAGTGACGCTCAAGATAGCGTCACTCACGGTAGTGTCTGGAGCGAACCCGATCACGATCAATGTTGATGCCGGCAAAGATTTCAATGGCGGCACGGTCAACGTCTCCCTGGCGAGCGCAACCCAAAATTTGATTGTTGGGAGTGGCAGTGGCCAGTTCTCTATCAGCGCTCGCGGCGGTCAGGTTGGCGGCCTTGCTGGTGACGGTGGCACTGTCAGTCTCTCCAGCGGGCTGGACTTGTTTGTCGACACCAACAGTCTCGACGTGGGGCCGCGCGGGGTCAACGGCGGTGGTGGGAGTCTGGACCTCACGGCTGCAGGTAACTTGTTTGTGAACAACAGCATTGACGTGAGCGGGGTCGGATTTGGCGACGGTGGCTCCGTGAAGCTGTCCTCGGCCGGCACGTCACCCGTGAGGATTTTCCCTGGTGCAGTTGGAAACGGGGTGAATGGGGTAATCACAGCCAACGCCGGGCCGTCGGGCGGAAATGGTGGGAGCATCAGCCTGAGCTACCCGGGAGCAGTCCTGCAGCTGCACGGAGGTACCGTGTTTAGCGCTAATGCGGCTGGAAGTGATTCTGCCTTCAAGGGCGGCTCGATCAATTTCAACGCCAAGCAAATAGAGGCGCTATTGCTGGGTGGGGTTACGTTAAGCGCGAACGGGAGCGGACTTGGGGACGGTGGCTCGGTGAGCATCAGGGTCACCCTCAAGCAGCAGAGCATCCGGCTAGGTAACCAGAACGGTGGGTTCATCATCTCCGCGCTTGGGGGAGTGTCGGGTGGGAACGGAGGGAACGTAGCTCTGACAGCGCCGCTGGACCTGATCCTTGACCCGGCGTTTTTGACGGCCGGGCCGCAGGGGGGCGATGGCAATGGCGCAACATTCAACTTCACAGCAATAACCGGTGCGGTTTTCTGGCAGGGAGATCTGAATGTATCGGGAGTTGGCTCTGGCAACGGAGGCAAGGTCACGATCAGCTCAGGGGATAAGGGAACGTTTACGGTTGGTGTGGGAGGCTCCGGACCAGGAGTCAGTGGACAGATCGTGGCTAACGCGGGCCCGTCAGGTGGGAACGGTGGGGAAGTATCAATCACCGTTGGCAATGGAACGGCAGGGCAACTGCGGTTCACATCCGGCGCCAGCATTGAAGCAAACGCGACTGCAGCTGCTGGTGACTCGCAGGCGTTTAAGGGCGGCACGATCGCTTTGAAGTCAGTGACAATGTCGGTTGCGCCGGGGACAGCGGCAGCGCTGAGCGCAAATGGAGCGTCCCTGGGCGATGGAGGCAGTGTGACGCTCAATGCCACTGGCAGCGGGCCGACGATAGCAATAGGGACTGGATCGGGTCAGATTCAGATCAGCGCCACCGGCGGGTCGGCCGGGTCTCTGGCGGGCGATGGGGGAACTGTGAGCGTTTCGGCTCGAAACGTGCAGGTTGACCCACTTGCCCTGACGGTCGGGCCGCTTGGTGATGTGGGCAAGGGGGCCAGCATTGTGTTGCAAGCCGGAGCAGGGAGAGTGTTTGTTTCCGGAAGTCTGTCAGCTGACGGCGGCTCGTTGGTTGGTGACGGTGGGACGATCAATCTCGTGTCGAACAGCACGGAGTTTATTGCTGGTGCAGGCGCAGGAGCGACGGTAAACGGAGTAGATGGAGATGTCTCGGCGAATGCGGGGGCGGACAGCGGCAAAGGCGGCTCGATAACGATCGAGAACGATGGGGGCGGTGGCATCACGCTGGGCAGCGGGACGCCTGTGTCTGTGGCAGCCGGCGGCCTGTCCGGTGATGGCGGCACGATCGCGCTTAATGCACCAATCGGGCGGCTTACGGTCAACGCCACGTCGCTGCAGGCAGATGGCTCAGCAGACGGTGGGAAGGGCGGCGCGATCTCGATCACGGGAACGAGAATTGTCGGACCGGCTGGCGGCCCGTTGACGCTGTCGGCGTCCGGGACAGGGAACGGGGACGGAGGCAGCATAACGGTCAAAGCGACAGGAACGGGAGGCGGTGACAGCCTGCTATTCGACAGCGTGCCAGGAGGAATCGTCGCTGAGGCCCTCGGTGGCACCGGCCTTTCCGGCAATGGCGGGTCGGTGACGGCGTCTGCGGCGCGTGATCTGACGGTAAATCCATCAGCCATCCAGGTGGACCCCCAGGGATCCTCGGGGAACGGAGGGAAGCTAGACCTGACAGCCGGGTCCTCTGGCAACCCCGGCAATCTGTTTGTAAGTGGGAGCTTGAGCGCTGATGGTGTGGGTGCTGGCAATGGCGGTAGCATCAGCCTGGACAGCAACAGCAGCGTGAAGTTTGGGGTGGATGCGGGCGCTACCGTAAATGGCGTAGCAGGGTCGATCTCGGCAAAAGCGGCGGGCACGTTCGGTAACGGTGGAACAGTGACTGTAACCAGCTTCGGAACAGGCGGGGTCGTGCTCGGCGCCTCGCCGGTAAATGTTTTTAGCTCTCTCGTTAACGGGGGCGACGGCGGCACGATCGCGATTACCGCATCTAACCCCACCAGCGACGTCGTGTTCACCGCCTCAGGCACAGTGCTGGAGGCAGCCGGGTTTGGCGGCATCGATAACATAGGCAATTTCAATGGCGGTCATGTGAGCGTGACTGCGGGCAGGGGCATTGTCGGGGCCAGCTCAGGGAATGTGGCCCTGGTCGCTTTTTCCAGGGGTACTGGCACTGCCGCCACCGTATCGCTCGTCAGCCATGGCACGGGTGCCGCAAGCGATATAGTCATCGGTACGGGCCCAGGTCAGTTCTTTGTTGACGCAGAGGCCTTGACGCTGGGGATGGCCGCGGTGGGCAACGGCGGAACGGTGACCGTGTCTGCTGGAAGGAACCTGACTGTGAATCCGTCAGGTATACAAGGCTGTTGCTTTGGCAGCAACGGCAATGGCAGTACCCTCAACTTGACCGCTGGCACGTCCCAGCCGGGCACGCTTCTGATTACGGGAAGCTTGGCGGCTGACGGTCTGGGAGTCGGCAATGGTGGGACAATCAACCTGACTGTTAACAACGCCAGCCGCTTCAATGTCCTCCCCGGCGAAACGCATAACGGCGTTAACGGTTCGCTCAGCGCTGTCGCTGGCTTGGATTTTGGCAACGGCGGTCATATCAGCATCACCAACCTCGGAACGGGAGGTGTCGGTTTCGGTGCCATCCCGGGCGTTGACGTATCTCCCACAAACGGTGGCAACGGGGGGACGATCACCGTTAAGGCGCCGCTCGGACCTGTTGCCTTTGCTGGCTCAGGTCTCCACGCCGACGCCAGCGCCGGGAATTCCGATGGCGGTGCAATCAGCGTTTCTGCAGCCTCATTCCTGTTGCCCAAGACTGCCAGTGTGGACTTCAGCGCCACTGGAAGCGGCAGCGGATCCGGCGGCACGGTCACGCTAAAAATCAGCAGCACAGGCGCCCTGACTTTGGGGACAGGGAACCAGCAAGTCAGTGTGAATGCTGAAGGAGGGACGGCGTTTGCCGGTGACGGCGGCAACATCGCCATCTCCACAGGTGGGAGCCTGACTGTGGACGGAGCCGGATTGAATGTCTCCAGTGATGGTAATCTGCAGGGAGGAACCATCAGCCTGACGGCAGGTACCGGTGGGTCGGGAAAGCTGCTCCTGCAGAACAACACTTTGTTTGCAGGGCGTGGTGCAGACGATGCGATTAACGTAGCGGTGACCAAGGGTAAGATAGTCACAAACGGTACGGGCATCGCGTACGCGGCAACGACCGTAAGTCTCTCCAATGCAGGGGGCGCCATCGGGACGAGGAAGACGCCGATCTTGACAGATGCGCTAAATTTGAGCGCCAAGGCATCACGCAAGGTATTCCTGCACCAGCTATCGGAGGTTAACCTGGGGGCGTCATCGGCCAAGATCACGTTCCGGCTGCTTTCCGATGGCCTGACAATGGTGACTGGGGATCTGTCGGCCGCTCAGCTGTCAATCAGCACTCTAAGCGACTCGCCGATTGTCCTTGCCGCGAATCTCACTGGCACCAGGCTTGGCATCAAGCTCCCAGGCAGAGTTACGCTGGATGCCGACGGTACGGGAAACATCTTGCAGCTCACAGGACTGACGACCGCCAAGATCGTGACGATGGCGAGCGATACTGGGAGCATCGGCTTGGATCACAGCAAGATGATAGTCTCTTCCGGTGCCAGCAACAAGGCGGTGAAGCTCAAAGTTAGTACTGGCGGGAGTGGCAATATCTTCTTAGCTGCACTCAGTCCGCTGACTGTGAAGAGCGCTGCTGCCGGTGGCACGTTGGATCTCGAAAGCTGCGGCAAGCTGACCGCGAATTCGGGAGTGAGAGGAGCTGACGTGATTCTGGCAATATCGCCTGGCAGCGACTCCGACATCACCGCGAAGGTGAATGCCGGCAGCACCTTGAGCGTCTTTGCTCCTAACCCCGGATCGAATGTGGCAGTTACTGCCGTGGGACCGGTGTTGGTTAACCAGGTCGACGTGGGAGGAACCTTCAGCCTTAATGCACCGGGCACTATAACCACGAACGAGGGTGTCGATGCCCACGTGGTCAAGCTTCAGACCACCAACAACAACGGTGGCATTCTCATCAACGATGTGGTAAGCGCTGACACCGTTAACCTGACGACAATGGGTAGTGGCGCCATTCTCTGCACCAGCGATCTGGAGACCATGTCCCTGAACGCAAAGAGCAAGTCGGGTGCCATAACCCTGCAAATTGGCTCGTCCTTGAATACGGTCGTCAATGCAACAACAAAGGGTGCGGTCAACATTCAGGCTGCCGGTGAGGTAACCGTGCAGAAGTCGAAGGCCGGCACAAACTTTACTCTGACTGCGGCCGATGGTGTCCTTCTGGGCAGCGTTTCCACCAATAACGGGGGCATCTCGGTCAGCACAAGCTCCGGAACTCTGGAGGTTGCTCAAAGTGCCAAGGTGAGTGCTAAGAACGGCGACATACTCCTGTTCAACGTTGATGAGAATGCGGGAACTATAGTGGTTGACCAGAATGCCCAGATAGAGGCCATTGCGAAGAACTCGCCGCTGGGGAACGTGACGATCGCCGTCGACGACACCAGTGCCGCGGTCGGAACAAACCCGGGAAATACAAAGGTGGTTTTGAAAAATGGCGGACACGTGTTCTTCGGGACGGATAGCATCACTGCTCTTGCTCCCCAAAACACGCTTACTGCAAAAGCTGCCAATATTGTCTTCAATACCGGACCGGTTCAGGGTCCAGGAGCGATCACGCTGTCTGGCAAAGTGAAGATTACCGCTGATCCGCCTGGTCCAGCTGGAGCTCTTTCTCTGCCTGGTGGCGCCGCTGTTCAGTCGGTATCCCAATTCGGCTCAGTGCGAAAACTCCCGGTTGCAGCCACACCGCCCATTGGCGGCCGCGACCTGAGTCCGGACGCGGGCAGTAACTGGACAGCCCCCCTGCTCTTGTTCCCGGGCGCAAGCATCCATTACCGCGTTGACACCACTCCGCCGGTGAGACCGGACGTCGGGCAGGATGCAGCGCCTGCACCAGTGAGCACCGAGGCGGAACTCAAGCCGGTCGGGTTCGTGTCACCGGCAGCTAGTCCCCGTAGCGAGCCGCTCGCGGCGAGCTTTTCCCTGCAAACAGTGAGAGCAAGCGGAACGGTAGTGAAGCACACCGGTGCAGGAGTGGTCTTCGAAGGCACCAATGTCATGGCGCTAGGTGAGGGAGAAGCACTCGTAGCCTCCTCTCGTGGCTCAGTGGTGCGTGCTGGACGCCATTACACGGTGACCGTGGCAGCAGGAGCGATGGCGCTGGTCAGCATGCAGCATGGCGTGTTCAAGGTGCGCAGCGTCTATGAAGGACTGCGCAGCCCGGTTCGGGTACTGGTGGACGGCAGATCGGTGAGCCTGTCAGCCGGTCAGGAGCTGATCGTGAGTCGCGACCAAGAGGCGCTCCAGCAAGCGATAAGGGATGACAATGTCGGTCGTCGGGGAATGAAGAGCTTCAACGTAGACAGCGAATGTAAAGCAGTGCGGGCTGACGTTTCGCTGGTCTCGCTGCTCCGGAGAAGCGACGTCCTGTCCCGGGTTACCCGGAGCCAGATTGACGAAGACAGGTCGATCGCAGGCAAGCTCATGAAGATGGCCGCCTGCCTGATGCAGGTGACGTCGCGGCGTGGAGCCTACTCGGCTGCCGATCCCGCGAAAATCTCGCGTGAGGAGATAAAGACTCCCCACCACTTAGATACGGTGGCCGATGCCTGCTTGTGAATAGGAGGGGAATTTGCTTTGGGAAGAAAGCTGGCAGCGGTCCCGCGCGGAGACGGAAAGCCACGCGGACTCGCAAATTGCGTATTTTAGAACTTGTGCGTGAACAAGTGCGTGTGCAGACATCGGACATTGAAAATCTAACTGACGAGAGTCGGAGCACCATAAAGGTACGCCTGAACGAGCTGGTTCAACGCGGAATCCTAGCCAGGCACGGGAGGGGACCGAGTACCTGGTACGCAGTTGCAAGAGAGACCTAGCTCGCCACGGCTGGTCGAGTAACACGGTGGTATCAGTCGCAGTGCAAGAGATTTTGACCGAGGACCAAGTGGTTCGTCGATTACGAGCAACGCCAGGTAAGGGTCATCGAGTCTGCTGAAGACTTGTGATGCTACCACTTGCCGGCATGCGCACCGCCATCTATCCGCAGGTTTTCACCAGTGACGAATGTAGCGGAAGTAAGATACAAGATTGCATCGACGATTTCTGAGATTTCAGCAATGCGCTTGAGTGGAGAAAATTGCTTCAGCGCCTCGTGGTTCGAATTGGCGTGCATAGGTGTATTGACGATGCCGGGGGATATTGTATTCACGCGGATCCCATCTGCTGCGTATTCAATGGCGAGTTCGCGGCTGACTGCGATTAGTGTGGACTTGGTTAACACCGGCAGGCTGGTGGGAACACCCGCAATTGGCTGATCTACGAACGTTGTTGCAATGCTCACAATGTGACCGGATTTCTGTTTCTGCATCTGTGGAATGACTTGCTGCGTCATGAAGAAGAAGCTTGCGACGTTCGTGTTCACCATGAGCGTGAAATCTTCCTCTGTATATTCGGTAAACGGCTTTGGCATGAAAATGCCGGCATTGTTGACCAGGAGATCAATGCGACCAAAAGTTTTGATTGCTGCCTGCGCCACCGTCACAGTAGTTTCTTTCCTGCTAATATCCCCATCGACGAGAACGAGATTATCCGAAGGCTGCAGGTCTTTGCTTTTACTTATGGTGCGCGAGTTGGCGACTACCCGGTACCCGTGTTCTAAGAGTGCATGTGTAACTGACAGTCCGATGCCACTTGAAGCACCAGTAACGATTGCTGCTGGCGTTTGTACATCGCTCATTGTTGTAACCTCCTGTGTTCTATAGCGCTGTAAGAGTCTCTTCGGGCTCCAGGCGCTTGGTGTAGTCTGCCTCGACAAAAGCCAGTCGGATTATGCGATCCTGCCCTATGACGAATGTAGCGGGCGCTGGCAGACTACGGGCACCCTCTTCACCATTAACGCTGTCCAGGCCATGTCCGAAGCTCTCGTAGAGCTGTGCGAGTTCTTCAGAGAGTTCGAATACGATACCGTAGTCGCTGGCAACCTTGTTCCCTACATCACTCAGCACGTTGAAAGACAGTTCGTTCTTCTCTGCTGTAGAAAGCGAATTGTCCGGCAGCTGTGGCGAAATGGCGACGAGCTGAGCATTCTTTTGAGCGAAACGATCCTGATATCGCTCAAGAGCTCGGAGGGCGACGTTGCAGTAGGGGCACCAGCCGCCCCGATAGAAGGTAAGAACGACGGAACCAGCGCGAAGCAAATCGTACAGACCAACTGGTGAGCCGTGCTGATCTGGAAGCATAAAATCGGGCGCTACCTGGCCGACCTTCAGACTTTTGTCCAAGATGCCTGAGTCGAGAAGGGCTTGGGTCTCCCGGTCCATTAATTGAAGGGCCGGTGCTGGTATTACTTCATTTCGGTAGTGGTCGCGCGTTGCATTAAGCTCTTCTGTGACCGTTATTTGTTGCGTTTTTGCTTTCATTGCCCTGCTCCTTCGTGTGCGCATATTCAGAAGTTACAACTCAAGATGCCTGTCTGAGGCGCTGTACTACAGTGAGTTTCATTTGGTCCGCCAGGTTTGATTCAAGCATCCGTGAGAGTTGGCGACCATTGATTTCTTCACCGAGCAGCAGTTGGACCACGTCTGAGACTTTGATCTTGAAAGTGTCTCCACTCAGATAAATTAGTTCGTCGCCGGGCCCGCAGTATCCTTCTTCCTCAACGGCGAAATAGAAACCCCATGTGCCACTTCTGAAGAATTTCCGAATTATCCCATCATCTCCGAACTTCATGCTTACCTTGAAGCACGGCACTCGTGGCTGTGTCACTCT
>Ga0066388_100002973_pt1 | contig 10716 bp, 9 predicted proteins | sample PanSoiMetaGPlot6_FD_64539 | JGI IMG/M metagenome (GOLD analysis project Ga0066388, IMG submission 64539) | Tropical forest soil microbial communities from Panama analyzed to predict greenhouse gas emissions - Panama Soil - Plot 6 (Hybrid Assembly) | ecosystem: Environmental > Terrestrial > Soil... | reverse complement strand
CGCCTGGTCCGCAGGATCCGCCGGCTCAAGCAGGAGCAGCCGGCGCCATAACAGTCTGCAGATTACTTGGGTGGGCCCGCGGGAGGACCGATGGCTTTACTTCGCGATGAGACCTGGCGCTACGCCGACTCCTATGCGTTCATGGAACGGGTTCGGGAAGGCATGCCGCCACTCATCATATGCGTAGCCTGTAACGGCGGCATCCAGGGCAAAGAATACAGTGAGAGCATACCCGAGACCGCCGACGAGATCGCGGACTCTGTCGCTGACGCCTACGCGGCTGGGGCGACGATGGTGCATGTGCACGCGAGAGACCCCGGCAACCTCCCCGCGCCCGCACGAACAGTCCCGGTATGGCAGACGGTCAACCGCAAGATTCGGGAGCGGTGCCCCCACATCATCATCAACAACACGACCGGCGGCAGCTTTGACATGACCATGGAGGAGCGGTTGGCATGCCTGGATGCCAACCCGGAGATGGCCTCGCTCAACCTGGTCCCGGACATGAGCAGGTTCAAGCTCAAGGAGCGCAAGGCGCCGCTGCCGCATCCCAGGCAGGCGATCGACTATGACGACTGTGTTCCCTTCAGCTACAAGCAGATCAGTTGGTACGCTGCCGAGATGAAGAAGCGCGGGATCAAGCCGGAGCTCGAGACCTACCACCCCGGGTGCGTCTGGGTGATCCGCGACCTGATCGAGCAAAACCTCGTCGACCGCCCGTACTGGATCCAGACGGTGATGGGTTATCAGACCTCTAGCTTTCCGACCGTCCAGAACGTGATCGACCTGCTTCGTGAGCTTCCCGACGGCGCGATCTGGTTGTGCTCGGGCATCGGGCAGTTTCAGCTGCCCATGACGACGCTGGCCACCCTGATCGGCGGCCACGTGCGGGTAGGCCTGGAAGACAACATCTATTACCGCCGCGGAGAGAAAGCGAAGAGCAATGCTCAGCTGGTGCAGCGGGCTGTGCGAATCGCGCACGAGCTGAATCGCGAGGTCGCGACGCCGGCCCAGGCCCGGGAGATGCTCGGGATGTCCAGCACACCTTCGCAGTACGGGAGGCTGCAGCACTCGATATGATCGGCCCCGGCCGCGCGACGATTGTCGCCACGCTGATCGCGCTGGCGTGCACCATGTCCGGCGACCGGGATCGCGCACGGCGCGCCTCCGCTGGCAGCTATACCTCTACCCAGGCGGCCCGCGGTCGTGATCTCTATCGGGGGCAGTGCGCTTCCTGTCACGGTGCCCGACTCGAGGGCGGCGCCGCCCCCGCGCTCGCCGGCGCGGCGTTCATGCGCAGCTGGGGGGCATACTCGCTCACGGCAGATGAGCTCCTCTTCGTCACCCGCACGACCATGCCGCGAGGCTCGAGCGTCCGCCTGTCGCGCACAGAGTATGTCGATGTCATCGCCTACATACTTCAGCAGAACGGCTATCCTGCGGGCTCGAGCGAACTGACCGACAATCCGGGAGTCTTGCGGGCCCTCAAGCTGGCGTCGCCAGATGCCTCGGACGATGTGCGCGCGAAGGAGCTGGCGCCGGCGCCTGCGCGCACACCGAGCACAACAGTGCCAACCCAGAGCGAGCTCGATCACGCGGTGGACGCCGAAGACTGGCTCATGCCGGAGCACGACTATGCCGGCACCAAGTTCAGCCCGCTGCGCCGCATTACCCGAGAGAACGCAAAGAGTCTGCGCCCCCTATGCGTGTATCAGGTCGGCGACCTCGGGAACTTCCAGGCCATGCCGATCGTCCACCGCGGCGTCATGTACTTCACCACCCCCCGCCTCACGATTGCGCTCGATGCGCGCACCTGCCGGCTGCGCTGGAAGCACGAGTGGCGCGAGGAGGCCAACGAAACCTTCCCCCGGAACCGCGGCATTGCGCTCAAGGGCGGACGGGTCGTGCGCGGCACCACCGACGGGCAGTTGATCGCTCTCGACGCAGTCACCGGCGATCAACTCTGGGTACGGCGTGCCGGCAATCCATCGGCCGGTGAGACGTTCGCGATGCCACCACTCATTTACGACAGCGTCATCGTGATCGGCCCGGGCGTGAGCGAGCGCGGGATCTCAGGATGGCTGGGCGGCTTTCGCCTGACCGATGGGGAGCCGCTCTGGCGGTTCGAGACCATCGACCGCCGCACATGGCAAAGCACCGACTCAATTCTGGTGGGCGGCGCATCCGTCTGGACTCCACCGACGCTCGACCTTGCGAGCGGCACGCTCTATGTCGCCACCGGGAATCCAGTACCGGATTTCGCCGGTCACGTCCGCGGCGGCGACAACCTTTACAGCAACTCGCTCGTCGCGCTGGACGTCCACACCGGAGCGCTGCGCTGGTACCGTCAGATGGTGCCGCACGACACTCATGACTGGGACTTTACTCACGCTGGGCCGCTCTTCCGCGCAACTATCCGAGGTGCTGTGCGCGATGCCGTCGCCACGGTCGGCAAGGATGGGGTTCTCCGAGTGCTGGATGGGGAGACGCACGCTCTTCTGTATGAGACTCCGATCACCACCCGGGAAAACGTGGACGCCCCGGTCACAGCTGAAGGTACGCACACGTGCCCCGGCGTCTGGGGCGGCGTCGAATGGAACGGCCCCGCCTACCACCCGGGCCTCCAAACCCTGTACGTCAATGCGGTCGACTGGTGCAGCACCTTCAAGGTTGCTCTGGAGATTCGCCATATCCCCGGCCGCTACTACTTTGGCGGTTCGGCCGCGCTCGATTCAACTGAAAAAGCGACCGGCTGGCTGACGGCGGTCGATGTAGCCAATGGCCGCATTCGTTGGCGCTACCACTCGCCCGCGCCTTTGGTTGCGGCGCTTGTTGCTACCGCGGGCGACCTCGTCTTCACCGGTGAGTTGACCGGAGACTTTATTGCCCTCGACGCACAAACCGGCGCTGTACTTTACCGCTTCAACACCGGCGGCCCGGTTGGGGCCGGCGTAGCGTCCTACGCCATCGACGGAAGGCAATACGTTGCTGTCATGTCCGGCCGCCCTTCCCGCTTCTCGGCTGGGCGAGATCCGGGTGCGCCCACCGTACTGGTATTCGGGTTACCGTGAGAGGATGATCCGGAAACTGTTGAAAGCAGTCGCGATTCTGCTCGGTGTGCTGCTTCTGGCCGGCGCTGTCCTGGGTGCGGCGATGTACGTGAAGAGCAACGCCGCGATCAATCGCGTATACCCGATCGATCAGTCGCCTTTGTCTCTTCCGACCGACTCGGCGAGCCTGGCCCGAGGCCGCCATCTGGCCGAGGGTGTGATGCTCTGCACCGAGTGCCACGCCGACGATCTGGGCGGCAAACTGATTATCAACGCGCGACCGTTCATGCGGCTGGCCGCGCCCAATCTTACGGCCGGTGCCGGAGGGGTTGCGCCCAGTTTGAGCGACGCTGATTGGGCGCGCGCGATTCGGCACGGTGTGGGTCCCGACGGTCGAGCGCTCGCGGTCATGCCTTCGGTCTCCTACCAACACCTGAGCGACGCCGACCTGGGCGCGGTAATTGCCTATCTCAAGGTGGCAGCACCGGTCGATCGCACCCTGCCGGCGCGCGCGTTCGGCCCTATCGCGCGGGTTCAGCTGGCGCAGGGGAAGTTCCCCCTCTTCAGGGCCGATTTCATTGATCATACTGCCGTCCGGTCGGTGTCCGCGCCGCCGCCTGCCGTCACAGTGGAATACGGACGTTACTTGGCCGGCATCGCCGGCTGTACCGATTGCCATGGCCCGGGTCTGTCGGGCGGACCTGTCGCCGGAGCTCCGCCGGGCGTCCCCCCCGCGGCCAACGTCACTCCAGCCGCAATCGGCCGGTGGACTGAAGCGGATTTTGCCCGTGCTCTGCGCGAAGGCAGAGGTGGTGGCGGTCGCCAACTGAACGAGTTCATGCCGTATCGCTCCCTGCGCTTGTCCGACGACGAGCTCCGCGCAATCTGGATGTTCGTCCGCTCGGTTCCGCCGAAGCCGTTCGGAAATCGCTGATGCTCGGGCTTGCCCTGACCTTCGCCCTGGCGACTGTCGTCCAGCAGCCGGGCGCCTCGCCGCGTCAACCGGCGCCCTCCGACGATCCGCGCAAGATCGTACAGCAAGCCAGCAGCGCAGTGCGCGGGGACAGCGTTGCGCCGGTACGGGCTCGCTGGGACGCTCGCCTCGCCCGCGACTCGTCCGACCGGGCTGCTACGCTCGCCGTCGCCACACTTGCACGGCTCACCTATGACTATTCCCTGTCCGAACGCCTGTACCGGAGGCTCTTCAGCACGGCGCTCAGTGATGGCTATGCAGTGCACGCACGGATTGGGCTCGCACTTCAGTTCGACGAGTACGGCAACATGCCGCAGGTGGATGGCCTCTTGTCCGGAGCGCTGATCGGCGCGCGCTTTGTTCGCGACCGAACCGCCGAGGGTGAGGCGCTGAGCTGGTTGGGGTATGTGCGTGCGCGATCGCAGGGGTATGACGTGGGAATGGCGCTCTTCGACAGTGCGCTGCGGGTGCTGCCGCCCAACGCCGTAGCGGTCCAGGCCATCACCCGCTGCCGCCGCGCCCACCTGCTCCTGCTCACGGGCAAGCCTCACGCCGCAGCAGAGCTCAAGGCAGCCACCGCCTACGCCCGGCGCGCCGAAGAGCCTCGTGCCGGAGGCCCGTGCGCAAAGGCCCGGGCCATCGACCTGGGTTACCGGGACAAACCGGACTCGGCTGCGGCCGTATACGCTGCGTACGCTGACGCATTAGGTCGCGCCCACGACCCTAGCGGACGCGGCGTCAATCTCGCTTGGCGGGCCGAGGTGCTGCGCAGTGACCTGGCCGACTTCGGCGGCGCGCGGGAAGCGCTCTACGAAGCCCAGGCGGACGCCCAGATCTCGCACAATACGTACGGGAAGGCGATCACGAGGTTGTTCATGGGCCAGCTCTACCTCTCGCTCAACGATCCCAACACGGCGGCCCCCTATATGGACCAGGCGGTCGCCGCTGCGGAGGCGTTGGCTGACTCGGAAGTGCTCATGGTGAGCCGCTCTTGGCGCGGCCTGGCCAGCCTGGCTGCGGGTGACCTCCCTCGGGCACGGCACGAGACGCTCGGGACGGCCGACTACTTCACCCGCGAGGGCGATCTCGAGAATCAATCCGAAATCCAGCGGGCGCTGGCCGAGATCGCCATGCGCGAGCGCAATTGGCCGGCCGCCGAGGAGGCGCTGGACAAGGCAGAGGTATTTCTCCGCAAGTTGGGCACCCCGGCGGCAAGAACGGGGCAGCTGTTCGAGCGGGGCCGTCTCGCTCTGTATCGGGGCGACTCGGTCTCGGCTCAGAAACTCTTTGCCGGATACCTGGCCAGCCTCGACTCGAGCGCCCACCTCAAGCGATTCGAGGCACGGACTTATCTGGCCGATGCCAATGCACGGCTCGGCCGGCTCGAGGTCGCCGAGCGACAGCTGGGCGAGGCCTCGGACGAGCTGGACCGCTGGCGCGCGACTCTGAGCGCACAGGATCTCCGCGTATCGGCGTTCCAGGCCGGCGCCTCGGCCCAGAATGATCGGAATGCCGCCGTAGCCCGGGTCCTCGGGGCCTTGGCGCAGGGCGGGCGGGCCGATGCGGCCTTCACGCTGGCGGAACGACGGCGTGCCCGCGAGCTGATGGACCGCCTGGTGCAGAACGCGGCGCTGGAAACGAGCCACAACGACGCCGGCGACCGACTCAGTCGGGAGGTTACGCCGGTCACTCCTGCCGACGTCGCCGCGCTCCTGCCGGACGACCGCACTGCTTTCCTCGAGTACGTGACCGGTGCGCGGGGAGCACCAACCACGGTGTTCGTGATCACTCGTGGCAGGCAAGGACCCCAAGTGGCACAGGCCCGGATCCTCCGGCCGGCCGACTCGCTCACCGGCGACATCGGCCGGTTCGCGGCGCTGGTGGTCAGGCGCGCCGACACGCCGCGCGACGCGCAGGCGCTCGGTGCCGCGCTGCTCGATCCTGTGGTCGCGCTGCTCGATACGTCGGTCACCCGTCTTGTCATCGTGCCCGATGGCTCGTTGCATCGGGTACCCTGGGATGCGCTGCGCCTGCGCGATGGCCGATACCTGGTGGAGCGGTACGCGGTGGGCATTGCGCCATCGGCCGGCGTGCTGGCACGACTACGCCATCGCGCACGCGCGCCGACTGCCGTGCCCGCGCGACTGCTCGCCTTCGGAGATCCGATCTTTCCCGGAGAGGGCAGCGCCAATGGGTCGGTGACGCGAGATGCCGCGCTGGAAGGCTTTCACTCGGCATTCGCCGCGACCGGAGGCCTCCCCGGCTCCAGGGATCGGGCCGCGAGGTACGATCGATCGCCCGCTACGCGCCAGGCGCCGAGCTGAAGGTGCGAGAGGCGGCGAGCGAGAATTACCTGCTCAAGTCTTCCCTCACACAGTTCCGGATCATTCACTTCGCGACCCACGCACTGGTGGACGACCGGGTCTCGTTCCGCACGGCGTTGGCACTTGCTCCCGGCGGGGGCGAAGATGGCTTCGTCACTCCCGCCGAGCTGGCACGGCTTCGACTCGATGCCGATCTCGTAGTCCTGTCCGCCTGCCGCACGGCCGGTGGCGTGGTGGTGGACGGCGAAGGTGTGCAGGGCCTTACCGCGCCACTGCTCGCCGCCGGCGCGCGCAGCATCGTGGCCACCGGGTGGCGGGTGGGCGACGAGCGCATTGTGTCTCTGATCGAACGCTTCTACGCCGAGCTGGCGCGGGGGCGCACGGTGGCTGAGGCGTTGCGTGCCGCGAAGCTCGCCGCGATCGAACGGAAGGCCCCGGCGTCCGTCTGGGCGGCCTTCACGGTGTTCGGCGATCCGTTCGTGACCGTTTCGCTGCAGCCGCCGTCGAGCTGATCCAGCGCTGTGAGCCTATCGTCGTTTTTCCTGCGTCATAACTAAAGGCCCTCCCGTTTCACGCTAACGACCCGACTCGGTGCGCGCTCCCCCGCGTGCACCCTGCGTGAGACTGCGTCGCGCCCACCTGCGTACCTACCTCCGAACGACAGACCATCACTCACTCGGAGGAGTTCAATGGTGCGCCGCTTCTCACTTCTCGTATCTGCCGCGCTGTGTCTCGCGCTGCTCGCCTGCGGGGGCGGCGGAGATGCCCTCGGCCCGGATGGCCATCACCCGGATCCCGGAACGCCGCAGGAGCCAGGCAATCCCGGCAATCCCGGCACTCCCGATCCCGGCACTCCCCAGATCCCGAACGACCCCAATCCCGCGCCCCCGGTCGCCGGCGGCTACACGCTCGGGCTCATCAACGAGGCGAACCCCGGGCAGATCGTGCTGCTGTCGAACCCGGATGGAAGCGTCATCGGTCTGTATAGCTTTGTCGCGGCCAGCACGCTGATCCTCGATCCTCTCGGCGGTTATACCCTCACGCTCACGTACTCAGATGAACAGGGCTCGTACACGCTCGAGGACAAGGGCCAATGGAAGGGCGGGAATCAAGACCAGGACGGCAACATCCATCTGAGCTTCAAGTCCGACTCGTGGGGTGACGAGTTCGAGGGCCTGGCCAAGAACAGCAAGGTCGAGATCAGGTACGACATGGATGGCGACGGCGCCCTTGACACGCTCTACGGCTTCGTGCGGCAGTAACCCACGCTCATCGACTCGAGGAGACTCTATCATGCGACTCATGCTTACTGCGGTGGTGCTGCAAGCGGTGCTCGTCGGCACGGCAGCCGCCCAGGCCCATCGCCCGGGTGCAGGCGCCGCTGTCCACGCTCCGACCAGCCCGCAGCCGACCGGCTTCATGCTCAACGCTCATACGGTCGCCGCATTCGGCACCTCGGCTGGGGACGCGACCCAGCTGGACGACCATCCGATCACGACGGGCCTCGGGCCCGGCGGCGGCGTGCAGGTCGGTTATGCGTTCAACCGCACGGTGATGGTGTTCGCGAGCGCAGACATTGCGAAGCAGAACAGTACGCGGCAGGACCTGCCGGGAAATCTCGGCCTCACTCACATCGATCTCGGAACCCGAGTCAACATCCCGGTGCACTCTTCGCGTGTCCTGCCCTACGCCATGGCCGCAGTCGAGCACCGGAGCCTCGGCGCCAACGTCGAGGACGATATCACTGGAGACCAGACCAAGGTGAGCTTCTCCGGCTTCTCGCTGGGGGTCGGGGGTGGCGTTCAGTACTTCATGTCACCCAAGCTCGCGCTCGATGCGGGCGTCAGAGTGGGTTTCGGAAAGCTGGGCACGCTGAAGGTCGACGGGCAGAAGGAGCAAACGCCCCAGCTCAACAACAGCACGACGCCCAGTCTCTTGTTCGGAGTGAACTGGTACCCCTGAGAGCGGAGCGCAGTTGGAAGACGCCTGGGCACCCTGCCTGAGAAGGAAGGGTGCCTTCGTTGAACCGTCATCCCGTCACACCACCCCGGAGGCTATCAGAGCCGAACGGGCGTCATCAAGAGGTGGCTCCCAACTATTACAGCCACATTGAGCAAACCTGTCGGGTACCTGCGTGCTTTCGAGTTAACGAATCTTCATGCCGAGCGAAGGCTCGGCTTCACCTCATGGGACGTATAGTGGTGGTGGCAAACATCCGGCGGCTTCGGGCGATTCCGAATCGGGGTTTGTGAACGCCCTCAAGTTACCCCTGTTTGTCGGCGCCGTGATTAGTCGGCTGTGGGCCGTTCGACCAAGCCAAGTATTAACGCGAGACTCTGGAGCACTGGCTTAAACGTCGATTTTGGTAGAAGCGCGGGCGGCCCCTTGTATTGGGAGGAGCGTTCCCATGACAATCTCACGAACAGTCGGTATGGTGCTCGCGGCAGCCCTGCTCGGCTGTAATAGCGGAAGCGACGCGACGGCCCCAGATCTAGCGGCCGCCCCGGAGCTAGCGACCGTCAGCCATTTCCGAAACCACGCAGCGGAGGCGATGGCCTTCACACAAATCAATGGTGAAATGTGGTTTGTCGACGTCTACTTCTATGGGTCGAGAGACTTTGGACCACAAACAATCCTCTTCTTCTCCCGCCGGCCGCTCCCACTGGAGTCCTTGCCCTTGGAGACGTTCCAAGTCCGCATCCCGGACGCCGATTTCACGATTGGGGGCAGGAATGGGGAGTGGGCCTTGCACACGACCGTGCCTCGAGGGCGAATTGACCTCGTGTTCCATAACGACGGCTTTTGGTCAAAGAACGACGTCCAGCACAGCCCGCAGGTCTTTGACGACCAGAGATTCATCCAAGCCGGGAACGCGGTGCATGGGGGACGTCCGTGGAACCGGAACCTATCTGGCACTATCTTTGGCGAAGTAGTCAGTCCAGTGGATCAAGATCCGGATCAGCACAATCAGTACGCGGTTCTGAACCTGTATGACGTTAACGTGATATACCAAAACAAGCCGTAAAACCGGATCAGCAAGGGGGGGCGAGCGTCGCCTCCCCTATTTCTTTGCTCTCGCCGACGTTCCTCATTGACCCTATCGCCTGCCGTGCTGTCATGGTGCGCGTAGGCTTAATGGTAGGTCAGCTTCCAGCAGCTACCCCTGCTCGCAAAGCAAGTGTGCCTTTGGGCGTATCTTAGGGGCAAAATGGGTCGCCCACCCCAGCTCCGAGGCGTCTATGACTCGAGCTTCGTCGGCCAGTGCCGTCCTCCTGGGATTCGGCATCCTGGCCGTTCTGATCGGCACCAATGCGTGGGCCTTCAGCACGCTGGGCCACACCAGCTATTTCCTTTGGTACCTGAAGAACGGATCCGCAGTCGCACTGGGCGCCAGCTTTCTCGGGCTGATCTGGGACGGGCTCGCACTCCACGACGACCTCCTGTCGGCACACCCACTCAAGTATCTGCGGGGCTGCTTCGGCCTGATCAGCGTGCTCTTCCATGCGGCTTCGGTCCACCTCAAGAGCCCGCTCCAGGGAACCAGAGCCACCGACGACGGCCTGGGGTCGGCGGTGGGAATGCTCTTCGATGGCATCGTCTCCGTCATCGTGCTCGGGCTGATCGGCGTGATCGTGGTGGGGTGGCTGCTGGTCGTTGCGCCGCTCAACTATTTCGTCACCCTGGTGAGCGGCGTGCTGGCGCGACAGGAGCTGCGGGGTCAGGCCTGGCGAGCGATTGCCGTACCGAATGGAGCCGGGACCATCCTGGAGACGGCACCGAGCGAGAGTCCCGTTCCCCAGAACGCCATCGACGTCTCCCTTGCGCGCAAGCCGTTTTCAGTGACCCAGGCGATTACATCGTTGATTATCTGGCTGGCGTCCATGACGATACCGCTCTGGGATTGAGCGGAGTCGCTCATGCTTGCTTGACCGGCCCGCATGCCGGCCGCAGACTTGAGGCTCATCGCTGATACCTCGATCGTTACCACAATGTCTCGAGGCCTGAGAACAGTCGAAACCGAAGGAGACGCTTCGAAGCTCGACGCGCGGGGCAGGCCTTCGCGCGCCGAGCCGGGGCGCCTGGCTCGGCCGGAGACTGCTGCTCCCTCAGGCTGGCGACGCTGGCTGCCGGGCTTTCGGACCCTTCTCGAGTACCGGGCTGCCTGGGCTCCACACGATCTGGCGGCTGGCCTAGTGTTGACGACGATGCTGGTCCCGGTCGGCATTGCGTACGCGGAGGCGTCCGGCGTTCCGGGGATTTATGGACTATACGCCACCATAGTACCGCTGCTGGCCTATGCGATCTTCGGCCCCAGTCGAATCATGGTACTGGGACCGGACTCCTCTCTCGCAGCGCTGATTCTCGCGGT
>Ga0066388_100002972_pt1 | contig 10716 bp, 9 predicted proteins | sample PanSoiMetaGPlot6_FD_64539 | JGI IMG/M metagenome (GOLD analysis project Ga0066388, IMG submission 64539) | Tropical forest soil microbial communities from Panama analyzed to predict greenhouse gas emissions - Panama Soil - Plot 6 (Hybrid Assembly) | ecosystem: Environmental > Terrestrial > Soil... | reverse complement strand
ATGCGATAAGAATGACCCCCGCAACGGAGGGGAAAAAAATATAGCGATCAGTGACTGGGTGCGTAAAAGAGAGCACTTGAGCCGGTATGAAGGCGAGTAAAATCCAGTAGACAAGAACGGCAACCATTGGCAATTTGCGCCCAAGAAAAAACGGAGCGACAAATACCGCTATTAGAAATAAGACACCGCCGATTTGTAAAATGATTTGTGTAGTCTCTGGCGGCACCCTGTAAAGAACATAGCTTGCAAATCCGGTCAGTAGCCAGAAATTTTGCACGAGTGCAGCAGACAAAACGTAAGGATCCGGGCGATGACCCATCGATGGCTGCGCCGACGCTGCCGCCAATGCGATTATCAAAGTCGCAATTAGAAAAGGGATTTTGTCCGCAATCGCGCGACGCAACCCCCGCTTTTCCACGAAATAATCATGAGCGAGAAAGACGCCCGGGAACGTCGCGACGGAGAGTTTCCCTGCCACAGCAACTAAAAATAAGAGGAGTGAAACTACATACCACTTTTTGCTTGCATCCTGGCGATAACGCAAATAGGAAAGAAAAGAAGGCAGTGCAAACGCTGTAGCGACAAGGTCTTTTCTGCTGGAAATCCATGCCACTGCTTCCACATGCACAGGATGCACCACGAAAAGTACTGCTGATGCTACAGAGATCCATCGGTTTTGCGTCAGTGCGAGAGCCGTAAGAAATACGAAACCGGCAACAACGCCTGCCCATATGTTGCTCGATAAATGAAACGCAAAGGCGCTCCCTCCTGCAACGGCAAAATCAAGCATATAAGAAAATAGATGCGCCGGGGAATAGTTAGCGAAATAGGGAGTGCCTAAAATGTGACTAATGTTTTCGGAAGTTATTGAACGTATCCACGGATTCTTTGTGACATAATCCGGGTCATCAACCGCAAAGAACCCCAGGTGCAAATCGGATGCGTACAGCGCGAGTGTGCCGATAATAAGCAACGCAAACGTGCCTAAATTCATTTGCCATGAACCAGGCAACAATGGTCGTGAAGCTGCTGGTCTTTTTTTTGGGGCAACAGGTTTAGTATCCTTCTTTCTTAAGTCAACTGAGGCCTGCGCCATTGTTTTTACTTGGGATTCACCAGGCTTTTTCCTGAATTTCTTCTTTGCAGACGACACATCATTTTATTTAACGTAAAATAAGTGAAATAAAGTTCGAAATGTGAATATTTATCGATTCAATACCTCTTCAAGAATCTCCGACGTGTGCAAAAATTCCGCACCGTGCCCTCAGCACTATTGAAAGTGCATGCAGGTCTTCAGTTAAGACCGGCTTTCCGGATCGTACCGATCGCATTAGCGGGGAAATCATTGCTTGTTGATTTGATTAAGCTTTCATATTTTACCCTTTAGAGCATCCGTTAACCACCAGGTTTGGTTTTTAAAAGTGACAGATGTCGAAAAAAAGTAAAATAAAAAGAAAAATTAACAAACCAGGCGCGCCATCTGTTGTCGTAACATCGACCAGTCCTTCAAAGAGCAAACGAGTAGACGAAAAAAGGTTTTCGTTTATTTCTTTCATCGCAAAACCGCACATCGGGTTTATCATTCTTTCCTTATTGTTCGGAACTTTATTTTTAGTCACAACCCCTCCGTTCCAGGTTGCCGATGAAATTTCACATTTTAAAAGGGCTTACAAACTTTCTGAATTCGCTACAATTCAGAAAATAAAAAACAATCAATCCGGGGACGACGTACCTGTGAGCATAGACAGCACGGCGGCGATTTTCAATTACCTAATGTTTCATCCCGATCAAAAAGTGGATAAACAAAAGATCCTTGACGCGTTTAAAACGCGATTACAGCCCCAAAAAGAACGATTCGCGGGTATTGCCGCCGGCCCTTATTTCTACGTGAGCTATATTCCGCAGTTTCCTGCAATTCTTCTTGGGAGACTATTTGGACTAAGCGTTTTGGTAATGCTATATTTAGGAAGATTCTTTGCTCTATTATTTTACACGATTTGTGTTTCATACGCCATTAAGAAAATTCCTGTTGGTAAGTTTCTTTTGATGACGATTGCCCTGATGCCAATGTGCCTGGCACAGGCAGGTTCTTATAATGCAGATTGTGTTTTGTTTTCGCTAAGCTTCCTAGCGGTAGCAATTTTAATAAAACTGTCGTTTGATCAGCATGAGTTAAAAATAAATCGAGAGACAATCTTGTTGTTTCTCATTCTTGCAATTATTGGTGTATTAAAAATTGTTTATCTGCCCATCGCCCTTTTCATTTTCATTCTTCCCGCAGCAGTCTTTAGAAATAATGTGCGATACGCGGTCATTGGTACCTCTCTAATTCTTATTTCCGCCGCGCTAGCGATTTCCTGGCTGAAAATTAACTCCATCTCAACAACTCCACCTGATCCAGATTTCGATACAGCAGGAAAAATAAAATTGCTTATTCATAACCCGTTCGTATCTCTAAAAATTGTGAGCCAGTCAATCGATCGTTTTTCTGAAACTTATTATCGGTCTACGATCGGAATCCTTGGCTACGTTGATACAACTCTGAATGATGGCGTATATAAGACGTTCACCTTTTTGATCCTTTTGTTGGCCTTGTTTGAAGGAAGCAGGAAGTCTAAATTATTGCTACACCAAAGAATCATTCTTTTGGTTATTCCGGTCATAGTTTTTGCAGGGACGTACGTTGCACTGTACCTTATTAATCCAAAAGAGAACGGCTATATTGCCACCGGGGTGCAGGGCAGGTATTTCATACCAGTCTTATTCCCGTTTTTTCTGGCGTTCCAGGGTTTAATTCCTTTCGGCACTAACCTATCTAATTACAAAGTTTTAGTTTTTGTGTTGTATATCATTTTGTTCGTCGCATTAGTTAATACCGAAATGACCATCGTCGAGCGGTATTATTGGTAAACTTCAACATTCATGCAGCCAGATAATTCTTTACTAACAATCATCATACCGGCATATAACGAAGTAGATTCATTAAAAAATGTTTTACAAGGATTGATACCTTTTTGTGGGGTTAGAACCTGGGAAATCATCGTGGTGAATGACGGATCAACAGATGGCACAAAAGAACTCTTATCAGAATTTGCAACAACCGAAAACCTAAGAATTCTGCATCATAAAGTCAATAAGGGTTATGGCGGAGCCATAAAAACTGGTATCAAAAACACAACTACAAAATATTGCGTCACGATTGATGCTGATGGCCAGCATGAATTGCAAGACGTGGAATTCATGTTCCGAAAAATAATTGAAACAGATGCTGATCTGATTATTGGAAACCGGAAAGGAAATGCATCCCTCCGTTTCAAAAGAGAATTTGGAAAATCCATCATCCGTAACATCGCGAAGTTACTCATGCCTCTGCCCGTTTATGATATCAATTCCGGAATGAAAATGTACAACGCATCGCTCGCGCAAAAATACATTCATATTTGCCCGGATTCAATGGCCTTTAGCGATGTGATCACTCTGACTTTTATTTATCAACGCAATTTTGTTTTGGAAATACCGATAACGATTAAAGAAAGGATTGCCGGGAAAAGTAAAATACGTGTGAGAACTGCATTTGAAACAATCATGGAGATAGTAAATATTGTCACGCTCTTTAACCCTATGCGCATTTTTCTTCCTTTATCTCTATTTTTTATCGCCATTTCCATCATTTGGGAAATACCAATTCTTTTTAAGGGCAACGGTGTAAGCACCGGGGCGCTGCTAGGATTCATTACAGGACTGATATTTTTTTTGCTAGGCCTGATTGCAGAGCAGCTAGGTAATTTAAGAAAGTTGGCGATAAATACAACATTGGAATAGACTTTTCAAATGGCATTAAAAAAAATAAATTTCTTAGGAAACAAGACTTATTTGAAACAAGGGCTTATTGGCAAACTTATTAGAGGCAAATCGGTTGTTCATTATGGTTGTGTAGACGATAATAAAGATCTGATCGACGCCAAAATGAAAAAAGGATATTACCTGCACAAACTTGTAACGGACGGTGCCACGAAGTGTATAGGAATTGACATAAATAAGCCGCTGATTAATTATTTACAAGAGCAGTATGCCATAAATAATATTTTTTACGGCAACGTTGAAGATCCGCGCAGCTTTGACCTGGATATTAATGAACTGAAGCAGTATGAGATTCTGTTAATTCCTGATCTCATCGAGCATTTGGATAATGTGGGCAAAATGCTTGACGGAATAAAGAAATTCTTTTCTCCGCAGGTGAAGCTCTATATTATGACTCCAAATCCATTTGGATACTTGAATTTTATCGCAACTTTTTTACGTAGGGAAATTTTTTCACCACATCACACTTGTTTATTTACAACTGAAAGCATGAAAGTCTTGCTGGGTCGGCATGGATTCAAAATCAACAGGGTCTACCCTGTGTTTGTACCCAAGGAAAGGGGAGCGTTGTTAATCTTTGCGGATAAGATTATGACCTGGATATTCAATCTTATCAGCCGGGGCTTTGCCGACTTATATATGTTTGAATGCTCCTCCAATAATAAGACAGAGCTTGTAAAATGATTAATCATTCCTTTGCTGTAATGGCATATAAAGACTCTCCTTTCCTTTCCGAGTGCCTCGAGTCGCTAAAAAAACAAACCGTCGAGAGTTTCATTTTTATTTCCACTTCAACGCCATCCGTGTACATTTTTGACATTGCAAAAAGATTTGGCGTCGAGGTTCTTGTTGGTGAACCAGGAGGAATCGCGAATGACTGGAATTTTGGTTTATCAAAAGCAAAAACGAAATACGTTACTTTGGCTCATCAGGATGATGTATACATGCCGCAGTATGCAGAAAAATGTTATAACAATGCCGAACAATTTAGTGACACCTTAATTTGCTTTACGAAGTACACGGAAATCGTTAATGATAGCGAACGAGGTCATACTCTAATGTTAGGAATTAAACATCTCATTCTCTCATTTTTCATGTTGTTTAAGGAAAATATCCGGGGAAAATTCTGGAAAAAAGTCTTGCTTTCATTTGGCAACCCCATACCCTGCCCAAGCGTTATGTATAACCTTGAAACTCTGAACAACTTCAGATTTTCAAATGAGTACATGATAAACCTCGACTGGGAGGCCTGGTATCGGATGGCTAAAATGGACGGCAGATTCGTTTATGTACGATCGAGCATGTTAAAACACCGGATACATGCCGACTCAGAAACAACTCTTGGTCTAAAAAATAATGTCAGGCAAAACGAGGACATAAAAATGTTCAGCTTTTTTTGGCCAGGCTTTATTGTGAAAATATTATCAAGTATTTACGAGAGGAGTTATAAATCGAATGAGATTTGACAATTGCTAAACATGATTTGAGTAATATGATCGTTCAATGAATTCAAAAGTCTTTTCAGTTTTGAAGCTTCTTCTCCTTTTAGCAATTGCTTTTGGATTACTCGCATTTGCATTCAAAGGGATCAGCCTAAGAAGCATTGTTCAAGAAATCTTAAGAGCGGATGTATCCTGGGTACTCATTTCACTCGTTCCTTCAATTATTGCGCTGATCAGCCGCTCCTACCGCTGGAATTTATTGATAGAGCCACTAGGATACAAGCCGAAGCTCACGAAAACTTTTTATGCTCTTACGATTGGATATTTTGCGAATCTTGCTTTTCCCAGGCTTGGAGAAGTTACGCGTTGCGCTGTACTAAGTAAGGCAGAATCGGTGCCGTTTAATATGCTTCTCGGTACCGTTATCGTTGAGCGCGTAGTGGACCTACTCACCTTAATAATTTGCCTGATCCTCGCTGCCGTTATTGAATTGAGCAGGCTAGGCGCTTTCCTGGTCGGGACCATTATCGACCCGTTCATTGAAAAAGTAAAACAAGTGTTCAATTCACCCCTACTTCTTTCCGCCTTAGCGATAGTGATTATTGCAATTGTTATTGTAGTCCGGTACTTTCAGGTTAAATCAAGAAAAGAAAAAAGAGAATCGAGGATTGTTCATCTCATCAAGGGACTCGTTAGCGGATTGAAATCAATCAGCCAATTGAAAAGACCCTGGCTGTTTGTGTTTCACTCTGTTTTGATATGGCTACTCTACTTCTTAAGTGTCTACTTATGTTTTTTTGCTTTGCCAGCAACAAGCGGGTTAGGATTTAGTGCTGCTTTATTTTTGCTCGTCGCGGGAGGTCTAGGGATGTCTGCACCAGTACAAGGTGGAATCGGAGCTTATCATCTACTTGTTTCGCAGGGGTTGATGCTATTTGGTGTATCAAGACAAGATGGACTTGCCTTTGCGACGTTGGTGCACGCGTCTCAAATGGTCATGATTATTATCCTTGGCCTGGTTTCACTACTCCTTTTGTTTCTTCGGAATAAAAAATATTAACTCGAAACTATTTTGTTGCTACCGCGATCAGACTTCCTCCAAAGGGTAACGATATCCCGAATCGTATCAACCATTCATCGATGATCGTTATTGCCCTAAAAATTGAGTTCATGACTGGATTTAGCTTTAATTCCGGGGCGTCGCCGTTACGATCGGCCGACGAATTCGTTGTTCTTTTTGAAATAAGCCGGGAAAGAATCATCACAGGAAAGAGCGCGAATACAAAGGAACTAACATAGTCTATCCTAAACCCAGCGGACTTCAATTTTAACAGGAGTTCTTTCTTTGAATAACGTCTTTTGTGACAGGCATAATCGTCCGTCTTACTCCACATCCACATGTATTGGGGAACACTCACAAAGAAACAGCCTTCTTTTTTGAGAGCACTGTAAACATTTTTAATAACCTGTTCATCCAATTCAATATGCTCCAAAACATCAAAAGCACCAATGGCATCAAACTCGTTTTCGAATGGAAGATGAGTCGCATCAAGTTGAACGAAGTCCACATGAGGCAGTCTTCGCCGGGCATACTTTAGTCCCTGTAAATAGACTTCCGCACCCGACAACTCCAGGTAGGGAATAGCCGACAGACCTTTTAATACAAATGCTGTCCCACAACCTATTTCCAGAAATTTCTTCTTATGCTTTTCTTTTCGCCCCATAAACCTGGCTACCAGGCACCTGATCACATTATTTCTTGAGACAAACCAAAAATTTTTACTTTCAATTGAATACAACTGATCGAAACTTTCCAGGGGAAAATCTTTATTTTGAAATGCTAAAGCCGGAGCGTAACATTTAACGCCTTCAATTATCTGGTACTCGGGCATGGAAGTAATTCTTTACCTGCTCAATGATAAAACGAATATTATCATCGGTCAATTCATAATAGAATGGAAGTCTTACGAGGATATCACTGTAACGATCAGCATTTTTTAAATCCCGGCCATCATGCTTATCCAGATAAAAGGGCGATTTGTGCAACGAAATGTAATGGAAAACGGATAAGATGTCATTTTTTTTGAGATAATCAATCAACCCTGATCGCTCATTCAAATTTCTGCACAGCAGGAAAAACATATGGGCATTGTTGGAAGCAAACTCAGGAATGCAAGGCAGTTTCACATAACCCTCATCCTGTAAAGAATGCAAAGCAGAATAATAGGTGTGCCAGATTTTCATTCTCTGGTGCTGAATCTGTTCGAGGTTTTCTAACTGGGCAAACAGAAATGCGGCAATGATTTCTGATGGCAAAAACGAAGAGCCGATGTCCACCCATCCGTATTTGTCTACTTCTCCTCTAAAAAAAGAGGATCGATTGGTTCCTTTCTCCCTAATAATTTCCGCTCTCTTTATAAATTGAGCATCGTTAATGACAAGCATTCCGCCTTCCCCGGAGATGATATTCTTCGTTTCATGAAATGAAAATGCGGCCAGGTGACCCAGTGACCCCAAAGGCTTTCCCTGATAGTAGCTATCGATCGCTTGCGCGGCATCTTCGATAACGAATAAACCATACTTACGCGCTATATCCATTATCCTGTCCATTTGGCAAGCAACGCCAGCATAATGCATCGGAACAATTGCCCTGGTCCGCGGTGTTATTAACTCTTCTATTGTCTCCGGGTCGATATTAGGATCTCCATTCGAAGAATCTGCAAAAATTATTTTTGCTCCGCGTAAAACAAATGCATTTGCGGTGGACACAAACGTGTAAGAAGGCACGATGACCTCATCACCCGGTTTTATATCCACCAAAATAGCGGCCATTTCCAATGCGTCTGTGCACGAAGTAGTCAGTAAAACCTTTTTGAACCCATATTTTTCCTGGAAGTACCTGCTGCATTTTTCGGTAAATATGCCGTCCCCGGAAATCTTGCCTGAAGCCACGGCCTGCCGGATATATTCGGTTTCTTTGCCTGTTAGGAATGGCTTATTAAAAGGAATCTTCGACATACTTTTTTACTTTGCCCACCAATGAAAGACATATTCTCTCTTTTCAATTGTAAACCCATTTTTTTCATAAAAGCGGCAGGCAACATGATTTGAAGCTTGAGTTACGACTTGTATGAAAGGCACACCTTTTATATGTTTCGCCCAGTACTCAGCCGCGGCCACCAATTCCGTGGCAGCACCTTTTCCTCTAAAAATTCTGTTCACCGATAAAATCCCAATGTCTGCTTTAGCATTTTTGATACTCAAAGTAATTACTCCTGCTACTTGATCATCGATACTAAAATAATAAACTTCTTCTGCAAGAAATCTTTTCACTGAGTTCGTAATCCATCCTTCGTAAAGTTCGACAAATTTGGCAGTTGGAATTTTCGGATCAATTCTAAACCGAGAAAATTCTCCGGCCTGTACCGCGATATCCAAAAGATTTTTGTTTACTTCCCGGTTGTAAGGCCAGGACAGAATATTAGAATTAGGATTCCCGGCGTGATGAATTGCTTTCTCATAAGTCAGTTTCTCGTCGGCGAGAAAATACTGGGTTGCAAAATATTGCTTTTGAAGGGGCGATAGTTCGCCCTCGACAACCACATAAACAAGATCAAAATCATCAAATAGCGATTGCGGGATTTCCTGGCCTGCATCAACAATCAAGCGTCCTACACAGCAACCAAAAAAATTACTGTCCCACTCCAGGCGCTCGACTCTCATATATTTAATTTAATGTCGGACAGATATATCGGTCTTTTCTTAACTCCTTCAAATGTTTTTCCCACATACAATCCGATCAGGCCGAGAACGAGCATAATGATTCCTCCAATAAACCATATAGACACAAGCAAACTGGTATAACCTGGCACGGTGATCCTATGGATGAAATAATTGTACATGATATATATGCCGAAAAGGAATGCTAACAGAGCGATAAAAAAACCTGTTTTGAAAATAAGTTTAATGGGTTTGTCGGAATTTGCCAGGATGATATCCAAGGCTAATCTGAAAAGTCTTCTCCAGTTGTAGCTGGTTGAGCCTGCCGCCCTTTTGCCATGTTCTACATCGATAATCGTTTTTTTGAAGCCAACCCATTTGACCATCGTTGGAAAATATCGAATAGGCTCCTTCAATCTGTTGATGGAATCAATAACCTTTCGGTGGTAAATCCCAAAATTAGCAATCCTGGGATCCTGCGACGTGCCGGTCAGATAGGAAAGAACATAATAAAATGACTTGGATGAAAGGCGTTTAAAAAAATGATCCTGTCGCTCAAAGCGCCGGGCCAAAACAATGTCATAACCTTCTTTCGTTTTCTCAAAAAGATTCTTTATTTCTTCTGGTCGATCCTGCAAATCACAGTCCATTACAATTACCCAATACCCGGTGGAATGTTCGATGCCGGCAGTAATCGCGTAATGCTGACCAAAATTCCTGCTAAGTTTGATCCCTTTCACTTTCTTGTTAGCGCCACACTGTTTTTCTATTTCTTGCCATGAGTGATCGGGACTGCCATCCTCAACTAGTATTATTTCATAATCGGAGGTTATTGGTTCAAGACAACGAATCAATTGTTCCACCAACAAGTGGACAATTGCCTCTGCCTTATAAACCGGGCTGACTACTGACATGAAAGGCATGGTTCGATAATTTGTATTAACGCCTCTGTAACCACAGAGATTTTAAGGTTACCAGTAAAACAAAAACAACAACAGCTACCAGGGAAATGATGGCCCCTAAGTTAAAGAATCGAGGCGTGAATGATAATTCAATTTGATGATCGCCTGGACCAATAAGCAAGCCAATAAAGCCAATATTTATCATCATAGGTTGTACCTTTTTGCCGTCGATCCTTGCCATCCATCCTTTATCGTGGGGAATCGAAAAGAATAGCAGTTTTTGCTTATCAAATCTTACTCGACCCTTAATTAGGTTTTGGCCAAACTCATCAATCTTTAAAGTATCCTTTTTAAGAGTCATGATATCTCCCGCGTATTCGTTCCAGCCATAGTTTTTAGAAGTGTCCGATAAATTAAATCTGGACAAACGCACAGTATAGATACTGTCGTCAACAACGGCTGCTTTAAAAAGGGCGATCGCTTTTTGGTCCGGGGGCAACGTTCTAAAATCTCTTTTCCATATCACTTTGTCGTATGAAAATCCCAGGGGAAGAGTATACTTATTTTTTAAAACCGTCACGTCACCAAACCTGGTTAGTGAGTCGTAATTAAAACTATACAGAGAAGAAGCGTTTGTTTTCACTAATGCATATTTCACGCTTCCAAACGGATGCAGGAAAGGAGATTCTCTCAAGCCTGGCGCCCAACGCGTCTGGTTTTCGTTTTTGGCGTCGATAATATCGGCCTCCTGTAAAAAATTGATATAGTTCATTTGATTAAACGAACTATAT
>Ga0066388_100002971_pt1 | contig 10716 bp, 11 predicted proteins | sample PanSoiMetaGPlot6_FD_64539 | JGI IMG/M metagenome (GOLD analysis project Ga0066388, IMG submission 64539) | Tropical forest soil microbial communities from Panama analyzed to predict greenhouse gas emissions - Panama Soil - Plot 6 (Hybrid Assembly) | ecosystem: Environmental > Terrestrial >... | reverse complement strand
CGCAGGAAAATTAGACCGGGACAGGAGAGACCATGGCACTCTTATCCATGCGCGCACGTAAAAGGAGCCAGGACATCGCTCTCACCGCGCTGGTTGGCGGGTTGACCTGGATTCTCCAGCTGACCGTGCTCACCAACCTTACCTTTCAGGAAGCGGTTTGCAATCTGCCCTTAACGCTGACCATTCTCTGGGGCTTTGTTTTCGGATCGCCTATGCCGCCGATTGCAGCAGATGAGCTGAGAACCAAGTCGGCCGGCGAGATTTTTTTGCACCAGCTCTTGAGCGGCTCGGTCTCCGGCGCCCTGGTCGGTGGCTTCCTCGGTGCGCTCTACGCCTCGGTCTTGCCAATTTATCCGCTCTGTTTCCCAGTCATAGGCTGGATCACCGGCTACTTTTGCCTGCGCAACCTCAATCAGGAGACGCTGCTTTGCCTGCCGGTCGTGCTTCTAGCCACAGTCCTGGCAGAATTTATCATGGCCGGGCAGCTGTACCTGCTCGGGCGGCCGGAAATCTTTTCACATCTGGCTCAGATCGCCCTGCCCGAGTCGCTTCTCAATGCGCTGATCGCCCCCTTCATCTACTTCCCGATGAAACGCTGGCATGACTTTTATCGCACAGATCTCGCCCCGTCCTGACCATGGCTCAATCAACCCTGCCCCGCTATCAACTGGATCGGTCAGGAATCAAGGTTCTTGTCCTGGCTTTCCTGGTGGTGGTGGCCACGACCACGCTGATTGCCCGGCTGGCCTGGCTGCAGATCCTGCAGAACGGCTACTACAAGGCAAGAGCGATGGAGAATTCCACACGCGTCATCTTCCGGCGAGCGCCACGCGGCATCCTCTACGACCGGCATGGCAATCTGCTCGCCGCCAACAAGCAATCTCTATCGATGACCGTGGTTCCCAGCCAGCTCGAGGATTGTTACAACCTTTCCACAAGGCTTGCCCGTATTCTTGAGCTGCCGCAGCCGGAGGTCATGGCCAGGCTGGAGAAAGCCAAAGAATCGAACTCAGTCCTGCCGGTGGTGATTGAGAGAAACCTGGACCTGACGATCGTCAGCCGCTTCTTCGAGCAAAAACTTTTCCTGCCAGGCGTGGACATCCTGCCGGACATCAGTCGTAACTACCCGCAGGGCGAGCTGGTCGCACATGTGCTGGGGTATTGCGGCGAGATTACCCAGTCGCAGTTGAAGAGGAAGCGCTATCGACGAATGGGTGATATTGTCGGTCAGGACGGGCTCGAGCGCCTCTACGACGAGCAGCTGCGTGGTGTGGACGGCGAACAGAGAGTGCGGGTCAACGCTCTCGGTCAGTCGCTGTCGCCGGAGACAGCGCGCCCGGTGGTGACCAAGGAGCCCAAGGCCGGCCAGCCAATTGTGCTCGCCCTGGACCTTGACCTGCAGCGGCTGGCCTATCAGGCGATCGGCGATCGGCACGGGTCAGTGGTGGCGATCGACCCGCAAACCGGTGAGGTGCTCTGCATGGTCTCTCGCCCCAGCTTTGATCCAAACCTGTTCACACACAGGATTACCGCAGACGTCTGGAAGCAGCTGAACGCCCCCGATCACCCTCTTTATAACCGCGCCCTCTCAGGCTACCCGCCTGGCTCTGTCTGGAAGCCGGTGACGCTCCTTGCTGCGCTCGATTGCCGGGCGGTAAAGCCAGACAGCAAGCTGCGGGTATCGGGCGGCATGTCTCTCGGTGGCTTCTTTTTTGGCGACTGGACCGCAGCCGGCGGCCTTTACGATCTGGTCAGATGCCTGGCCTGGTCGCGCGATTCCGCCTTCTACCAGATGGCCCTGAAGATGTCGCCGGAGCAGATTAAGAAATGGGGCGTGCTCTTGGGCGCCGGGCGCCCAACCGGGGTCGAGCTCGCCCACGAGGGCGTTGGTCTGGTGCCGGATTCGGCCTGGAAGGAGCGAGTTTACAAGGAGAAATGGTACCCCGGCAACACATTGCACATGGCCATCGGCCAGAGCTTTGTCCAGCTGACCCCGACTCAGGCCGCACGAATCTTTGCTGGGATTGGCATGCGGGGGCGGATTCCCAATCTGCACTTTGCCGTCAAAGTTGGCGATCGGCAGCTGCCGCCGCCCAGGCCGGAGCAGCTCAAGGTCAAGGAGGAGTATTTGAAGGTGGTGCTGGCCGGGCTCAAGGCCGTTGTTGCCAGCGGCACCGGCGGCGCCACAAGACTGGGGAACGTTGAGGTAGCTGGCAAGACCGGGTCGGCCGAAGCACCACCGCCCGGAAGCAAGACTCATGCCTGGTTTGCCTGTTACGCCCCGGCTGACAGGCCTCGCATCGCCGTCTGCGTCATGATTGAGCATGCCGGTCACGGTGGCACAGCGGCAGCCCCAATTGCCAAGCTAATCCTGCAAAAATTCTTTGGCATGGAGACAGGCGCGCTGCCGCTTGCCCCCAAACGCGAGCCGAAACCGATACGGAGGCGTTGAAGCAGCGACCGGGAATCGGCAGCCGTCGACTGAGCTGAAAGCCGATATGCGGGCGGCAGATTGTCAAGACCGGGTAAGATGATCATCAGGGTTGGTGGTGACCGTGCGCTCAGAGGTAGCGGGTACGACAGCATGCGAATGAGCGAAGATCTGGATTATTGCTCGGTTTGTCACCGGCAGCTCCTGGGCAGCGGGCAGTGCCTTTACTGCACGACCAGCGAGGCTCTGGAGCTCCGACAGCTGACCCCTGACCAGCTTTTACCGCTGCCGCCGGCGGAAGCGGTTTTGACGCTGGTGGAGCTGGAAACAGGGCAGCGCTTCGAGTTGAGCGCGGCCCGCACGCGCATAGGCAGAGATCGAAGGCACCAGGTGGTTCTCGATGATCTCTACGTCTCGCGACATCATGCCTTCATCACCTTTGAGGAAGGGCAATACTGGGTGGAGGACCTGGGTAGCAAGAACGGCACCAAGCTGAACGGCTCCCACATCCTGGACCGGGAGATCCTGAGAGCGGGCGATATGCTCACGGTCGGCCGCACGGACTTCCGGGTGGAGTAAGGGCAGCCTGGCTGGGCTCAGCCCGGACTCTAGCCCCGTGAACAGATAACCAGGAAGTAGAGCGGCACGGAAAACGGCTCCTCCCCGTGAGCGCGCACCAGATACTGGCTGACCTGAGCGGCAGCCGCCGGCAACAGTTTGTAGAGGGTGTGCTGCGCAACCCAGAGGGAAAGCGACGTATTGGGAATCGCCTGACAGGAGAAGCCGTGACCTTCCATCTCGTTCACCAGCCACCGCTTCTCCGGCAGACCTAATTCCAAATGCTCGCCGACCAGCGGATCGCCGGTCAGCGTTTTCACTAGCTCCTGGGCCGGCCTGCTGGCGGCGTTAGGGAAGTTAATGAGGCAAAGCTCTTTAGCCACACGGGCCAGCTCCTTAAGCAGGGGAGCCCTGTCTCCGGCCGGCAGGTGCTCAATAGCGTCGATCGAGACAACCACATCATAAGCCCGGTCAGGAGCTGGAATTTGCAGGCCAGAACCACCGGTGGTGGCAGGATCAATCAGATCAACCTGGTGCGGGCTCAGGAAAAGGGCCAGCGCCCCATCGTAACCACCAACATCCAGGACCCTCACCGGCTCCCCCTCGCCGATCAGACGGCGCAGGTGATCGCTTGTCACCTTCAGGCGCATGAAGCGATCCCAGGGCAAAAGGTAGCGACTCTCCGGATCGATCACCTCAACCCGGGCAATACCGGCCGCGACCGAAGCAGAGAGCTTGACGCCCGGACTGGGCAAAAACGGTATGCCGCTGCCTGCCATTAGATTAATTCCTGCGAAAAAGCCCGCACAGTGTGGGAGAAACCGGGGGGTCAGCGGTTGCCAGCAACCATCGGTCAAGTCTATATTCTTGCCATCGTCGTCAAGGCGAGCCGATCCCGGGAAGACCATGACCACCGAACAGCTCCCAATTTCAGATCGAACCGCTGACAGCCCCCAGATTGGCCGTGTCCAGATTCCGCAATGGGCCAGGGAGTATGCCCAGAGCTTTTACTCCGGGAGCAGGGCCAATGGCTTTGCCGGTGGCCAGGATGGCAGCCAGCCCGGCCCCACCGATCTCATCCTGCCCGATCGTCGGTCAGTTCAGCCAGGCGGGCAGATCTTGGCACCACGCTACTATTCCGACTCTCAAGACTGGTCGGGCTCTGCCGGCAGCTATGCAAGCGGCTATCGCAGCTCCGATAATCGCCTCTTGTACCAGCAGGACTGCTGCGGCGCTTGCGGCGGTTGCGGCTGCCAGTGCACAGGGCGCGCCGGCTATGGATCAGGCGACTATGGAGAGGGCGGCTACTGGGCAGGCGGAGCATACGGCGCCAACAACTGGGGACGCCGATTCCAGCCCTACTACAGCTGGCACAGCAACAACTACGGCCGCATCCCGGACCGGGGTAACGGATACTACTACCCCGGCTACAACGACCGCTACCCGGGCGGCCAGGCTTATCCTTATGGCGATGGAGGCTACTACCAGACAAACCCGCGTTACCGGTCACAGTATCCCGGCTACAACGGCGGCAGCTACTATGACAACCGTGATTACGGCTACCCCGGGCAGGGCGGGACGTACAACGATTACGGTCAGTATTACGGTGACAGCAGCAATCCCTACTGGGGCCGCATGAGCTCCACCATCCAATCCATGGTCGGGCACTCAATTCGCGAGTACGATCCACGCGTCCCGGAGACGCTCGGCTGTGCCCGCTTCGTGAGCGCCGCCCTTAACCGCGCTTACGGTCTGCCGATCTATGATTCCGGCTGCCAGTCGCTGGCATCGACGCTCAAGCGGTCAGGCTTTGTCACTGTTTCCTTCAACCAATTGCAAGCTGGCGATGTGATTATCGGCGATCGGGGAGCTGGCGAGCACGGGCACGCGGCAATCTACGTGGGCAACGGCATGATCGCCAACAATAACAGCAACAAGCGGCGCGTCTCCGTCGATTCAATCAACAAGTTTTACAGCCGCGATTTTCAGAAGGTGACTGTGTACAGGGCTCCGGCCTGAGCTCAGCTTTCCGGCTCCTCGAGACGCTTAAACACCGGCCCCTGATTGCGGATCCTCTGCCCGGAAGGGATCAGGTCCCAGACCCCGCCTTGATGATTGGCCAGCTCCTCGAGCTTGCTGTCGTAGCCAAGTTGAAACCAGATGGCGCCCGCTAGGCTGGGCGTAAACGGATACATATGGAGCGCAGTCCGGCGCAGAATCTCCAGGGCAGTAAAAAGCACAGCTTCCCCTTCCGCTTTCTGACCGGCCTTGAAAAGGGCCCAGGGCTTCTCATCGTTCAGACACTTGTTGGCCTGGTCGACAAGGGCAAGGACAGCCTCAATCGCCTTAGCAAACTCCAGACGCTCCATCAACTTTTCTACCTGCACGAGCACCTCGTTGGCCTCCTCTCGCAGGTTGTGGTCCGGAGAGCCAGGCGGGACCTTGCCCTCACAGTTGCGCTCGACCAGGGTCAGCGTGCGGTTGAGCAGGTTGCCCAGGTTGTTGGCCAGTTCCGAGTTTACCTTAAGCAGAAAGTCAGCCCTGGAGAAGTCACCATCCTGGTCAAACGGTGTAGCCGCAAACAAGAAGAAACGCAGCGCATCGGCACCGTAGCGATCGACCAGGGCCACCGGATCGATCACGTTGCCTACCGATTTGCTTATCTTCTGACCCTCAACGGTAATGAAGCCGTGCCCAAAAACCCGCCTGGGCAGAGGCAACTTTGCCGACATGAGCATCGCCGGCCAGTAGATGGCGTGGAACTTGGTGATGTCCTTGCCGATCAGGTGCAGGTCGGCAGGCCAGTAGCGGTTGAGCGCGCTCTCGTCGCTCTGGTAGCCAACGCCGGTGAGATAGTTTGTGAGGGCATCAATCCAGACGTAAATTACCTGGTCCGGCTCGTCCGGAACCGGAATGCCCCAGGTCAGCGAGCTGCGGGAACGCGAGATGCTGAAGTCCCCGAGGTCCGGGTCATCGAGCTGATTTAGCACCTCGCGCAGCCGGCTTTCCGGACACACCGGCGATTGCCCGTTGCCGGTCAACCACTCGCGCAGCCGCCCTTTGTAGTTGGTGAGCCGGAAGAAGTAGTTCTCCTCGGTAAGCAGCTTCGGTGGCTTGCGGTGATTGGTGCAGTTGCCGTCAGCATCCAGATCCCGCTCTCGCAGGTAGTCCTCGCAACCTTCACAGTAAAGCCCGCTATAGGAGCTTTTATAAACATCACCGTTGGCGCGGAGCTTGCGGAAGATCTCCTGCACCGCCTGCACATGGCGCGCTTCGGTGGTGCGGATGAAGCAGTTGTAGGACAGCTCCAGCTTCTTCCAGGCTGCCTCAAACCTTGCTGCCATCTGATCGCAGAACTCCTGCGGCGGCATGCCCGCTTGCTGTGCTGCCTTCTCAACCTTGGAGCCGTGCTCGTCCACGCCGGTAAGAAAAAACACATCCCTGCCCTTGAGCCGGTAGTACCGGGCCAGAATGTCGGCAGCTATCTTTTCGTAGGCATGACCGATATGCGGCGAGGCATTCACGTAGTCAATGGCCGTGGTCAGATAATACTTTTCCATGAACCTTCCCGGTCGGTGGTGGCAAATGCGGCCTGCTTCCACCAGACCGCGCTGTCCTCACCGATAAAGGTGAGGGACAAAGAGAAATTCTACCGCGAGCCAAGACCGGAAGGGTAATCGGCGGTTCTGGCGAATCGAGGTCAAAGGCCGGATAATATTAGCGGTCGGGAAAGAGCATGTTCAGCCAGAAAGACGCATTGCCATGAAGAAAGCCACGAGCCGCGAAACCAACTCCGAGCCTTTGAGCCCGCTTGATCACAGAACCATACTGCTGGGCGTCAGTGGCGGCATCGCCGCCTACCGGGCCTGCGATCTGGCTTCCCTGCTCAGGCGCGCCGGCGCCGATGTGCACGTGGTGATGACGGCCAACGCCCGGGAGTTCATCACACCGCTCACGCTCCAGACGCTGACGCGCAATCCGGTGCACTGCGAGCAGTTCGGGCTTGCCGGGGAATGGCGCCCTGAGCACATCGACCTGGCCCAGAGGGCAGACCTGATCTTGATCGCGCCAGCCACCGCCGACCTCTTGGCTAAGCTGGCCTGCGGCCTGTGCGACGATCTGTTGACGACCATGGTGCTGGCCAGCCAGGCGCCAATAATGGTGGCGCCAGCCATGAACCCGCGCATGTGGGAGCATCCGGCCACCCAGCACAACCTGTCGGTGCTGCAAAATCGCTACCGCTACGAGGTCATCCCGCCGGAGATTGGTGAGGTTGCTTGCGGCGACTTTGGGGCAGGCAAGATGGCTCAGCTGGAAACAATCATGGCCACGGTCGGCGGACGGCTTGTCGCCTACCGGACGCTGGCAGGCAAACAGGTTCTGGTTACAGCCGGCGGCACCAGGGAGCCGATTGACCCGGTGCGCTTCGTGGGTAACCGCTCCTCGGGCAAGATGGGCATCGCCATGGCTGATGCAGCTTGGGCCCGCGGTGCAGAGGTAACGCTCATCTCAACGGTGGAGCTAGACCGGCCTTACCCGGTGATCCTGGTCGAGACCGCCCTCGAGATGCAGGAGGCGGTCGAAGCAGAGTTTGATAACTGCGAGGCCCTGGTGATGACCGCGGCCGTAGCTGACTTCCGGCCTTTAGCTGTTTCCGAGCAGAAGATCAAGAAGACGGAGTCCGAGGATATCGTGCTTGAGTTGACCAAGAATCCTGATATTCTCGATCTGCTGGGGCGGGTCAAGCGCAGTGACCAGTTCATTATCGGCTTTGCCGCTGAGTCGGAGGCGCTGCTCTCCAACGCCAGCCAGAAGCTCAAGCGCAAGAATCTGGACGTGATCGTGGGCAACGACATCACGGTGCCGGATATCGGCTTTGGTTCCGACGAAAATGCTGTGGTCATTCTCACTGCCGAAGGCACAAAAGAGAATCTGCCGAGAATGCCGAAACGGGCGATTGCTGAGCATCTTTGCGATATGCTGGCTGAGCACTTCGCCAGCCGGGAAGAGAGCGCGGTGGTCAAGTAGCGCTGTAGAAACAAGCGCAGCTCGGCGTCTCAGGATGTTATACTCCACCTACGGGAACGGTATTGGCTCGCTACGCCTCAAGCGTCGTCTGGCGGTCCAGTCCAGGTATCGGCAAAAATTGGAGAGTATCGCATGGCAACGAACCCCTCAGGCTATGGTTTCTCTGGCGACTCGCGCAATGGTGGAGATGCAACCGGCTCCTGGCTGCTCGGATTGATGCTTGGTGCACTGGGAGGAGCTGCTCTAGCGCTTCTTACAGCACCCAAATCCGGGCATGACTTGCGGGGAGCGCTGCGGGAGACGGCCAAGACCATTCCTGATCGGGTCAATGAGCTTGTCGACGACTCGCTCGATCTTTACGCTTCTACCCTGAACTATCTCCAGCTCGTCATCGAAGAGCAGACGATGCGCCTGAAGCGTGCAGTGGCTGCGGGCAAACTGGCTGCTGCCAAGAAACGTGAAGAGCTCGAGACCGGCGGCTCGGCAGTACTTCCTTTCCAACATCGTTGACAAGGAGGAGAACGTGGACCCGACCACGGTCACCGTGACCTTAAATGTGTTCGTGATCGCTGCGCTCATGCTCCTGGCAGTGTCTGCGATCCTTCTGATCGGCTCAGCGGTGCCGCTCCTGGAGCAAGCCCGGCGTACGGTCAACGCCTATGAGCGGCTGGCCGACACGCTTGAAAACGAGCTGAAGCCTACCCTGGCTGATGTCCGCGAGGTGCTGGAAGGCGTCAATCAGATCCGCAGCGTCACCGCCCAGCGGGTAACTGAAGTTGGGCATAAGGTCGAGGAGGTCTCCGGCAGCTTCGGGGAGGTCGCCGGTCAGGCCAAGCGGCAGTCAAGTGTATGGGGAGCCGGGCTGATCGCCGGCATCAAGGCTTACCTGTCCGCGAGAGATGAACAGGGACCCAGGTCTGAGCCCCGGCAGATTACTCAAGACATAGGAGAGCAGCATGTCGAACTCAAGCAGTAGATTTTTCGAAGGATTTTTGATCGGAGGCATTCTCGGCTATCTGTTTGGGATCCTGTCCGCTCCCAAATCCGGTGCCGATATGAGAAAGGATCTGGCTGAGAACTCTGAGGACCTCTACCGACACGCCAGCGATTCTCTTCACGACTTAAAAGGAAAGACCGGCCAGGCCATTCATGAGCTCCAGGCCCGGAGCGAAGAGGCGCTCAAGAAGGCGGGCACCACTGTCCAGGAGAAGAAGGAGCAGCTTGTCAACAAGATAGACGAGCTGTCCGGGCATGGCTCCAAGGTTCTGGTCGAAGATGCCGAGTCGATGACCTCGGGGTGAGTGAGCGCCTGATGCCAAAAGCTTTCAGCCGGTGAGCCGAAAGTGATACCACCAGCGGTGCAGACCCCGAGAACGGGAGTTTTTGGCGTGTATACCTGAGGCCATGGCTGCTGTCAAGAAGGGATTCCGGCTCAACCAGGCCGTCGCCAAGAGCGGCTTCTCATCCCGGCGGGAGGCTGACCGGCTCATAGCCGCAGGGCGAGTGAGCGTAAACGGAGAGCCGGTCACCGACTTCAACCGGGTTGTCGATCCAGACACCGATGAGCTGCGGGTCGATGGAAAGATTCTCAGGATCAAGCAGTACATCTATGTGGCTATGTACAAGCCACGCGGCGTGGTCACTACTTGCGCCGATGAGCTTGGACGCAAGCAGGTGCTTGATCTCCTGCCACTCAAACTGCATCACCTGCGCCCGGTAGGACGCCTCGATATGGATTCCGAGGGGCTCCTGATCTTCACCAATGATGGGAACTTGACGCAAAGGTTGACCCATCCTCTGCACCACCTGCCCAAGCGTTACCTGGTCACCGTCAAGGGCAGGCTGGGGAGCGCTGACCTAGAACGGATGTCGGCAGGCCTGGTTTTATCGGACGGCAAGACCCAGCCGGCCAGGGCCAGCCTGGTGAGCCAGGATGCCAGCGCCTCCACTTTTGAGCTCGTGCTCAGGGAGGGACGAAATCGGCAAATCAGGCGGATGTGCGCCCAACTCGGATACCCGGTTCAGCGCTTGGTCAGGGAGGGCATCGGTAGGTTACAATTGGGGCAGATGACTCCTGGGTCCTGGCGTTATCTTACTGCAGCCGAAATCAGCCAACTGGGGTGCCAATAGCACGATGTCGTCGCTCGGGGAGATCGGTCAGAAATTAAAAGTTGCTCGGGAGGCTCAAGGTCTCTCTTTAAGGCAGATCTATGAGCGAACCAAAATCCCGGTCGGACACCTGCAATCAATAGACGTCGGGCAATCGGACGAGCTGCCGGAGCCGGTTTATGTGGCTGGATATATTAAGCGCTACGCTGAATGCGTTGGGCTTAACGGTCAAAATCTCTCAGAGGAGTACCGCCGACACTCAGAGGAGAAATCGGACAACGGACACCACCTGTTCGGCAAGGCCCAGGTCCAGCAGCCGGTTACCTACACCAACCCGGAGTCCATGGGCCGGGTCAAGATTGACCGCGACCCGCCCACCTTCAAAACCATATACTTCAACGCGATCTGGATCGTGATCATTGTCGGGCTGATCTCCTGGCTGACCATGACACAGCTCAATAACCAGGCCAGCCAGCAGGATCCCTCAATCATCGCCCTGCGCGAGGCAGCTTCCCGTTACAAGCTGGCTGCCGGGCACGCCAATCCCCAGGCCAGCCCCACCGGCACCACACCGGTAAACCCGAGCGGCG
>Ga0066388_100002970_pt1 | contig 10716 bp, 6 predicted proteins | sample PanSoiMetaGPlot6_FD_64539 | JGI IMG/M metagenome (GOLD analysis project Ga0066388, IMG submission 64539) | Tropical forest soil microbial communities from Panama analyzed to predict greenhouse gas emissions - Panama Soil - Plot 6 (Hybrid Assembly) | ecosystem: Environmental > Terrestrial > Soil... | reverse complement strand
GCACCGCCTCGTCGGTAGTTTCCCCACTCCGGACCGCGCCGCCCAGGTGGATGTGGAGTTCAGTGCCGACGGGAAGCATCTTTTGGCGGTCGTACGAGGTAAAGTCACAGCCGCCTGGCCTATGTGCGAGACGCCGGAGAAGGTCTTCTTCGACGGGCACCTGGGGGGCGTACCCGGCGTGGCCTTCAGCCCCGATGGCCGCCGGCTCGCGACAGTTTCCAAAGACATGCTCGTTAAGATCTGGGACGCGGCCACTGGCCAGTTTCAGCGCACCTGTTCCGGGCATCCGGAGGTGATCGAGGCCCTCGCCTTCAGCCCGGACGGCAGGTTCCTGGCTACTGGAGATCGACGCGGGGTCTTGTACCTTTGGGAGGTGGAGACAGGAAAGCGCGTGACGTTGGGTGGCGGTCACATTATCCCTCCTGATCTGCCAGAGTATCCGCTGGCGACCGCGATTGGATCCACAGCTGTGGTTGCCTTGGAAGGGAATCGTCCGGACCTGCGGACCTACCAGGCCGTCGTGCCCGGGCCGATCTGGAGAATTCAATTCACCCCGGACGGTACGGCGTTGGCGGCGGGAGGGGATTTCGGCCTGATGGTTTGGCAGCTGAAGCCTTCCTGGTGGGGGCCCCCCGCCTTGTACACGCAATTGGTCGTGCCCTGGACAAAGCTCGGCACCGCCCCGATCACCGAAGTCGCGGTCATGGATCTGGCCATGCATCCAAGTGGCCGAGAAATGATCTTGATGAACTCTCACGGTCAGCTCTATCGCATGGCCATCGAAGCTAGGGCCGAACCGAAACGGATTGGCCTTCAGGCCCGCGTGGAGGTACGTTCGCTGAACTTTGACCGCGCCGGCGACCAGCTCACCTTTGTCACGCCCGAAGGGCGGCTGGCCATGTGGGATTGGCGAGACGGCACAACGAGAGTGACGGAGCAGGAGGCCTTCCATGTCGCTCTGAGCAGTGATGATCGCTGGGCCGCGACGTCCAACGCCGCCCGCCAAGTGGTCATATACGATCGTCTCGCTGGGAAACCGCTCGTGACTCTGCCGCCGGAATCGGCAGATATCTGGTGCCTGGCGTGGAACCCGGATGGCACGCGTCTGGCGGTGGGTCTCTCCGACGGCACGGTGGCCGTTTGGGAGCTTGAACAAGTCCGCGCTCGGCTGGAGGAGTTCGGAATCGTCATTGCTCCAACCCGTGTGCCGTGGGCAGCACCTCTGCCGCTTGGCCAGGCACCTATGGGGTAGGTCGGCTGAGCCGAGAGTTGTGGCCGGCACGCGTCCGACTCACGCTTATCCGCTGTAACGAGGATCGACTTCATAGATCCCGCTCCCAGGCGGGACCGTCCGGAGTGCGCCGTCACAGCGGCTCTGGATTCTACACAAGTCACGGTGCGGAAATGGGCGGCATACGGTGCCCACCTGCTTTTGAAGGGGACTGATCGTGAAAACCATGCTCTACCTTCTGGGGGGCGTCGCCGCGTTGGGGCTCGTGACCGCGGGTGTCGTCTGTCACCCGGGGAATCGTCCCGACACGGGAACGGAGCTTAATCCCGTCTATTTGGATGATGCCGAGCGTCAGCGCGCAGAGGATTTGGAGCGGTTGCGGCGCTATCTCATTGGCGTTCCGCGCCTGAAGCGCGAAGCGATCAATGCTCTCACCGAGGGGCGCATGAACCTACTGCAAGTCGCTGCGGCCTTCCGAAGGATCCATGCCGTCGATCCGGGTTACGGCATCCACTTGAGCATCCTGTTTCCGAACTGCTCGGATACAGAGCGCCATTGTCGCGGCGTCATCCATTACATTGGCAATCTGCTTGAGGACTCGCCCGAGACAGCCGCGCTAATTGCCCGACTGGATGCGGAGCTCAATGAGTATCTGGCGCGGGGGCTGCCGCCGCTGACCGTCAACTCGCCAATCCCGCCTACGGGGGTCGAAGCACAGCACGAATAAGCCTGCCTCCAACGACAAGGGCGCATAAGAATGGCCCCGCCGAACGGCTGGGCCATTATGCTCAGCTCCGACTGCGCGTCGAGCCTCACCGCGATTCGCAGGGACGAGCATCCTGCGGTTGCGTGGAGATGACTTTACGCATGCGGCGCTCGACAGCGTGGGCCACTTCCCTGGCGCGCTCCAAGATGTTCTCGCCGACGACGACCGTAAGGTCCGCCGTTTGCCGTGCTTCCTTCGATTCCCGGATTAGTTCGGGCATGGAACGTTGCCCGCTCTCAGATGGTGCCGCCATGGCTGCCACTCCCAGACCCCTGCATCTCATAGTTGAGCTAAGCGCGTGCCAAACTCTGTACGTTTCCTGACGAAGCGAGCCGTGAAGCCAGATCAGATGAGCTGGCAACGAGCGCGTTTGCAGTGGATTGGTGTATCGTGTGGTCGAATGTCGCCTCTAGCTCCGAAGTCCTCCAATCTCTTGCAGATACGGCGTGCCGCAATTCACAGTTTCTTTCCCGACGATTTGCACAAGCCGGTGCTGTCACGCTCTTCCGTCGGCAGGAGGAATTGCGATTGGAACCATCGCCGCGAATCTACACTAAGATCGTGTAAAGCGCTACAGCGGCGCGCAAGCCATGGCATGAATTCCACAACCCCCTTCGCCTGTTGCAGTGGGGCGATTAGAATACTCGGATCGTTCGGACGGCTCGCGTCCACTTCTCGCATGGTGTTCTCTGCCGTTACGGAGGCACCGCGACGGCGCCCATCTCCGTCGCGCTGAAGGTCCGTCAGGTGAACCAGTCACGCCGACGCACCCTGCTTGCCTACGGGTTGCCCGCGCTAATCATCGCGGCGGCGCTCCTCGGCCGCGCCACAGCGCCCGCGTCTTTTGGGGGTGAAGTCCCCTGGCTCCTTTTCCTGGCTGGCGTCGCGCTGGCAGCGTCGATCGGCGGGCTCTGGCCGGGGCTGGCCGCGACCGGCATCGCCGCCATTGCAGGCACTCTGTTCGCCGACTCCTCATCCAGCCGTGGTGAGGTGACGCGCTTCATTTTTTTCGCCCTGGTGGGAGGAACGATTAGTGCGCTGGGTGAGGCGCTGCACCGCCGCCGCGGCGCGCCGGTCGCACGTCCCGAACCCGTCCGAGCGAGGGAACTGGCTCCATCCCAAGTCGCCGATGAGGGCAAAGTCGAGCAATCGCTCCAAGACAGCGAGCGACGGTTGCGCGCACTCTTGAGTTCTCCCACGCAGACCGTTTGGCGCATGCCGCCGGGGGGCGAGCGTGCGATCCCCATCGCCGGTGAGGATCCGACCAGCCTGAGCGAGGATGAGCAGCGCAACGGCGGTTGGCTAAAGGCTGTGCATCCCGAGGACCATGAGCGCAGTGAGACTGCTTGGCGGCATGCGCTGAAGACTGGGACCGCCTGCGAGGTTCGCCACCGTCTTCGCACCCGCGACGGCTCCTATCGGCACTTCTTGGCGCGAGTCGTGCCCGTCCGCGATCCGACTGGCAATGTCCGTGAGTGGATTGGCACCAGCACCGACATCACCGAACAGGAGCGCGCCGCCGAGGCGCTGCGCGAACAGGCCGGCCTCCTGGCCCTGGCCCACGACGCCTTCATCATTCGCGACCTGGACGGCACCATCCGTCAGTGGAGCCCCGGCGCGGAGGAGACGTACGGCTACAACGCGCAAGAAGCCGTAGGCCGTTTGACTCATGAGTTCCTCAAAACCCGCGCCCACCATTCGATCGAGGAGATCACCGCCCGGCTCGTGCGCGATGGCCGGTGGGAAGGCGAGCTGATCCACGTCCGCAAGGATGGGCGACACATCGCGGTCGATAGCCGCTGGGTGCTGCGCCGCGGGCCGAGCGAGCGATTGACGGTGCTCGAAAGCAACCGGGACATCACGGCTCGCAAGAAGGCCGAACGCGCCCTGCGCGAGAGCGAGCATCGCTCCAGGGCAATCATTGAACATGCCCCAGTCGGTATCGCCGAGTGTGACATGGAAGGACGATTCACCGACGCCAACCCACGGTTCTGCGAGATCACCAGCTACTCGCGCGACGAACTCTTAGGCAAGCACTTCTCGGAGATCACCTATCCCGACCATGTCGCCGAGGGGGAGCATCAATTCAAGACCCTCGCAGCTGGAGAGATCCCTTCTTACATGCTGGAGAAGCGTTTCGTCCGCAAGAATGGCTCGACGGTCTGGGTAAACGTGGTGATCTCCATGGTGCGCGATGCCGAAGGACGGCCCAGGCGAGCGCTCGGTGTGATTCAAGAAATCACCGATCGCAAGCGGGCCGACGAGACGTTGCGAGCCTCCCGAGAGGAGCTGCGCGTCACGCTGGCCAGTATTGGCGACGCAGTCGCTGTCACCGACGCGCAAGGGCGAGTGGTCTACCTCAACAACGCCGCTCAAGACCTGACCGGATGGAGCCAACTGGAAGCCGCCGGGCGGCAACTGGAGGAAGTCTTTCGCATCGTTGACGAGACGACGCGCTGGCCGGCGGAGGCGCCGGTAAAGCGCGCGTTGCGCGGGGGCTCCGGTGTGGGGCCAACCAGCCAGGCGGTGCTGCTGCGGCGCGCCGGCCACGAGGTGCCGATCGAGGATAGCGCCGCGCCCATCAAGGGCCCCGACGGCAAGGTGACCGGCGCCGTCTTGGTCTTTCGCGACGTGACCGAGCGCCGTAAGACCGCCGACGCCCTGCGCGAGCGCGAACGCTTCATCGGCCGGGTCCTCGATACGACCCCGGAGATCGTCTATGTCTATGATGTTGCGGAGCGCCGCATCATCTTCATCAATGGCCAGGTGAAACGCATCCTCGGCGTCACGCCCGATGAGGTGCGCGATCTGGGCCAGCAGTTCTTCATGCGCTTCTATCATCCTGACGACCGCGAGCGGCTGCGCGACCCGGCGGCCCGTTACCGCGGGGCAACCGACGGCCAGATCCTGGAAGCCGAATACCGCATGCGCCATGCCGATGGCACATGGCATTGGTTCGCCAACCGCGAGATCGTGTTCATGCGCGATCCCGGCGGCTCGCCGCGCCAAGTGCTCGGGGTGACCGCCGACGTAACAGCGCGCAAGCGCGCTCAGGAGGCAGTCCGCGAGAGCGAGGAGCGCTTCCGGCTCATGGCCGATAGCGCACCGGTCATGATTTGGGTCAACGGGCCCGAAGGATGTCAGTTCGTTAATCGGGCATACACCGAGTTCGTGGGTGTCGGCGAGGGAGAGTTGCTCGGCGCTGGCTGGGCGCGCTTCGCTCACCCGGAGGAATATGACTCCTACGTCCAAGCATATGCCAAGGCCGCTGCGGCTCGCGCACCGTTTGCCACGGAGGTCCGTTTCCGGCGGCACGACGGCGAGTTCCGCTGGCTCCGATCCCAAGGTGTGCCGCGCTTCACGCCCGCGGGCGAGTACCTCGGTCATGTCGGCGGCTGCGTGGACATCACCGACCGCAAACAGGCCGAGGAAGCGCTACGGGCCGGTGAGGAACGGCTCCGCCTGGCCCTCGATGCCGGCCGCACCGGTATTTGGGACTGGGACGTGCGCAATAACCGCATGGTCTGGTCGGAACGGCTGTATGAGCTATTGGGCCTGAAGCCGGGTGAGGTTGGAACGCGGGCTGAAGACTTTACCAAGCTGGCGCACCCGGACGATCTGGGGCGCGTCAACGAAGCCATTCGACGAGCCCTGCAGCAGCGCGAGCCATACCAGCTCGAGTATCGGGTCGTGCGTCCCGACGGCGAGGAGCGCTGGCACGCTACGAGCGGCCGGGTGCTCTACGATGATGCGGGCCGCCCGGTCCGAATGCTCGGTGCGACCATCGACATTACCGACCGCAAGCGAGCGGAGGAGCGCTTCCGCTTCCTCGCGGAATTCGGCGCCACCTTGGCCGCCGCGGGCCTGGAGCATGAGACAGCCTTGCGAGCCGCGGCCCGTGTCGTAGTGCCCACGTTGGGCGATTACTGCATCATCCACCTGGCCGAAGATGACGGCGACATTCGTCAAGTCGCCGAGGCGCACATCGATCCGACTAAGGAGGAACTGCTGCGCCAAATCCCGCATGTGTACCGGCCGCTGGCCAATCCGCGGAGCCGAATCCCGGAGATCATCCGCACGGGCGAGACTGACTTCGTGCCCGAGCCTCCCGCGGGAATGCTCGAATCGTTCACCTCTGACCCGGAGCCGCAGCGGATCTTTCGCGCCCTGGGCCCCAAGTCATGGATCACGGTGCCGCTGGCCGCGCGCGGCCGCAATCTCGGCTGCTTGAGCGTGGTTTACTCGGACTCTGGCCGTCGCTATCGCGAGGACGATCTTCATTTCGCATCCGAATTGGCGCGGCGGGCCGCTCTGGCAGTCGATAATGCTCACCTTTACGCCGAGGTGCGCGAGGCCGACCGGCGCAAGGACGAGTTCCTCGCAGTGCTCGCCCACGAACTGCGCAACCCGCTGGCGCCGGTACGCAACTCGCTCGAGATTCTGCGCCGGGCCGGGCAGGATCCGGCGGTGCTTGGTGAGGCGCTCGAGGTCATGGAGCGCCAGCTCGGCCACCTCATCCGGCTGGTGGACGATCTCCTCGACGTATCGCGCATCACCAAGGGGAAGATTGTCCTTAACAAGAAGCCGTCGGAACTCGCGACGGTGGTTCGCAGCGCCGTTGAGGCGAGCCAGCCGCTCATCGATTCGAAAGGCCACCAATTGACCGTGCATCTGCCAACGCTGCCAGTCTGGCTCGACGCCGACTTGACGCGCCTGGCCCAGGTCGTCTCGAACCTGCTCAACAATAGCGCTCGCTACACACCGGCCGGCGGACAGATCGAGCTGAGCGCTCAAGTCATTGGCGGTGCTCGGCCGGATAGGGAAACGCAAGGCCCACCGGACACGCGCGCCCAGGGCGACACGGTATTGGAAACGGAAGGTCCTCATTCATCTCTCCCAGTCGTGGGGCAGGCAGCTTTGCCGGCGCTCGTTCTTCCCCACGGGCCGGCTGCTGAGGGGAAGCCGGACGGAGAAGTGATCATCCACGTGCGCGACAATGGCGTTGGTATCCCCTCCGAGATGTTGCCGGTCGTGTTCGACATGTTCGCTCAGGCCGACCGGCAGTTGGAACGCTCGCAGGGGGGGCTCGGCATCGGCCTGACATTGGTGAAGCGCTTGGTCGAGATGCATGGCGGCCTCGTTGAGGCGCGCAGCGACGGCCCCGGACAAGGTAGCGAGTTCATCGTCCGCATGCCGGCTTTGTCGCTTGGCGAAGGAGAGGCTCCAAATGCTGAGGGGGGTGTGCGATGGGAGGAGCAATCGACCACCAGCGCTGGGCACGGGAAGCATGTGCTCATCGTGGATGACAACCGAGACGCGGCCGATAGCCTGGCGGCCATGCTGCGCCTAATGGGGTGCGGGGTGCGCGTCGCCTATGACGGCCCCACCGCGCTGGAGATGGCTCGGCAGAGTCCGCCGGAGCTGATGGTGATCGACCTGGCCATGCCGGCGTTGGACGGCTACGAGGTCGCCCGGCGTGCCCGGCAGTCGCCCGAGCTGCGAGGCTTGGTCCTGGTGGCGCTCACGGGCTGGGGACAGCCAGAGGACCGCCGGCGCAGCGCCAATGCCGGTTTCGACCATCACTTGACCAAGCCGGCCGACCCGCGCGCTCTGGAAGCCATTCTTGCATCAGTCGGCAGCCGCCAATGATCAATGACCCACCCGCTTTTGGAAGGTGGGTCATTCGTCATTGCCTACTAGCGCGCCGCGTATTGCCGGTCAGACTCGGTCACGCGCCGTAGCGAGCGGCGTAGCATGCCCACCACCGACCAACCGCTCAGCATACCCAACACGAACGCTCCACCGGTCACGATGGCCACGCTCAACGTGATGTTCCAATTGAAGAATTTCAGCGTAGCCTCCTGCTGATTCTGAACTGCGAACGCCACGACGGCGCCGACGAACGCGACCAGGAAGAGGAAGTACAGCACACGCATGAGAAGCCCTCCGCAGAAGTGTCACCAGAGATGTCTTCCATCCATCGTAACCCCAACAGATGCGGGAAAGCAAACCGCCTCAGATCGAACTATTTCCTTCGTTCATTCCTCTCATCTATTCGTCAGGCCGGGCCGAACCTTTGTATCGAGAAGGAGAGTGCCGGTTATAACGGGTGGAGCGGTCGAACGGCGCAAACCGATCGAAACAGGGACCTGCGTGAACCTGCGCTCACGGACGCTGCGTATAATCAGATAGCGGCCGGAACTTTTCCTCCGACTCCCTCGCGAAAAACGCGATGTATTTGGAAACCGCCGGGCGGGATGGCGTCTTGACCCGCGCGCATCCGGCGAGCGCCATTGCATTTGGCTGAAACCTCTTGCACAATTCAGATACTCTCCCCGAAATGAATTCGTCCGACGGCGCCGGCGGGCCTGTCCAGTCCATGCCGCCGCCCCTTCACGAGGAACTGATGCTATCCGTCCGACGCTCCACCCGCGCCCGCCTGTGGGCCGCGCTCCTGGCCATATTTGTTGCTGCCGCGCCGCTGCGTGCTGGCGATCCCAAACCTCTCAATGAGGGGCTGCATGCTCCCAAGGTCTTCGACAAAGATGCGCCCACAAGCGTTGACGACCTGCGCACCATCGAGAAGCACGTCCACCAACTCATCGAGAAGGTCAGTCCGTGCGTGGTCGGCATCCGGTCCAGAGGTGGTGAGGGGAGCGGCGTCATTGTCACTGCCGACGGGAAGGTGCTCACGGCTGGGCACGTCTCCGGTAAACCGGGGCGCGACCTGACGGTCATCCTTCCATCGGGCAAACAGCTCAAGGGCAAGTCGCTGGGCCACAACGCCGATATTGACAGTGGAATGGTGCAGATTCTCGACGAAGGTCCGTGGCCGTTCGCCGAGATGGGGGTTTCCGCCGACCTGCCGAAGGGGCAGTGGTGTCTGACATTGGGTCACCCCGGCGGCTACAAGGCGAACCGCACTCCGGTCGCCCGCCTGGGACGGATACTCGAGAACAAGAAGGACCTGATTCGCACCGACTGCGCGCTGGTGGGTGGTGATTCGGGCGGCCCGCTCTTCGACATGGACGGCAAGGTGATCGGCATCCACAGTCGCATCGGACCGAGCTTGACCGAGAACGTCCATGTGCCGATCGACACGTATCGCGAGACCTGGGACCGCCTCACCAGTAGCGAGAACTGGGGAGGGACTCCCGGGGGGGCTTGGCTTGGCGTGGAGGACGGCTCCGAGGGGGACGAGTGCCGCATCGGAGTCATCATGGCAAACTCTCCGGCGCAGAAGGCCGGCCTGAGGCCTGGCGATGTGATCACGCGCGTGGACGAGCAGCGCATCCGGTCCTTCCAGGACCTGATCGAGTGCATTCAGAACAAGCGGCCGAGTGACGAGGTAATTGTCGAGGTTCGCCGCGGCGATGGCACTGTGACGGCCACGGTGAAGTTGGAGCGAGCCCCGCGATCGTAGCTGGGGTTGAATACCGCATGGAGGCTGGGCTTTTGAGGGCCGCCTCAACCGAGTAGGCGGCATGCAGGAGTACGTCAGGTATGTTCCGTCCCTGGATTCGCAACCGTTTGGCCGCCGTCGCGGCGCTTTGCCTACTGGCGGCTTCTTCTCTCCATGCTCAATGGATCAACCGGGACGGCCCGAACCTGCGCGGCAGCCCCGCGGTCAAGGCTGCCTTCAAGCCCGTGGTCGCGACGCCAAGCCGCTCGACCGTGCGCATTGTGGCGGACGGCAAGGACGCAGCCTACGGCACGGTCGTGACCGCCGACGGCTGGATCCTGACTAAGTTCGACCAGATCAAGGATGCCGACAAGGTCAGTTGCAAATTCAAGGACGGTCGGACGCTCGAAGCCAAAGTCATTGGCGTCCATGAGAAGAACGATTTGGCGCTGCTCAAAGTTGAGGCCAAAGATCTGACCCCCGTGGCATGGTCCGACAGCAAGACGGCCACGGTGGGCAACTGGCTGGCCTCGCCAGGGCCGGGGGACGAGCCAATCGCGGTCGGCGTCGTCAGTGTCGCGACCCGCAGCATGAAGCGGGGCGATTACCCGCCGCCGCCCTTGCCGCCCAATGCTGGCTTCCTGGGCGTCCTCTTGGAGCCGGCCAAAGATGGTCCGCGCGTCAAGGAGGTAACCAAGGACAGCGCCGCGTCCGAGGCGGGCATCCAGGTTGACGATGTCGTCCTCCAGATCGAAGGCAAACGGGTCGAGGACCCCGATGCCATGATCAATCTGCTGCGCGACTACAAGGCTGGGCAGACGGTGAGCCTCCTGCTACGGCGGGGCGAAGAGGGCGTATCGCTCACAGCCACCTTGAAGAAGCGTCCTGCGGGCGCAGGAATGAACCGCTCACTCTTCCAGAACACGATGGGCCGCCAGATCAGCCGGAAGAACGGTGGCTTCCCGGTGGTGCTGCAGCATGACACGGTGCTCAAGGCGACCGATTGCGGTGGCCCCTTGGTAGACCTGGACGGCAAGGCCGTTGGTGTGAACATCGCCAGCGCCGGGCGTGTCGAGAGTTACGCACTGCCGTCGGAGGTGATTCGTTCGCTGCTTCCCGACCTGATGGCCGGCAAGCTGCCGCCCCCAACCAGGGAAAAGGACGACAAGAAGGACGACGACCAGAGCAAGTCCTGAACAGACGACATTGGGTTCTGTCGAAACCTCGCATAGGTCCCGCCGGGCAGGCGGGACCTTTTTTTTCACTTCGTGATTACCGAGTGGATGCTTCCTTTTTCCCCAATTCTCAATACTCAAG
>Ga0066388_100002969_pt1 | contig 10716 bp, 9 predicted proteins | sample PanSoiMetaGPlot6_FD_64539 | JGI IMG/M metagenome (GOLD analysis project Ga0066388, IMG submission 64539) | Tropical forest soil microbial communities from Panama analyzed to predict greenhouse gas emissions - Panama Soil - Plot 6 (Hybrid Assembly) | ecosystem: Environmental > Terrestrial > Soil... | reverse complement strand
CTCCAGCACCTCGCGGTCGTGCCGCTGCAGCCCGAGACAGATTCGGTAGGTCGCCAGGTACGCCAGCGGCGGCACCACGATCACGGCGATCCGGCCGATCCAGGTCGTCGCGTTCAGGCTGATGTCGAACCGGGACGCGAGGATGTCGTTCCCGCCGGAGAAGAAGAGCACGATGTAGAACGAGAGCGCCATCATGCCGAGCGAGGTGCGCACCGGCACGTCCCGCGGTCGCTGCAGCAGGTGGTGCGCCGCCCGGTCCCGGGTCAGCTTCGCCTCCAGGAACGGATACAGCGCGGCGAGGGTGAACATGATGCCGGGCAGCACCACGGTCGGCCAGAACAGCGGCGAGATCGTGTGATTCCACAGACGGATCTCCCAGGACGGCCAGATCCGGCTGGACCCCTCCAGGAACATGATGTACCAGTCCGGCTGTGACCCCGCGCTGACCTGTGCCGGGTTGTACGGCCCGTACAGCCACACCGGGTTGATCTGGAAGAGCCCGCCGAGCGCCGCGATGACCGCGAAGACCAGCATCAAGAACGCGCCAGCCTTGGTGCTGTAGGTCGGGTAGAACCGCTCGCCCACCACGTTCTGCTCGGTGCGCTTGTGGCCCGGGAACTGGGTGTGCTTCTGGTATACCACCAGCGCGATATGCAGCGTGATCAGTGCCAGGATGATACCGGGGACGAGCAGCACGTGGACGATGTAGAGCCGGAAGATGATCTCAGTGCCCGGGAAGTCGCCGCCGAACACCAGGAAGGTGGTCCACGTGCCGATCACCGGGATCGACAGCAGCATCGCGGAGAAGATCCTCAGGCCGGTGCCGGACAACAGGTCGTCCGGCAGCGAGTAGCCGGCGAACCCCTCGAGCAGCGCCAGCGTGATCATGGTGATGCCGATCAGCCAGTTCGTCTCGCGCGGCTTGCGGAACGCTCCGGTGAAGAAGATCCGGAGCATGTGGATAGTCATGGCTGCGACAAACAGCAGTGCCGCCCAGTGGTGGATCTGCCGGATCACCAGGCCGCCGCGGACGTCGAAGGAGATCTTCAGCGTCGACGCGTACGCCCGGGACATCTCGACGTTGTGCAGTGGGGCGTAGCTGCCGTTGTAGTGCACCTCGCCCATCGAGGGGTCGAAGAAGAACGTCAGGTAAGTCCCGGTGATCAGCAGGATGATGAACGAGTAGAGCGCGATCTCGCCCATCATGAACGACCAGTGGTCGGGGTAGATCTTGTGCATCTGCCGACGGGTGAAGGAGCTGAGCGTGAACCGCTCGTCGAACCAGTTGCCGGTCTGCGCGGCCGGCGACGGTGTGTCAGTCATGCTGGCTCCTCGGCGTGTTCCGACCCGTCAGCGTCAAACCCGTCAGCGCACGCCGACATCTCGGCGGCCGGACGGTACTCCCCATGCTCCGCGCGCTGCGCTTGCTCATGGGCGCTCCCAGAAGCTCGGCCCGATCGGTTCGCGGTAGTCGCCCTCCGCTTCGAAGTATCCGTCCTCGCCGACGGTGATCGCCAACGCCGGCAGCGGCCGAGCGGCGGGCCCGAACACCGGCTTGGCGTCCAAGGCGACATCGAACTGCGACTGGTGGCAGGGGCAGAGGATGCGGCCGGTCTGCTGCTCGTACAGCGAGACCGGGCAGCCCGCATGCGTACAGATCTTGGAGAACGCGACGAAGTCTTCCCAGCCGAAGTTTTCCTGGCCGGGTCGTGCCTGCACGGTCTGCCCGGGCCGCAGCCGGATCAGCATGGTGGGCGCGTCCGGAGCCTTGACGCCGCCGGGCACGCCCGGGAACACGGTCATCAGCGAGCCCGGCAGCATGTCGCCGGGCCGCACCGGGCGACCGTCGTGGTTGACCAGTCGGACGCCGGCCTTCCACGGCGTGGTGAACAGCGCGTCGCGCGGTTTCTTGATGAACCCGCCGAGCGGGACGATCGCCAGCACACCCAGCGCGCCGGCACCGAGGCCGAGGGACCGCCGCAGCAGCGAGCGGCGGGCCAGGCCGGTGTCGTTCAACCCGCCGTCCACGATCGCGGCGGCCAACGTCTGGCGGTCCACCTCCGAAGAACGCCCGTCGTGCCGGTCCTGGACCGACTCCTCCTCGGGCATCAGCCACTTGGCCCAGAGCACCGCCCCTACGCCCACGCCACCGAGGGCGATCGCCATCGTCACCCCGAGCAGCGGGGTGAACAGGGTGTAGGAGTTGTCGGTCTGCGAGTACTGCCACGGGGCGGCGATGTAGATCACGGTGAACGCGACCGTCGCCAGAAAAGTGATTATGAAGCACACCGAGACCCCGCGCTCGGCCCGCCGGTCGCCCTTCGTGCCGGGCACCGGGAACCTCTCGCGCTTGTGCACGATGTGCACGCCGTCAAGCTCCGCCCCGACGCGCATCGCCTCCGGGACGGACATCCGCTTCAGCTCGGCCTCGCTGGGGCCTGTCGGCTGCGTCGGCGTCACGTCGCTCACGACTTCGCTCCGATCCACAGGATCGTAACCAGCAGCGCGCCGATACCCACCACGAAGGCTACCACAGCCTCCGGGAACGGGCCCAGCCGGCCGATGCCGTTGCCGCCCGGATCCTTGTTTTCCTTGAGGGTCTGGACGTAGTTGATGATAGAGCGCTTCTGCTGAGGGGTGATCTCATTGTCGCCGAAGACAGGCATGTTTTGCGGGCCGGACAGCATCGCCCCGTAGACGACCTTGTCCTCGGCGTCGGCCAGGCTCGGCGCGGACTTGCCAGCAGACAACGCACCGCCGCGACCAGCGAAGTTGTGGCAGTTGGCGCAGTTGAGCCGGAACAGCTCGCCGCCCTCGGCGAGGTCGCCGTCACGCAGGTCGCCTGCCGGGATCTGCGGGCCGCCGCCCACCGACTGGACGTAGGCGGCGATCTGGTCCACCTGCTCGGGAGTGTACTTCGCCAGCTTGCGCGTGGCCTGCGCCTCCTGCCGCACCACCGGCATCCGGCCGGTGGCGACCTGGAAATAGGTCGCCGCCTGGCCGACTCCGAGCAGCGACGGGCCCCGGTCGTTCACCCCTTGCAGGTTCCTACCGTGGCAGGTGATGCAACCCTCCTCGTACAACTGCCGGCCCTGCCGCAGGTCGGCCTGCTGAGACTGCCCGGCCGCACCCGCCTCGTGGCGGGTCCCGCCGGGCGTCCCCGCCGAGGCGACCGCCGAGTAGCCGACACCGACGACGATCAGCGTGACACCCAGCGCCAGCGCTCCGGACAGGCGCCGCCGTAGCCGCGCCATCCGGCTCGGCTTTCTTGCCGAGGGGGACGGGTCTTTCATGGGGAGCACCTTCGTAGGGTCGGCGCCGAGGGCGGGGGTGGCCAGGGCTCTAGCTGGTCAGGGGTGGAGTCTTCGGCTCAGCGGATCAAGTAGATGGTTGCGAACAGGCCGATCCACACCACGTCGACGAAGTGCCAGTAGTACGAGACCACAATTGCCGCGGTGGCCTGAGCCGGAGTGAACCGGCCCATCGTGGAGCGGAGCAGCATGAATATGAACGCGACCAGCCCGCCGATGACGTGCAAGCCGTGGAAACCGGTGGTGAGGTAGAACACCGAGCCGTAGCCGGTGGACGAGATCGTGGTGCCCTCGCGGACCAGGTTGTGGTACTCGTTGGCCTGGCCCAGCACGAAGACGAGGCCCATCACGAACGAGATCGCGAACCACCGGCGCAGCCCGTAGACGTCGCCGCGCTCGGCCGCGAACACCCCCCACTGACAGGTGAACGACGACGCCACCAGGATGATCGTGAAGACGGTGGCATACGGCAGGTGCAGCTCGGTGGGCGGCTGCGGCCACTCGGCGTGCGCGGCCCGCACCGTGAAATACATGGCGAACAGCGCAGCAAAGAACATGAGCTCGCTGGACAGCCACACGATCGTGCCGACGCTCACCATGTTTGGCCGCGTCAGTGAGTGAACTCTCCCGGGCTGGAACGCCGCTGTCGTCACGGGCGTCATTATGGCCCCCGGCAAACGGACGCTCGCGCCGGGGTGGGTCTCGCCGCCCGGCGTGTCGTCGCTGGTCGCTGGCGCCCGAGGCACGGTGGGGGCGGGCCGGGCCGGTCGCCTACCGTTGTCGGCATGCCGGTGCTGCTGCTCGCCCACGGCGGGGACGCGTCGATCCCGCCGCTCACCCCGGCCCGGCTGCTGGCCGAGGGCCGGGTCGAACCAGTGCCGGCCGCACTGCTGCTGCTCGCGGCCGGGCTCTACCTGCTCGGGGTGCGCCGGCTGCGCGCCCGCGGCGACCGGTGGAGCGGCTGGCGGACCGCCTCGTGGCTGGTCGGCGGTCTCGGCGTGGTCGCGGTCGCCACGATGAGCGGGCTCGGGCCGTACGGGGACGTACTGTTCAGCGTCCACATGGCGCAGCACATGCTGCTGTCGATGGTCGCGCCGATCTTCCTGGCGCTGGGCGCGCCGGTCACGCTGGCGCTGCGCACGCTGGCGCCGGGTGGCCGGCGGGCGCTGCTGGCCGTCCTGCACAGCCGGGTGGCCCGGGTGCTGATGTTCCCGGCGGTGGGGTGGGTGCTGTTCGTCGGCAGCCCGTTCGCGATGTACTTCAGCGGCTGGTTCCCGGCGGCGCTCGAGAACGAGTGGCTGCACCAGTTGATGCACGCCCACTTCGTGCTGGTCGGATGCCTGTTCTTCTGGCCGCTGGTCGGGCTCGACCCGGTGCCCGGCCGGGTCCCGTACCCGCTGCGGTTCCTGCTGGTCTTCGCCGCGCTGCCGTTCCACGCCATTCTCGGTCTGTCCATCATGGACTCACCGACGCTGCTCGCCGCCGGCTACTACCTCGGCCTGCACCTGGGCTGGGCCGACCCGGCGTCCGACCAGCGGCTCGGCGGCGGGCTGCTGTGGGCCTCCGGCGACCTGGTCGGGCTGCTCATGCTCGGTGCGGTGGCGGTGCAGTGGATGCGCGCCTCCGAGCGGGAGGCGGCCCGCGAGGACCGGCGACTGGACCGGCTCGCGGCCCAGTCCCGGGCGGCCCAGTCCCGGGCGCCGGCCCCCGGCCCGCGGCCCCCCGCCGACGGAGCGGGAGGGCAGGAGCCGGCGGGGCCGGAACTGATGCCGGTGTGGTGGGCGACGGAGGAACGCAGAACGGAGGAACGCAGAACAGACCGTTGACCGTCTGCAGCGTCCGGCCTACGGTGTCGTGGTCTGTTCGCGGCCGTGTGGGGGGAGCGGCAGGCCTGACGGAGGAGACGTGGTCTCAGGATCCCGCCCGGGGAGCGCCACGCGTCGCCCGGTGCGGAAGGTTTCCATCATCGACCGGTACTGCGCCGTCTGCGGAGAACGGCTCTCGGCGTACAACCCGGGTCCCAACTGCTTCGTCCACTCGACGAGCGCCGCGCGCCGCCCCGACCGGTGGCAGCGGCAGTAGAGGTGGCCGAGCGAGCCGGGGTGTATCCGCCACTGGGGGTGTCCTGCCCGCTCGCCCGGCCGCCGCCCGGTGCCGCTGACCGCGGCTGAGGCAGCACGGGGGTCTGCTGCCTGTCCCGTCGGCGCAGGCCGTAGGGGTGGGCGGGTCGAGCGTGTCCCGCTGCTGGGATGCTTCGGGTGGCGGCGCTGCCCGGTTGCTGCTGTGTCCGGTCGCTGTCGTGGTGGTGAGCAGGTCGGGCGTGTCCCGCTGCTGGGATGCTTTGGGTGGCGGCGCTGCCCGGTTGCTGCCGTGGTGGGCGGGGTCGAGCTGCCCCGCTGCCGGGATGTCTCGGTGACGACGCCGTTCTGATCGCTGTTGTGTCCGGTTGCTGCCGTGGTGCGCGAGGTCGGGCATGCCTCGCTACGATTCCCCGTGCGCCGGCCGGCGCATCGTCTGCTGCCCGCCCGGGGGACCCGGGAGACTCTGGAGACTCCACATGAGCGCCCCGACCGCCCGGACGCAGATCGTGATCGTTTTCAGCCAGGACCCGGCCGTCCGGGAGCAGGTGCGCACGGCCGTCGGTCGGCGGCCCGCGCCCGACCTGGGACGCATCGAGTACGTCGAGTGCGCCACCGGTGCGGAAGTCGTGGCCCGCATCGACGCTGGCGGGGTCGACCTGGCCATCCTGGACGGGGAGGCCCAACCCACCGGAGGGATGGGCCTCAGCCGGCAGTTGAGGAACGAGGTCCGCGACTGCCCGCTGATCTGCATCCTGCTCGGCCGCCGCGACGACCGGTGGCTCGCGACCTGGTCGCAGGCCGACGCGACGCTCGCCCGGCCGCTCGATCCGCTGACCGCCGCCGGCACCGTCGCCGGCCTGCTGCGGGAGCGGGCGCATGGCGTCACGGCGGTCCGGTGACCCTCGGCGGGTCGGACGCGGACCGGACCTGGCAGGCGTTGCTGGCGGTCCTGCTGCGCGGCGAGCCGCTCGACGCGGAAGACACCGCCTGGGCGATGGCCGAGATCATGTCGGGGGAGGCGACCCCGGCGCAGCTGACCGCGTTCGCGGTGCTGCTGCGCGCCAAGGGCGAGACGCCGGGTGAGCTCGGCGGGATGGCGGCGGCCATGCTGGCCAACGCCGGGCCGATCGACGTGCCGGGGCCGGCCCTGGACGTGGTCGGCACGGGCGGTGACCGCGCGCACACCGTCAACATCTCCACCATGGCCGCGATGGTCGCGGCCGGCGCCGGTGCGCGGGTGGTGAAGCACGGCAACCGGGCCGCCTCCTCCGCCTGCGGCGCGGCGGACCTGCTGGAGGCCCTCGGGGTGGCGATCGACCTGCCCGGCCCGGCGGTCGCCCAGTGCGTCGCCGAGGCCGGCATCGGCTTCTGCTTCGCGCCGGTGTTCCACCCTGGGATGCGGCACGCCGCCGTGCCGCGGCGGGAGGTGGGCGTGCCGACCGCGTTCAACTTCCTCGGTCCGCTCACCAACCCGGCTCGGCCGGCTGCGCTCGCGGTGGGATGCGCCGACCTTCGGATGGCGCCGGTGATGGCCGCCGTGCTCGCGGAGCGGGGGGTCACCGCGCTGGTGTTCCGCGGCGACGACGGCCTCGACGAGCTGACCACCACGACGACCTCCCGGGTGTGGGTGGTCCGCGCCGGGTCGGTGGCCGAGGCCTGCGTCGACCCGGCCGCGCTGGGGTTGCCGCCGGCCGACCGAGCGTCCCTGCGCGGCGCCGACCCGGCGCACAACGCCGCGGTGGCCCGGGCGGTGCTCGGCGGCGAGCAGGGGCCGGTGCGGGACGCGGTCCTGCTCAACGCGGGCGCCGCGCTCGCCGCCGACACGCCCGACGCGCTGTCCGCTCCGCTCGGCGAGGCGCTGCGCGCCGGCATGCGGCGGGCCGCGACCGCGATCGACAACGGCGCTGCCGCGAGCGTGCTCGACCGCTGGCGGGCCGTCAGCCAGCAGGCGAAGACCGCTCCCTGACCGTTGGGGATCACCGCGCCGCTGGCGACTCGGCCGGCGAGGTGATGAGGAAGTAGGTCGTCACCGGTCAACACGCGCCGCGGGTGACGAGTTGTGTCTACTGGTGATGAGTTTGGCCGGCGGGTGATGGGAAGTAGGTCGTCACCCGTGACCCGAAGTCGTCACCGGCCGGCCGAACTCGTCACCCGCGGGGCCGGCGGCTGCTGACACGCGAGGCTCTGCGCCTACGCGCCGAGTCGACGGTCCGCCGGTGACGAGTTGTGCCGGCCGGTGACGGGAAGTAGGTCGTCACCGGCGACCCGAAGTCGTCACCCGCCGACCGAAGTCGTTTACCCGCGGGGTCGGGCACCTCCCGGCACGTGACGCACTGGCGCCGGCGCACTGATCAACACGCCGCGGTGACGAGGGCTGCTGGCCCTCCTTCCGCCGCGTCAGCGGCAGGTCATGGCTTGGACGCTGGACGACTACACTCCCGCCCTCGCCCGCGACCTTGACTTCGCTGACGTCATCCGACACCTCAACCGTGGGCTCGGGCGTGCCCGCGCCATTAGCCGGGACATCGCCGACATCCAGGCAGCCCTCGACGACTTCACCAACGCAGACCTCAGCGACATCGACCTTGCTCGAGTCTTCCTGGAAGGACTGCGCTGGTCGGCGTCCACCCGATGGCCGGCCCACCTGACGGAGCAGATCTGCCAACTCTCGACCGAGATCGCGCCTGGTAGTGGGATCTTCGTGATCCGCGGAGGCACCACCAACGCGTCCACCCTTGTCTGAGCGCCTAGCGGCATGCCTGGGCGGGCGACAAGGGGTCACGAACTCGGTCAGCAGCTGTCTGACCGACAGTGCGGGTACGTCTTCCGGCGAAGTCACCCGGGCAGCAGGGGCCAGGCCGGGTACACAACCCAGGATCGGGTCCGGGTGCAGCCGACCAGCGTGGTTCGGCAGCAAGGCCGGGCGGCAGGGGGTCGGGACTGGGGCAGCGCGTCAATGGAGACACTGGCCGGCGATAGCAGCTAGGTGAACGGCGAGGGGTCGGTGCCGTGGAGTGCTGCCCGTTCGCCAACAGGCAGTGACAACAGGGCCGAACGAGTACGTCGAGCAGAAGGTCTTCGTGCGGCGTGTCAGGGACGTCGTAGCGGTGGGCCGTTGTGACGGCGTCGACCCTGGGCCAGATGATCCGGGCAAGACCGGCGGTCGGCCTCGTCAGCCCGTGCGGGGCGAGCACTCCGGCTTCTCGGGCGCCGGTCCTTCCGGCCCGGAGGGCAGCGCCGCCCCGAGCCCACCGCCCGTTACCCAAGCGCCGCGTACTGCTCGCGGTAGGCCGGCAGCAGCTCGGCGAACCGGGCGTCCCAGGCGGCCGGGTCGAGGTCGGCGAGCGCGGACAGGTAGGCGTGCCAGCCGGCGCCGTACCCGGCTGCCTGGGCGGGTGGGAGCTGCCGGTGGTCGAGCAGGAGGAGGGTGCTGCCGCCTTCGGCCGGCGACAGGTCGATGCGCAGCACCGAGGCAGGCTCGCCGACGAAGTCCCAGCGCAGCTCCAGCGTCCGCGGTGGGTCGAACCGCAGGACCGCGCACCGGGTCGTCTGCGCGTCGTCCTCGTTCCACCGGAAGGTGAACTCGCCGCCGGGCTCGATCGCGCCGTCGACCACCTCGGCCAGCCAGCGACGGACCTGATCCGGCTCGGTGAGCGCCGTCCAGACATCGGTGGGACTGCCCGCGTACCGCCGCTCGAACCGCACCGCGGCGCGGTCCCCGTCTGCCCGCAGCGCGCCGTACTCCTCCTGCTCGGTCACCGGTCCTCCTCCTCGCCTGACTGCCCGTACTCTCCCGACGGCGACCGCACCGCACTTCGGTGTCCAGTGCATCGAGTCGCTGCGCTGGCCACCCAAGCTCGTCACCGGTGGACCCTACTCGTCGCCCACTGGGCGTCGACCGGGGCTGACCAGCAAGGTGCTGTCGATCGTCGTCACGGCTGGGCAGCGCGGGGACAGCCCGCAGTTCGGCGCGGTACTCGAGGGGATCCGGGTGGCCTGCAAGAGCCGGCGGGGGCACCGAACCCGGCCGATGCGCGTGCTGGTGGACAAATGCCTATAGCTCAAAGGCGAACCGGGTGGGCTGCCCCGCGGGAGAAGGGATCGCGGCGCAGGCTGACCGCGACGTTCGCGGCGGCGCGCGACGTATGGTTGTGGCTGGCGTACGTCTACTGCGCGCGTCTACTGCGCGGGCGCGGGTTCCGGGGTATCGGCACTTCGCCGGTTCCGGGGATGCGGGTGCCTGGTATGCCCGGGATAGGCGGGCCGGAGGCTGGATGTGGCGCCTCCGATACGACAACCTTGTTCTCGTCCTATGTGCGGAAGGGGACGTCACTCTTGGCGAGGCCACCCAAACGGTGCTGAACATCATCCAAACACGTACACACCGCTTTCTCGAGCTTCGCGCGGAGCTGCCCGACGTTTGCACCCACCTCGGGCTGACCGAATCTGAACGGGAGCGCACGCTACGTTACGCGGATGCCCTGGAGATGTGGGTAGCCGGGTATGAGCGCTGGCATCGGACCAGCCTCCGCTACAGGCAAGCCCTGGTCCGGCGACCAGCAACCGGGCCGTGGGCCTATGACAACCTGCTCGGTATGTGATCGGTATGTGAGAAGTCGGTGCCTGTCCAGGGCTCCGGCAGAGTCGTGGCGGGAGGGCTCGACCGGTGCCGGGACACGCCGGGTGTAGCCGCCGGGCGGGCACGCCCGGGTGTTGATCCGATTTCCGGCGCCATCAGGTCGACACGGATGGGACCGCCCGCCTCGTCAGCATCGCCGACGCACTCTGTGCACCGGCCGACACAACTCGTCACCGGCTGACCAAACTCATCACCGGCTGGCCGGGACCGGTCACCTGTGGGCGTGTGCCCGGCTCGGCTGGGCGGTGACGGCTTCGCCTGTCGGTGCCGGGGTGGCTGAGCGGAGCAGGCGCCCGCCTGCCCAGCGACGAGTCCGGCCCGCCGGGTGACGACATCGGCCGCCGGGTGACGAGTTCGGGTCACGGGTGACGACCTACTTCTCGCTACTTCTCGTCACCGGTGGTCGTAACTCGTCACCGGTGGGCCGAAGTCGTCACCGTGGCGCGTGGACTCGGCGCGTCGGCGCGGAGCATCCTGTGCCAGGAGTCGTTTGGCCCGCGGGTGATGGGTTTGGTCGGCGGGTGACGGGTTCGGTCCGCCGGTGACGACTTGTTCTCGTCACCGGCCGACACAACTCGTCACCGGCAGGCCGAACTCGTCACCGCGGCGCGTCGACTCGGCGCGCAGACGCAGAGCCTCGCGCGTCAGCAGCCGCCGGCCCCCGCGGGTGACGAGTTCGGCCGGC
>Ga0066388_100002968_pt1 | contig 10717 bp, 8 predicted proteins | sample PanSoiMetaGPlot6_FD_64539 | JGI IMG/M metagenome (GOLD analysis project Ga0066388, IMG submission 64539) | Tropical forest soil microbial communities from Panama analyzed to predict greenhouse gas emissions - Panama Soil - Plot 6 (Hybrid Assembly) | ecosystem: Environmental > Terrestrial > Soil... | reverse complement strand
CTCGACGAGCAGGGAATCCCCTACTACTTCTCCGGGAGCCGAGGGCTCTTTCAGCGTCCCGAGATCAAGGAGCTGATCGCGCTCCTGTTCTCGCTCTCGCAGGACGCCCGGCAGGAATATCTCTATCTCCTCGCGGAGACGGCGTACGGCGTCCCGGGGGAGGATCTCGCGAAGCTCGTGCACGCGCTCGCGTCGGAGCCCGCGAGCCTCCGAACGCTCATGGAGCGGGCGAGCCGCGGGGCGGGCCCGGTTCCGGTCTCCGACGAGACCCGCCAGCGCCTCGATCTCCTCCTCGAGGACCTCCGCGTCCTGGGAGACCTGGCGCGGCATCGAAGGGTGGGCGAGGTCCTTCGCGCGTACCTCGATCGGAGGGGCGTGATAAAGCGGCTGCGCGCGCCGGAGCACTTCGAGGACGAGATCCGCGCGCGCAACATCGTGAAGTTCTTCCGCATCGTTCAGTCCTACGGCCAGGTCGCGGTGCTCGACCGCGTCTCCCTCTTCCTTCGCCACCTTGGAGCGATCATGGAGCACGGAGAGGACCCCGCGGTGGCGGAGATCGGCGAGGAGTCGGACGTGGTGCAGGTGCTGACGATCCATCGCGCCAAAGGCCTCGAATTCCCCTGCGTGTACCTGGTGCAGGCGGCGACCGACCGCTTTCCGACGCGCAATCTCGCGCGCGGGATCGAGGTCCCGGTCGAGCTCGCGCCGGGCGAGCGATCGACGGCCGAGCTCCACAAGGAAGAGGAGCGGCGGCTCTGCTACGTCGCGTTCACCCGCGCGAAGGAGGAGCTGACCGCCACCTACGCGACCGACTACGGCGGGAAGACGCGCCGCCGCCGGAGCGAGTTCCTCTCGGAGGCGTTCGACCTGGGGAAGCCGGCGCCGGCGCGGGCCCGGCGGCGCGCGGCCGAGGAGCTCGAGGAGATGCTGCCCGACGATCCGGTGGGGCTCCCGCGGATTGCGCGCCCGCGCCCGCACGAGCCGATCCAGCTCAGCCATCAGCGGATCGAGGACTACGACACGTGCCCGCGGAAGTACCACTTCCTGCACGTGCTCGCGATCGACCCGATCCTCACGCTCGATCACCGCGTGAACTTCGGGAACGCCGTCCACCAAGCGGTGGCGTTCGCGCTGGAGCGCTACCGGCTCGGGGAGCCGCCGGGTATCGACCCGGTGCTCGAGGTCTTCCGCCGCAGCTGGCGCGAGGAGGGATACCGCTCCGCGGAGCACGCGAGGCGCCGCTTCGAGCAGGGGATCACGGCGCTGCGCGCGTTCCACGAGCGCGAGATCGCGGGGGGAAGCGCACCCGCCGACGTGGAGCGCGTCTTCCGGTTCCGCCTCGGGGACGTTGTCGTGACGGGGCGCATGGACCGCGTGGACGAGGGACCGCGCGGCACGGTGATCGCCGATTACAAGACGAGCGAGCTGGATTCCGAGGACAAGGCGGACGTGAATGCGAGGGACAACCTCCAGCTCTCGATCTACGCCCTCGCGCACCGGGAGCTCACGGGGAGGATCCCGGACCGGCTGGAGCTTCGCTACGTGCTGCACGGAGCGGTGGGCACGTCGACGCGAACGGAGGAAAAACTGGAACGGACCCGGGACCGCATCCGTGCGATCGCCGAGTCCGTGCGCTCGGGAGATTTCCGGGCTCAGCCCAGCGAGCGGAACTGCTCGATCTGCGCTTGCCGCCCGATATGCGGCGACTCCGCGGTCTAGCTCAGGCGGTCAGCACGCCGTCCAGCACCGAGACGATCTGGTGCTTGGGGACGGCCCCCACGATCTGCTCGACCACCTTGCCTCCCTTGAACACGTAGAGGCTCGGGATGCTGCGGATCGCGTACTGGGCGGCGATTCGCTGGTTCGAATCGACGTCCACCTTGGCCACCTTGATCTTCCCGTTGTACTGCTTGGCCACTTCCTCCACGACGGGGGCGACGATGCGGCAGGGGCCGCACCACTCGGCCCAGAAATCCACGAGCACCGGAACCTTCGCGTTCAGGACCTCGGTCTCGAACGTGCTGTCGCTTACCTGAACCACCGATTCGGCCATCAAACGCTCCTCGATCCAAGGGAATGGCGACCTACCCCAGTCGTGAAAAACTAACGATTTAGACGCGGCGCATCAAGGCTGGATTCGACGCCGGAGGGTGGACTAGACTCCGCGTGCGACGCTGCTCCCTCACCCATCCGAACGGGGCCCCATTTGATCGAAGTACTGGATCTCCGCAAGACTTTCTACGACCGTAAGAAAGGGGAGGTGCCCGCGGTCCGCGGCATCTCCTTCACCTGCCAGCCGGGGCGCGTGTTCGGGCTCCTGGGACGGAACGGAGCCGGCAAGACCACCACCCTCCGGATGCTCGCGACCATCCTCGTTCCCACGTCCGGGACCGCCCGGATCGAGGGCTTCGACGTGAACGAGCGCCCCGGCGAGGTCCGCCGCCGCATCGGCTATCTCTCCGGCGACACCAAGCTGTACGACCGGCTCACCGGCCGCGAGCTCTTGCAGTACTTCGGGGCGCTCGCGGGGATGCCCGGACCGGCGGTCACCGCCCGCATCCATGACCTCGAGGGGACCTTCGGCCTCGCCGAATTCCTCGAGAAGCGGGTCGGCAAGATGTCGACCGGGATGAAGCAGCGCCTCTCGCTCGCCAGGGTCGTGCTCCACGATCCGCCCGTCCTGATCTTCGACGAGCCCACGTCCGGGCTCGACGTGATGGGGGCGCGCGACGTGCTCCGGATCGTGCAGGACCTCAGGAGCCGGGGGCGCACGATCATCTTCTCGACCCACATCATGACCGAGGCGGAGCGGATCTGCGACGAGATCGCGATCATCGAACGCGGCTCGATCCTCGCGCACGGGACCGTCGACGCCCTCTGTTCGAAGAATGGCGGGTGCTCCCTCGAGGACCTCTTCGTCAAGACGGTCGAGGAGGTGGGCGTTGGGGTCTAGGATCTGGGCCGTCTGGCGCAAGGAGCTCCGCGACGCGCTCCGGGACGGGCGGACGATCGTCGCAGTCTTCGTGGTGCCCTTCGTCCTCTACCCCGGCCTCATGCTCTTCATGGGCTGGATCGAGTCCCAGAACAAGAAGGAGGAGAGCTCGCTCCGGGTCCGCGTGGGGATCGTCGGGGAGGCCGAGCTGCCTCAGGCGGCCGAGCGGATGCGCGCGACACCCGGGGTGGAGGTCGTCCCCCTGACGCGGGTTCCCGACTCCATGGAGCAGGCCGGGGTGGACGCGGTCCTCACGGTCCCCTCCGCCGTGCGCGCATCGATCGCGCGCGGTGACTCCGTGAAGGTCGAGCTGCTTTACCGGGATGCCGACCACAAGTCCTCGGCGGCCGACGGGAAGATGAAGCCGGTGCTCGACGACATCCGCCGTGCGCTCACCGTGGAATGGGCGCGGAGCCGCGGCGCCGCCGCCGAGCAGCCGCCGGCGATCGTGGTCGAGGACCGCGACGTCTCCTCCAAGGCGGAGATGGGGCGCTTCATGGCGGCGCTCCTCATCCCGTACCTCCTCGTGTTCATGGTTGCCGCCGGGTCGATGCACCTCGCGATCGACGCGACGACCGGCGAGAAGGAGCGGAGCACGCTCGAGACCCTCCTCGCGACGTCGACCCCGAGGAGTCAGCTCGTGCTGGGGAAGTGCCTGGCGGTGATCACCGCCGCGCTCACGGCGGGGTTCATCGGAATCTTCGGGCTCTGGTTCAACTTCAACGTGCTGGCGGCCGCCATGCCGGCGCTCTCCTCGCAGTCGCTCCAGCTCTCGATCCGCCCGGACCAGGCCCTCTTCATCTTCGTGACCGTGCTTCCGACGGCGGTCTTCCTGGGAGCGACCCTGGTCGCGATCGGCTGCTTCGCCCGCAGCATGCGCGAAGGGCAGACGTACGCGACCTACGTGTACATGGCCTCCGTGTTCCTCGGGCTGGGAAGCTTCCGCCAGCTCGGCTCTCCGCCGATCCAGCGGTTCGCGATTCCCATTCTGAACACCGCGCTCCTGCAGCGCGAGATCCTCACCGACACCGTGATCCCGATGCACGCCACCGTCGCGATCGGGACGAGCGCTGTCATGGCCGCGGCCATGCTCGTCATCGCGACACGGCTCTTCTCGAACGAGTCCGTCCTCTTCCGGACCTAGCGGAGCACCCATGAAGCGCGACATCGATCAGCTCATGCGCGAGCGCGGCCTCAACGCCGCGGTCGTCCTGCAGGGGGAGCACCCGAGCCCGACGTTCCGGTATGTCACCGGAGCACGCACCCACCTCAAGGGAATGGTCGTGTGGCGTCCGGGGGAGACCCCGTTCCTGGTGCACCACGCGATGGAACGCGACGGCGCCGCAGCGACAGGGTTCACGCTCGGCGATTACGGCTCGCTCGGCTGGCTGAAGCTCCTTGAGGAGGAACGGAACCCGGTCCCCGCCACCGCGCGCCTCATGCAGACGGTGCTCGACCAGCTGGGGGTGCGCGGGCGCGTCCTGATCGACGGCATCGCGCAGGTCGGCTGGTACTACCACGTGCTGAACCGGCTCCGCGAGATCAAGCCCGACCTGACCCTGGTCCAGGACGAGGATCCGGGCCTGTTCGAGCTGGCGCGCAGCACCAAGGACGACGATGAGGTGAACACGGTTCGAAACGTCGCGCGGGTCTGCGAGCGCGCGTACGCGCGGATCCGTGAGATCATTCAGGGGGCGCGACTCGACGGGAAGAAGCTCAAAGATGCCGAGGGCTGGGTCACGATCGGGAGGCTTCGCCGCGAAGTGAGGCGGATCTTCTTCGAGGCCGGGCTGGTCGAGCCGCATGGCAACATCATCGCCATGGGCCGGGACGCCGGCGTGCCGCACAACGAGGGGAACGACGACGACATCCTCGAGGAGGGGCGGCCGATCGTGATCGATCTCTATCCCGCCCAGGTGAACGGTGGGTACTACTTCGACGTCACGCGCACGTATTGCGTGGGACGCGCGCCGAGCGAGCTCAAGGAGATCCATTCGCTCGTGCACGACGCGGTCACGAAGACCGTGGACGGGCTCGCGGTGGGGACGCCGGGGCGTGTGTACCAGGAGCGGGTGTGCGACCTCTTCGAATCGCACGGGCACCGGACGATCCGCCAGGACGAGCGGGTGCAGGAAGGCTACGTTCACGGGCTGGGGCACGGCATCGGCCTCGAGGTCCACGAGCGGCCAAGGCTCAGCGTCGCGTCCAGTCCGGACCTCATTCTTCCCGGCTCGCTCTTCACGGTCGAGCCGGGGCTCTACTACCCCTCACGCGGGCTCGGCGTGCGGATCGAGGACGTGGTCTACGCCGGACCGGATGGAAGCTTCGAGAATCTCACGCATGTCCCCTACGAGCTGGAGATCGCGCCCGCCTAGCGAGCGGGCGATCCTGGCCGGTCTGAAGACGAAGGGACCCCAAGGGTCCCACGAAGAGGAGCTGACGGAGCTCAAGCTCCTGGCGGAGACCGCGGGCGCCCAGGTTCGGGGCGCCGTGCTCCAGCGGCGCGGCCCGATCAAGGCCGCCACCTTCCTCAGCAAGGGGAAGATCGCCGAAGTGCGCGCGCTCTCCGCCGAGGAACAGGCCACTCTGCTCCTCCTCGACGAGGATCTCTCTCCCGCGCAGAGCCGGAACCTGGGCGAGGAGCTCGAGATGAAAATCGTCGATCGGACCGGGCTCATCCTCGACATCTTCTCCCGCCGCGCGCGCACGCGCGAAGCTCGGCTCCAGGTGGAGCTCGCGCAGCTCGAGTACCTCCTCCCGCGGCTCACCCGCATGTGGGAGCACCTCTCGCGGCTCGGAGGCGGGATCGGGACGCGCGGTCCGGGCGAGACCCAGCTCGAGGTCGACCGCCGCCGCGTGCGCGAGCGGATCGCGAAGCTGAAGCGCGAGCTCGGCCGGGTGGTGAAGGAGCGGCGGGTCCAGCGCCGCCGGCGGCGCGACTGCTTCAAGGTCTCGCTCGTGGGTTACACGAACGCCGGAAAGTCGACCCTCTTCAACGCGCTGACGCGAGCCAACGTCTACGTCGAGGATCAGCTCTTCGCCACGCTCGATCCGACGACGCGGGCGTTCGGCATGGGGCCGAACGGACGCGCGCTCCTGACCGACACGGTGGGATTCATCCGGAAGCTCCCCCCGCACCTCGTCGCTTCCTTCCGCGCCACGCTCGAGGAGGTCGCGGAGGCGGATCTCCTCCTCCACGTCGTGGACGCGACCGAGCCGGACATCGACGCGCGCATCGAGGCGGTCGAGGGCGTCCTCGAATCGATCGGAGCGCACGAGCGCCCGCGCGTTCTCGTCTTCAACAAGATCGACCTCGTCTCCGACGAAGTCTCCGCACTCGGGCTGCGCGCCCGCTATCCCGGCGCGATCTTCGTCTCCGCGCTCGCCCGGATCGGTCTCCCCGAGCTCCGCGAGGCCACGATGGCGCGCCTCCTGGAGGAGCGAAACGGCGGCCCGGATTCCCCGACGCCGTGACCCCCCGGATCGACGCGATCCGCGGCGCGGTCCAGGACGCGGGGCTCACGGGGTGGCTCCTCTTCGATTTTCACGGCACGAATCCGATCGCCCGGCGGATCCTCGGCGTGGGGCGGAGCCCCTCGGCGCCCAAGACCACGCGCCGCTGGTTCTACTGGATCCCGGCCGAGGGGGAGCCGCGCAAGCTGGTCCACCGGCTCGAGCCGTCGGCGCTCGATCATCTCCCGGGCGCCGCGGCCGTCTACCTCACGTGGCAGGAGCTCGGCCGCGCGCTCGCGGAGCTGCTGCAAGACGCCGGTGGCGCGCCGTCGCGGATCGCGATGGAGTACTCGCCGGAGGCGAGGCTTCCGTACGTCTCCCGCGTGGACGCGGGCACGATCGAGCTGGTGCGGTCCGCGGGCGTTACGGTCGTCTCCTCGGCCGATCTTGCGCAGCGCTTCGAGGGCGCGCTCGACGCGGACGCCCGCTCGAGCCACCGCCGCGCGGGGGCGCTCCTCCACCGAATCCTCGGGGCGGCGTTCCAGCACGTGCGGGAGCGGGCGTGGTCGAGCGAGCCAGCCACCGAGATGGAGCTTCAGCGCTGGATCTTCGAGCGTCTCGCACGCGCGGACCTCACCTCCTCGGAGCCTCCCGCGGTCGCGGTGAACCGCCATTCCGGGGACCCTCACTTCATGAACGCACCCGCGATCGACGCGCCGATCCGAGCGGGGGATTTCCTGCTGATCGACGCCTGGGCCAAGGAGCGCGCTCCCGGGTCCGTGTACGCGGACTACACCCAGGTGGCGTTCCTCGGCGAAACCGCGCCGGACCGGCACCGGACGGTGTTCGAGGCGGTGCGCGAAGCGCGGGACGCCGCGATCGAGTACGTGCGGCGCTCCCTGCGGGAGGGGCGCGCGCCGCGGGGGTGCGACGTGGACGACGCGGCGCGCGGGGTCCTCCGCGAGCAAGGATTCGCCGAGCGCTTCGTCCATCGCACGGGGCATTCGATTGGAGAGGAGGTGCACGGAAACGGCGTGCACCTCGACAACCTCGAGACCCGGGATGAACGGACGCTCATCGAAGGCTCGCTGGTCTCCGTTGAGCCGGGGGTCTATCTCGAGGAGTTCGGAGTGCGGAGCGAGGTGAACCTCCTGGTCGACGGCGGGGAGGCGGTCGTGACCACCGAGCCGATCCAGCGCGAGATCCTCTGCCTTGCGCGCTGAGCCGAGCCCGGTCGTCCCGCTCCGGGAGATCGAGATCCGCACCTCGCACGCGAGCGGCCCCGGCGGGCAGAACGTGAACAAGCTCGAGACCCGGGTGGAAGCGCGCTGGGACATCGCCCGGTCGGAGGCGATCGGGCAGCGGGAGCGCGCGCGGCTCCTCGAGGCGCTCCGGACTCGGCTCCGCGCGGGGACCGTCCTGCGCGTCGTGAGCCAGCGCCACCGGACCCAGGGAAGGAACCGCGAAGCCGCCGTGGAGCGCCTTCAGGCCCTCGTTGCGGAGGCGCTGCGTCCGCGCCGCGCGCGAAAGGCGACGGGGCCGACCGCTTCCGCCAAGGAGGCGCGGATCGCCGCGAAGAAGCACCGCGCCGGGCTCAAACGGCTGCGGACTCCACCCCGTGAGGACGCCGACCGCTAGGTTCTAAGTAGTTCCCCCGGCACCCCTTAGGCAGCCCCCTCCGGCTCCCCGCAGGGACAAGTTCGGCTCAAGTTAGGTCGTTGTCGCGACGATACTTGGCTCACTCGTTCCTAACCGTCCGGAGGGGGTCGGGGGTGCCCAAGCTCAAGCTGTTCGGAAGGACCGCCGGGATCCTGGCACCGGTCGCGATCACGACGACGTTGGTGCTCGTGATCGTCGCGGCGATCGCGCTTCCTCGATTCCGGAACGCGATCTCCCCGCCCGGGCCGTCGGTTCCCTCCCACGAGAGCGCGGGGGCGGCGCGCGCCGGGTCGCTCGGGACGTCCCCCCAGGTCCTCCGGTACTTTATCGAGCAGCCCGGATCGCTCGACCCGGCGCTCGCCGCCGACGCGTATTCCTCCATGGTGGTCGCCCAGATCTTCAGCCCGCTCGTGGGGCTCACCTCCGACCTCGAGCCCATCCCCCAGGTCGCGGAGAGCTGGACCATCTCGCGGGACGGGCTGACCTACGTCTTCACGCTGCACCGCGGGGTGCGCTTCCACAACGGTCGCGAGGTGATGGCCGACGACTTCGTCTACTCGCTCACCCGCCTGTTCCAGGAGCCGTACCGGAGCGAAGGGCTCGCGGCGGGCTATCTGGACGCGATCGTGGGCGTGCCTGAGTTCTGCGCCGGAAAGGCGAAGCAGATCGCGGGAATCCGGGCGCTCGACCGCTACCGGCTCGAGATCCGCTTGAGCCGCCCGTACACCGCGCTCTTGAGCGCGCTCGCGCTCGATCAGACCGCGGTCGTGCCGCGGGAGGCGGTGGAAGCGGGCCCGCGCCACGCCTTTGCCGAGCATCCCGTGGGATGCGGACCGTTCCGACTCTCCTACCGGCGAGAGGACGAGGCGATCGTGCTCGCGGCGAATCCGGCCTATTTCCTGGGCAAGTCCGCCCTCGACTCGATCGTCTTCGACACACCGCGCGGAGACGTGGACAACCGGGGCGTGGAAGCGCTGCTCCAGGGCAAGGCCACGATGGCCAACCTTCCGCTGAACCGACTCGAAGAAGTGAAGCGGCGCGCGAACCTCCGCGTTCTGCGCTGGCAGGATCTCAGCCTCTCCTTCATCGGCATGAACGTCACGATCCCGCCGCTCGACCATCCGAAGGTGCGCCAGGCGATCGCGCTCGCGATGGACCGGGACGCGATGCTCGCGCTATGGCCGGCGGGGAAGGTCCTCTCGCGCGCGATCATTCCCCCGGGGCTGCCCGCCTACTCCCCCGAGCTTCGCACCTATCCGTACGACCCCGAATCGGCCCGGCGCCTTCTGGCGGAGGCCGGGTACGGCCCGGGCCACCCCTTGCCGCCGCTCACGCTGTGGAAATCGTCCAGCAACCAGAGCTCGCGGCAGGTGGACACGGTCATGGTCCACTCGCTCGACCAGTCCGGAATCCACGTCGTGCTGAAATACGTGACCTGGACCGAGCTCGACAGCGTCATCACGCATCGCGGCGCGCCGATGTTCGGACTCGCCTGGATCGCCGACATTCCGGATCCCGACACGTTCCTGCGCTCGCTCTTCTATTCGAAGAGCGCCACCAACTATTTCCGGTATTCCGACGGCACCGTGGATTCCCTGCTCGACGTCGCGCAGCGCACCGCGGAGCCGGACGCGCGCATGGCGGCCTACCGCCGCGTCGAGACGAGGGTCGTCCAGGCGGCGCCGCTCGTCCCGCTCTTCCACTCGTCGACGTTCGTCGGGCTTCGCGAGGACGTCTCGGGCCTCGAAGTGAATCCGCTCGGCATCTCGACCCTCGCCATGGAGAAGCTGCGGCTTGGAAAGCCCTACCCGGACCGTGAGCACCGGCAAGCGCTCCGCTGATTCGCCCGAGGGGAGACGGTTCGGGCTCCAGACCCGCATCGTCCTCACGTTCGGGCTGATCGTGGTCGGTCTGGTCGCGGTTTCGCTCGTCTACGTCGTGCGCAGCCAGACGGAATCGCTCCTCGACGAGACCCGCGAGAAGGGGTTCGCGATCGCGCGCAGCATCGCGTGGCTCTCCACGCCCGCCCTCCTCTCCTACAACTACGTCGCGTTGAGCCAGGCGGCCGAGCGCTCGCACGGGAGCGCCGAAGTGGTTTACGTCGTCATCTACGACAAGGAAGGGCAGGTGGCGGCCGACAGCCGGGAGCGCAACGCCTTCGGCCACCCGCCGCGCGAGGCGGCGGACACCCAGGCGGTCGAGGCGCGCGAGGAGCGCTCGCTGGTGCGCCCGTCGCTCCGCCCCGGTGAAGCCGCGATCCTCGAGTTCCTCGTGCCCGTCTACGTCGAGGACCGCTCGGTCAAGTGGGGGACCGTGCGGCTCGGTGTCTCGTTGGCCGAGGTGAACCATGAGATCCAGCGCACGACCCACAATCTCATCCTCGCGGGGCTCGTGGCCGCGGTGCTCTGCATCGTGGGCGCCCGGTTCGCGGCCCGCGCCATCACCCGCCCCATCGAGCGGCTCGTCGAAGCGATCCGGGCGATCGCGCGCGGGGACTACTCCCAGCGGCTGAACCTCCGGAGCGGGGACGAGCTCGAGACCTTGGCCTGGCAATTCGACCGGATGGCGGACGAGGTGCAGCGACAGCAGACCGAAATCCTCGCGAGCCGGGAG
>Ga0066388_100002967_pt1 | contig 10719 bp, 11 predicted proteins | sample PanSoiMetaGPlot6_FD_64539 | JGI IMG/M metagenome (GOLD analysis project Ga0066388, IMG submission 64539) | Tropical forest soil microbial communities from Panama analyzed to predict greenhouse gas emissions - Panama Soil - Plot 6 (Hybrid Assembly) | ecosystem: Environmental > Terrestrial >... | reverse complement strand
GATCGCGCGTCCCTCTCTTGCTGGTTGCGTGCGCTCGTGCGGCGGCGTATCCTTCCGGCCTTCCCCGGAGGGCCCCACGTCAGTCCATGAATAGAATCAAGGAGGCGAAGATGTCAACGGCTCCGAAACCGCAAGGCAGATCGGCTGATCCAGTGAAGGTTGATTCTCAACATTACAAAATAGAGGCGGAGAACGATCGTGTGCGCGTGCTTCGCATCACCTACGGTGCACACGAAAAATCCGTGATGCATGGACACCCGGATACGGTCGCGGTGTTTCTCACGAGTAATCGAGGGCGGTTCACCTTCCCGGACGGTCGGCAGGAAGAGCGCAGCTGGAAAGCCGGCGAAAGTATGCTCATGCCGGCCGAAGAGCATCTGCCTGAGAACCTGAGTAACAACCCCTTGGAACTGGTTCTCATCGAGCTCAAATAACATCTGGCGTTACGTCAGACGCGAGGAGATTCGCTGCGAATTTCCTCGCGTTTTTTTGGCGTTCTGTTTGTTGGCACTTGAGGTTATGTTTCTTTTCTGAGTATCCGGCTTGACGGAAACCAACCTGGCGGCTATCCCCGAACACAGCCCCATGTTTTGGAGGCAATTCCGACAAACAGCAAAGTAGAGCAGCCGGAGGGTTTCCGCCTGCTGGGCCGATTCCGGCAACGCCGTTAACCAGGGCTGAATCGGGCTAATTGGAGCTTGTATCAGAGAGACAATACGCGTACGTTGTCATAACTAATTGGCTGTCGCGGCAGTTCCTCTTTTATGCGGTGCGAAAGGCGGTTCCGTATGATCGCACCCCTAGATGTGTTCCGGCTCGGCTCGAACGACGTGGGTGTTTTGATTATCTCTGTGGACTCTCTCGTCGAAGCGTTGAACGTCATCCGCAAAAAAGGCGACGGCGAATACGTCGTCTACTCGCAGAAGACCCGCCGTAGGCGATTTTACGAGGTGACTCGAGAAGGAAAGATTGTGTCCTGGGAACGCGAAGAACTCGGAGTTTCGCGACGCTGAACGCCAATGCCCACTTTACCCAGGCGGGCTCGCGTCGGGCCAGCGCTCAGATACCCGCCACGGGCCGGATCCGATCAATGCGCTTCTGGCAACACCGGACGGTCAAAGGAATCTCTTCATTGACCTCGACATGAAAATAGCCGACAATCCCGCTGCTGAACCCCTCTCAGCGAACGCGGCTCTGCCCAGATTTGTAACCCAGCAGGAGAAGGCCGCATGCGAACGTTTCCGCTCCACACGCTCGCCGTGTCACTGGGACTCTTCCTTCGTAAAATCCGCAATTTCTTCCGAATGGAACCTGCCTGGGAGAAAGCAGGACAACCGTCCGACATTGTTCCTCCGGAGGCTATACAGCCTGCCATGACGGAAGCGCCTATCGGCAATGCGGTCGCAGGCGAGCCGGAAAAAGATCTCTGGGTCGATTGCAGCTATTGCTGGGTAGTTGTCTGCAAAAACCACTGGTTCCATCGCAAGCGAAATCCCTTCAACGTTCACCGCATTCCGCTAGCGGAGACCGATGCCATCTCCAGCAGACCCACGATCAAACAACACTTTGTAGCGCAGTGCGACGAGTGTTTCAGGGAGTACCGCTACAGACCGTCAGAAGTGCTTCGTTGGGAAATGGAACCTCCGCCGTCCTTCATCCCGCATCCGCTATTTCGGGACTAATCGTTTCGACTGTCTGTTTCTGCTTTTCCCACGCAGCCTCGCCGCCCCAGGCTCCGAGTCAGAATTATTGAATTATCCACGGTCGCGAAAATCTGATCATTAATCACCGCGCTCCCCCGTGCTAGTGTCGCGAATTGGAGGCGCCGATGGCTAGCGAGTGGACCGTGACCCACGGGAAACACCAGATTCGAGTCGTGACTCAATGTGGTGGAGCGCGCTTGTAGGTCGATGACGAGCTAGTCGACACCGCGAACGATCTGTACGCGTCCGCAGATGAACCCACGCTAGTTGGGTTATTTGACAATAAGATGTTTTGGGTTGAAGCGTTTGTGAAGGCCGATGCCTCGGATGCGGGTATTCGCATCAACGGGGAATGGATCAGCGGCGAGGCTCGGGCTCTCGCGTCTTGATTGACCAACTGCAGCCTGGCCCTTCACAACCTGCCCGTCGTGAATCAGCACCGCCTGTTCTTTCCGGAAATCGACTTGCGGTCGCAGACTGTATGTCTTTTCGATTTGGATACGGTCACCGACCATGGACTTCCGCTTATCGTTGACTGGCGGTTACACGTCCGGTCTGCCTATTTTACGGAATGCAAACGTTTGCGGGGAGCCGCGCCTGCGAGGCGACAATTAAGCGAAAGGTAAAGTAGATCCTTCGAGGACGCATGGTGCGAGAACCTGTCCCTTTTTACTAAGAGTTTACTGTTTCATTGGGCGCGAGGCGGTACGTTATGACGCAATCAAGCTTATTGCATCGGCCATATACCTCTGTCAGCTAAAGGATGTGAGCCCATGAACTCAGACCAAGTCGCCAGGCAAGAGAAGTATCTCCAAGAATTGACCAACAGACGAAATCAACTGTATAAACAACTTCTTCGAAACCCCAAGAACACCCGTCCAGCGCTCGAAATCAAAACTCTCGACGACAAAATCTGGGAACTACGCTTTTCGAAAAATGAATAATACGTGCAGACCAAACGGCGCGTGCGGTCCCGTGTGCTGACACGCCCGGTCTCTTGATGGCGTTGATCGTCCGAATAGACTCGTCGGCGGGACGCGAGCATTCTTCCAATTCCGATGCCATAAACCACGTGTCCGCGAACTTCTCGTCCAGTCGCGGATTGGGCCGAAACCGATATGCAATCTGTGCGTGGTGACACTGGGCGCTGATCACTTGGCCGATGCGATGCGCAGCAGCCCTTGATGCGGACGTAAAGACCCATTGCCGAAGGCTATGGTTGAGAGAACAGCGTCGATGTGACGCAAATCACCTCTGTTCCATCCAATTCTCATGCCCAAACTTACGGAGCAGTGGTTGCTGTATAAATACATCGGTCTCGAATTCACCCCGCTTTCGAAACCATTCAAGACGCGACAACAGGCAGAAGAAGCGCGACAGAAGTATCCCGAGAAAGAACAAAGAGCGATCGGAGTGGGTGTAATCAAGCGAACTTCGTAATAGCCAAGAACGTGTATACTGGGCGACGAGCAGGCTGCGGGACGGCTGTAGTCCTTACCAGGTCACCTCGCTCCGTCCACATATTGTTGTGCCGTCCCGTCCTTGCACCTCGTCTCATTTGTGATGTCAAAATGACCTCCGCCCATAGGGGGACTGTGCCCTGCCGAACCTGTCAGTCGACTCATCTCGAAGCGTTTGAAGCCGAGATCGCCATTCACTACCCGAAACTCGAAGATATAGACCGGCGGCCAACGTTGCTATTTCCCCAGATATTCGTTTGCTTGCGTTGTGGCGCAGCGGAATTTGCTGTTCCTCACGAGAAACTAGAGTTCCTCAAAGCTAGGGCCCGATAAGTGGTCGCAGATCGACAAACGGGCGGCTTGGCTGTCCGCTAAATTGACTCCTTCCCGTGTTTGGCGACGAGCGATGAAGCCCTTGTCACGCATCTCGCTCAGCATGGAGCTCCCTAGCTAAGCTGGGTTTGCTTGCTGGCAAAGACCCTCCCGCGGTTACGAACTGAATGGTTATCGGCCGTCCTATGGTAGAGTTCTGCCACCACGGGGCGAATTGAGTGGGAGTATCGGGAATGAGCAAAGGTCTTGAGATTCGCTGTTACGACTACGTTAATCATCCGTACGCCAAGGTGCGAGATGTGTTGAAGCGAGACGCACTCAACGTGTTCCAGGGGGCTACCAAAGCTGCCGCTTCTCGGGCGCAGTCGGTCGCCGCAGAACTCCATGTCGATCTTGGCGGTATCGGTGTGAAGGCGGAAATCGCGATTTCTGTCAAAAAAATCGAAGAGCAGGTTGCTGATGCCATGTCGGGTCCAGCAACCAGACTCCTGCTCGAATGGGAAGCCGCGACCGCCCCGAGTTTGTTTCCGCTCATGAAGGCCGAGCTTTCTGTTTACCCCCTGACAAGCACGGAGACGCAGTTAGATTTCGGGGGCCTGTATGAACCGCCATTTGGCACGGTGGGAAGGGCGATGAATGCGGTGGCCGGGCATCGCATTGCGGAGGCTTCGGTCCATCGCTTCATCAATGAGGTAGCGGAACACCTGCGCCAAACACTCGGTACTACTCGCTCGTGATGGGTTGAAATTCCGCATCAGGCAAGGGGCGGATTTCCGGATTCCGCATGAGGACTCGCACGCAGGCGTTCCAGCGCAGAACGGCGTCGTCGTTTCCGGGCGGTCGAAGAGCCTCGGCGCGCTCGTAGTGGTTCATGGCTTCATGTAACGCATGATAGGCGTTCGCATTGCTGCCAAGACCGTGCTCACGAAGGTGTGCATGCCCCTGACGTTCCCAGATGAGACCGGCGTAGTATGCGCGTTCGTACTCGCCTTCGAGCCGGAGCAGCACTTCTTCTGCTGATTTCATCGTGACCCCGTGGCCAAACTGGTCGGTGCGCGCAAGGAGCAGTGAAACGAGAGCTTGCTGGTGGGAAGGCGAAATCGCCAGAATGTCCAGGCAAATGCTTTCAGCAAGGCTCGGTTCGTTCAGAAGCCGGTAACGTTCGGCTTTCTCAAGAGCCTTCGGGATTGCATCGGTTGAGATGGATTTCAGATCCAAAGTCATAGGTACCTCCTAGCGAACCGGGCCGGCAAACATGCGGAACAGCTTCGTCAAAGGGTCGAAGAAACGATCGACGACGCGCTCCTTTAGAGGAATGATGGCATTGTCGGTGATGGTGATGTTTTCAGGGCAGACCTTCGTGCAGCATTTTGTAATGTTGCATAACCCGATCCCATAGTGTTGGTGAAGCTCCGGGATGCGATCCTGGTTGTCCAAGGGATTCATTTCTAGAGCTGCCGTATAGACCAAAAAACGTGGGCCGATAAATTGCTCGTGCATGTGATGCTCGCGCAAAACGTGGCAGACGTCCTGGCAAAGGTAGCACTCAATGCATTTCCGGAATTCCTGAACCCGATCGGCGTCTTCCTGGGCCATCCGCCAAGTCCCGTCGGGCGCGTCCGGAGGGCGGGGCGTAAATTTGACGATGCTCTTTTTCACGCTGTAATTCCACGATACATCGGTAACCAAATCTCTCACGTGAGGGAAGGCCTTCATCGGTTCGATGGTCACGGGTTGTTCGAGAGGAAGCGAATTCAGGCGCGTCATGCACATGAGCTTGGGCATCCCATTAATTTCAGCGGAGCAAGAGCCGCATTTGCCGGCTTTGCAGTTCCATCGCACGGCGAGACTGTTGGCCTGCTCGGCCTGAATCCGGTGAACGGCGTCGAGCACCACCATGCCGGAAGACACTTCGGTGGTATAGTCCTGAAACTCTCCTGCGCCTTTTACGCCCCGCCAGATTCGAAACGTGGCCGTGGACATTACTTCATCTCCTCGATGATCTGCTTAAGTTCCAGCGGCATCTGCGGAATGGGCTCGCGCCGCACCTCCATTTGAGCTCCGGGTCCCTTACGGATGACAATATTGAACGATCCGAAATGGTCGTCCTTGGCAGGGAAGTCATCACGGAAATGTGCTCCCCGACTTTCTTTTCGCTCCAGCGCAGCTCTGGTCACCATTTCGGAGACGGTCAGCAGGTTATTCAGGTCGATAGCGGTGTGCCAACCCGGATTGTACTCGCGATTGCCTTGGACACCGACGAGCTGGGCCCGCGTTTTGAACTCTCGAATACGCTCTAGAGCGAGTAACATCTCTCTTTCCTGACGAACGATACCCACCAGGTCTTGCATCATGTCCTGCAAGGCATGCTGGACCGCATAGGGTCCTTCGGCGCTATCGCGTTCAAACGGTGCTAGTGCTTGTTTTTCCGCGGCGGTAACTTCATCGGCGTTGACGACACCCAAGGACTGTTCTTTGGCATAGCAGGCCGCGTATTGACCAGCGCGTTTTCCGAAAACCAGCAGATCCGATAGGGAATTCCCGCCGAGTCTATTGGCGCCGTGCAGCCCTGCGCCGCACTCGCCCGCTGCGAAGAGCCCGGGAACGTCGGACATTTGCGAATCGGGATCAACGCGCACACCACCCATCATGTAGTGCGTGGTCGGCCCAACTTCCATGGGTTCCACGGTGATATCGATGTCCGCGAGCTGTTTAAACTGGTGATACATGCTCGGAAGTTTCTTTTTGATGTGCTCGGCAGCGTTGGGAATGCGGTCCTGAATCCAGGCGATATCCAGGAAGACTCCACCATGGGGGCTGCCGCGGCCTTCTCGGACCTCTCGCCGAATGCAGCGAGCTACGTGATCGCGAGTGAGTAGCTCGGGCGGCCTGCGCGCATTCTTGTCGCCTTGCGTGTAGCGCCATCCTTCTTCCTCAGTGTCGGAAGTCTGATTGGCGTACGTCGGGGGAATGTCGTCAAACATGAAACGCCGGCCATCCTTGTTCCGCAGTACGCCTCCCTCACCTCGGACCCCCTCGGTGACCAGAATGCCGCGGACGCTCGGAGGCCAGATCATCCCCGTAGGATGAAACTGGACAAACTCCATGTCCATTAAGGACGCGCCTGCGTGATAAGCCAGGGCATGTCCGTCGCCTGTGTACTCCCAACTATTGCTAGTAATTTTGAATGCGCGTCCAATCCCGCCGGTGGCGAGCACCACGGCTTTGGCCCGGAAAACATGGAACCGGCCGCGCTCTCGGTCATACCCGAACGCGCCTGCGATGCGATCGCCGTCCTTCAGCAGAGCTACGACGGTGTACTCCATGAAGACATCCATGCCGAGGTGAATATCGTGATCCTGCAGCGTGCGGATCATTTCGAGGCCCGTTCGGTCACCCACATGGGCGAGTCTCGGATAGCGATGGCCGCCGAAATTACGCTGCAAAATGCGGCCATCAGCCGTGCGGTCGAAAACCGCGCCCCACGCTTCCAGTTCTCGCACGCAGGCAGGCGCCTCCTTGGCATGCAATTCGGCCATTCTCCAACTGTTCAGGTATTGACCGCCGCGCATGGTGTCGGCGAAGTGCACGCGCCAGGAATCCCGGTCATCCACGTTGGCAAGAGCGGCGGCGATGCCTCCTTCCGCCATGACCGTATGAGCCTTGCCAAGCAGCGACTTCGTGATGACCCCGACTTTCACACCCGCCATGGCGGCCTCTGCTGCCGCGCGCAAACCCGCGCCGCCCGCTCCAATGACCAGGACGTCGTGCTCGTGGGTCAAATGCTCGGCCACTAGAGAATCCTCCAATCTCTCCAGATCCCCATCGAGCACAAACGGACGTACAAATCTGCAAAGCCTACGGAAAAAAGACTGAGCCACGCGAAGAGCATGTGGCGCCGGTTCATGCAACTTACGCAGTCGTAGAGGCGGTTTCCGGCTGGCGCCGTGGAAAGCCGGTCTCGAAATCCTCCGACCAGGTGTCGTAACGAGTGGCACCCAAAAACGTAGCACGCCAGCAGAACCACGTTGACCAGCAAGACCAGTGTGCCCACGCCGATTCCGAAGTGTTCATCAAACCAAAGCGCTTTCCACACATCGTGAGCGAGCAGCACGAGGAAGATCAGTGCGAGATACAGAAAATAACGATGAATGTTCTGCAGGATGAGAGGAAAAGAGCGCTCCCCGAGATAGGTCTTGCGTGGCTCTCCCACAGTACACGAGGGAGGGTCGGCCCAAAACGCTTTATAGTATGCCCCGCGGTAGTAGTAGCAGGTAAGACGGAACCCGCCGGGCGCCCACAAAATCAGCATTGCGGCGGTGACCCACGCCGGAATCAACGCGGGTTTTAGGCCGAACCACGACTTCTCGGGATCACCAAACAGTTCCGGGGAATAGAAGGGAGAAAGGTAGGGACCGAAGCGGTAATGGTCGCCTTGCATGGCGGCCCAAGTGGAATAAACAATGAACGCAGAGAATCCTAGAAAAACGGCGAGAGGTTCGATCCACCAATGGTCGCGTCTGGATGTTTGCGCGAACTGCGAACGCACCAATGGAACATCAACATGCGCCATCAGGATTCTCCTCGCAGTTTGGGAAGGTCCACGGCATAAGAGTGCGCCTCATCCGGGAAGGCCTTGGGTCACGGGGCGGGCCACGTCTGGCGGCAGCAACAGCCCCCTATCGTCCTTCGCGGCCGACTGTCACCCCCCATGACCGACAGAGATGTTTGTCTTGAGTCAAGCGCGGTAAGTATCACGACAGGATTTGCCTGTCAATTGGTTAAACACCTCGAGCGCAGTAGGCCCGCCATCCGTTTGTCGTTCTACTGCATGCAGTCTTTCTGAAGGGGCCAGACAGCCTAGACTGTCACCAAATCGATGGGCCCTGTGCGGTGTCTTTCCGCTAGGCTCGGCGCCATTCGGTTCAGGTCATTTTCTTCAGCGTGCGACCAACCAGCCCACTTTCGCGCCACGTGCGAATGGGCTCGTCTACGTAGCCTCAGTACAAGGATGTGAGAATCCGCTGGGGTGGGAACCTGGGTTCAGAGCCGTAAGCTCCTCCTGGCTGGTAGCCGGTTCCGAGCAGACACTGGCGTTCATCGTGAAGCGGTAGTTGTGGACCGTAAGACATCTCTCGGGCCCTGCTACTGGCATTGTCCGAACAAATCGCTATACTTGCGTTGGGCCTCCAGCATTGAAAGACAGAAAGCCTTACCGGTGTTACAACGATGCCTGCCGATAGGTGTGTGAGGTTGAATGGAAGAGTCGGACGCGAAGAAAGGTAGGCCAGAGAATCCGAGTAACCAGAGTTCTTCGGGAACGAGTGTGCCCGAAACCCCCGGTGATTCTTTTGACGGCGCAACCATGATGGATGCGCCTACGCCCCATAAATCCGCAGGGTCTCCCGCGCCCGAAGCTACTTCCGACATGACGTTTATCGATGGCCCCACAACTCCGCCAGTTCCGCGCACGGCGGTCAACCGATCTGTCTCGGGTGTTTATGCGGCGGGTGGAATTTTGAATGCCGGCGATATCGTTGGGGAACGGTACGAGATCCTCGAACTCCTCGGCGAAGGCGGCATGGGTGCCGTTTACAAAGCGCGCGACCGCGAACTTGACCGGATGGTGGCTTTGAAGGTCGTACGTCCGGAGCTTGCGCGAAATCCTGAGATCGTTAGGCGCTTCAAGCAGGAATTGATCCTGGCGCGCCAAGTCACCCACAAAAACGTGATCCGCATTCACGATCTTGGTCAAGCGGAGGGCCTGCAGTTCATCACCATGGACTTCGTGGAGGGCCAGGATCTTCGAGCCCTGTTGCGCGACAAAGGCAAGCTTGCTCCCGAACAGGCCGCGAAGATCATGCTACAGATTTGCCGCGCGCTCGAAGCCGCACATTCCGAGGGAGTCATTCACCGCGACTTGAAACCGCAAAACGTGATGCTCGACCCGGGTGGCCGGGTGTACGTGATGGACTTCGGCATCGCTCGCTCTGCGTACCTGCCGGGCATGACGCAAACGGGCGCGCTGATCGGCACACCCGAGTACATGTCCCCGGAGCAGGCGCGCGGCGAAAAACTTACAGAACGATCGGATATTTTCTCTCTCGGCGTCATATTCTACGAGCTCCTTATGGGCGGGTCCCCCTATGCATCGGACACACCGCTCGCCACCTTATGGAAGCGCATGCAGGAAAAGGCAGTGCCTCCCGCTGTCACCGACCCAACGATCCCCAAACCGTTGAGCGACATCGTTGTGAAGGCCCTTGAAATCGAGCCCGAGAATCGCTTTGCGACCGCAGGGGAAATGGCGGCGCAACTGGAACTGTGGCTCGGACCGGGCGCCGGCGGAACCACAACGATCATCGTGCAGCAAGCGCCTCGCACCTCTTTGCCGTGGAAATGGGTTGCCGTTGGCGCTGTGGCCCTCCTGGCCGTTGGCGGAGTGGCTTACCGGCTGAGGGGGCCGAGCAAGCCAGCCGCTCCGCACGCTCCCGTGACTGTTCTTGTGGCAGATTTCACAAACCACACGGGTGATCCCATTTTTGACGGCACGCTCGAGCCCATGTTCAACGTAGCCCTCGAAGGCGCCAGCTTCATTAACGCTTACAATCGAGGCAATGCGCGGAAGTTGGCTCAGAAGTTACCAAATCCCACGGATAAACTCGACGAACAACCCGCCAGGTTAGTGGCGGTCGGGCAGGGAATCGGCGCGGTGGTCACGGGCGAACTGAGCCGGCGTGGCGACAAATACAGCCTGTCAGCAACGGCTCTAGATGCGGTCAGTGGAAACGTAATCGCGAAGAGCGAGGTCACCGCTGACAATAAAGATGGTGTCCTCCTCGCGGTTCCCAAACTCGTGGTTCCGATTCGTAAAGCACTCGGCGACGTCACACCCGAATCGGTTCAGCTGGCTGCGGAAGCGGGTGCTTTCCAGGCCGCATCGCTCGAGGCCGTCCATCAGTACGGCGTAGCCATGGAGCAGCAGTTTGCTGGGAAGATGCCAGAGGCGCTGACGTCATTTTCGAAAGCGGCGGAACTCGATCCCAACTTCGCGCGCGCGTACGCCGGCATGGCCGCCGTTGCCGGGAACCTCGGCCGCGACCAGGACGCCGAGAAATACATCAAGACCGCGATGGAGCACGTCGACCGCATGACCGAGCGTGAACGCTACCGCATTCGCGGACTGTATTACGCTAGGACTGAGAACTGGGACAAGTGCGTCG
>Ga0066388_100002966_pt1 | contig 10719 bp, 8 predicted proteins | sample PanSoiMetaGPlot6_FD_64539 | JGI IMG/M metagenome (GOLD analysis project Ga0066388, IMG submission 64539) | Tropical forest soil microbial communities from Panama analyzed to predict greenhouse gas emissions - Panama Soil - Plot 6 (Hybrid Assembly) | ecosystem: Environmental > Terrestrial > Soil... | reverse complement strand
GCTGATAATGTCCATCGGGTTGATGGATTCTTGCTCGAGCGCGTCCAGGTCGTATCGCCGGAGATCAGCGATCTTCTCTTCCCAGATGTTGCGTCCAGCAGTTTCTTGTCCCATAGTGCCTGCTCAGCCAGGTGCTTCTATAAACTGATACCTAATTAAACTATAGCTCATCGGCGCCTCTTAGCCTGGGCCGTCGTTACCCACGTTGTTGGAGCACATCTCGTCCATGAGCGTCCAGTTAACGTCCTTGTCCGGTATGTCTTTAAATTCAGGCGCCTTCATGTGGAAGACACCGGCGACGGTGCCCACCCGATAGCAGAAGAACGTTTGCTCCTCCTGCCCGACGACACGGTCGATATTGAGCTTTTCTTCGTCGGAAATCAGCTCGAACTGAGGCGATGAGTTAACGCGGTTGAAGATGTTGTTCATCGTCTGGTGCTTCACTTTTCGGCCGTCTACGCGAAACATCTGCGGGCCGAGCATGTCGCCGTCTTTCTTGGCAAGGGCAAAAGCGAACATAGTGCCGACGTTGATGACGAGCTGGCTGCGGAAGTCCTCAGGAAGATGTTGAAGCGTCTTGATGGCTCCGATTAGTCCAATCTGGAACTTCTTCGTCTCCGAGGTGAGGGAATCAATCGTGTCCTTCTCAATGAAGTTGTCGAATTCGTCGAGGAACAAGGTGGTCTTATGTTTACGTGACGTGGATGTCCCAATCGACAGCGCCGCCCGCTTGATGCCTGTGACAATTAAGCTGCCAAGCAGGTTAGCGTTCTGGTCGAGCTGTCCCTGTGGCACTTTCACCAGCAAGACTTTGCCTTCGGTTATCACGTCCTTCAAGTTGAGGTCGCCCTTGGGCTTCGTCAAAATCGGGCGGATGCGCGGATCGCTGAGCATCGGCGAAACACGGTTGAGAATCGGCTCAACCCACGTGATCCACTGATCGGTACGGGCCAGTCGCTTGTATTGACCCCAGGTTTCCAGAAGCGTAATGAACTCGACTTTCTCCGATTTTCGTTTTTCGATTTTCTCAAGCAGAATATCGCGGAAGTCGTTGTCTGACAGGAGTGTCGGTAGGTCGACCAGGGTCTTGCCATTGACTGTAAGAAGCAGGGCCGAGTTGCGCAAGATGTTGGCGGTTTGCTGGTTCCACTGGCTTTGTGCACCTGGTGGCTCCGTATATATAGCCTTGAAGCCGAAGGTTACCGCAGAGGCGCTGCCTTGAAGATCGCCGTCGTCCGGTTCTTCAAGCGGGTTGTAGGCAGGACAGCCACCTTTAAAAGTCGGGTCTATGATCGTGACGCGCTGGGCCAATTCCTTGCCCTTGGGGTGTGAGGCGATCCAGCGCGTAATTAGCTCGATCAATCCACCGTCGGAATCGACGACTACCACAGCCCGGTCATTGCTCTGGATGTCGTGCGCAATCATGCTGGCCATCAGGCGGCTCTTGCCCTTCGACCCGGCGCCCAGCAGCAGCATGTGCGGGTTCTGGTCGCGCATGTCCGGTGGGATTGCTAGCTCTTTCGGCATGTAAAACTGCAAGATGCTCCACTCCATGCGCTGCCCAAGCGGCAAGCTGCCGGGCCCGGCCGGCTTGCCGAGCTCGCGAATCATCTTGCCGTGTTGAGCTTCAAATTGTGATGGGATGTACTTCCGCTTGGCCCATATGTTGATCTTGCCGCTGGGACCAAATAATTGGAGCGATCCCCAAACGATCCCGCAACCGATGAGCAGCAGTATGCCGGCAATATGCACGAACGTCTGCTGCTGTTTGACATACGACGGCTTGCCGCCGTTGTCATTACTGGCTACCTGGTTCTCTGGAGGTGGGGCGGCGCCGCCGGGCGGCTCGAGCCAGGCTGCCTCCCACTTGTCGCGAATTTGAACGACCTGAGCTTTCAGGAAGACGCCCTTCTTAACCTCTGCAACAAAAACCCCGGCCATATACGGGCCATCTTTCGGGAAAGTAAGTTCGCCCGAGTAGGTGATTGGTTTACCCATCGCCCGGCCGTCTACTATGTATTGTTTGTTAAACAGGACCTTGGCTGGGGTTTTCCCAAGATCAACCGCGCCGGCGATCTGAAAGTATTGATCATCTTCTCCTTCGCCACTCAATTGGTTGCCGCTTTGCTGCAGCATCATGAAGCCGTTATGCTGTCTGTCTTTGGTGCGGAATGCCAGCTCCCACTTGCCGGCAAGTGCTGGAACTTTTGCCGCTTGCTGACCGCCACCCTTGAACAGGGCACCGGCCATATTGCCGACCATCCCCAGGACCTGCAGACCGATAAACACTGCCACCACTGCGGCAACGGCCGCATATGTCTTCGGATACTTCTTCCCGGCGACTTCCACGTCGCCTTCCAGGAAGGGAGCATATTGCACGACCTTCTGCAGGATGGGTGATATTGCTTCGGGCGGTTTCGAGGGTGTATCTTCTTCGCGAGCCGCCATGCCGCGCAGTTTGCGCTTCGATTCGGTCGGCTCCGAATCCGTATCCGTCTCCCTGGTGCTCCGTTTGGATTCGCGCCCGGAGCCGCGTTTTACGGATTCGTCGGGGAGCCGCATCTCTTCTTCGTCTTCGCTCGAAGATCGATTCGACATCGCGCTGGAGTTCGGACCGAGATCGCCAAATGGGCTGGATGCTTGACCTGGCGCAGCCATGAATCCGCCTGCTGAGCCGCTATCGGACCTTGGTACTGCTGGTGGTGCCGCGGCAAAGAAGTCCATCCCACCTCCACCTGCAGCTGGAGATGACGGTGTCTGACCAAAAGGCTGATCCGGCATCGTCGGGGGCGGAGCTGCCTGGGCCGCCGGACTTGCCGGCGCCGGGGGAGCCGCTGCGAAGAAGCCCAAGCCGCCTGCTGCGGGAGCCCCGACTGGCGCGGGGTCGAAGCCCGCCGGCGCTGCTGCTGCCGCGGGAGCAGGCGGTGCCTCGAAAGGTGCTGGAGCCGCCTGCGCTGCTGGTGCAGGTGCGGGCTCGAACAATCCGGCGCCGGCAGAAGGCGCTGCTGGCGCTTGAGCGGGGGCGGGTCCGGGCGTGGGTGAGGACCCAGCGGGTATAAAATCTCCGGACGGCGGCACGGCTGACTGCGGCGCAGCGTCAGGGGCACCTGGCTCCGGGCCGATGATCGGCGCCGGCGGCACGGGAGGCGCATCCGGTGTGAAGAAGTCGAACCCTGGTGAGGCTGGTGCCGCGGCCGGTGCGGCGGGCATCTCTGACCCAACCGCGGGCGGCGTCCAACCTGCAGTGGGTTGCACAGGTGCAGGTGGTGGCTGCGGTGCCGGTGGCATCTCCGGCGGGGCTGGCACCGCCGGTGGGGCTGCTGATGGTGCGGGCGCGGCTGCCCCAGGAAGCTCGGGGGCGGATGGCACTACCGGTGCGGCCGGCGCCACTGGCGCTTCTGGAGTAATGGCAAAATCAGCAGCGTTTGGAGTCGGAGAGGGCGCTGGCGGAGGCGCGGCGGCCGAGAATGCAGTGTCGGTGGTCAACTCCGCACCGGCAATCGGCATGACGGGTGGTTCGGGCTCGCCAAAGAGTATATCTGTCGCCGACAATGCCGGCACCGCCGCCGGTGCCGGCGCAGCGGGCGGCTCCGGTGTGGCAGCCGGGGCTGGCTCTGCTGCAGGCGCCGGCTCAGTCGACAATGCCTTAGAGCCTGCTGGTGAAATCCAGCTACCTGCAAGTGAGGAACGTCCAAATAACGAACCAGCTGGGTTGGAGGGTATTGCTTGCGGAGGTGTTGCCGGCTCCGGTGCAGGCACAGGCGCTGGCGCTGCCGCCGGTTCTACCGGCAAATTCGTAGAAACTTGTTCAGGGACCGATGCTACCGGTGTGAGCGGGCTTGCCGGAGACACCCCTGCTACTGAATTGATTGCTGCTGCCGGCACCGGTGCGGGCGCAATCACGGGCTCGGGCTGCAATGCAGGCTGACTGACGTTGAGCGGAGCGCTGGGAGCAACTGGCATGCCAGTGGCATCGGCCGGAGTCGTTGGCCACGGCTGCCCAACTGTGGTTTCGGAAATCGGTGCGCCGGCACCGCTGGCTCCTGTCGCCGGATCTCCGGAGGCACCGTATGAGCCAGTATTTGCTGTGTCGAGCACAGGCTCGGCAGACGGCAGTACAGGAAAATTGCCGGAGTTGCCGCTGCCCAGGAACGCCGGGCGCAGCTCGCCCGTGCTGAAGCCCCGCTTGAGCAATGTGGAAAACTGAGGAGCGGGTGCATTCGCCATGCTGGCAGGCTCTTCCGGCGCGTCCAGTTCTATATGGGTATGCGAAGCCGGCGCCGGCGTCGATGGCGGTGCCGGCGCTGGGGTTGAAACCGGTGCCGGTGACGGTGGCAATAGCGCGCCGAGGACCGTGAACCCTTCCTTGGCGATCGGGGTCTGGGTGGGGGTGATGGGGGCTGCCGGCGCTGGCTCCGGTTGTGCCGCTTGTACGGGAGGCAAGGCTGGTTGCTGCGGCGGTAGCGGCGCAGTAGCAGGGAGAGAGGAGAAGGCCTGGGGAGCGGTCTCTGGATACGCGGGCGCTGGCTCTGGTGCGGCCATCGGCGTTGCCGGCATTGCGCCCGCACCCTGCCAGTTGGACGCCTCTTCTGGAGCCGGCGCCAGGGCTGGATCTGCTCCCTGATCATCCATGAAGGACAGAATGCTGGACACCGATGACGGCTGAATTCTCGAGAAGGGACTGGCCGCCCCGAGTACGCTCCCAAGCCTTGATGTGCTGCCGGACTGCGCAGGCTTGGATGGTCCATCGGGCTCGAAATCGACCATCGGCGCTGATGGCGGCGCCGGCTCGGGCGACGTGGGAGCTACTGGCGCCGATGCCGGTGATCCTGCACCGGCCGTCCCGTGGACCTCACCATTGCCCCCGTTGCCGCCATTGAGGCTGTGATACTGCTGCCTGGTGAGCACCCGCTCCAGGAGAAACGGGTCAGGGCTGAGCGTCAGAGAAAGCGGCGCCGAGCTCTGCGTCATCATTGGCAGGACGGTTGGCGAGAATTTGGAGATATAAGTCCCGCAACCGGTGCAAAACTTTCCCTTGCCCCGGAGAATGAAGCCGCAAGCCTGGCAGATTGGGATTTCCAAGTATCAGTCGCTCCTGAGGGTGAGTCTCACGCTCCCTTTATCGATAATATCGAAAATTAGCATTTAAAGGGCAATTTCACGCTCGGCGCTCCCTGGCGCGCCGCTGTCGTCACTGCCCCCTGCCGGCGGGCGGTTTGCTGCCTCGCAACTCGTTCATCAGTGTCCAGTTCACGTCTTCGTCGGGGACATCGTTGAACTCCGGCGCCCGCATGCGGAAGACACCGGCAACGGTGCCAACGCGATAGCAGAAGAACGTGCGCTCCTCTTGCCCGACCACGCGGTCGATGTTGAGCTTCTCTTCGTCGGAGATTAGCTCGTATGGAATCGACGGGTTCACCAGATTGATGAGGTTTCTCAGTGTAACCTGCTTGATCTTGCGACCGTCGACGCGGAACATCTGTGGGCCCAGCAAGTCGCCGTCTTTCTTGGCAAGGGCAAATATGCACATGGTGGCGAAGTTGACGATTAGCTCGCTGCGAAGGTCTTCGGGCAAGTGCTGCAGCGTCCTCATCGCTCCAACCAGTCCAATCTGAAACGTGGTTGTCTCTTTCGTAAACGAGCGCACGGTCTCCTTCTCGATGAAGCAATCGAACTCATCCAGGTACAGGCTGCACGGGTGCTTGACCGAACCTTCGCTTGACAGCGAGAGGGCGGCTCGCTTCAGACCAGTGACAATCAAGCTTCCCAGCAGATTTGCATTCTGGTCGAGCTGTCCTTGCGGGATTTTGATCAGCAAGATCTTGCGTTGGCGAATCACTTCTTTCAAATTCAAGTTTCCGTGAGCTCTCGTGAGTATTGGCCGGATGCGTGGATCGCTCAGCATCGGCGAAACCCGGTTTAGTATGGGCTCCACCCAGGTTATCCACTGATCTGTGCGAGCCAGGCGCTTGTATTGCCCCCAGGTCTCGAGCAGGGTGATGAATTCCGCTTGCTCGTGCTTTCGCTTCTCAACTTTTTCGAGCAAGAGGTCGCGAAAGTCGTTATCGGACAGCAGCGTTGGTAAATCGGTCAGGTTCTTGCCATTAACCATCAAGAGCAGCGCCGAGTGGCGGAGGATATTGGCAGTTTGCTCACTCCACTGGCTCTGGGTGCCCGGTGCCTCGGTGTACATTGCCTTGAACCCGAACACGACTGCCGAGGCGCTCGCCTGTAGGTCGCCGTCCTCTGGCTCTGCGAGCGGATTGAACGCGGCACAATTGGTGGCAGATGTGGGATCGACCACGACGATCCGTTTACAGAGGTCACTGCCGTTGCGATGGGAGGTGACCCACCTGGTAATCAGGTTTGTGAGCCCTCCGCCTGAATCGAGAATGACTACGGCGCGGTCGTTGCCCTCTATATCGTGGGCAATCATGCTTGCCAGCAGACGGGTCTTGCCTTTCGCCCCGCCGCCCAGGAGGAGCATATGCGGGTTGGCATCACGCATGGCCGGCGTCAACGCAAGGGTTTTTGGCATGTGGAATTGCCAGAGCTTCCAATCTTCCCGAATGCCGAGCGGTACTCCGCCTGGTCTTGCGGGCTTCCCGAGTTCGCGAAGGCAACGTGCGTGCTGAGTCTCGAATTGGGATGGGATGTACTTGTTCTTTGCCCTGATATTGATCACTCCGTTGGGACCGAAAAGCTTCACCGAGGCCACTGCCAGCCCGATCACAACCAAGAGGAGGAACCAGGTAATCTTGGTAAAGGCATCAAAGGCAGCGGCGAAACCGTCATGGCCCGCCTTCGACTGAGAGAGTGGCTCCGCATGCCAGGTGCCACGCGCGGTTACGAACACCATCAGCAGGGAGCCCTTCGCCCGGCGGGTCGTATAAGAGCCGGACATCGACGCACCCTTGTTCGTCGTTGTGATCTCACCGCTGTAAGAGATCGGGTTGTCTTTCGGCTGCCCGTCGTCGATGTATTGTTTTTGCCAGCGTACAAGAGGCGGCTGGTGGCTGGCGTCAATGCTGCCGTTGACAACGAAGTAGCCCGTGTCTTGCCCCTCTCCCGTGAGCTGACCGGCGGCATTCTGGTGAAGCGTCATCTCGCCGCTGTAGTCCTGCTGCCCGACTCGGTACGAAACCTGCCAGGCGCCGTCCAGCGAAGGCACCTGGCTAATGCTGCCTTTGGGGACGACGGTATTGATGGCCGTGCCCAGCAAGCCGACAACCGCCAGTCCGACTAAGACGAGAGCGATAGTTGCCGGAGTCCAGCGTATCGTTCGCCGGTCCGTTTCAAGGTCGCCCTTGATTAGCGGCGAAACGGGCTTGGATGTGGGTAGCTGCTCGCTGAGCCCGGTAACCGGCGTTGCGCCCTGTTGGCCTGTGCCTGCAGCACGTTGCTGGGGCTGCGCCCGGTGGAGCGTCGGTAATTTCGGACCGGGGGACTCGGGCAGGCGCTCAGAGACCACCGGCGGCAGATCGGGCGCAGCGGTCGTGAACGGAAGGACTTGCTGCCTGGTGACTACCCGCTCCAATAAGCCAGCGTCCGGGCTGACGGTCCCGGGCGCAGTCGGGTTCGCCATGGCCAGTGCCGGCAGCGAGGTTGGCGAATAATCAGAAAGGAAGGTCCCGCAGCCGTTGCAGATAAACTGCCGGCTATGGAGAATGAACCCGCAGGACTGGCAGATCAAAATGTCCATCTAGTGCTTCCTCCTGGAGATCGATAAGTGATCGAGGTTAGGCCGAGCCTCAAGGCTCTACGACCGGAACCGCCCTGGTTAGGCCGTTTCCTGTCCACGTCCGCCACTGATGCACCATGGCCGTGCAATCAAGAGGAGCAACTGTAGGCGCCGCCATGCTGCGCAATTGTGCTCTGAGAAAATTCATGTTTGGTAAGTAACAAAATGAGCCAAGGATATGAGATGGTACAGGTTTCAACCGGTGTTGTCAAGCGCAAATCGTGCCGTGCCTGTGTGGGATTTCGGTTTATACTATTGATACAGGCGTGGCTATTTTGGGGGTATCCGAAACTGGTTGCGTAAAAGAAAATCTCTGCCGGTTGCCTGGCTTCCGCCCTGCTTTAGTGGCTGTCATAAGGCGCGTATATAAGGTTAGGAATCAACTAATTCGGGAAAGCAGCTATTGACTACCTGAATATTGTCAGAGATTAAGCCATAGGCCACCTAGCGGCGGCTGGTTTGCGGGCAAAGCCCGCCGTTACTAAGGCAGGAAAGATTCACCGTAGGAGACTAAGCCAGCAGCGTCACCAAGAAGGTGGAAAGATTAGAAGGTAGAGGAGAGGCTAGAAAGGCCAGACTGAATGTCGCAAGAGGAAACAGGAAGCCCAATGGGGCCATACGAAAACCCACCACCAGACAATCCGCCTGGCGAGGAGAGCAGCTCGCTGGCTGCTCGGCGTGCGAAGTTACGCGGGTCCCTGGCAAAGGCGGTTCTGCCGCCTGATCAGTACACGCCGGCCACGACCGCAGCAGGAATCACGCCGCCTCCCGAGCTTCAAAATCCAGCACCCGACTACCCGCCTGTCGAGCCGGATCCAGCGGCGCTATACGGAGAGCCAACTCAAGAGCAGCAATACGGTGGCGGTGGTTGGCCTTCCCCATCTCCGGACCAGTACCAGCAAGCTCCTTATCCGCAGCAAGGTCAAGCGGGCTATCCCGATCAGAGTTACCAGCAAGCTCCTTATCCGCAGCAAGGTCAAGCGGGCTACGCCGATCAGAGTTACCAGCAAGCTCCTTATCCGCAGCAAGGTCAACCGGGCTATGCCGATCAGAGTTACCAGGAAGCTCAACCGCCTTACCCAGCGGCCGCCTATGCTCAGCCGGCTGCACCTGCCGACGCGTTGGAAATGGGTTCGGGGCCGACGGTGGAGCTTTTGACAAACATCGATCAAGCGATGAGTGCTTGTGCGACCAATTTGGCCGCCCTGCAAAGGATTGCCGGCGAGCAGACAGACGTTCTGAAAACCCTTGGCGAGACCTTGCAAAATCAAACTCTCTTTGAGATCGGGCTCAATCTGAACAGCCTTACCGAGTCGTTGTCGGCGGCCCTTGAACCCATGAAAGCGGTCGGCGAGCTGGTGCCGGCTATCGATCAGCTCGTGGTGGCAATGGAGGCTAAAGAGGCCGGCAGCGACAAGGTGTCTCCTGATCAGCTGGTTACCAATCTGGCCGATCAGCTGTCCACCGGTCAAATAGACCCCTGGACGTTCAAGTGTGCCTACACTGCCGTCTTCCCTGACGATCATCCAGCCGATCTCCTGCGCAGGCTCGTGGAGCTGCTGGGTACGCAGCGTCTCTCCGGCGATCTGTTCCGGGCCGCCTATGAAGCAGTTCAAGCGGCGGAGCCCCCGCCGCGCACGGCCGTTAGCTCCAATCGAGGTGATGAGGGAGCACGGTCTGAGACAGTCGTCCAGGTAGTACAGGATGAAGAACTAAAAAAGCAACTTGAGGAGCTGCGCTCGGTAAATGAGCAGCTCCGTGCGTCCATGGAAGAGCGTGAAGGGGAGTTCGAGCAGCTCCTGGCAGCCAAAGATGAGGAACTGCAGCAGAAAGAGCGAGAGTTGCAAGAAACTCAAGAGCTTCTTAATAATCGCTACAACGAGTTCACTTCCCGCTATGAGGAAGTAACTGAAGCACTCAATAAACGCGAAGAAGAGTATCAGGCACTGATCGAGAACAAGGACATGTCCTTGCGCGAGAAGGAAAGCGAAGCCAAACTCCTGCGCGAGCAGATGGAGGAGCTGCGGTCGCAAACCGAAGACATGGTCAAAGAGCTGGCCAAGCAGATGACCGACGTCAAGATTGCAAAAGAGGCAGCCAGCCCAACTCCTACCCAGCCGGCCAAGCCGAGCTCGGCGGGTTTCTTCGACACCGCGCCCCAGCAGCCGCGCTCTGCATCGCTATTCGATGCTGCGCCTGAGAAGCCACTGTTTGCACCTGAGCCGGAGCCGGCTCCGCAACCGGCTCCCCAGGCACCGCAACCGCAGCCGGCCCCTCAACCGGTAATGCAGCCGCAGCCGGCCCCTCAGCCTGCTGCGCAGCCCATGGCACCAACTCCGGCACCGATCACGCCCGCGCGCATCACCAGCACGATTCCGGTACAGGGAGGCGGAGGTCCGAGCACAGGAGGCTTTGCAGGCTCAGGCACTGGCAGTTACGGACACGGCGTGCGAGCCCAGGTCTTTGAGGTGATAGTGCGCCAGGCCCTGGCAGGCGCGCCCTGGCGCGAAATCTGCGCCGGACCAATGCAGGTCAACAACATTACGCCGGACGAAGTTGAAGCCGAGGTCAAGCGGCGTCAAGCCATGCTCAACAAGTAGGCCCTTGGACAGGGCCTACTTAGAGGGCGTTTCTCGCGGCTAACAAGTTAGCCTGTGTGATTGAACTACTTGGCGGGCTCGACCTTAGCTGGAGCAGGCATGTGGCCTGCGTCCATTCTGTCTTGGATTGCCTTCCACTGGAAGACGATCTTGTCGAGATTCTCCATATACCTGGCGACAAACACATACGACAGGTCACTGAAGATTACTGTGAGCATGTAGAACATCACGCCCAGTATGGCGGTCGTGCAGACCACAACTACGGTCCGCGTGAAGCGCGCCTGGTCATCAATCCTTTTGGTCAGTTGACCCACTTGGGTCTCGAGAGCGGATTCGTCTGCCATATCAGCACGTCCTTTTTTCTGGAATTTCCCCTAA
>Ga0066388_100002965_pt1 | contig 10720 bp, 9 predicted proteins | sample PanSoiMetaGPlot6_FD_64539 | JGI IMG/M metagenome (GOLD analysis project Ga0066388, IMG submission 64539) | Tropical forest soil microbial communities from Panama analyzed to predict greenhouse gas emissions - Panama Soil - Plot 6 (Hybrid Assembly) | ecosystem: Environmental > Terrestrial > Soil... | reverse complement strand
TGCTCGCGGAATAGCGACTTGGCGATCGGATAGACGGCGAACGCCACCACGAACAGCGACACGCCGCCGTACGTCAGGATCGCACAGACGGCGACGATCGACAGCATTGCCCGCTCGCGGCCCAGCAAGCCGATGACCGCGGAAACGATCGACTTCGAGAAGCCGGACAGCTCGATGACCTTGCCGAACACGGCGCCGAGCATGAATACCGGAAAATAGCTCTTCACGAAGCCGACCATCTTGTCCATGAAGACGCTGGAGAACATCGGTGCGACGAGCGTCGGATCGGTCAGCAACACGGCGCCGAGCGCGGCGACCGGCGCGAACAGGATCACGCTGTAGCCGCGGTAGGCCACCAGCATGAGGAAGACCAGAGCGCCCAGAACGATCAGAAGACTCATGGCGCGCCCCCTGTGCCTGCGGCCTCGTTGCTTCGTCTCACACGGTCGATGTGAGCATCGTCATGCGCTCGCGCTCGAGCTCGCGGATGATCTTCTCGTGGTGACTGACCGCCTCGCTCAGCAGATCCCGGATCGACAGGACCGCGACGACCGAGCCGCCGTCGATCACCGGAAGGTGCCGTATGGCGTTGTCATGCATCAGCCGCAGGCAGTCGGCGAACTTGTGCGTGAAATCGACGGTGATGACGTTGCGAACCATGATGTCGGCAACCGGCGTCGCGTCGAGTGGCTTGCCCGGCTGTGCCGCCCGTCGCGCGCAGTCCCGCTCCGACAGCACGCCGACGAGCTTTCCCCCTTCCAGCACGGGAACGAAGCCGATGTTCTTGGACGTCATTGTCTGCAGCGCGCTCAGCACGCTGTCCGACGGCGCAGCGCTCCAGACTTTCCCCACCTTGTCGTGGAGGATCTCGCGCAGCGAGCGATAGGCCAGAATCGCTTCCGGAGATCTGATTGGTTGGTCCATCGTGGGCGGCTCCGATGCTGCTGCGCAGCAAACGGCGGACGATCGGTGCAGGGCGCATTGCCTCTGGCCGATCCGATCTCGTTCACATAACGCACAAGCATCGGCGCAATCGCGGGTTGGTAAAAACTGTACTTGCGTATAGTCCCGTCGCGTCGACGACGGCGGCACACTCCGCAGGGGGCGCCGGGTCGTGTCGGAGGACATCGCATGCGGGTCTTCAGCGGTTTCGACGAACTCAAGGCAGCGGTCGGCACCGAGATCGGCGTCAGCGACTGGGTCGAGGTGACGCAGCAGCAGATCGAGCGTTTCGCCGACGCGACTGGCGACGATCAATGGATTCACGTCGACGTCGAGCGCGCGAAGCGCGAGTTGCCCGGGCGCACCACGATCGCGCACGGGCTTCTGACCCTCGCACTGGCTCCCGAATTCATCCGGTCGGTTGCGCGCGTCAGCGGCTTGAAACGAACCATCAACTACGGCGCAAATCGCATCCGTTACCTCGCTCCGGTCCCGTCCGGCTCGCGACTGCGCGGCAGGACCGCCATCTCCGCCGCGGAGGACGTGCCGCCCGATGGCCTCAGGGTCACCTACGGCGTCACGATTGAAATGGAAGGCAGCCAGCGTCCGGCCTGCGTCGCCGAGTTGATCGCATTGCATTACCGGTGAACGCCAACGACGCACCGCACCCGGACCGACGTGACCTCATCCTCCGATCGAACCAGCAGCACCTCGGTCGCCTCACCGGACGCCGTCGACGTGCTGCTATGGTTCGGTGTCGCCATGCTGCGCGCGGGAAACACCGCTTCGCGCACGCACGAGTGGATGCACGTGATGGCCCGGAAAATGGGCTTCGACGCGGTGGCAGTGAGCCTCACCGCGGACAACGTCACCGCCAGCGTGACCCGGACGGGCGAGCGGGTGACCGCCATGCGCGAGGTCGGTCCACAAGGAGTCAATGCCTGGCGCATCGGCGAACTGGAGCAGCTCGCGACAACGGCGGGGTTGGACGTGTCCCCGCGCGAGATCGCGCGCAGGCTCGCGGAGATCGAGTCGAAGCCGCCGCGATACTCCGACCCGACGATTGCCCTGGCGATCGCCGCCGCAAGCGCCGCCTTCGCGTTCTTGAACGGCGGGCCACCGCTCGAAATGATCGCCGCGGCAATCGGCGGCGGAGTTGGCCATTGGTGCAGGTCTCAGCTGTCCCGACGCCGGCTCAGCCCTTATGGCGTCGCGGCGTTGTCCGCTGCCGTGGCATCCGGCGTTTACGTCCTGGCAGCCACCTCGGCAAGCTACGCCGGCCTCGGGCTGACCCGTCATCCCGCGGGATTCATCTCGTCGGTTCTGTTCCTGGTGCCGGGGTTTCCCCTGATCGGAGGACTGTTCGACCTGCTGCAGCACCAGACGGTCGCCGCCGTCAGCCGTTTCGCGTACGGCGTCATGATCCTGCTGGCCGTCACGTTCGGCCTCGGCATCGTCATCGCATTCGCCGGGGTGGATCTCACGCGGCAGCCGCCGCTCGAGCTCGCCTATCCGCTCAAGCTCCTGTTGCGGGGGGTCGCCAGCTTCGCAGCCGGTTGCGCGTTCGCAATGCTCTACAGCAGCGCGCCACGCATCGTATTGGCAGTGGGCTTCGTGGCGTTGGGCGCCAACGGGCTGCGCCTGCTGCTGAATGACGCGGGGATGATGCTCGCACCGGCGGCCTTCCTTGCCTCGCTCGCCATCGGGCTGGTGGCGCTGCTCGTCGCCCGGCACTGGAGCGTGCCGGCGATCGCGATTGCCGTCCCCGCGATCATCATCATGGTGCCCGGTGTTTATGCATTCGAGATGTTCGTCTTCTTCTATCGAGGGAACGTGATCGAGGCGATTCAGGCGGCGGCGGCGTGCAGCTTCGTGATCGGCGCGTTGGCGATGGGGCTGGCGGCGGCCCGACTCACCGCCGGCAACCGCTGACGGCGCATGCGCGCGCAATGCCTTGCGGGGCCGCGAAAGTTGGTACAATGTTAAGTAGAATCTTTTTTGGACGACGCGAGATCACGAGGCTGAACGGGCGCCGACGCGCTTCCGTTCGTCTCGAAGGCGGATTCTGCGGCCAAGCCGCCGGAATACATCTCGTCTCGCGATGCTTGTTTTTGAAGCACTCTAGAAGCGAGGCCGACCGTCAGTAACGCTGCGCTCCGGCGTAAAGGGTGAAGTCATGCTGGGCAGGGCATTGGAGGCCGTGGTCGCCGCGGTCTTTCGCGCCATCAATCGATGGCGCGTCTGGTATCGTCTGCCGGTACCGATTGCCGTCATCAATCTCCTGGCGGTGCGCTACGACCTGCGCTGGCGCAATCTGTTCGACACCGAGACCGCGCCGCGCGACCTGCAGCCGCCGGTAGACTTCGACATCCGCCGCTTCCGCACCGCGGATGGCTCATTCAACGACCTGTCGAAGCCCTGGATGGGCATGGCGCAGACGCGCTTCGGCCGCAACGCGCCGCTGGCGCAGACCTTCGGCGAGCAGCCGCCGGACCTCTATGAGCCCAACCCCCGGCTGATCAGCCGCAAATTGCTGGCGCGGACAAAGTTCGAGGCCGCCGAGTCGGTCAACCTGTTCCTCGCCGGCTGGCTGCAGTTCATGGTGCACGACTGGCTGAGCCACGGCATCAACGACAAGCAGAGTCCGCCGATGTGCTTCAAGGTCCCGGAGGGCGACGACTGGCCGAAGCCGGAGATGACGATCCTGCGCACCTGCCCGAATACCGACCTCAACCCGCGCGACGAGGGACGCGCAGCGACGTTCCGCAACTTCGTCACGCATTGGTGGGACGGCTCGCAGATGTACGGCTCGGACCTGCCAATGCAGTGTCGCGTGCGCAGCAATCCCGCCGCCGAAAAGCTGCCGGACGGCAAGCTGTATCTCGACGAGACCGGCCATCTGCCGCTCGACCCGGACGCCGCCGACAAGGACCCGCTTCAGGAATTCGCCGCCATCAACGGCAACTGGTGGATCGGCCTCTCAGCGATGCACACGCTGTTCGCCCGCGAGCACAATGCGATCGTCGACGAGCTGAAGATCGCGTATCCGGATAAGGACGGCGAGTGGCTGTTCCAGAAGGCCCGCCTGATCAACGCGGCGCTGATCGTCAAGATTCATGCGACCGAATGGACGCCGGCCCTGCTGCAGTGCCCGACCCTGCAATACGCCATGCGCGGCAGCTGGTGGGGCGCGCTCGGTGAGGCCTATTTCAAAGCGTTCGGCCGCCCCGCGCACAACGAGCTGCTGTCAGGCATTCCCGGCTCGCCGGCCGAGCAGCATGCGGCGCCCTACGCGATCACCGAAGAGTTCACCGCGGTGTATCGCCTGCACTCGCTCATTCCGGACGACTACTCGTTCCGTTGCCACCGCGACGACATCGAAATCCTCAAATGCACCATGGCCGATCTGCTGGCCGGCGGCACGACCAAGGTGCATCGGCAGGTGCCGTTCGACGACGTGCTCTACTCGATGGGCACGATGTACCCAGGCGTGCCGCAGCTCCACAATTTCCCGATCCACCTGCGCAAGCTGCCAGAGAATATCGACCAGGGCATCATGACCGACCTCGCCGCGACCGACATCATCCGCGACCGCGAGCGCGGCGTGCCGCGCTATTGCGCGTTCCGGCGCATCCTGAGGATGAAGGTGCCGAAAACGTTCAAGGAGCTCACCGACAATCCGGTGTGGCAGGAGGAGCTCGAGAAGATCTACGGCGACGTCGAGCGCGTCGACCTCCTCACCGGCACCCTGGCGGAGACCAGGCCGCCGGGCTTCGCCATCTCCGACACGGCGTTCCGCATCTTCATCGTCATGGCCGGGCGCCGCATCAAGAGCGACCGCTTCCTCACCGACGACTACACCCCCGAGGTCTACACGCCTGTCGGCATCGACTGGGTCGAGCAGAACGGCATGCGCGAGGTGCTGCTGCGCCACGCGCCGTCGCTGCGTCCGACCCTCGAGAACGTCCGCAACAGCTTCTTCCCGTGGCCCCGATCGGCGAGCTGACGTCATGGCCCGGCATATTCGGCTGCCAGGAATTGTCGACGTGGCGCTGGTGTCCGACTCTGCCGAAATCCGCGCCTTGAATGACGAGCGCGCGCTCGACCGCAATTTCGTCCCGCGCGGACCGCTGATCAACCGGCTGATCGTCGGCCGGATTCGCCGCTGGTTCACGATCATGGACCAGTTCCTGCCCGCGCTGGCACGGCGCGGTGACCAGCAGCGCGCCGAGCGCCAGCAGGAGCTCGCGGCGAGGCTCGATCCAACCGGTCGTGTCGCCCATTGGACCGACGCGCAGATCGCAGCGCTTTCCGCCTATGTGCTCGGCTCGGGCGACGAAGAAGCAGCCGCCATCACGACGCAGGAGATCATCGGCAACCAGTTCAATCCCGGCTACCGCGCCGATCGCGCGAGCTGGCGCGCTGCCCGCATGATCGATCGGTTTCGTGATGGCTTCTCGCCCATCCAGATCGTCTGGCAGCTGACCGGGCAACTCAGGCGCGCACGCAAGCTTCTGGTCGAACGCGCCAAAGACGACCGATGGTGCATGCACGGCACCGCGATCGGCGTGCACGGCATCGTCGACGCATTGGGCCGCATGCGCGAGCTGCGCGCGTTGGCGACGGCGTCGTCGCTCGGCGACGACGCCGTACTCGCCCGCTGCCTGGCGCCGCCCAAGCAGGTCCCGCGCACGGTCGAAGGTGGGCTCGACACGCCGTATGCCGAGCCGCGCCTGCGCGACGGCACGCTGGTGATGCTGCAGCTCGCCAAGGCCGGACCACAGGCACCCGACGCCGAAATGATCTTCATGCGTGGACATTGGAACGCCTGCCCGGCGCGGGCGCTGGTGACGGGCCTGCTGCTGACCGTGTGGCGGCGCAGCTTCGAGGCGACGGAGGCCGCATGAGCCAGGCCGCCGCCACCGCGGACGTGATCTTCACGCCGCTGACATTCAGGAACCTCGCGCTGAAGAACCGCATCCTCCGCTCGAGCGTGTCCGGGCGCTTCGACAACGAGGACGGCTCGCTCACGCAGACGCGGATCAACTGGGAGAGCAAGTTCGCCAAGGGCGGCATCGCCGCGATCATCTCGTCCTACGTGCCGGTGCTGATGGAGGGCCGCATCATCGCCGGCTACGCCACCGTGCATCGCGACGATTTCATTCCCTACTGGGAGAAGCTCGGCGAGGCGGTGCACAGCTTCGACTGCAAGTTCATCATGCAGCTGTCGCATTCCGGCCGGCAGATGGACGTTCCCGGCGTGCACAACTACGCGCGGCCCGCGCTGTCGTCGACGAGCAAAAAGGAATCGCTGCATGGCTTCCTCTGCCGCGCGATGACCGTCCAGGACATCCATCACGTCATCGAGGCGTTTGCGAAAGGTGCCTGGCGCGCCCGCGAGGCCGGGCTCGACGGCGTCGAGCTGCACGCCGCCAACGGCTACCTGTTCACGCAGTTCCTCAGCTCCGGCATCAACGACCGGACCGACCAGTATGGCGGCTCGCTGAACAACCGCGCGCGCCTCCTGCTCGACGTCATCCAGGCGATCCGCGCCAAGGTCGGCGACAAGTTCCACCTGCAGGTCAAGATCAGCGCGATCGATCACAACAACGTCGTACCGTGGGAGAAGAAGGGCAACACGCTCGCCGACAGCGTCAAGGTCGCGCAATGGTGCGAGGCCGCGGGCGCCGACGCCATCCACGTCTCGACCGGCAGCCTGTTCCCGCACCCGCTCAATCCGCCGGGCGATTTCTCGTTCGAGACGATTACCGCGACCTACGACGCGATGATTTCTTCGGGCGTCGATACGCTGCGCAACTACTTCCTGTTTCGCCATCCGCTGCTACGGCCGATCTTCCGCTGGGTGTGGTTCCGCATGAAGCGCGGCCGGCCGGTGGAAGGCGTCGGCGAGGACGAGGCGCGCGCCATCAAGGCCGCGGTCAAGATCCCGGTCCTCTCGACCGGCGGATGGCAGAGCGCGACGAAGATCCGCGACGCCATCAAGTCCGGCGCCTGTGACGGCATCACCATCGCGCGCTCGCTGATCGCCAATCCCGATCTGCCGCGGTTCTGGGAGGCCGGCCACGATCTGCCGCCGTTGCCCTGCACCTACTGCAATCGCTGCCTGCTCAATGCCCCGAAAAATCCGATGGGGTGCTACGAGCCGCTGCGCTTCGCAAGCCACGAGGCGATGGTCGCGCAGCTGATGACCATCTACAACACGCATCCCATTCTACGGGTGCCGCCGCCAAGCGAGGTGGTGCCGTGATCCGCGAGGCGCCCGTCACCGCCGTTCAAGCCGCGTTGCATCGTCGCTGGCGCGCGCTCACACCGGTCTACATCCTGCTGGCGCTGGTCGCCCTGATTGGCGTGATCGGCGCTGTCGCGGGCGCGGTCCTGCTCTGGCAACTCGCGCAGAACCGCACGCCCTACTACGTCGACGTGGTCGACGAATTCAAATACGGCTCGATCGGCGCCGAGACGCACAGCGGCATTCCGTACCGTATCTGGCGCGCCCTGCCGACGCTGTTCCCCGAGGCGTTCGGCGGCCGCGACGACTATACGGCGTTCGGATTCCTCTACGAGGGCGGCCCGGACGGCCGCTGGCGCGACCTGCCGATCGGCATCTCGCGGCGCACGTATCGCAACGTCGATGTGGTGTGGTTCAACTGCGCGACCTGCCACACCGGAACCGTCAACATCGCGATGGCGGACCCCTACGGAGCGCTGCGAACCGGACGGCACATCGTTCCCGGCATGCCGTCCAATAATCTCGACCTCGAGCGGTTCATCCGCTTCCTGCTCGACGCCGGCGCCGACGAGCGGATGTCGGCCGACAGCCTGATCGCGGCGATGAACACAGCCGGGCCGAAGCTCAGCCGCGTCGAGGAATTCATCTATCGCTGGTACGTCGTCCCGCTGCTGCGCGACGGCCTGATCCTGCGACGCTCGCGGCTGACCCCGCTGCTCGCCCAGCAGCCGCTGTGGGGGCCCGGCCGTGTCGACACGTTCAATCCCTATAAGCTGATCCAGGCCAACCTGCCGCTCGCTTCGCTGCAGAAGAGCGAGCTGATCGGCGTCGCCGACTTCCCCGCGATCTTCAACCAGGGGCCGCGCGAGGGCATGCACCTGCATTGGGACGGCAACAACACCTCGCTCGACGAGCGCAATCTGTCTGCGGCGATGGGCGCCGGCGTCACGCCGGATTCGGCCGAGATCGGCACCATCAAGCGGATCGCCGACTGGCTGAAGACGCTGCGGCCGCCGCCGAGCCCGTATCGTCCCGACCCCGCAGCGGTGACGCGCGGGCGCGAGCTTTATGTAAAGCAATGCCAGGCCTGCCACGGCTTCCAGGATGCGAACGCCTACACGTTCAGCGGCGAAACCATCGGCAAGGTCGAGCCGAACAGCACGCTCGGCGTCGATCCGGCCCGGCTCGATTCCTACACGCAGAAATTCCGCGACTATCAGGTGGCCAACTTTTTCGGCGGCACGCCGTACCAATTCAAGAAGTTCGAGAAGACCGACGGCTATGCGAACCTGCCGCTCGACGGCCTGTGGCTGCGGGCGCCCTACCTGCATAACGGCTCGGTGCCGACGCTCGCCGACCTGCTCAATGCGCCCGCGCAACGGCCCGTTGCCTTCGTGCGCGGGGTAGACACGCTCGATCCGGCGCGCGGCGGCTTTGTCGCGCCGGCCTGCACGCCGCCCGCGGCGCCGGCGGGCGCCTTCTGCTACGACACGCGTCTACCTGGCAACGGCAATGGCGGTCACGTCTATGGCGTCACCCTGCCCGCCGACCAGAAGTCCGATCTGCTCGCCTACCTGCTGACATTCTGACGCACAGAGGTATCGCATGAGCGAGGCGCAGACCCTTTCCTTCCCCAAGGCCGCAGCGGCAAGCCGGCTTCGCACCTATCGACTGCTGTTCACGATCAGCATCGTCATCGAGGCGGCGATCGGCCTCTACGGCATCGCATGTCCGGTCAGCCTGGCGCGCCTCCTTCTGCTGCCCGATCCCTACCCCGAAGCCTGGGCGCGCATCTGGGCGGCGACGCTGATCGGCCTGCAGATCGTCTATGTGCCGGGCGTGCGCAATCCGCTGTTCTATCGCTGGCCAAACTGGGCCAGCATCGCGATGAAGCTGTTCATGGCCGTCGTGTTTCTGTGCGCAGGCGCGCATTTCCTCGTGCCGGCCGCGTGGTCGCTGCTGTGGGCCGTCGTCCTGTTCGTCGCCTATTATCGGCTGCTCATGGCCGACCTGGCCTGCAATCCGTAGTGCGCCCTATTCGCTCTTGATATTCGCCGCGCGGATCAAGTCGCCGGTGCGCGCGAACTCCGCCCGCAGGAACGCCGCGAGCTGATCGGGCGCATCTCCCACCACGACGAAGCCGAGATCGACGAGCCGCGCGTTCACCGCCGGGTCCTTCAGCGCCAGCACGGCGGCGGCGTTGAGCTTCGCAACGATGTCGGGCGGCGTCTTCGCCGGGAGGAGCAGCGCGCACCAGGCGCCGAAGCCGAAGCCGGGCACGCCTGCCTCGGCGACGGTCGGCGCATCCGGAATCTTCGGCACCCGTGCCGCGGTGCTCACCGCGAGGAGCCGCACGCGATTGTCCGGCAGCAGCGGAAACACCGACGACATCGCGGTGAAGCCGACCGGAACGTGCCCGGCGACGATCTCGTTCACCGCCGCGGTCGCGCCGCGATACGGCACGTGCGTCATGCGCACATTGGCGGCGCGCATGAAGAACTCCATGGCGACGTGCTGCGGGCTGCCGGTGCCCCCCGACGCGTAGTTGACGCTGTCGGGCTTGTCGCGCGCGAGCGTGATCAGATCGGCGACTGTTTTCGCCGGAAACGCAGGGTTGGCGATGAGGCCGAGTGGGATGCCGGCGAGCTGCGTGACCGGCACGAAGTCTGTCAGCGGATCGTAGCCCGCGTCGGACTTGAGGTTCGGCACCATGGTGAGGACGCTGTCGTTCGCCACGATCACCGTGTAGCCGTCGGGCGCCGCGCGCGCGCCAGCGCGCATGCCGATCAGCCCGGCCGCGCCCGGCTGGTTCTCGACGAACAGCCGCTGGCCAAGGATGTCGCTCATCTTGTCGGCGACCAGGCGCGCCACCACGTCGACCGCGCTCGCGGCGGCGAGCGGCACCAGGAGCTTGATCGGCCGATCGGGATAGGTCTCGGCGCGAAGCGGCGACGACGCGATCGCGCACGCCGTGATCGCGCACGCGATGAGGCAAGCCCAGATCGCTCTGGCCATGAACGCCCTCCCCTTGCGCCCCGCGCGTAGCGGCAGCGCTTCGTGTTTGCTAAGCAGGGTAGCCCCACAGGACCCGAAGATGAAGATCGCAATTCCCGACGACTACCAGGACATGGTCGATCAGCTCCCCTGCTTCTCGCTGATCCGCCACCACGACGTGACGCGCTTTCGCACACCGGCGCGCGACCTCGACCAGCTGGTCGAGCGGCTCAAGGACGCGGACATCGTCGTCTCGATCCGCGAGCGCGTCGAATTCTCGCGCGCTTTGCTCCAGCGACTGCCGAAGCTCAGGCTGATCGCGCTCGTTGGCCGCAATTCGCAGATGATCGACTTCAAGGCCTGCACCGAGCTCGGCATCCCGGTCGCCACCGGGGTCAGCAATTCGCCGGTCGCGCCTGCCGAGCTCACGCTTGCGCTGATCGTCGCGTCGCGTCGTAACGTTGCGCTCGAAGCCGAGCGTATGAAGCACGGCGACTGGCCGTGCACGCTGTCGCATCGGCTGCGCGGCTCGAC
>Ga0066388_100002964_pt1 | contig 10725 bp, 8 predicted proteins | sample PanSoiMetaGPlot6_FD_64539 | JGI IMG/M metagenome (GOLD analysis project Ga0066388, IMG submission 64539) | Tropical forest soil microbial communities from Panama analyzed to predict greenhouse gas emissions - Panama Soil - Plot 6 (Hybrid Assembly) | ecosystem: Environmental > Terrestrial > Soil... | reverse complement strand
TCGTCGGCCTCGCCCGCCACCACCAGATAGGGCTTCTGGATCTTCTCAGCATGACCTTCCCAGGTCAGCGACTTGGCGAATTCGTTGAACTTATCCTCGTCGATGAAGTTCGACATCCACATGAAGCGCTTCTTGAAGGTCGGCGACGCCTCCTCGAAAATCGTGTGACAGCCGGGCTCCAAGCAGGTCAAGCCGACCGCGGTTGCGGCGATGCGCGGTTCGTTCGCAGCCATGATGGTTGCAAAGAACGAGCCGAAGCTCACACCGGTGAGGCCGATCTTCGCTGCATCGATTTCCGGATAGCGCAGCACCCAGTCGACCACCGCCGGTCCGGCGTCGATCCAGTTCTGCATCGACACATAGACGCCCAGCAGCGGGCTCTCATATTGGCCCGGCCCATCGATGGCGAGCACCGCGACACCGCGCGAGAGCCATGGGTCGTTGGCGAGCGCGACGCTGACCTCCTTGAAACTGTCCATGCCGGGGATCGAGATCACCACGGGAACCTTGTTGCCGTTGTAGTTGGGCGGCAGATGAAACCAGGCTGGGATCGACTTGCCCTTGAACGGAATCGATACCGCCTCGATTCTGTGGTCGGCGAGGCGCGCGTAGTTTGCGTAGCACTCCCGTTTCTTCTTGTGCAGCTCGATGTGCTGCGAACTTGAGTCGTCATAGGGCCATTCGGCGGCGCCGTAATGGATCGCCGCCATGAACCAGTTATCGCGCGCGGTGATGAGGTTGCCGTCGGCTTCCGCCGAGCGCGCCTTGGCTTCCCGCCGCTTGGCAGTGGCTTCGAACGCCGGCCCGATGTCTGCCATCTTCTGCACCCGAGCGCGGATGGCGGCGAAATCGGCGTTGGCCTCAACTCCGCAGGGGGCCGACAGGTAGAACGACCGCGGCTGATCCCAGTCGATGCCGTTGGCGCGAATGATGTTGTCAAGCGCCCAGCGCTGCTCGCTGAAGCGCTTGGTGGTGGCGGCCCCTTCGGCATCCGCGAGAGCAAGGCCGCCCGTCGCGGCGAGCGCAGTTCCGGCGAGCGCGGTTGATGAAATGAAGTTGCGGCGAGTCATGGTGGCGTCTCCCAGGCTCTTGTTGACCCAATGTTACACCACTGCGGGCTCCCAGAGATGCAGCCTTGTAGGCTCCGGAAGGGGGTCAGGAGCTAGAGCGCCGTGCGTCGAAACACGAAGTAGTTCGGCACGCGGCCGTCGCGCCTTGCCTTGGCTTCGTATCGCGTTGGAACGTAGCCGTTCCACGGCTCGCGCCAGTCGGCGGCGCGTTCGGCGGCCCACTCAAAGCTCGGTGAGCGCATAAAGCGCTCCAGCACCCACGCCGCATAGTCCGCAATATCGGTCGCAAAATGCACCGCGCCACCCGGGCTGAGAACGCGCGCCAGCACCACGATGCTCGGGTCCTGGATGATGCGCCGTTTCCAGTGACGGCGTTTTGGCCATGGATCGGGGTAGAGAATGTCTACCTGCGCGAGCGATGCCTCCGGCAGCCAATTCAGCAACTCGATCGCATCACCAAAATGGAGTCGAATATTGCGGAGTTCCTTTGCCTGGATCGCGATCAGCATCTTGGCCATGCCGTTGACGAACGGCTCGCAGCCGATGAAGCCGGTGTTGGGGTGCGCGAACGCCTGAGCCGCGAGATGCTCGCCGCCGCCGAAACCGATTTCAAGGTTGGTGCAGGCAACGGGGTCGGGAAAGAGCGTGCCAAGATCGGCGGGAGCAGGCGCGCTGAGGTCCACCGCTAAACGTGGCAACAGGGTTTCCAGCAGCAACGCCTGCTGCGGGCGCAGCGGGCGCCCCTTGCGGCGGCCAAAGAATCTAGTCTCGGAATGTTCGCCCAGATCGATCCTCTCGTCGTCATGCCGGCGCTTTCTCGCGGGCATCCACTTTGTAAGACGTGAGAGGCGTTATTAAAGACATGAATGGCGGGGACAAGCCCGGCCATGACGGAGGGGGTCAGCGCCCGATCGAACGCACCGATCAACCGAGCGCGCTTTTGATCTCCTTGGCCAGGTCGGTCTTTTCCCAGGAGAAGCCGCCATCCCTATCGGGCGCGCGGCCAAAGTGGCCGTAAGCGGCTGTGCGACGATAAATCGGACGATTGAGCTTGAGGGTGCGACGGATGTTGGTGGGGGTCAGTCGGAAAATCTGCGGCAGGACCTTTTCGAGCTTCTTCTCCTCGACCTTGCCGGTGCCGTGGGTGTCGACCAGGACTGACATCGGATCGGCGACGCCGATCGCATAGGCGATCTGAATAGTGCAGCGCTCAGCAATACCGGCCGCAACCACGTTCTTGGCGAGATAACGTGCTGCGTAGGCGGCCGAGCGGTCGACCTTGGTCGGGTCCTTGCCGGAAAACGCGCCGCCGCCATGGGGCGCGTAGCCGCCATAGGTGTCGACGATGATCTTGCGGCCGGTGAGCCCACAATCGCCATCGGGACCGCCGACCACGAAGTTGCCGGTCGGGTTGACCAGAAAATCGCTCGGACGTTTGGGCATCCAGCCGTCAGGCAGGGCGGAGGCCACCGCATCCTCGATCAGTTCCTTGACCATTGCGGGCGTGTATTTTTTGCCGTTGCGGGTTTCAGCATTGTGCTGGGTGGATACCACCACCTTGGTGCAGCCGACCGCTTTGCCGTTGGCGTACTGCACCGTCACCTGGCTTTTGGCGTCGGGCTGCAGGTCGAACAGCTGCTTGGAATGGCGCTTGTCGGACAGCACCTTCAGAATCTTGTGCGCGAAGTAGATCGGAGCCGGCATGAACGAGTTCTTTTCGTAGACCTCGCTTTCCATGCAGGCAAAGCCGAACATCATCCCTTGGTCGCCGGCGCCTTCCTGCTCCTCGCCTCTCTTCTTTTTGGCATCGACCCCCATGGCAATATCCGGGGACTGGCCGTGCAGCAACACCTCCACATCGGCGCCATGAAACGAGAAACCGTCCTGTTCGTAGCCGATATCCTTCACGACCGTGCGCGCGATCTCGGTGACCATCTCACGATTGATCACCGCATGGTTCCCGAACTTGGTGAACAGGGGTGCCTGGCCGCGGCCCTCCCCGGCGATGACAATCTTATTAGTCGTGCACAGGGTCTCGCAGCCGAGCCGCGTATTCACCAAGCTGTCGTCGGAAATGCCAAGCTTGGAGTCGTTTTCCAGGAACGCATCAAGAATCGCGTCCGAGATCTGGTCGCAGACCTTGTCTGGATGTCCTTCCGAAACCGACTCGCTGGTGAACAGGTAATCCTTGTGCGCCACCTTCAAACACTCCTGACCTGAGACGCGGGGTTTTTCTACGCGTCAAGTTATGACTGCCCGAGGTTTTTGCAGCGTCGGGCAGGCCGGTCAAGATGTGGGCGAGTAGTGGGCAGCTACTTGGGCAGAGTTTATTCTTCGCCTGCAATCTGCTCGACGAGATCGACGATGCGACGCCGCAACTTTGCGTCCTTGATGCGCACGAACGCTTTGGTGAGCGCAAGCCCATCGGATGTCGCCAGGAAGTCGGACACGTAGGCGGGGGATGGCGCTTCACTAAATTCCTCGACGCGCTCGGTGCGTTGGGCCGGGACGCCTTCGAAGAAAAACGAGACTGGGACCTGCAGGATCTGGGAGATTTGCTGGAGCCGGCTGGCGCCGATCCGGTTGGCGCCCTTTTCGTACTTCTGCACCTGCTGGAACGTGAGCCCGAGTGCGTCGCCGAGTTTTTCCTGGCTCATTCCAAGCATCATCCGCCGCATGCGGACCCGACTGCCGACATGGCGGTCGATCGGGTTTGGAACCTTCTTGGCCACTGGGCCGACCTGGGTGGCTGTCGCGCTGTTCACGTGCTGGCTACTCCCGATTGTGCTGGACATTAGTCATCCCGCTGGTAAATCCGTTGCAAATTTAACTACTTGGTGCCACCCAGATAACTTACTGTGGTATGGTTAAACCCAACGCAGACGAGCCCGTATGACAGAAATTTATACCACATTATTTGTTATAGCCAATTAATTAATCGGCATGTTAACTCCCTACGCGACGGGATGTCACGCGGGCGGCCCACCGCCTTTTTCACCCCCTGGTGTTGCAGGGCGAGCCGATGTCCGAAAACGGCGGCCACGCAATTCACGTCTCCGCTGGACGTAGGCAAGGAGGAAAATAAGGGACAGTCCCAGGAACGTGGGACCGTCTCCGATGCGCGTGTACAGGGTGGGTGGCCTAGGTTGCGGCAGCCTCGCATCCAGCACGCCTTCGACCCCAAGCGGGAGCGACGTGATCACCCGGCCGAGCGGATCGACGATGGCCGAGATCCCAGTGTTGGCGGCACGCACCAGCGGAAGGCCGAGTTCAATTGCCCGTACGCGGGCCTGCTGAAAGTGCTGGTAGGGACCCGGGCTAACGCCAAACCAGCCGTCATTCGTCACATTGACGATCCAGGCCGGACGATCGCCGACGTACGCGCGCGCTTCGTCGGGAAAGATGATTTCGTAGCAAATGAGCGGCAGTAGCGGCGGAGCACCTGGCACGGCCAACGCTTTGTGCTGTTGGCCCGCAAGGAAGCCGCCGCGAACCTGGGTCAACTGCAGGAGACCAAGCCGCTCGAAGAAATCCTGGAATGGCAGATATTCGCCGAACGGGACCAAGTGGACCTTGTCATACAGCGCCGGCACCGACCCCTCGTGATCGAGGACATAAATCGAATTGTAGGCGTGACGAATGCGCCCATCGGGCCCCGGCCGTGCGGCGCGTACCGCTCCGGTGATCAGCACCGCGCGAGGCGGCAGCAGATCGACGATATTGGCGAGAGCCTCGCCCTCATGGGCGAGGAAAAACGGGAACGCCGATTCCGGCCATACCAAATGCGTCACGTCGGCTATCCCATTCGGCCGCGCCAAAGTGGGCCGCCGTGAAAGGGTGACGTAGCGCCTCATGACGTCGTTGCGCGCCGAATAATTAAATCGTGCATCCTGCTGCAGGTTTGGCTGCATCACTCGCAGCTCCACGCCCGAAACAAAGGTTGTCGGGGTGGTGGCGAGCCGCACGGCACCAAAAGCAGCGAGCCCGATCAGCACCACCACCGCGCAGACAGGTGCAATCAACCGCCGCCGCATGTCGGTCTTGGCGTCTACCAGCACCGCGGGGCTCGCGAAAACCGCAACGGCGATGAACGTGAAAGACCAGATGCCAATGAGGGCAGTTGCCTGCGCCAGCCACAGGGGATGTGTCAGGGCGTACCCGTACGTGTTCCAAGGAAAGCCGGTGAGGATGTGGCCGCGCAGCCATTCGGCGAGGGTCAATGCCGCTGCAAGGGTCAAGATGCGAAACGCGCCGCGGGTCCAGAGCAGCCGTGCCATCGCCACGCCAAAGCTGGTGAAAATGGCAAGTCCCGCCGGCACGCCGATCATGGCGAGAGGGAGAAACCAGGCATAGGTTTCGGCGTCGACCAGAAGTGCAAAGCCAAGCCAGTAGAGGCCTGCCAGGAAATAACCGAAGCCAAACCACCAACCCGTTGCCATGGCGGGCACGACTTTGTGCGTGACGCCGGACCAGCGCGATGTCGCCCCAATGGTCGCGATGCCAACCGCCTTTTTCAGCTGCTCAATGGTGGCGTGTGCAGGGGCTTGTGCAGGCGGATCATCTGCAGCCGGGGAATCGCTCTCCGGTTCGATCCAATCATCCGCCACGATCCCGTCCAGCAACCAGACCAGAACCGGGAATGTGACAAACAAAGCCGGCCATGCCGCGGTCGGGTCAAGGCCGAGCGTGGAGGCCGCTCCCGCCAGGAACGCTATCAGCCCCCGCGTAAAGCCCCTCGCTTCGATGATGGGACGGGCAAGGTTGGCGAGAGTCACGGGTGCGGCGCATCCTTGGCGGATGCGCTGTCGTGGACCTGATCGCCGGGCGGCTCACCCGCAGGCGCAGTCGGCGGCGCGGTGTTGCGCATGGCATCGCCCTCGCGTCGGCGTAGTTCGCGCTCGGGGCGCTCATCGGTGCGGCGATAGATGCGGATCCGTTTGACGCGGCGCGGATCAGCATCAAGCACCTGAAACTCGAACGAGTCCGGTCCGCGCACGAGTTCGCCGCGCACGGGCACTCGGCCGATCAATGTCACCACGTAGCCACCCAGCGTATCGACTTCGCTCGCTGCGTCTTTGATGTCGAAATCCTTACCGACGCTTGCGACCACGTCCTCGATCTTTGCCCGCCCGTCGGCCAGGAACGATCCATCATGTTGGCGAGCAACCTTGAGGACGTCAGCTTCGTCGTGTTCATCCTCGATTTCGCCGACCACCTCTTCGACCAGGTCCTCCATGGATACGAGACCGTCGGTGCCGCCATATTCATCGATCACCAAGGCCAGGTGGATTCGCGAAGCCTGCATCTTGGCCAAGAGATCGATCGTTGGCATCGACGGGGGCACGAATAGCAGCGAACGCACGATCTTGGTGGCTGACAGCGGCATTGCAAGATCGACCGCCTTGAAATCCAATCCGGCCGGTGGCTTCTTGCGGCGGCCGGCTGTGCTGACGGCGGCCTGTTTGATCATGAGCGCCATCAGGTCTCGGATGTGCACCATACCGACCGGATCATCGAGCGCGTCCTCATACACCACCAATCGCGAATGACCGGCGCTTTCGAAAACCTTCAGGAGGTCGCCGAGCGAAACTGCGTGCGGCACTGCGACGATGTCGGCGCGCGGCACCATGACGTCTTCGACGCGCCGCTCGCGCAGTCCCAGAATATTCTTGAGGAGCGTTCGCTCCGTGAGCGTGAACTCGGTATCACCGGCGGGCAGGCCGCCGAGCGCCGTTTCGAGGTCAGCGCGGATCGAGCCAGGCTTCCAACCAAGTATGGCGCGTGCAATCCAGCCGATCCAGGTTTCACCCGGTTCGCGCCGGTCGAGCACGCGCGCCGGAGGAGACGGCGGCGGAACCTGAACCGGGAGATTGCGAGGGGGCTCGCTCGCGCGAGTGGATACATCGTCAGGCATAACGCGTCACAACCTAGGCCCCGTCATGAAATGCATAGGGATCGGGAACATCGAGTCGCGCCAGAATCTCGCGTTCCAGGCGCTCCATGGCTTCCGCCTCTTTGTCGGACTCGTGATCGTAACCCAAAAGATGCAGAAAGCCATGTACGGCAAGGTGGGCCAAGTGGTGGCCCAACGGCAGCCCGCGCGCTTCTGCCTCCCGCGCCGTCGTCTCGTAGGCGATGATGACGTCACCCAGGAGTCGCGGCCCGGTTCCAGACGGCTGCGGGCTCGGAGATGGAAATGACAATACATTTGTCGGCTGGTCGCGGCCGCGCCATTGCCGGTTCAGCGCCTGGATGGCAGCGTCATCCGTCAGCACAATGGCGACTTCCGATTCCGAACCTGTTTGCAGGTGCTCGAGCACCGGTGTTGCGGCCGCTTTGATCGCACGACGCACTACGGGTTTCGCGCCTGGTACCAAGTTCCACAACGGCGAGTCGATGACAACGTCGACTGCGGGAGAGCGTGTCATTGCGCGGCCTTATCCTTGGCTTCGCGCAGGCGTGCCCCGGCCCGGTCGTAGGCTTCGACGATCCGTGTCACCAGTTCGTGCCGGATAACGTCTCCGGACGTAAAGCGCACATGCGCGATTCCTTCGATATCGTCGAGCAACCGAACCGCATCAGCAAGACCCGACGCCTGCCCCGGTGGCAGATCGACCTGGCTCGGATCGCCGGTTACGATCATGCGCGAGTTTTCGCCGAGCCTGGTCAGGAACATTTTCATCTGCATGATGGTCGTGTTCTGGGCTTCGTCCAGGATGATTGCTGCGTTGGAAAGCGTGCGTCCGCGCATAAAGGCGAGCGGCGCTATTTCGATTTCGCCCGCCTGCAGCGCGCGCTCGACGATGCGCGCGTCCATCAGATCGCCGAGGGCGTCATAGATCGGTCGCAGGTAGGGGTCGACTTTCTCACGCATGTCGCCGGGTAGAAATCCGAGCCGTTCGCCCGCCTCGACCGCGGGCCGTGACAGCACAATCCGATCAACCTCCTTGCGCTCGAACAGCGAAACCGCATGGGCGACGGCCAGCCAGGTCTTGCCGGTGCCGGCCGGGCCGGTACCAAACACCAGCGAATGGCGTTTGAGTGCGCGGAGGTAGGCGTCCTGGCCCGCGGTGCGTGCCCGCACCGGTCGCTTGCGGAGGTTGATCTCCTCAAAATTCGCCCGGGTTGACGACGGATCGTAGTCAAACAAGGAGCCTTGCGCGATGGCAAGCCGGATCGCGCCCTCGACGTCGCCGTTGGCAAGGTCGCGGCCCCGCTTGAGTTGGTCGTAAAGCCCTTCCAGTACGCGACGCGCCTGCTCGCAGCCCTCACGCGTCCCGGCCAATGTGACGTGATTACCGCGTTGCTCGGCAACGACCCCAAGTCGCCGCTCGATCAGTGCGAGGTTCTGGCCGTATTGACCAAACAGGATGGAGGCGAGGCGGTTGTCGTCGAAGGCGAGCACGATCTGTGTCGCGGATGTCTCGCCAACCGGATAGTCGTTGTCGGGTCCGCGTGCGCGCATTCAGGCTCTTTGCACCGCTGGCCGCGTGGTGCGGTTTAGGCCCGGATCAAGGCTACCAAACAGGCTGTTGCTGCCAACGGCGGTAATTTCGACGTCTACGATTTCGCCGATGAGGGAGCGTGGCGCCATCGTCTGCACTGGCTGCAGATAGGGCGAGCGGCCGACCAACTGTCCGGGCAAACGACCATGGCGTTCAAACAAAACCGGAAGGATTTTTCCGCGACACTGCGCGTTGAAGGACTGGCGGTGGCTTTCGATGCGCTCCTGCAGGCGCGCCAAACGCTCGATCTTGTCCGGCTCGGCGACCTGGTCGATGCGATCCGCTGCCGGCGTGCCCGGCCGCGCCGAGTATTTGAACGAAAACGCCGCCGCATAACGCACGTCGTCGACTATCCGTAACGTGTCGCAAAAATCCTGTTCGCTCTCGCCCGGAAACCCGACAATGAAATCTGAAGTAAATGCCATGTCAGGGCGTACGGAACGCAGTCGCTCGATGACCCGCAGATAGTCGGCACCGGTATGACGGCGGTTCATCGCGGCGAGAATGCGATCCGAGCCCGACTGCACCGGAAGGTGAAGTTGCGGCATCAGCGCCGCGATGTCGCGGTGGGCCGCGATCAAGCTGTCGTCCACGTCGCGCGGATGGCTGGTGGTATATCGCAATCGCTCGACGCCCGGGATCTCGGAAACCCGTGACAGCAGCGTGCCAAGCGTCCAGGTGCGGCCATCCGGCCCCTGACCGTGGTAGGCATTGACGTTCTGCCCGATCAGCGTGATTTCGCGCACGCCGGCGTCCGTGAGCCGTGCGACCTCGGCAATGATCTTGGCTGCCGGACGCGAAACTTCGGCGCCACGCGTATAGGGCACCACACAGAAGGTGCAGAATTTGTCGCAACCTTCCTGGACCGTGACAAACGCAGTGACGCCGCGTGCACGGATAACCGAGGGCGCCGGATCAGCAAGGTGGTCGAACTTGTCTTCGATGGGGAATTCGGTTTCGACCACGGGACCGTGCGCGGCACGGGTGATCAGGTCGGGAAGCCGATGGTAGCTTTGCGATCCGACGACCACATCGACCATAGGGGCACGGCGGACGATCTCTTCGCCTTCGGCTTGGGCGACACAACCGGCAACTGCGATCATCAGGCGGCGTCCATCGGCGGCCGCTTTGGTTTTGAGCACGCGCATGCGACCGAGTTCGGAATAGACCTTTTCGGCAGCCTTCTCGCGAATATGGCACGTGTTGAGGATCACGAGGTCGGCATCCTCGGGAAGCTGCGTCTCCGCGAAACCCTCACGCGCCAGGGTGTCCGCCATACGACGCGAATCGTAGACGTTCATCTGGCAACCGTAGGATTTGATGTAGACCTTGCGGATCGCGCTCATGCGCTCCGGGATTCCATTGCCGTCTTATGTAAGACTTTGTGTTCGCAGCAAAATTGCCATTCGTTTGCGCCGCCGGATGCCCTCTCATAGCGGCTTTTGGGCCGGAATGGAATGGTGCGCAGAGAGCAGAAAATCCTCCAGGTCAGGCGGCAGCGGGTTCACGGCCACGCAGCACCTGGGCCATATGACGACGCACCGAGGTTTCGAGCGCCCGCGCGACCGCCTTGCGATCGGAAGCCTCGTCGAACGCGACCGGCTCGCCCCAGGTTAGCACGACATCCAGCGCACCGCGACGCAGCACGCCGATCAGATGCGGCCCGAGCGCAAAATCGCCGTACCAGGCAACGACCGGGCGATGCTGCCGCCCGAGTGGAAAGCCGTGCAACGCCGTATAGGCGATGGACAGCGGCTGTATCCATATACGCCGGACGTGCCCGGCCGCGGCCAGAGCGTCACGCGCCGCGCCGATCAAGGCCGTGCGGAACGGCAGTACCCGATTGCCATCGCTTGACGTCCCCTCACCGAACAGCAGCACCGGATCACCTTCGGCCAGACGCTGGGCGATCTCGGCGTTCACGTCCGGCGTCTTGTGGCGCTGGGCTCGATCAACAAACACCGAGCGCTGCAGCTTGGCCAGCAAGCCGAATAACGGCCAGCCGGCGACCTCCCGTTTTGCGACGAATACGACCGGGGTCACCGACGAGATGACCGATATGTCCAGCCAGGAGACGTGATTGGACACAATCAGCAACGGGCGTTCATCGAGTCTGGCGCCGACCACTGTGACATGCACGTCAACGAGCG
>Ga0066388_100002963_pt1 | contig 10726 bp, 8 predicted proteins | sample PanSoiMetaGPlot6_FD_64539 | JGI IMG/M metagenome (GOLD analysis project Ga0066388, IMG submission 64539) | Tropical forest soil microbial communities from Panama analyzed to predict greenhouse gas emissions - Panama Soil - Plot 6 (Hybrid Assembly) | ecosystem: Environmental > Terrestrial > Soil... | reverse complement strand
AGGTCCTCCGGCGCCAAAAAGCGGCGCCATCAGGATGACAAAGCGGAATGGCATGCAGCAATTCCTGAGTCGATCTAGACGAGATTCATTCCCCGTTGGTTCCCACTTTCGAAAACCGCGAGGGGTGGGCACCCGACATTAGAAAAGCTTGTTACGGGCCGGATTCTTTGGTTTGATCGCACACTCCTGTTGTCGTTTGTGGATTCAAGACTTGCGTCCACGGCTTGCCGTTTGGCGCATTCAACAAGGCCGGCGTGGTGAAGTCGAAGAACTCATTCATGTCCGTGCATCCAACTTGCGATCCGCAGGAAGAATTCTGCCAGGAGACATCTCGAGCGGTAAGCGGTGTCACCCCAAACGTTTCTTCGATGAACGCGAGGATCGCGGTGTAGTCGCGCGGTACGTGAGACACGAAGTTAGGCTTCGCGTAAGGAGAGATTACGATCAGTGGAACGCGGAAGCCTGTGAGGTTGAAAGATCCACCCAGCTTGCCGACAGCACAATATCCCTGAGAACCATTGTTCGGGTCGGGGCACTGGCCGGGAGCGTAATTATCTGGCGGCGGGACCATGAAAGGTGGGACGTGATCGTAGAGGCCTCCGCCTTCGTCGTAGCTCAGGATAAAAACTGAGTCCGCCCAGGCATCGCTTTCCATCAGCGCCTGAATGATCGATTGCACGTAGGCGGCGCCACTCTGGATGTTGTTGTCTGGATGTTCGTCAAGTCCACTGCTACCGGAGGCGCTGTCGATAAAGATTACCTGCGGCAGCGCTTTATCGGGATCGCAGGTTACACCGCTGCAATTACCACCGAGACGATCGATCAGATCACTTTCCGGAAAGACTTTCGGCTCGATCTTTGGATCGGAGAAGTCCTGGAAGTTAGCAAGGAACACTCCGTCGTGGTAGTAGTACAGCCAACTGACATTAGCGGTATTCATGGCGCGGAAAATCGTGGGGGCCGAATAGAGCGGATGTCCCGAGTTGTCGGGATATTCGTGGCCGAACGATGTTCCAGCCATCAGGTACATACGATTCGGCACAGTGTTCGCGAGGATCGGCGAATGCCACGCATCGCTTGTCGGAAAGAATGTGGCGAGGTCGTAGTAGTAGGGCAAGTCTTGCTCATTGTAGTAACCCAAGACTCGCGAGCCAGTGGGGTCATACAGATTCGCAACCGACGACGTCGTGTCGAGGAAAAGGTTCATGGCGAAAGAACTGTTGGTGAAGGTGGTCGTGGTGTCCCAGGCAGGGTCGCCGCCGGTCAGGGCTGTGTCGTGATGGCTTTCGTCCCACGCCGGCGTGAGATCTTCTGTGCAAACAGTGGGTTCGTGGAAGGGCTGCACTTGAGCGTTGTTGTCATTGTGATTGGTAAGCGTGACGGTCGGATTGAAGCTGTCGATGGTTTGCGTGTCAGTAATACCGAATTGCGCAAGGCGGCCCGGACGATAGGCTCCGAGTGCTCCAAAGTGCATATCGAACGAGCGGTTTTCCTGGAGCATGAAGAATATGTGTTTGATCACTCCCGCGGTCGCGGAACTCACGGTAACGGTTGCCGATTGCGTGATCGTGCTGCCATTGCTAGCGATCGCGTTGGCCGTGTAACTCGTGGTCGCGGAAGGCGTGACTGTTGCAGATCCCTGCGGTATTGCGCAGGGATTACAAACGGCTTTGCCGGAACCATCGACAACGGTGAACGAGGTCGGTGGACCGCCCACAATTTGCCAGCCCAGCATTGCGTTCTGGCCAGGGGTGATGTTGCTGGGCGACGCGCTGAAATTCAGAGTAAGCGGAACCGTAACGGTCACGGTAGCCGGACTGGAGTTCCCGCCGGGTCCCGACGCAGTGAGAGAGAAGGTTGTTGTTTGGCTGATGGGGACGACTGCAGATCCGGAAGGCGGCGCTGGACCCTGGTCGTCTCCGACGGGGATGGGAGGATTGAACGTAACCGAGGTCGCATTTGTGGTGACCCACGTCAAATTGGTTGTCTGACCTGCGCTGACTGAAGTGGGATTGGCGGTGAATTGCGTGATCTGTGGAGGCGCCGCTGGACCAACCTGAACCTGAACGGTGGACGGCGCGCTGGATCCGGACGCACCGGTGGCAACGGCAGAATAAGTTGTATTTTGTGCTGGAGTGTCGGTCACTGAACCGGACGCCTGCGAACTCGTAGCAACCGTGCGACCGGAATCGGTTGTGATCGTCAGCGAAGTTGCGTTTGCATCTTGCCAATTTAGAGTCACCGTTTGACCGGTCGTGATGGAATTCGGCGTGGCCGTGAACGACACGATCTGTGGGGTCGCAGATGCGACTTGTACTTTTGTCGATTGCGGCGAACTGGTGCCACCGGGACCCGTTGCAATTGCGGTGTAAGTCGTAGTTTGCGTGGGCGCGTCTTTCACTGAACCTGACGCCTGCGAACTTGTGGTGACGGTTCGCGTCGAAGAACCGGAGGTTGCGGTAACCGTCACCGAGGTTGCATTCGTAGATTGCCAGGTGAGAGTCACGTTCTGTCCACTACTGATGGAACTTGGGTTGGCCGCGAGGGTGACACTTGGGGTAGATGGCGTGGCCTTAGACGAACCTGCACAAGAAGAAAAACTCCAAACAGCTAAGAGTAGAATCCCACAGAAAATCCAGCGAACGTCTCGGTAATTCATTTTTGTATAGGCTGTCTGACGAGCAGACATGGCGCGCAAATCAGATGACAAACCACAGAGCGGCGGTTGCCATTCTGGGCGCTCGAGCGGCTTCGGCTCTCTACTGGAATCTCTGTAAGTACTTGTGTGATTTCATTGTGGTCGGTGAAAGTAAGGCATACCAATCCACAATCTAGGAGAACGTGTGCGACCACTTTGCTGCTTGCGGTGCAGGCGGGAAATTGAGACTGGGGACAAGTCGGTGGCGGTTTACATGTTCGCGCAAACCGTGGGAGTCAGACCACGACAGAAATCAACAGCACAGCGAATTTGCTTTTGTCCGCCGTGCGCCGTGTCGCTTGCCATGGGGCTTCCGCCAGATGGCGCGCTGAATATGGTGGCGTGGGATATGATCCGCGAATTGGTGAGTGCAGAGCCTTCGCTGAATGAGGCAGCGTGGGAGTGTCTGCGCGGAGTGATTGGACTACTGCCTTCCGGAAATGAGGGAGAGGGTACACAGGGATATCGACGGGCAGGATAAAATCTGGGTGACGTATTCATCCCTACAGCTGAGCGGAGGTTTCGCCATCGTTCGGCGTTCCGCACAACTGCTGGCTACTGTTTCGTTTCTGCCTCTTTGCCTTTCGCTAGCGAGCGGACGTAGTTCACCAAGTCCCAGCCTTCTTCCGTCTTAATGCGCGGACCCTCAGCCGGCATATCGTTGTGGCCGTTCTTGATGATGTAATAAATCTCGCCGTCAGTGCGGTCTTTCAATGCGTTTGCGTTCGTAAAATCGGTCACGTTGAGCTTCATATCTTTGGCGATATCACCTTTGCCGTCGCCGCTGGCTCCATGGCACATTGCACAATCGAGATTCCACCATTTCTTGGCGCGGGCGATAGAGTCAGGTGACGACTTCACTGGATTCTGTGCTCGGGCAGCCTCGACGGGAATCAAAGCATAGGGCGATGCCTTCTGCGCCGTGGCGTTGCCTGATGGTTGCTGAGCAGCGAGCGAAATAGCGAGGAAAACGAGAATGGAAAGAATCACGGCAGACCGGTACACGGGATCCTCCTTTGAACAGGAGTGACTTACGCTAAAGAATAGCGCCGCATCGCGATGCCGCTGTGATTGGGATCACAAGCTGTAGTGAGCCGAGAGCCAAAGGAGTCTCGTCGGGAGAAGTAAAGACCGCAGGACCCGAGCGCCGCCACTGGTGCCGTGTGAGTGGCGGTCCCCTGCCCGAGTCCTGCAGCCTAGGGGAAGATCAATGACTACTCCTCGTGATCGAGTGGTTTGCCGTCCGGGCCAACCTGGACTTCTTTCTTTTTTCCGTCTGTCTGGACCTTTGCTTCGTAAGCAACCAGTTTGTCGTGCTTGGTGAGACTTTCGACTTTCACGATCTTGCCTTGCCCTGCTTTGTTCTGAAGACCTTCTCTGACAGCGGCAGGAAGTGAGTCGAAGGGGACCTGCTCCTCGATTTCGACGACACCGCCGTCTTTATCGATCAAGACATCTTTGCTGTGGCCGCTTACCATCATCTCGGCTTCGTAGTAGGTCTGGCCGTTTTCTTTTTCCTTGGAGAAGCCTTTGATCGTAGCTCCTTGGCTTTGGGCGGCGACTGTTCTCTCAACGGGAGAGGGCAGATCAGTGCGCTGAATCTTCTTTTCGTGCTCCTGACCAGCTAGCGTGGCCTCGAGCGACAGGGCGGCGAAGAGGAGAACTGGGATTCTCATTGTGAGCTCCAACGAATGAAGGCGGCTTATTTTCGGGGCTGCCGCCTTCATGAACATCACTTCAACAACGAGGACATTTAATCCGGGCAATCTGAAAATTGAATGAAAGACGCGAGACTATGTGCCGAGAGCAACGGAAGCGTGGTCGAGAGCGGAGGCGACAACATCTGGACTTGGGAGGCCCCCTTGGGCCATATCTCTGGCGCCACCACCGCGCCCACCGAACTTCGACATGACTTCTTTCATCAGGGCACCCATGTCGGAGGGTTGGCCAGAGGATTGTGCGAAGATGAGCGACGGCTGCGGAGAAATAGTAGCAAGCAATGCGGCGGTATTCGGCGCGATGCGTGTGAGCTTTTGTGCGAGTAGCTTGAGGAAGTTCATGTCGCGATCGGCGAAGGTGCGAATTACCAGCCTGCGGCCGTTTATCTCTGCCGTTTCAGCAAGGATGGCGGAGGCTTGGGCTTCGGCTAGCTCTTCGAGGGATTGCTCTCGCTGCTTGCGAAGGACGCGGATTTCGTCCAGCGATTTGCGAGCCTGCTGCGGGACGTCGTAGATGTGTGCCGAGAAAAGCCCGGCAGCTTCGGTAAGCGTGGTGAAGTCGCGGCGGGCGGTGGCGACCGCTCGCTGTCCTGCAATGAATTCGACGCGGCATCCCTGGCGAACCTTTTCGGCCTTGCGCAACAGGATACAGCCGATCTGGCCGGTCTGACTGACGTGCGTGCCGCCGCAGGCGCTGAGATCGAAGTCACGGATGTCGATGATGCGGAGTTCGTCGCGGTCGGCAACAGGGATTTTTCTTAGGCCGAGCTTCCCTGCTTCCTCTTGGGTAACAAAACGAATTTCGACGGGACGATTCTCGAGGATGATCTCGTTGGCGAGGCGCTCGGCTTCTTCAATCTGTGTCTTCGTGAGTGTGGGCGTATCGAGATCGATGGAGCAGTAGTCGTCCGCCATGTGGAAAGAGACCGTGTGCAAATCGAAGCGGCGGACAAAGGCGGCCGAGAGGACATGCTGTCCGGAATGCTGCTGCATGTGATCGCGGCGACGGGTGGCGTCGATCTGGCCGTGGACTTTGGTTCCGGGCTTGATTTCTCTCGGCGGAGCCTCAAGGTAGTGGATGACGCGGCCGTCCTCGGCATCGGCGACTTCGGTGACTTTGAGAGTTTCCTTTTCCGTCGAGATCACGCCGGTGTCAAAGACTTGGCCTCCGCTAGTTGGATAGAAGGCTGTGCGGTCGAGGATGAGGGCCGGCTTGGGATTCAGGCGTAGTTCCCTGACTTCAGCTTCGAAGTCATAGAGGAAGGAATCGTGGTAGTAAAGGCGGTCGGTCATGGCTAGGGATTCATTTAACCACAGAGAACCAGAGCGGACCTGATGGATGTCTGTGATCTCCTATAGGCTGCTGGGTGCCATTCCCCGAGGCTCTGTCTAGATCCCAGCCGGGGATTCTCGAGGAAGTCCTAACCTTTTGATAGCACGGCTTGTGGCTATAATGAGTCGCCAACGGCAGTCGCAACCGGCGAAGGCCATGGCGGAAGATGGAGGACAGATTTATGCGGACAGCGTGGAGCTTTATCATCGCATTTCTGATAATCACGGCTTTTGTCATTGCGATGCGAGCTTCTGACAAACCTGCTGAGGTTCATGGTGGCAATGGCATCGCTCTGCCGCCACCTCCCTCCACGGATGTGAAGCCCGTGACCGACAACGTAGCGGGACAATCTCTCACCGATCCATATCGCTGGCTAGAAGAAAGCAAGAGTCCGGAGACTCGTTCCTGGATCGCCGCGCAGATGAGCTACACGGAGGACTATCTCTCGCAAATCAAGATCCGTCCTCAAATCATTAAGCGCCTAACTGAACTGGAACGGGTGGAAAGTTTCGGCCTACCGCATGAGCGCAACGGTCTCTATTTCTTTAGCAAGCGACTGCCGGATGAGAATCAGGCTTCGATTTACGTGCGCAAAGGCCTCCACGGGGACGATCAACGTCTGATTGATGCCACGAAATTGAGCGCGGACCAGAACACTTCGGTTGCGATCCAGGACCTGTCCGAAGATGGCGGCCTGATGGTTTACTCAGTCCGTGAAGGTGGCGCCGACGAGGAAAGCGTGCATGTTTTTGATGTGAAAGCTCGCCAGGATTGGACCGAGATGCTTCCTAAGGCCAGATATTTCGGCATCAGCCTGAGCCCCGACAACATTGGTCTCTACTACTCCAAAGTTGATCCCACCGGTTCGCAGGTTTTCTACCATCGCTTCAAAACGCCGGCATCCGAAGATCCTGTGATCTTCGGAAAGAAATTTCACGACGAAACCTTCGGGCCCATGGAACTGATCAGTGCCGAAGTAACCGAAAATGGACGATATCTTTTAATCCATGTCTCGCACGGCGTACCTGCAACTCGCGTGGATATCTATGTCAAAGATCTTCGTGCGCCCGATTCGCCGATTCGGATTCTGGTTCATGGCATTGATAATCGTATCTATGCCTCCAACTACGCGGATGATTTCTATCTCTTCACCGACTACCAGGCCCCAAACTACCGCATCCTCAAAACCAATTTGAGTGATCCGACACCGGAACGCTGGCGAACCGTCGTGCCGGAGGCGAAGGACGTCATTTCCAGCTTCAGTATTGTGGGTGGAAAACTCTTCGTGACCGGCCTCCACGACGTTATCACTCAGACGCGAATTTATGATCTAAATGGAAGGCAGGTTGGTGAAGTGAGCTATCCGGCGATTGGTTCTGCTTCAGAGATGGCTGGTCGCGAGTCTTCGCGGAATGGCTTTTATACCTTCGAATCATTTATCACACCGCCCTCCATCTATCACTATGACGTCGTCACGGGAAAAACTGATGTCTTCGCCCGCCCACAAGTTCCTTTCTCGTCCGATCAGTACGAGGTGCGTCAAGTGTTTTACCGGTCCAAAGATGGAACGCGTATTCCGATGTTCATCTCGTCCAAGAAGGGCTTACAACAGGATGGCAGCGCGCCCGCGCTGATGTGGGCTTATGGCGGCTTTAATGTCAATCTGACTCCGGCGTGGAATCCTGAGTATGCCTGGTGGATGGAACAGGGTGGCTACTATGCCCAACCCAATCTTCGGGGAGGCGGCGAATATGGAGAAAACTGGCACAAGGCGGGAATGTTTGAGCACAAGCAGAACGTATTCGACGATTTCTACGGCGCGGCCGAGTACCTCATCTCTGAGCACTACACCACAGGGGCAAGACTGGCGATTCGCGGACGTTCGAACGGCGGACTACTGATGGGTGCGGCTATGACCCAGCGTCCGGATCTGTTTGCCGCAATCTGGTGCGGTTACCCTTTGCTCGACATGATTCGTTTCCAAGATTTTCTGGTCGGGAAATGGTGGACAACGGAATATGGTTCATCCGACAACGCTGAACAGTTTGCATATCTCATCAAGTATTCTCCGTACCAGAATGTCAAGGCCGGCACGTTGTATCCGGCCATCATGTTCAACACGGGCGATTCTGATACCCGCGTTGACCCTCTCCACGCGCGCAAGATGACAGCTCGCATCCAAGCCGCAAATGCCAGCGACCGTCCTATCCTGCTTCACTACGAGACGCAGGCCGGGCACAGTGCAGGAGTTTCTATCACCCAACTGGTAAAAGATACGGCTGATGAACTTGCCTTTCTATGGAACGAGACCGGAGGCAAATGATATGGGCATGCAGCTGCGCATTCACCGCAAGCGTTGAATCGGAAAGTGCGACGGGTTTCAATACGGGCCGATTATGCCGCCGATTTGGCGAGCTGAAGGTTTCGCTGTTGTCGGCGGCTTGGCGGACAGGAGTGTCCGCCCCACACTTGGATCGAGTACATCCAGGTACTTCATGCCATTTCCCGTGTTGAACAGGACTACCGTGTCTTCGGGCTTGAAGAATTTGCTGGCCAGCAGTTTGCGGTAGGCCACCAGGCAGGCGGCACCTTCTGGGGCGGCGAAGATGCCTTCGTTTTTTGCCCAGTGGCGCGTGGCTTCGAGAATTTCGGCATCAGTCGCAGCGATTGCGGTGCCTTTGCTCTTCTTTAGTATGTCGAGGATCAGGTAATCTCCATAAGGTTTGGGCACTCGCAGGCCGGAGGCGAGTGTGGCAGCATCGGTCCACATTTCCGCGGAAGACTTTCCTTCTTCCCAGGCTTTGACCACCGGTGCGCAGCCTGAGGCTTGCACCGCGATCATCTTAGCGCGCTCCGGTCCGATCCAGCCAAGCGCTTCCATTTCGTCGAAGGCCTTCCACATGCCGAGCAGGCCGACGCCTCCGCCTGTGGGATAGATGATGCCCTGCGGCATGCGCCAGCCGAGTTGCTCGGCGACTTCGTATCCCATGGTCTTCTTACCTTCGACGCGGTAAGGCTCTTTTGTTGTGCTGACGTCGAACCAGCCCTCTTTCTCCCAGAAGCTTGCCTTCTTTATGTCAGCAACCTTCTTCGCGCAGTCGCTGATGAGCCCGTCGATGAGAGTGACGTTCGCGCCGTAGTAATCGCATTCCACGCGATTGGCGACAGGAACATCTTTCGGCATGAAGATATGAGCCTCAAGCTTTGCAGCCGCGGCGTACGCAGCGAGCGCTCCAGCAGCGTTGCCGGCCGAGGGAATTGCGAGCTTCTTCAACGCAAAGTGACGCGCCATCGTCACAGCGGCGGAAAGTCCCCTAGCCTTAAACGATCCTGTGGGGTTGAGGCCCTCGTCTTTTATATAGACGTTTGGAAACTCGCGGCTGGGAAGCATCGGCGTGAAGCCTTCACCGAGGGAGACGGGGTCGGCGTCTGGCAGAACAGCGTCGTAGCGCCACATCGTAGGGGCGCGTCCTCCAAGGCGGGCCGAAGAAAAGGAGCGCTTGATGGCTGCGAGATCGTAGCGGGCGTAGAGGACTCCGGCGTCTTTGGGGCAAACAGTTTGCGGGCGGTCAGCGGGATAGTGCTCGCCACAGCGGGTGCATTCGAGATGCGTCAGCATGACTGGGCAGTTTAGCAGGCTTCCGGCTTTCGGCTCTGAGCTTTCGGTTTCCGCCCTCAGAACTCCGACCTTGGACCTCGGACCTCAGATCGGTTCGCTGGCGAAGTCGGATTTGATATTCCTTCTTCTTTTGCGGACATCGCTGACTTGAAACCGCGAATGCTTTCGCCTAGCCCTTTGCCGAGTTCAGGTAACTTCTTGGGACCTAGGACCAGGAGAGCAATTCCGAAGATTATTAATAAGTGCATCGGTTGAAACAGGCCTTCAAACATGAGTGCGGTCCTTTCTCAATCGTTAGTGTTTATGACGGGTCGGTGATGCCTCTCGCAGATCCTTCGCTTCGCTGAAGACGCTCCCCTCGGAATGACGCGCACCAGTGGCGACGCGGTCCAGCCGACAATTCTCTTGATTGCATCGGACGCCGTGTGACGGTTATCAACACGGCGTCCGATGCGTCACCGCTAAAACACTGAACCCTACATCTCGCGGCGGGCTTTGTCGGCGTCGCTTGCAAGATCCTGCAGGAGCTCCATGAATTCCGACGACTGGCCGATAAAGAGGCCATCACCGGTGAGTGACTGCACGGCGTCCATGGCAGCGCCCTTCGGTTCTGTGGGACGAATGATTGAACACGCAGGGAGCTGGCGGCTCAGGAATTTCGTTGGCTCGGGCATGATCAAGTTTGTCTGAAAGTTTTCACCTCCGAACGGCGGCGAATTCAAATCAGGAAATGTGACGGAGACTCCGGTTACCGGATCGATAATGTTCTTTAAGACTTTCGAGTTTCCTGCTTTGTCTTGCCAGGTCTGGAAGTGACAGATTTCGGTTCCACCAATGCTGAGCAGAATGCGTAGAACTTCCAGGCTAGTTGTCCGCTGCGCAAACTTCGGGTAGAGACTGGTGCCACCCTGCTCGATGAAGGCAAAGTGGAAACCAGCAGTGTTGGCTACGGCCTGGATGAAGTCCCCATCGGTGGTGTCGGAGTCGGTTCTGGGAATTGCCGTGTGCTGTCCCTTAGCCAGAGTAGGAATCGCCGGGAAAAAAGTGTCACCGAAGTCGGGATTCTTTGTTCGGCTGCGGTAGCGCGTCCACCAGGTCGTATCTACTGTGAGTTGCATCAAGTTGGTGAGACGCCCGAAGTTCTTGTTGGAACCGGTGGCCTGGCTGCTGGGAAGAGTGCGGAACTTGTCCAGATTGATGGTGTCCGCGCCCTTGGACGCCAGGTAGGCGTTGATGAAGACCTCGTGCGTTAACTCGTCTTCGGTATTGTCGTGAATGTACTGGGCCATGTCCGAATCGAGAAACGCCAGACCATCCGTATACGCCGGGTTCCCACCGGTAGGCGCCGACGGGTAGCC
>Ga0066388_100002962_pt1 | contig 10726 bp, 8 predicted proteins | sample PanSoiMetaGPlot6_FD_64539 | JGI IMG/M metagenome (GOLD analysis project Ga0066388, IMG submission 64539) | Tropical forest soil microbial communities from Panama analyzed to predict greenhouse gas emissions - Panama Soil - Plot 6 (Hybrid Assembly) | ecosystem: Environmental > Terrestrial > Soil... | reverse complement strand
AGATACGGCACCAGGTGGAATTGCTGGAAGACGAAGCCGATTTTCTCCGCGCGGTAGCGGACCAGATCGCTTTCGGAAAGCTTGGCGAGGTCAACGCCGTCCACGATGACGTGGCCGGAGGTGAGCGTGTCCAGGCCGCCCAAAATGTTGATGAGCGTGGTCTTGCCGGAACCCGACGGCCCCATTAGCGCCACCCACTCGCCGGACTGAATGTGGAACGAGATGCCGTTGAGCGCGCGCAGCGTGCCGTACTCCTTCACCAGCGAACCAATGCGCACTTGCGCGTTCACGCTTCACCTCGAAACACGTTTGCAGGCCTTACGCTGGCGAGCCGGCGCAGGGGAAATGCGCTGGCGATGGAGACGACCACAGTTACGGCCACAGAAACAGGATACACAATCCAGCGCGGCTGCGCAGCCACACCAAACACGGCCTTGCCCAGCCAGATGGAGCCGACGATGCCCACGGCCGACCCGACCAGGCCGCCTACGATGCCCATCAGGATCGCCTCGGCCAGGAAAAAGCGCACGACGCTGCGAATGGAGCCACCGATGGCCTTCATCAGTCCGACATCGTTTTTTCGTTCGATGGCCACGTTACTCATGCCGGCCATGACGCAGAGCGAAGTGAGGAAGAGAACGAGAATCACGGTGGTGGAAAGCAGGCCGCTGATGCGGTTGTAGAGTTTGCCTTCGGCTTCGGCGAGCTGCTTAACGCCGTGCACGTCCGCACCTGGCGCGCGCTGCGCCAGCATGGCGATGAACTGTAGGATGGAATCGGGGGTGCTGGTGACGCTGAGCTGAATGAGGCTGATGCGTCTGGGCAAATCGGCGAGGGTCTGCGCCGTGGAAAGCTTGGTGAAAACTTGCGCGTCTTCCGCGCCACCGGTGGCCACCACGGCGAAGACCTTGCAGGTGGCTTCCCTGCCCTGATTGCGCAGGTGCAGCGAATCGCCGGCATGGACTTTGAACAGCTCGGCGGCCTTTGCACCGGCTTCGCAGGCGTCGGGATCGTCTTCGAGCGCGGAGACATACTCGGTGCGGCGCCCTGGCCGGATTTTGGTGAGGTCCCGTCCGCTGGTGCCCGCGATGACGGCGGGTTCGTGATGGATTGTGCCGGCTTTGGCGACTTCACCAATGACGTAAAGGAACGCCACGGCGGGAACGGGCTTGCCGGCATTTTCCGTTGGCATTGCATCGAGCAAGCTTTGATCGAGCGTGCCGCCTCCGGAATTTGGATTCGCGTCTCGCGGAGAGACGATCACATTCGCGCCGAGGGCGCGGAATTCGGTGGTGAGTCGGCGCTTGGCGTCAATCTGCAGATTCAGCAGCGAAGAGGTGATGGCGGCGCCTGCTCCGAGGGCGAGGAGGATTACGAATAGCCGGCCGTAATTCGCGGTGAGGAGCCTTCGAACGACGCGCCAGAACATGCGGGAGGTATACATTATTCGCCCCTCAGGATCGGCGCAGGATCATAGCGCGAAGCGCGCCGCAGGGGATACGCGCTGCCGAGCAAGGTGATGAGCGCGGCCAGCAGCAGCACGATGAGCAGGAGGAAAAGTTTCGGCTCGGGCGCAAATCCAAAAATTCGTTGCCCCAACAGGCGCGCCAGCAGAATGCCCACGCAGTAACCGATGCCGCCGCCGACGAAGGCCACCAGAAGCTGCTCGGCGGCCAGCAAGATGCCTACCAGCCCTGAGCCAGCGCCGAGGGCTTTCATCAAGCCAATTTCGGTGCGGCGCTCGATAACGGAGGCGGCTGCCGAAGCGCCAACGGCGAGCGCTGCCGCAAGCAGCGCCGCAAAAGTGACCAGCCAGAGGAGGGTGCGGACGCGGGTCAGAATGGTGCCTTCGCCCTCAGCGACGCGGCGAATCACGCGGACGTCGGTGCCCCTGAGCTCTTCGCTGATTTGCAGAGCGATCGAGGAGATGTATGGCGTGCAATACCAGGTGTCGAACTCCGCCGGCGTCATTTTCTTGGGGTCTTTGCGGGCGAAGGCGTCTTCAGGCTTGGTCAGAGCGCTCACATACAGCCTGCGGTATTGGCCCGGCTTTTCCGCCAGCGCCTGAGCGATACCAAGCGGGGCGACCACCGCATTTTCTTCCGGTCCGCCCGTGGAAAGCAGGCCTACTATTTTCAATTGCTTCCAGCCAGTGCGGTCATTCGCGTGGATATTTAGAACATCGCCAATTTTCACACCGAACTTCTGTGCCGCGGTCGCACCCAGTAGGCATTCGTCAGTGCCTTCCTTGAACCAGCTTCCCTCGACGTGCCACCATGGATTGGTCTTTTCGATGCCTGTTTCGTAGGTGGTGCCGTCGGGAATCGGAACGCTGTGACCTGACCAAGTGCCAATGAGAGTGGTGTTACCGGTGACGCCGGGACTCAACCAGTTTTTCGAAGCAGGCGACCAGGCTTGCACCGGAACTTCCAGAATTGGCGCGAAGGCCATGATGCTGAAGCGCCAGAAGATGGTTTTAAGTTTGCCCAGGTCGGCTTCGGGAAGGTAGGAGCCGGCGTTCGCAGGGCGATAATCCACGCCCCCGATTTCCAGCGGCAGCGAGTCCGCCTGGGGAGTCACGACCAGATTTGCGCCGAGGCTGCGGAATTCTTGTGCGAGGCGATCGCCCACGTCCAGCGACACGCTCAACGCCGCAGTGGCCACAGCCATTCCCAAGGCCAGCGCGGCCAGGGTGAGCATTTTGCGTTTTGGCCGGCGCGTGAACGAGTCGGCGACGAGTCTGAGGAACATTTCCCTAGGCTGGTGAGCGCGCCAAATCTCCTAACGCGGAATCTCTTCCGCAGCTTTGGCCACCGACGAAACGTCAATGACCACATCCGTGCCATCCACGTGCGAAGTAAAACCGATGGGATTGCAACCGCCCTTCTGGCCGATGGATGGAATGTAGATGGCTGAGGCGCAGTGGCGGCAGATGACGTTTTGGCCGTCCTGGCGGTAACCATCGGCGCCGCAGATGAGGCACGCATCGAGCGCGGTGCCGTAACCATTGGGCTTCTTAATGACCATGAAGCGGATGGGCTGGCCGCTGGCAGTCAAGGTGAACAAGTGCAGGTTCCCATCCTGCACCTCGGCGACGGGAATTTTGACGATGCCATTCAAAGCTTCGACGGGGCGCGCTTGCGGCGGCGCGGAATTCACTTTCGCATAAATGAAATCGGCGGTCAGAGCGAGAATCACCAGGAGGCTCATGCTGGCCGCGGCAACCATCCAGCGGCGCTGGCGGCGGATCTGCGCTTCCATCAGCCGGCGCTCAGCGTCATTGGTTGCGGTCGGGGTGGCCTTGCTGTGCGAAGCCGCCTGCCACTCGCGGAAAATCATCAGCGCCGCGACCCCAAAAACAAAAATAAAGAAGAAGAGTTCGTTGCGGACGATAGGGCCAAGCAGAGCCATCTCCTGCTTGCTGGAAGGAATCCAGCGAGCCTCGCTCAACTCGTGGAGGCCAGTGACAGCAAGTTGGATGCCGACAAGAATCAGGATCGCACTGGTGACGGCGAAGAAGCGGTGCAGCGGTACCTTCAGAGTGCCCTTGAAGAAGAAGAGCCCGACGGCAACCGCAGCGCCAACGCCCACGATGGTGCCGATCCAGGTCTGCAGACCTTCGGTGGAAAGCTCTACGGCACGCAGGATCAGGGCGAGTTCCGCGCCCTCGCGTAACACCATCAAAAAGACAAACAGAGCCAGGCCCCAGCCTGCCGCCGAGCCGGCCTTGGCGGCATACGTTTCCACTTTCTGTTCAATCTCTTTTTTCAGGTGGCGCGCCACGCGGTTCATCCAGATGATCATGGTGACCACGAAGAAGGCCGCCACCAGCAAGAGCAGGCCTTCAAAACCGTCTTCACTGATATTGAACCGCTCGAGAGCAATGGCCACGGCAAGGCTCAGGGCCACGGCGGCGGCGACACCACTCCAGACAAAGCGGGCCAAGTGGGAACGTTGCGTGCGGGACAGGTAAACGAGGATAATGCCAACGATGAGACAGGCTTCGACGCCCTCACGAAGGGCGATGAGGAAGGCAGAGAGCACGGGGACTCCAGTTGAAAATCATTTGCAACTACGGATCCAGTCTAACGCTATCCCTTTCCTTCCGTCAAGTGCATACGCCCTTGAGAGCTAACCTGTAGAATGGTCCATCGCGTCTATCTCTTAGGATGAAGAACCGCCTTCTTACACGTGTCACTTCCCTGCTCCTCTCCGGGGCCTTTGCGTGCTGCACCCTGCCGGCGCAGACTCCCCCACGGCAAACCTTATCCAAACGGGACCAGGAACGCAGCCTGGTGAAGCCGGATCCCAAGCGAGCCAAAAAGCTGGCCGAGCAGGCAGCGCAGGAAGAAGCCGCGGGGAATTTCATCGCCGCGCTCGATGATTACGAAGAGGCGGCGCGGTACGCCCCTTTTGACGTGACGATTGTGGCGAAGGGGGCGGCGATCCGCTCGCAGCTTCTGCGCCAGTACGTCGACGCGGCAGAGCGGCTGGCGGTGGAGGGAAATCTCGACGGCGCCACGCTGGAGCTGGCAGCGGCTCTGGAAATTGATCCCGGCAACCCGGCACTGCTGGAGCGCCTCCAGCAAATGGGTTCCATGAAAGCAAGCGCGGTGATTGCCGGCCCAGAGGAACCCGCGCAAGGCTTGCCGCGGCTCGCGCCGGCCAAAGGGGTGCACAGCTTTAACCTGCAAACCGATGTGAAGGCGGCGTACGAACAGGTCGCCCAGGCCTACGGACTCAAAGTGCTTTTTGACTCCGACCTGCCGGCACGCTCGATACGCCTGCACCTGGAAGAGGTGGATTTCTTCGCGGCGATGAAGGTTCTGGGAATCGAAACCGGAACGTTCTTGGTCCCGGTGGATTCCGAGCGTTTTCTGGTAGCCGCGGATACGACGGAAAAGCGCCGCCAACTGGATCCGGAACTTGAACAGACCTTTGCGCTGCCGAGTTCCAGCGGCTCGGCGGAAATCGGCGAGGTGGTGCGCACTATCCGCGAACTGACCGGGATCACGCACGTCTCGCAATCGCTGGGGAACAATTCCATCACCGTGCGCGGACCGGTGGAGCGAGTGCGGCTTGCGGGCCAGATTGTGAGGAACCTGGAGCATGCGCCGGGAGAAGTCCTGCTGGAGATCGATTTGCTGGAAGTGGATCGCACCAACGCAAGGAACCTGGGCGTGCTTCCGCCCGCAAACACCAGACTCATCTACGTCCCCTCGGACCTTGCGAAGTCGCTGCGTTCGGCGCCGGATTTAAGTTCTCTCCTGACCCTGCTCACGCAAGTCTTCGGGAGCGCGTTAGGGGCCGGCGGAGGGCTAGCCAGCTTGGCCTCTTCGATTCCTCCCGTGGCCGCTTTCGGCGGCGGCAAGAGCTCCTATCTGCTGACCCTGCCCACGTTTGTGGCGCAATTCTCAAAGGCGCTTTCGCTGGTGCACAGCGGCCGGGAAGTGCTGCTGCGCGCGCAGGACGGGAAGCCCGCCACATTATTTATTGGCGACCGCTTCCCCATCACGCTGTCCCTGTTGTCAGGAAGCTTGGGTTCCACAAGCTTCGCCCCCAATCCCGGCGGGACACCGGTCACGATTCCCACCCAGCAGTTCACGGTCGGGAACAATCCAACGGCGATGATCTCCGCGGATTTCCGGAGCGCGGGAACGCTGGACCTGGGGCTGCTTAATCAGGGCGACAACACGCTGACCATTCTGTTGAACCAGGGCACGGGAGCGGCCACGCAGTTCGCGCAACCTACGTCGGGCATCGGCCTGGTGTCCCCGATTTCGCTGGGAACGAATTGGACGAGTTCCACGCCGGCACCGGCGCTGGCGACGGCCAGCTTTAACGCAAGTTCCACGGCGGCGAACAACGACAATTTCGCGGACCTGGCGATTACCGACCCAGTGGGAAGTGTGGTGATTATTCTGCTGGGCAACGGCGACGGGACTTTCAAAACACCCACGACGCCGATTCCCGTGGGGAACCAACCCAGCGCGATCGTGGTGGGCGAGTTCAACACGAGGAACGGCGACTCCAACCCGGGATTCGTGGTTACCAATTTCACAGACAACACGTATTCCGTTTTTGATGGCAACGGTGACGGCACCTTCACGCAGGTGACGGGATCGCCTTTCGCGCTCCCCACGACCGCCACGGGGCCGGTGGCCATGACGGTTGCGGACTTCAACAATGACGGGCTGCCGGATCTCGCCATCGTCAACCAGACCACGAAGAACGTGACCCTCCTGGAAGGGAATGGCGACGGAACGTTCAAGGAATTCACCGGTTCACCGCTGGCGGTGGGGAACCTGCCGGTTGCGATTGCTTCCGGAAGCTTGAGCGGGAGCACTGGTCCCGGGCTGGCCATCGTGAATCAGGCAGATAACACGGTGACCGTCTATCTGGGGAACGGGGACGCCACGTTCTTCGCGTCGTCGCAATCGCCCCTGGCCACTAGCACGACGCCGACGGGCGTGGCCATTGCGGACTTCACGCAACAAGGCAACGGGGGCATTGCGGTGGCAAACACGGGCTCGGGCACGGTGATTGTTTTTGCCGACCTGGGCAGCGGCCTGTTTACCAACGCGTTGGAGCCGCAAGCGGGCACGAGTCCCACGGCACTGGTGGCCGGGGCGTTTACGAACAGCACGTTTCCGGATGTGGCGGTGACGAACAACATTTCCGGGGCTGCAGGGCAGGTGACGTTGATTGAGAGCCCTGTAAGCGTGATTTCCAATTCGGCGATTAACGCCCAGCAGCCGTACCCGGGATCGGAATACGAAGATATCGGGCTGAAGGTCAAGGCCACGCCGCAGTTGCACGACAACAAGGACGTCACGCTGCAACTGGAATTTGAGATCCGCGCGCTTTCGGGGAACAGTGTGAACGGCATTCCGATCATTTCGAATCGCACGGTTACGGAGACTGTGCGGCTGAAGGAAGATGAAACTTCGCTGGTGCTGGGATTGCTGAGCCAGAATGAAAACAAAACGCTCACCGGATTTCCCGGACTGGCTCCTCTGCCGGGAGTGGGCTATTTGTTCGGCGCGCGCAACAATTCCTTCACTGACGATGAGCTGCTCTTCCTGATTACGCCGCGCCGCGTGCGCTCGCCGCTCCGCCAATCCAAAACCATCTACGCGGGAACCGGCGAGCCCGGCGCCCGGGGCCGCAGCGGCGGGGGCGCGGGCCTGGGGCCAGGTCGGGAACGCGAACGCGAACCGGAACCGGCTCCCGCACCAACGCCGGGGACTCCTCCAGCGACGCCTCCGCCCGCGCAGCAGCCCCCGGCCAATCCCCCGGAAGTGCCGCTACAACAGCCGCCGGAATAGGATCACAATTCCTGCGGATAGAGTGGAACGTTTACAACGTGAGCGGCTGGCCGGCGATTTTCTCGAGGATCGCGAGCGGGGAGATTTGCGACTCGACTAGCGCCGATTGTGGGATTTGAAAGGTTTGTTCGAGCGCGTATTGCCCGGAGAGCACGGCGTGGCTGACACAGTCGGTGAAGACCATCCAAGCGGAATCGGGTGGAAACTCCCAACGCTGCTTGGGAGTGTGTTCCTGAAAGGAGGCGTCTTCCTTCATGGCGTTGTGGCAGCGATGCATAAATTCGTCGTACGGAGGGCGGCTGCCGAACGGCAGGCGCAGCGTCCTGGCGAAGGAGCGCATTCCGCGCGTCACGGGGTTGCCGGCAGCAGAGGCAAGCATGCTTCCAGCGCGAGCGAAACGCGGCCCGAAAGACTCAAAGGTTTCCGAAGTCAGCCAGACGCGGCTCTTCATCGGATTCAGGTTCACGAAAAAGCGCAGGATGCGCGCGCCATTGGTCGGACGCGTGGGAAACGAATCGAAGTGCAGCAAATCATTGCGCGCATGGAGCCGCGCGGAGCGCCCTTCCTCTTCAATGGGACGATAGCTCGCGTAGTCGAGCTTCCACTTTCCCGCGTAGGGCGAAAGAAATCCGGCGAGAAACTCCACGGAACGCTTGGAGAATTCCTGCAGGATGCGCCGCAGGGAATCGGCTTCGGCTTGCTCGGAAGCGTCCAGGCCGGTGATGCGGTCTTCGGCGGGCCGGTAAGCGATGTTCTTGTGGTAGGCGGAACTCGTTTGCTTGCGGCCGAGAAGCAGTTCGCGATCTTCCTGGGAAATGGCGATCGGCGAAACGGGAAGAAAGACGATATGGCCGGCTTCGAGCTCGGCGCAGAAATGGCGCGCGCGATCCGGGGGAATCGCCTGTGTGCCCTTGAGCGAATCTTCCACTGTCACCAGGTGGCTGAAGCCCGGGGCGGATGTAGCGGCAATCGCCGCCAATGAGGACATGTGCCTGCTCCTGAATCTCGACTATAACGAGACAGCGAAGGGCGTTCAAGGCGCAGAGGCCTATTCTCGAGAGGCGCGTTCCAGGCGCGCGCGATCCAGGATGCGAATTTGCCGCCGCTCGATGGCGACAATACCGGCCTTGCGGAGCTTGCCCAAAGCGGTGGTGGCGGACTCCCGGTAGACGCGCAGATGCTCCGCCAATTCCTTGTGGGTCATGTTCCGCAGCGAGTCGCCTTCGGCCTTTTCGAGAAGCAGGGCTGCGAGCCGCGGAAGTAAGGGCCGGAACGACATGCCTTCCAGGTCCAGAAGCACGTGCACGAAGCGCTGGCTGACCAGGTCGAGCAGGCGCCGTGTCACGTGCGGGCACTCTTTCAGTAGGGCTTCAAATTCTTTCTGAGGGACAACGCGTACCCGGGACGGCTCCGTGGCCTGGGCTGAGCAATGATAAATGCACTGCCCGATGCATCCGATTTCGCCGAAAATCTCGGGCGCAGTGAGCTCCTTGATAATCAGTTTTCGCTCGCCAAGGTTGCGGAACGTCTGCACTCGTCCTTTTTCCAATAGAAATAGTTTCCGCCCAGTTCCGCCGAGCTCGAAAAAAATGTGCCCCGTCCGGAATTCGCGCACTTCGCTTTTTTGCTCCATCCTTCTCAGGCCTGAGGCGGGCACACCCTCGAAAAGACTCAGCGTTGAAAAAACCGACACCTCTTTGGGAGTCATTGTTTTCTGTTTTGGCGTGGCGCTCATTTTCGTGTCTCACGTTCCACGTTCGAATGTAAGCGACCTTACACCGCTTGCTGGGAAACCTTTCGCTGCCTGACACATCAGATATCGCGTGCCAAGAAATGGTTGAGACCAAGGAGGATACGATGCCAAGACTAAACCCGATTCAGCCCGACCACGCAACTGGAAAAGCCAAAGAGCTTCTGGATGGCGTGCAGGCCAAGCTCAAGATTACTCCCAACATGACCAAGGTGATGGCGAACTCAGCCGCGGTGTTGCAGGGATACCTGTCCTTCAGTGGCGCGCTGGCTGGCGGCCTGCTGGACCCGAAGCTTCGGGAAGAGATCGCATTGGCGGTCGCCGAGCAGAATGCGTGCCAATACTGCCTCTCGGCACACACGGCAATCGGTAAAATGACCGGCCTAACGGATGTGGAAATCGAGTCCGCGCGGGGAGGCAGTGCGACGTCGCCGAAGCACGCGGGCGCATTGCAGTTTGCCCGGCAACTGGTGACCAAGCAAGGGCGCATCGCGGACGCTGATGTGGACGCCGCGCGCCGCGCCGGACTGAGCGATGGCGAAATCGCGGAAGTGATCGCGCATGTGGCGCTCAACATCTTCACGAATTACTTCAACAACGCGGCGGACGTCGAAGTCGACTTCCCGAAGATCGCGCTCCGCAAATCCGCTTAATCGCCGTAGCGACCGTCCTAGCCAAACCTTCGATAGCCCCCCACTTCGCACTTGGTGCTAAGTGAGGGTCTGGTCTGTGGGGCGCCAGCCTTCCGCCCGGCCCTCCGGTCGAGCTAAAAGTCGTCTTTGAGGTGTCGACATGACTCACAGGCCGGGGCACGCATCTAATACCAATGTTTGACCGACGCCATTTGTCTAGTCAGCACGGGAGCTAACATGCGAGGTGATATTGCGCAGGGGCTGTGTTCCCCGACTACGAGCTTTCTGACCACACTGGGAAACACCGGAAGCTCTCCGAACTCCAAGGACAACATCCCATGGTTCTCGTCCTGAGCCGAGGAGGTTACTGTCCGAAGGATCGCCGGCAGGCGGCGTTGCTTGTTCAACTCCATCGCGAGATGGAAGTTGCCTAAACCCGGTTGGTCACAATCAGCACGGATAATATTACCGAGATGAATGAATACCGCAGTGGAGTCGGCGTATACTGGTCTTTTCTATCCGACGCGGGACGTGTCGTCCAAAAGGATCTGGACATCGTCGAATACACCGACGCTGCCCACAATCCGATGATCCCGCATGTTGTTGTCCTCGAGCCTGGCCTTGTCATTTATAAGGTCTACAACGGCTACTGGTTCTGGGGCCGGCCCACATTGGAAGATCTCCGCCAGGACCTGCGTGCCATCACGAAAAAATGCCGCCCCGACTGGGACATCACCACGCCCGAAATGAAAGCGGCCTGGCAGCAAGGCCGCAAGGAACTCTTTTATCCGTACGGCAAGACGTACGCCCAAACCATCGGTGAGCAAGATTAGTGACGCAGGACGCTTCTGCGTGCAGCTTAGCACAATCGAGAAGGGAAGATGAGGCTCGTCTCAGTCAACGTCGGATTACCGCGAGACGTGATATGGCACGCAAGGACTGTTACGACTGCGATCTACAAGCAACCCGTCGACGGTCGCGTTGCATTACGAAAGCTCAATCTTGACGGCGACCGT
>Ga0066388_100002961_pt1 | contig 10726 bp, 8 predicted proteins | sample PanSoiMetaGPlot6_FD_64539 | JGI IMG/M metagenome (GOLD analysis project Ga0066388, IMG submission 64539) | Tropical forest soil microbial communities from Panama analyzed to predict greenhouse gas emissions - Panama Soil - Plot 6 (Hybrid Assembly) | ecosystem: Environmental > Terrestrial > Soil... | reverse complement strand
GCCGCGCTTCAGGAGGCGGTGGCGATCATGGATGCGCTCGGGCGCAAGGGAAAAGTCCTGGCCTATTTGCGCCAGCGATTTCTTGACGCCCTGGCCGCGCTCCCGTCGGATTCCGCCGGCACGCGGTAGCGGCAGGAGCTTGCAACGCGTAAGCCCGCTTTGGCTCATTCGCCGATTCGGCAATGCGCGTCGTCCTTCTTACGTGACCCTTAACGCAAAACGCAGGGCGTTTAGGCCGTCGCCACGCTTGTGTAGCCCGCTCTAACGGCGCGGCCCTTCCAAGAAGCCGCGCGAATCGCTATCCTTCGCGCGAAGTCCTGAGCGGCAGGCGAGGCTTCCCATGTCCACGAACCCTAGCGATATCGAACAGTTCCGGCAGGCCGTTGTTGCATCGGTACGCGAGCACTGGAAGACGTTCCTGGCCGAAGGCATCATCCTTGTCGTGCTCGGTATCGCGGCCATCATCGTCCCGCCGATCGCCTCATTGGCCGTCGCGATTTTCCTGGGCTGGCTGTTTCTGATCAGCGGAATTGTCGGTCTCGTTACCACCTTCATGATGCGCAACCTGCCGGGATTCTGGTGGGCGCTGCTCTCGGCTGTGCTCGCGATCGCAGCCGGCGTGGTCCTGATCGGATGGCCGGTGAGCGGGGTGCTCTCGCTCACGCTGGTGCTGATCGTGTTCTTCCTGATCGAGGGCGTCGCCTCGATCATGTACGCGCTCGAGCATCGCAACTCCGGGCGCTGGGGCTGGATGCTGGTGAGCGGCATCATCGACCTTATCCTGGGGGCGATCATCTTCGCCGGGCTTCCGGGCACCGCCGCCTGGGCGATCGGCCTGCTCGTCGGCATCAACATGGTGTTCGGCGGCACCTCGATGATTGCCATGGCGCTACACGCGCGATCAATCGAACCGGCGGCGTCCGCAGCAGCCAGGCGATCGTAAGCAGCGAAGCCGCAAGGTCCGCGCGGGATACGGCTCAGCCCATGAACTCGATCACGTCAATGCCGCGCTCCTTGTCGGTCACGTACAGCAGGCCGCGCTCGTCCTTATAGACGTCGTTCGTGAGCGGCGCCGCAACCCCGTCGCCGGGCTTGGGGATGAAATAGCCGCGCTCCTTCGGGTTCGCGGGGTCGCCGATATCGATGATGCGCAGCCCGGCGCCGAACCATGTGACGTAGAGCAGGCAATCCTTGTCGACCTTCTCGCGCAGCTGATGGGCGCCGAACCGGACCTTGTTGCCGTCATAGGGCGAGGCCGAATGGGGCACATGATAGCTGAACAGGAGCTTTGGCTTTTTCGGGTCGGTGACGTCCCAGGTCCGCAGCGGTGCATGCGGCTTGCCGGCGTCGGGTCCGCGATGCCCGCGTTCCTCCTCGGTCGACACCGCGATGCTCCTGCCGCCGATCGGGAACGGGACCTTGAGGAAGGTGTGGGTCGGCTCCGGGCACGGCGGGTCGTATTCGTAGCGCGACAGCGTGCGCGGCTTGCTGATGTCGCTCACGTCGACGATCGAGACGCCCGACATCCAGCAGCCGGCGTACATCTCATTGCCGCTTCGCATGGCGTGGTGCAGGCGGTGTTCTGTGCGCTTGGGATGCGGAGGATCGCCGGCAGCCGCGTTCTGGTTCTCCATCCACCAGCGCGAGACCTCGACCGGCTTCGAGGGATTGCGGATGTCGTAGATCACCAGGATGTTGCCGACGAAGCCCTCCATCTCGGTCGACATGTAGGCATAGTTGTCATCGACGTCGAAGCGATGTGTGCCCTTGCCGTGGGTCTTCACGAACGTGACCAGCTTCGGATTGGTCTTGTCCTTGACGTCGTAGATATGGAAGCCGCCGACTGGGTATTCGCGGACCGAGCCGGCGCCCGGCTCGAGCTCGGAATTGACCAGCATGATGTCGCCGACCACCCGCACCTTGTGCGAGTGCGACCAAGGATGCGACGTCATGATCTTGCTCAAGATCCTCGGGTTGCGCGGGTCGGAGACGTCGAGGATGGTCGTGCCGTCCGGCCGGTGCTGGTGGCCGACGAAGGCGTATTGGCCCTGAATCACGACCTGTCCGCCGCCAGGAAGCTCCATGCGGCTCAAATGGCGAACGTTCGCGGAGGCGCGCGGCGCGGTCCCGGCATTGTCTTCCGATCGATGCAGTGTCTCGGTCATTGTGGGCTTCCTCGCGTTTTCTCGTTGATCGCGAAAACCGTAACCCGTCGGCGCCTGCCCAGCAACGCCACGACGCCGCACGCGGCGTTGTTGCACCCGCGACCGCCGTTGTGCAGGATACCGAGCAAAAGCCCGGACACGCCAACGGGGCAATCACGGGACGGAACGACAGGAGCGGAACATGCGCACGACCAGCCATTGGTACTTCGGCGTTGCGGCCATCGCGATCACGCTGGGGCTCGCTGGACCATCTGCGCGGCTTAATGCCCAGGTGCCGGGCATCACCATTGGCGCAACCGACCTGGGCGGTGCGGTCACCGGAACGAATGGTCCGGAGGCCGGCGTCTGGGTAATTGCCGAGACCAACGATCTCGGCACCAAGTTCGTCAAGATGGTGGTGACCGACGACCAAGGACGCTACGTCCTCCCCGACTTGCCTAAAGCCAGATATCAGGTGTGGGTGCGCGGCTATGGCCTCGTCGATTCGGCCAAGGTCGAGAGCGAGCCCGGGCGGATGCTTAACCTCACCGCCACGGTGGCGCCCAACGACGCCGCCGCGGCGCAGTATTACCCGGCGATCTACTGGTGGTCGCTGCTCACGATTCCAGACAAGAGCGAGTTTCCCGGAACCGGCCCGCAAGGCAATGGCATGCCGGTCGCGATGCGGAGCCAATCGCACTGGCTTGCCGGCATCAAAACCGATGGCTGCGTCGGCTGCCACCAGCTGGGCAACAAGGCGACGCGCACGATTCCCGAGAGTCTCGGCCGTTTCGATTCGTCCTATTCCGCTTGGGTACGGCGCATACAGTCCGGACAGGCGAGCGAACAAATGGCCCGCGCCATAGGGCGGATCGACACCCAGCGCGCATTCAAACTGTTCGCGGATTGGACCGACCGGATTGCCGCCGGCGCGCTGCCGGGCGAAAAGCCGCAGCGGCCGCAAGGCGTGGAGCGCAACGTCGTCGTGACGGTGTGGGACTGGGGCGGCCCGAAAATGTATCTACACGACGAGATCGCGACCGACCGGCGCCGACCGACCGTCAATGCCAACGGTCCGATCTACGGATCGCCCGAGTGGAGCACCGATCTTGTGCCGGTGCTCGATCCGGTCAACCACAAGACCTGGGACATCAGGGTGCCGGTCCGCGACCCGAAGACGCCGTCCTCGATCAACGATCCGATGTTCGGCGCATCGCCCTACTACGGCGATGAGAAGATCTGGGACAGCCAGACCTCGCCGCACAATCCGATGCTCGATCAGAAGGGCCGGGCCTGGTTCACCTCACGCATCCACGGGCCCCAGACCGCCGCCTTCTGCCGGAAGGGATCGGATCATCCGTCCGCCAAGCTGTTCCCGGTCGAAAAGGCCGGGCGCCAGCTCTCGATGTACGATCCAAAGGCGAACAAATTCACTCTGGTCGATACCTGCTTCAGCACCCATCATCTGCAGTTCGACAGCAAGAACCGGCTGTGGGCGTCGAGCGGCGTGGGCGGCAATGGCAATGGCGACGTGGTCGGCTGGCTCGACCTCGACAAGTTCGAGGCCACCGGCGACGAGCAGGCGTCGCAGGGTTGGACCCCGATCGTCATCGACACCAACGGCAACGGCAAGCGCGATGAAGGCTATGTCGACGCCCATCAGGCGGTCGACCCGGCCAAGGACAAGCGCGTCGTGGCCGGCTTCTATGGCATCGCGCCCTCACCGCTCGACGGCACCATCTGGGGATCAGTGCTCGGCTTCCCGGGCATGGTCGTGCGCCTCGACCCAGGCAACGACCCGAACAACGCTTTGTCGGAAGTCTACGAAGTGCCGTTCCCAGGCTACTCGCCGCGCGGCCTGGACATCGATACCCAGGGCGTCGTCTGGGTGCCGCTGGCGAGCGGGCATATGGCGAGCTTCGACCGCAGGAAGTGCAAGGGTCCACTCAACGGCCCCACTGCGACCGGAAAGCATTGCCCTGAAGGCTGGACGCTCTATCGCCTGCCCGGCCCGCAGTTTCACGGCGTAGGCGAGCCCGAAACGGGCAGCGCCGAGGCGAGCTATTATACGTTCGTGGATCAGCACGACACGTTCGGCCTGGGCAAGGATGTGCCCATTGCGACCGGCAACAACTCTGATTCGCTGCACGTCCTGGTGGACGGCAAGTTCATCGAGTTGCGCGTCCCCTACCCCATGGGCTTCTTTGCCAAAGGCGTGGACGGCCGCATCGACGATCCCAATGCGGGCTGGAAGGGGCGCGGGCTCTGGAGCACGTATGGCAATCGGACACCGTTCCACACCGAAGGCGGCAAGGGTACGCGACCCAAAGTAGTCAGGTTTCAGCTTCGGCCCGATCCGCTTGCGCGCTAGCCAACGCGTCAGCTCGTGGACACAACCAAGACCATCGGCGGACGCACAATAGACCAGCGTGCGCCCGCCAGACCAGCGTGCGCCCGCCGCCCGGGGACTGAACGCGCATTCATATGACATGGTGGTGAGTGACATGGTGGTTGACGCGGTAGGCTGGACGGCAGCGCCCCAGGCATGAGGCGCTGGCACAACACCCGACTCGACCGTCATCAGATCTGCGTCATCGCCAACTATATTTCGCCGACCCCTGAACTGGTCGGGGAGTTCCGGCGACAACATCTCCGGTTGCCCGTCCGACATATTGAAGCTACGTTCATGCCAGCACGGAACAGCTTCAGGATGCGGTTGATTTCACCAGTGACGCGAGGCAATCCGAGCGCGTCGACCCCTCTCTTAAGGCGTGAATTTTCCAGTACGGGGAGCGTAGCATTAACCGGCTAGAGCAAAACTTCGTGGCTCGGCGAGGTATCTTCCTGGCCCTGATCGAGTCCCTGCGACTCCATCAGTGGGCGAAGAACCTGCTGATTTTCGTGCCGCTCGTCCTCGCCGGCAAGAGCGACAGCGTGGAGGCATGGACGTCATGCCTCCTGGGTTTCGTCGCGCTCGGGATCCTGGCGTCCTCGACCTATATCGCCAACGATCTCTGGGATCTCAAGTTCGACCGTCTACATTGGTCGAAGCGCGAGCGGCCCTTGGCCCGCGGCGACCTGCCGGTGCCGCTGGCGCGCATCGTCGTGCCGCTCGGCGTCCTCCTGAGCCTGGCCATCGCGATCGGCATCGATCGTGGCGCGATCTGGACGCTGTTGGTTTACGCCGTACTCACGCTTGCATATTCGCTGCGATTGAAGCGGGTCCCGATCTTCGATGTGTTCCTGCTGGCGGTGCTGTTCACGCTCCGCCTGGTCTACGGAATCCAGTTGGCCGTCGTCACCCCCTCGCCGTGGCTTTTGGTATTCTCAATGTTCATTTTCACCTCGTTGTCGCTGGCGAAGCGGCAGACCGAGGTCGGCCGCAACGGCGCGCTTGGCCGCGAACATGTCAACGGCCGCGGCTATGTTGCCAAGGACACGCCGTTGCTGTTCGGGCTCGGCCTGGCGACCGCCGCCGGGGCGGTCCTGATCATGGTCCTCTATCTCATTCACGAGGCTTTCGGCGCGACGTTCTACCGGAGCCCGGTCGTGCTGTGGTGCCTTCCGGCGATCCTGTTCCTCTGGCTCGGCCGCCTCTGGCTCCTGGTCGGACGCGATGAGGTCGACGACGACCCGCTCTGGTTCGCGCTGCGCGACAACGTCAGCCTAGCCATGGGCCTCGCCATGGCCGCCGCATTTCTGGTCGCCTGGCAAATCTGATCCAGGGACGGGGATGAGTCTTGCAACGCCGGCGGCGCGATCGACCGCCAATCCCATCATCGTTTGGTTGGCGTTCGCAGTTGCGGGCGTCGCGATCCACCTCGTGCTGTGGCAATTCTCCGAGCCGCGCGAACTGTTCAGCGACTTCTTCAAGGCCTACTACCCGGCCGGGCAGGCGGTTCTGAGCCGAGGCCCGAATCCACCGTGGTCGATCGCGGAAGGCGCTGCACTCACCTTTGTCAATCTCCCGATTCTGGCCTGGCTGTTCGCGCCGCTCGGGCGCCTGAGCGAATTCGCCGCATCATGGACATTCCTGGCGTTTGGCATCCCGGCTGCGCTGACCGCCTGGGCATTACTGGCGCGGATCGCCCGGCTTGATGGTCAGAAGGCCGCGCTGCTCTTGTTCATCTTCATGGTCAACGGACCCATGGTGAACAGTCTGCGCGAGGGCAACACCACGCATTTTCTGCTGTTGCTGCTGGTGGTGGCTTTGCTGCTGTGGCGCGCCGGATGGACGTTTACGGCGGGCCTGGTATTCGGCTTCTGCGCCATCTTCAAGCTGCCGCTCCTGCTCTATGGCGGCTATTTCCTGTTGCGGCGGCAGTGGCGTGTCCTCGCCGGCGGCGGCACCATGATCGCCGTGATTGGCGGACTCTCGATTTGGTATTTCGGCCTTGCTACCAACATCGCCTGGTATCGCTATTGCGTCGAACCGTTTCTCTCTGGCGTGGTCCCCGCGTTCAACGTGCAGTCGATCGACGGATTCGTGGTGCGGCTCGTGACCGGCGACCAGTTGCTGCGCGAATGGACACCGCTGCCACTGCCGACGACCTACAAGGTCGTGCGAACAGTTGTGTTCGCCGCGATTTTCGGCGGGACGTCCTGGCTGATGTGGCGCGCCGAGCGGCTAGAGCCGTTGCAGCGTGCGACCGGCACTCTGAGTGCACGCGATCTGCTCGAGTTCGCGCTCGTTCTCAACCTGGCGCTGGTGACGAGCCCGGTCTCGTGGACACATTACTATCTGCTGTTGCTGCTGCCATGGTCACTCTACCTGGGCGGGCTTCTGCCCTTGCCCGACGATGCGGCCACGCGCTGGCTGATGTGGGGAAGTCTCGTGCTCACCTCATTGCCGGTTCTGATGCCGACGCTGTACCCGAGCCTCACCGCAGAGATCGTCGCACGGACGGTCGTCTCGATGTGGCTCTACGGCGGATTGCTGATGCTGGCGGCGCTCCTGCGCGGCGCCTGGCGCATGACCTCGCACACGGCTTCGCCGGCCAAGAGAACGGATGCAGCCGCGCCCTGAAGCACGATCCGGAAAGCGGCTACCTCTCCTTTCGGGAGGCACGCCTTCGGGCGCGAGCCCGGGGTCGCGACAAGACCGGGTCGCGGGTGGCTACTCCGACGCGGTATCGGCCGGGACCGCCGGTGTCGAGGGCGCCGCGACCGCCTGGTACGCGCCGGGCATCGCACTGAGCCAATCGTGCAAGGCCAGCGACAACAGATGCGCTGCGTGCCGATTGCCCTTCGCCGACATGTGGCCGTAGGTCTCTCCACTATGCATGTAGTATTCCTTCATCGCGTAGGGGTCGACCACGACCATGCGACGAAGGAAGGCGAACTGGTCGACCACCCGGATGCCCGCCTGCTCCGCGCACGCCAGGACGCGCTGCGCATTGCGCGACGGCTTGTCGGACTCGAAGAGGACGCGCGCGTAGTACTGCATGAACAGGAGCGTGCGAATGCCCTCCTGGTCGGTCCGTGCCTTCAGGCGCTGAAGCAGCCGGCAGGTGACCTCGGCCTCGTCGATGTCGGCTCTGCGGGAATGCACTTCCGATTCAGTGCTGTACCAATAGTTCGGGCTGAGGCGGGCGAGCAAGAAATCGGCGGCCGCCGAATAGCCGAGTACGTCCCGGAGGCCATAAGCGATCGACGATAACATGCCGCCTTTTGCGACCGGCTCAAGCGGCTCAGGCGGATGGTAGCGCAGTTCGTTATTTTCGATCGTGAAATAGGGCTTGGGAGCACCGAATACCGAGTGCCCGGCCCGGTCAATATCGGACTCCAGGAAGCCGACGATCAGGACCTTGGGCTTGACGATCGGAATGAGCTGTTCAGCCCGCATGATGATCTGATCGGTGCCATACCCGCCGACGCCGGCGTTGACGACCGGGACTCCACTCGCCTGTTCGAGCACGGCCGGCCAGCTTTCCTCGTCGGCGACTTCCCAGCCCTCGGTAAAGGAATCGCCAACCGCAAGCACCGCGCCAGTGCGCACTCTGGTTTCGCCGAAATTGCGGCGGATGCCGTAGTCGATCGTCTCGAAACCGTCGATGTCCGTCCATGGCTTCACGGACCAGCCGATGACGGGGTCGAAGACCGCGCGCTCGCCAAGACGATTGGTCGAGATTGCATCAATACGCCAATTGATCCATTTGAGGACCGGAAGGCCGCCAGCCAACCTGTAACCGACCTCGATCACTAACAGCGAAGACAGAAGCGATATCAGCAGCAGCACGAAATTGGCGAAAGGCGAGCTGGCTCGCGCCGGTGGTCGAGGCTCGACCTCATCGCCCGCCTGGTGACCTTGCATGCGTGCCTCCTCTGCGCGGACGAATGCCATTACACGGATCGAAACGCGATCCGACCACGGACCGATTGTCGCAGCGCGGCGTTACTTCACGACTCATCGCGCTGCTGTCATGACGCCGTCGTATGGGAACCAAGCAGGCGCTCGCGCATTGAGCGATGGCCAAAGTTTTGAGCACGCATGCCATAATATGCTCCATTGTCCTGCACGCGAATCGACTGCACCCGTTGACAGGCGCCGATTTGACGCGACATGGTCGGCGGGCGGGCTGCCTCAGGGGTCATACGTGAGATTTATTCGGGGATTAGGGCGCTGCACCGTTCTCGCATGCGCGTCACTGCTTGCTTGCGCCTTGCCGATGTCTGCTAGTCAGGCCCAGAATTCGCAGTTCAAGGGCTGGGCCGCGATATCCCGCGAGTTGTCGACCCGCCTCGCCCCGCCCGGGATATCACTTAATCTTTATCAGTTCGTCCCGGCCGACGACCTCGATGACCTTCTCGGCACCTGGTACCGCTTCGCCGACGAGCACACGTTCCAGAACGGTTCGCCCAACTCGGTCAGCATGGTGATCTGGCGCGTCGCCCTGTCGGGCTTCGCCAAGAGCGTCGCCGGCTCCTGCCAAGCGCCACGGCTCGAATTCAGTCAGCAGTTCATGGACACGTTGCGGGCGCTTTGCCGCTGGCCCGCAGCGGAAGCGAAATCGGACGACGTCCTCATGGATTTCTGGTTCAGCGTAATGGGATACAACGCGCCGGAAGCCGAATATACGGCGTGGCGCAATTTCTTCCTGACGACCTACGCGAACCGATCTGCCGCCGAAACAATCGACGCCATGACGCTCGCGATCACGATGAATCCATATTTTCTGCTGCACCGATGACGATGAATCCCTCTCGCCGTGATTTCATGCGGTTCACCCTGGGTGGCGCCGGTACGCTGGTCCTACCGGGGGGCGGCCTGCTGCAGGCCGCCACGCCACAGGACGAACCGCACTTCTTCCTGATGATCGTGCTCAACGGCGGGGCGGACAACTCTTATATGTTCGACGCGCGCCCGCTCTCGATGACCCAGGCGGGCAAGATCCAGAACTATCTGGGCCGCGAGCCTTCGCCCTGGATGGGCCGTAACGGCGTGGGCGCGCGCGCAACCTCACTGATCAAGCCGCTCATCCCGTTCTGGGACCGCTTCAGCATTCTCAACGGCGTCTATATGACGCCGAGCTTCGACGGCCACCTGCAGAACATGAACTTCCTGTTCACCGGGAATGCGTTCGGTGGCGACTCCTTCATTCCTCACCTGAACATGCCGGAAACTGGCCACGAACCGCAATCGCTTGATGGCATCATGTCGAGCGACCCATTGGTCGTGACCATCAACAATCACTCCGGGGTAGTGCCGCTGCAGCCCAGATCGGTCGCCGGGCTCTCCACTGCGCTGCAGCGAATCCAACCGCTCCGGTCAGGCGATGATTTGACCGAGTTCATTCGTGGCCGGCTCAGCGCCAATTCCGTGGGACCCGGGCGGCTATCGGCCGCCGCGGCGCTCATGCGCTCGGGGCTCGATCGGGCGCCACAGGTCCATCACCAGCTGGCCCAGCTCAATCCGCCGGCACCCAACCTGTCGCCCGAACAGCAGACCGTTGCCCTGATCACACAATGCTTCCGGCTGTCGATTTCACGTTCCGCGATCTACGCGCCGTCCGAATTCTTCGACGTTCACGCCACCGAGCAGGCCAGGACGCAGCCCAAGCTTTTCACGTCGGCAATGATCAAGATCGCCACGCTGCTGCGCGGCCTCGCCGACACGCCGTTCGACGATCGCCGGTCGATGTTCGACGTGACCACCGTGATGGTGGCGAGCGAGTTCGGCCGCACGCTGCGCGCCCCGGATGCACCGGTCGACGCCACCGGCACCAACCACAATCAGTTCTCCAACTCCATCCTGCTTGGCGGCAAGGGCATCCGCGCCGGCCTGGTCATCGGCGCTTCTGACCTCGACGAGGAAACCGACGAAGCGTCATCGGCCCACGTCCAACTCGACCCATTGCTCGAAAAGTCGATGGGCCGGCCGTTCGATTTCGCGACGCTGACGCCGCGGACAGATCTGCCGGAACATTTCGACATCAAGGACTATCTGACCATCGGGTCGGTGGTGAACACCATTTACGCCCTGTTTGGCGTGCCCAAGGAGCACTATCGCGTTCTGCGGCGCGAGTTGCCCGTGGCACCCGTCCTTCGCGGGCTGATTGTCTAGGGCAGCCTTTCCCGGCTTT
>Ga0066388_100002960_pt1 | contig 10727 bp, 11 predicted proteins | sample PanSoiMetaGPlot6_FD_64539 | JGI IMG/M metagenome (GOLD analysis project Ga0066388, IMG submission 64539) | Tropical forest soil microbial communities from Panama analyzed to predict greenhouse gas emissions - Panama Soil - Plot 6 (Hybrid Assembly) | ecosystem: Environmental > Terrestrial >... | reverse complement strand
GTCGCGCCCGCGGTCGTCTGATCCCAGTTGCCGACGGGCCCGCTGCTCGACTTCTTATCCCACACGTGCTGCGGGATCGGCATCAGCTGCGAGAGCTGGTTGCCCGTGAACCAGACCGGCGAGTAGGCGCGGTCGAGCACGAGCGTGAAGGTACGCGGGCTCGACACGATCACCTTCTTGACGTTGTCGGGGACGTCTCCGGGGAGGTAGGCCGCCCAGTTCTTCTTGTTCGCCTTCAGCAGGTTCATCAGGAACGTGAAGTCGCGCGCGGTCACCGGCTTGCCGTCCGACCACATGTACGGCTTGAGCGTGATCGTCACCCTCGTGTTCCCCTTCGTGTAGACCGGCGCCTGAGCGAGGCTCGCGGCCTGGTTCACGATCGGCTTGCCGGCCTTGCCGTACAGGTAGAGCGGCCGGTACATCAGACGCTGGAACTGCTCGATGTTGGACACCGAGTAGTGCGCCCCGTCCACGATCGGGAAGATAAAGCTCGGATAGCTACCCGGCTGCAGCGCGAACGTGGCCGTCTCGCCGGCCGCGGGGCGAGTCGTGGTTCCGGCTGCCACGCTCACGACGAGTGCTGCGGTCGCCGCAACGGCCAACAACACCGTCGCGACCCGCGTCGAAGTGCTCAGGCTCATGCGTCAACCGTCCTTTCATGGCACTTCGCGTGCCCTCACAGGATTGGCCCTGGGGATTGTTGAACGTGTGACTGGTTCGACGCTAACACCTGACCCGCGTCGGACGCAAACGGGTTCGGCTGGAGACGGGTCGGGCCGGTGCCCTCAGGCGGCGCTGACGCCCGCGCGGATCATGCGCTCGGCCTCAGCGAGGTAGGCCCTGAGCTCGGCGGCCGCCGCCTTCCGGTCGCCCACGAGCAGGAGCTCCGCGATCGCGCGGTTCCGCGGGACGAACGGCCGGAAGAAATCGGGAGCGTGCTCGACCTTCGCAAAGGCGAGCCGCAGCTCGGCGTCGATCACCCGGAAGAAGTTGTTGATCCGCTCGCTGCCGATCAGCTCGACGAGGCGCTGGTGGAAGACGATGTTCAGCGTCGCGACCTCCTTCCAGTCCTCGTCGGCGACCGCATGCTCGGCCGCCTCGACGAGCTCGAGCAGCGCCTCGACCGCCTCCCGCGGCGCCTGCGCGCTGTACTCGACGGCCATCAGCTCGAGCGGCTCGCGGGTGCGGTAGATGTCGTGCACGTCGGACTCGTCGACCTCGCGCACGGCGACACCGCGGTGGAGGGTGTAGTCGACGAGGCGCTCGCGGCCGAGCAGGCGGAACGCCTCGCGCAGCGTGTTCCGCGAGACGTCGAGCGAGCTGACGAGCTGCTGCTCGCGCAACGGCGTTCCCGCGGGCAGGTCGCCCCGCGTGATCAGGTCGCGCAGTGCGTCGGCGACGCGCTCGGCCGTGCTCGTGCGGTCGATGCGCACGCTCGAACCGAGCTCGACGAGCAGCTGAGCCTCGCGCCCGTCGTCGTCGTCGCGCGCCGGCGGCATCCTCAACCGCTCACGTTACGCGGGTCCCCGGCGGTCTCCGCCGAGTCGCCCCAGCCGCCGCCGCCGGGCGTCAGGACCGTGACCGTCTGCCCCGGCCGGATCTCCGCGGTGTATTTCGGCGGCACGCGCTCGCCGTCGAGCAGGTTCTCGCCGATGGCGCCCGTGGCGCCTCCCGACTTGCCCGCCGGGGCATGCCTTCTCCGGTCGGAGAGCAGCGAGAGCGTCGCGGGCTCGAGCATGCGAACGCTGCGCTCGATCCCGTCGCCACCGCGGTGCACGCCCGCGCCTCCCGAGCCGTAGCGAAGCTGGTAGCGCTCGACGCGCATCGGGAACTCGAGCTCGAGCGACTCGATCGGCGTGTTCAGCGTGTTGCTCATGCCGACGTGGACGCCCGACGGGCCCGGCCCCGCGCGGCTCGCTCCCTGGCCGCCGCCGATCGTCTCGTAGTACGTCCAGTCGACGCCGCCGATGATCACGTTGTTCATCGTCCCCTGGCCCGCTGCGGGCAGGTCGACGGCATTGCCGAGCGCGGCGAGCACGACGTCGGCAAGCCGCTGGCTCGTTTCGACGTTGCCGGCGACGACCGCGGCGGGCCACTGCGCGTCGACGAGCGACGGCTCCGGCACGCGAACGTCCAGCGGCGCGGAGCTGCCCGCGTTGATCGGGACGTCGGCGGGGAGCAGCACACGCAGCGCGAACAGGCACGCCGAGCGCGCGACCGAGCGCGGGCAGTTGACGTTCCCCGGAACGGGGCCTGACGTGCCCGCGAGGTCGACGACCATCGAGTCGTCCTCGATCGTGACGGCGACGCGGATCGGGATGTCGACGTCTTCCACGCCGTCGCCCTCGACCTCGCCCTCGGCGGTGTACGTGCCGTCGGGCACCTCGCGGAGGACGTCGCGCGTGCGCCGCTCGCCGTAGGCGATCACCTCGTCGAAGGCGGAGCGCACGAACGCGAGCCCGTGGCGCTCGACGAGCGCGCGCAGCCGCTCCGCGCCGATCGCGTTCGCGGCAGCCTGCGCCAGGAGGTCGACGCGGCGGATGTCGGGTGTGCGCACGTTCGCGAGCACGAGGTCGAGCACGTCCGCGACGATGCGGCCGCGGCGCATGAGCCGGATCGGCGGGATCACGATCCCCTCCTGGAAGATCGACCGTGACTCGCTCGGCATCGACCCCGGAGTCATCCCGCCGACGTCCGAGTGATGCGCGCGGCTGACCGTGAAGCCGACGATCTCCTCGCCGACGGCAACCGGGGTGACGAGCGTCACGTCCGGCAGGTGTGTGCCGCCGGCGTAGGGATCGTTGAGGACGAAGACGTCGCCGGGCTCGGGGCCGCGCTCGCGCACCGCTGCAACCGAGTCGTACATCGCGCCGAGGTGTACCGGGATGTGCTCCGCCTGCGCGACCATGCGCCCCTGCCCGTCGAAGAGCGCGCACGAGCAGTCGCGCCGCTCCTTGATGTTCGACGAGTAGCTGCTGCGCACGAGCACGGCTCCCATCTCCTCGGCGATGCCGGCGAGCGCGCTGACGAAGACCGACAGCGTCACGGGATCTAGCGAGGTCGCCTGGTCGAGCGTCGCGCGTCTCACGACCGCTCCAGCACGAGCGCGCCGGCGTCGTCGAGCGACGCCCTCCAGCCCGGACGGACGACACACGTCGACTCCGGAAACTCCACGATCGCCGGGCCGGCGAACGAGTCGCCGGACGAGAGCTCGTCCCGGCGGCGAACCGGCACCTCCTGCCACGCGCCGTCGAAGTGGGCGGCGCGCATCCGCCCCGACGCGGCGCCGCTCGCCGCCGGATGCGGGAACGGCGGCTTGTCGACCGGCACGGTCGCCGTCAGGCGGATGCTCACCACCTGCACGTCCTCGCCGGGAAGGTCGAAGCCGTAGCGGCGGTTGTGCGCGGTCGCGAAGCGGTTCGGCAGCTCGCCCAGCTCGTCGGCCGGGACGGTGAGCTCGAAGGACTGGCCGCGATAGCGGAGGTCGGCGAAGCGCCGCAGCTCCGGATCGTCGAGGTCGCCCGCGGCGCGCTGCTCGAGCGCCATGAAACCGGCCTCGACGGCGACGCGGTCGAGCGTCGCCAGGTCGCTCATGAACGCGGAGACGTAGTCGCGGCGGAGATCGGAGATGGCGAGGCCGAGCGCGCTGAGGACGCCGGCCGCGCGCGGCACGAGCACGCGCTCGATCTCCAGCTCCTCGGCGAGCTTGCAGGCGTGCATGCCGCCAGCGCCGCCGAACGCGACGAGCGTGAAGTCGCGCGGGTCGAAGCCGCGCTCGATGCTGATCACCCTGAGCGCGCGCACGATCTCGGCCTCGGCGACGGTGACCACGCCGACTGCGGCCTCGAGCAGCGAGAGCGAGAGCGCCTTCGCAACCCGGCCGAGCACGGTCTCCGCCGCGCGGCGGTCGAGGACGATTTCCCTCCCGAGGCGCGCTCCGTCGGCCAGATAGCCGAGGAAGAGGTCGGCGTCCGTGACGGTCGCCTCCTCCCCGCCGAGCCCGTAGCAGGCGGGCCCAGGCTCCGCGCCCGCGGAGCGCGGGCCGACACGCAGCGCGTCGCCGCCGTCGGGCCACGCGATCGACCCGCCGCCGGCGCTCACCGTGTGCATGTCCACCATCGGGTGCTTGATCGGGATGCCGCCGATCACCGAGCCGGTCGTCGTCTGCACCTCGCCCTCGACGACGAGCGCGACATCGGTGCTCGTGCCGCCCATGTCGAACGTGAGGACGCTGCGAAAGCCGCTCGCGTCGGCCGCATACGCGGCGCCGACCACGCCCGCGGCCGGTCCGGAGAGGACGCACGCCGACGCGCGCTGCGCGACCCCGTCGAGCCCGAGCACTCCTCCCGACGACTGCATCACGAGCGGCGGCGGCGCACCCGCGTCCGCGAGTCGTTCGCCGAGCCGCCCGAGGTAGCGGTTGAGGCGAGGCGACAAATACGCGTCCGCCGTGGTCGTGGAGAACCGCTCGTACTCGCGGAACTCGGGGAGGACGTCGCTCGAGAGCGAGACGTCAACACCGGGCAGGGCGGCGCGAAGCACGTCGCCCACCCGTTGCTCGTGCGCCGGATCCTGGAACGAGAAGAGCAAGCAGACAGCGACGGCCTCGACGTCGGCCGCGCGGAGCGCCTCGGCGGCGGCGGCGAGGTCTTCGTCGTCGAGCGGCAACACCTCGCCGTCGGGGCCGACGCGCTCGCGGACCGTGAAGCGCAGCTCACGCGGCACAAGCGGCTCGGGCGGGCGCTTCGTCAGGTCGTAGAGCGACGGGCGGGTCTGGCGCGCGATCTCGATCACGTCGCGGAACCCTTCCGTCGTGAGCAGCGCCGTCCGGGCGCCTCGCCTCTCCAGCAGCGCGTTCGTGGCCACGGTCGTGCCGTGCGCGAACGCGGCCATCGCGCCGCGGTCTATCGGCGTCTCGCCGAGCGCGGCGATCACGCCGGCGGACTGGTCGGCCGGCGTCGAGAGCACCTTCGCCACGTGCAGCCGCCCGTCGACGAGCGCCACGAGATCTGTGAACGTCCCCCCGACGTCGACACCCACGCGCGTGCCGGCCGCATCGATCGCAGCCTGAGAGGTTGCACCCATAGCCGCGTCGATGTTAGCGTCGAACCAGTCACATGTTCAACAATCTTGTCTCATGTCCGTGACGATCCTCCTCACCGGCTTCGGCCCGTACGCCAACGTCGAGCGGAATCCGAGCGAGCTGATCGTGTCCGAGCTCTCCGGCTCGCGGATCGGCGAGCACGAGGTCGTCGGCCGCGTGCTGCCCGTCTCGGCCGAGAACACGCCGCGCGCCCTCCGCGCCGCGCTGGACGAGGTCGAGCCGTCGCTCGCGCTCATGCTCGGCGTCGCGCCCGGCCGCGCCGCCCTGTCGATCGAGCGCGTGGCCGTCAACGTCTTCGACTTCCCGGAGCCCGACAACGACGGCGAGCGGCCGGTCGACGTGCCGATCGAGGCGGACGGGCCCGACGCGTACTTCGCCACGCTGCCGGTGCGCGCGATCGTCGCCGCCTGGCAGGAGGCCGGCATCCCCGGCTACCTCTCCGACACCGCCGGCACCTACCTCTGCAACACGGCGATGTACACGGCGCTGCACGCGACGGTCGACGGGCGGCTGTCGGCGGGCTTCCTCCACCTCCCCAGCCTTCCGGACGAGGTCGCGGGCAGCCGCTCGCCGGCGCCGAGCATGCCGCTCGCGACACAGGTCGAGGGCACGCGCGTCGCGCTCGAGGCGTGCGTCGGCGCGCTCGTCGCCTGATGGCCGCGCCGCTCTCCGTCTGCCTCACGTTCGACTTCGACGCGATGTCGCCGTGGGCGCTCGGCATGGCCGGCCGCAACGTCGCGGCGCTGTCGCGCGGCGAGTTCGGCGCCTTCGCCGTGCCCCGGATCCTCGCGCTGCTCGAGCGACGCGGGATCCCGGCGACGTTCTTCGTGCCCGGTCACACCGTGCTCGCGTATCCCGAGCTGGTGCGTGCGATCCGCGACGCCGGCCACGAGCTCGGCCACCACGGCTGGGTCCACGAGCCGCTCTCCGAGCTCGAGCCGGAGCGCGAGCGCGAGGTCCTCCGCCGCGGGCTCGACGCGCTCGACAGCGTCGCCGGCGTCACGCCGCTGGGCTACCGCGCGCCGAACGTCGACGTGAGCGAGGCGACGGTGGAGATCCTGCTCGAGCACGGCTTCCTCTACGACGCCTCGTTCTCGGGGTCGGACTTCGAGCCGTACTACCTGCGCCGCGGCGACGCTTTCCCGCCTGACGGCGAGTACGTGTTCGGCGAGAACACGGAACTGGTAGGGATCCCGTTCGCCTGGCACCTGAGCGACTTCCAGTACTTCGAGTTCGTCCCGGGAATCACCGTGCGGCAGGATCCACCGTCGACGGTCTTGGAGATCTGGCGCGGCGAGCTCGAGTGGGCGCACGCCAACGTGCCCGGCGGTGTGTTCGACCTCGTCATGCACCCGCAGGCGATCGGCCGCGGGCCGAGGCTCGCAATGGTCGAGCGCCTGATCGACGCCGCGGAGGCCCTGGGCGGCGTCGTCTTTGAACGCGTCGGAGACTACGCCTCCCGCTGGCGCGCGGAGCACCCGCTCGCCGAGTGGCTCAGCGGCGGCACGGTTCATGCACGCGGCGCGGCTGCCCCCGCTCCCTGAAGGACGTCGTCAGCAAGAAAGGGCCAATAGCCGCAGGAAATAAGGCGGCGACCCACCCGACGGCGATCCCATCCGCTGCGCACTCATCGCCCCTGCCGATTCAAACCCCGAGAACGTCGAACCCGTCTGCTGACCCGCGACCCGGTTCGCGCCCCAGCTCAGCCGGGGCCTGAACGAAAAACCCCGCGTTTGCCAGGGCTTTCAGCGAGAGCGGATGATGGGACTCGAACCCACGACCTTCTGCATGGCAAGCAGACGCTCTAGCCAACTGAGCTACATCCGCGGAGCGGGCGAAGTATAGCCGCCCCTCAGGCGACGCCCATTCGCGCGGCCATCGTGCTCGCGACGGCCTGCAGGCCCGACAGCGGCCTGATCATCACGGTCAGGGCGGCCACCTCGCCCTGCTCGTTCTCCTCGAGGATGTCGATGCCTTGGAGCTCGCGGTCGCCGACGTTCGCTTCGAAGAAGAGGATCGTCGTACGCCCGTCCCGCCACTCACTCGTGTAGCGGAAGTTCTCGAAGACCGTGCCGACGAGCCGTAGCAGCTGATCGACCTGCTCCTTGCCCTGATACGGCTTGTAGACCGCGGGGCTGCGGAACACGACGTCGTCGGCGAGCGTCGCCAGCGCGGCTTCCTCGTCGCCCGCGGCGACTGCGCGCCCGAATGGGTGGCTCGGGATCATGCGGCGTCCAGCGCTTCGTTGACGAGGCGATCGGCGACCTCGTTATGCGCGCGCTTCACGTGCCGGTACTCCACGTGGCCGAGCTTGCGCACGACACGCGATGCCTCGTCCGCAAGCTCTCTCAGCGCGTCGTTCTTGATCCGGTACTCGCCGCGCATCTGCTTGACGAGCAGCTCCGAGTCGGAGACGACCTCGACCGACGCGAGCCCGAGCTCGAGCGCCTTGCGCAGCCCGGCGACGAGCGCGCTGTACTCCGCGACGTTGTTCGTCGCGATGCCGATCTTTTCGCCGTGCTTCGCGAGCTCGGTTCCGTCTTCGTCCTCGAGCACGTACGCGAACGCAGCCGGCCCAGGATTGCCACGCGCACCGCCGTCGGTGTACAGACGGACCGTCACGACACGAGAGCGTAGACGTCGAATGCCGGCTCCTCGTACGGGCGCATCTCGGAGACGCTGACCCCGCTGTCGCCGAGCGGGCGATACCTCACTGGTTGTCGATCTGCGCTCGCTGGAGCTTGCCGCTGTAGTCCACGTACACCGACTTCCACTCGGTGAACACCTCGAGCGCTGCCTGACCCGCCTCGCGGTGGCCGTTGCCCGTCTGCTTCATGCCGCCGAACGGGAGATGGACCTCCGCGCCGGTCGTTCCCGCGTTGACGTACATGATTCCGGTCTGCAGGTCGCGCATCGCCTTGAACGCCTTGTTGACGTCTCGCGTGAAGATCGACGAGGACAGCCCGAACTCGACGCTGTTCGCTGCGAGCACGGCCTCCTCGAAGGACCCGACCGGGATCAGTGCGGTCGTCGGACCGAAGATCTCCTCCTGCGCGATGCGCATTCCCGGCTCGACCTCGGCGAACACCGTCGGCCGATAGTAGAAGCCGTGGCCCTCGACGCGCTCGCCGCCCGTGAGCAGCTTCGCGCCCTCGTCGACGCCGATCTCGGTGTACGAGTGGATCTTCTCGACGGCCGCTTCGTTGATCACCGGTCCGATCTCGGTGTCGTCCTCCCACGGCGCGCCGATCTTCATCTGCTCGGCGCGCGCGACGAGACGCTGCTGCAGCGCGTCGTAGACATCGCGGTGCACGATCACGCGCGACGCGGCGGTGCAGCGCTGCCCGGCTGTGCCGAACGCCGACCAGGTGATGCCGTCGACCGCCAGATCGAGGTCGGCGTCGTCCATGACGATGATCGCGTTCTTCCCGCCGAGCTCCAGGTGCACGTGCTTGAGCCGGTCGGCCGCCGCCTTCGTGACGGCCACCCCGGTCTCGCGCGAGCCGGTGAACGTGATGATCGGGACGTCGGGGTGACGGACGAGCGCGTCGCCCGCCTCCTCCCCGTAGCCGTGGACGACCTGCACGACGTCCTGCGGGAGCCCGGCCTCATGGAGGAGATCGACGAAACGCTGTGCGAGCAGCGGGGTGTCCTCGGCCGGCTTCAGCACGACCGTGTTGCCGCAGACGAGCGCGGGAGTCAGCTTCCACGCGGGAATCGCGATCGGGAAGTTCCACGGCGTGATCGCGCCGACGACGCCCACCGGCATCCGGATGCTCATCTGGAACTTGTCGCGCAGCTCCGACGGGGTGGTCTGGCCGAACAGCCGCCGGCCCTCGCCGCCCATGTAGTAGCTCATGTCGATCGCTTCCTGGACGTCGCCGCCCGCCTCCGCCTTCACCTTCCCCATCTCGCGTGTCATCAGGTCGGAGAGCTCTGGCTTCGAGCGCTCGAGGATCTGCGCGAAGCGGAAGAGGATGTTGCCGCGCTCGGGGGCCGGCACGAGCCGCCAGCCCTCCCACGCCGCGCGGGACTTCTCGACGGCGCGGTCTACCTCGGCCGCGCCGGAGCGCGGGAAGGTCTCGATCACCTCGCCGGTGGACGGGTTCAGGGACTCGAAGGTTGCGGTCGCGGTCGTCATGACCGCGATCCTAGCCAGGCTCAGCCCGTTGGCGGATCGACGTCCGGGAAGGTGCCGGGAACGCGCGCCCGCCGGCGGTCACGGGTCTCGCGGCGCTCCGTGAACGACCCGTCGTCGTGCCCCCGCCGATCCGGGCCGTCCCGCCGATCGACGATCACGGTCACGTTCGGGTTGTCCTTGTAGTACTCGACCATCTTGTCGAAGAGCTCGTCCTCGAGGTCGCGCGGGATCACGCAGTAGATCACGGGTTCAGTCTAGGGCCGCCGTCGGCGCGCGCAACGTCCTCGAAGTGCGACGCGTCCCACGTCGAGGGAAACGACTCGCGCGGCGGCCCGCCGACGGCGAGCACCGAGGTACCGACCTCGAGTGCGATCGCGTGACGACGGGTCGTCGGATCGCGAACGACGACGATCGAGCCGGCGGCGACATCGGACTCGTCGCCGTCGAGCCAGAAGCGCGCGCGGCCGGAAAGCACGACGTACACCTCCTCCTGCCCGCTCCCCGTTTCGTCGTGCTCGCCGATCAGCTCCTGGCCCGCGTCACGCGCGACGAACGCGTTGAGCCCGAACGCGGTCAGCCCGAAGTAGTGCGTGAGCGGATGCCAGTCGGGATCGTCGGCGTCGCCGTCGGTGACCTTCGGGACGTCCGCGATCCGCCTGATCACAGGCGCGCGATGTCGGGGACGATCCGGCCGTCCTCCTCCATGTGCGCGTTCCAGCCCGCGAATGCCGACTCGAGCCCCTCCGGATCGTGACCGCGGCTCTCGAGCCGCACGGGATTCTCGGAGTCCGGCGTGACGCGGTACTGGTACCACGAGATGTCCCACGCGACGGTCACGACGACCTCGGAGTTGACGCCCGAGAGCACGACCACCGAGACCGCCGGCGACCCGAGCGACTTCCCGATGCCGCCGATCGTCCGCCGGTACTGCGACGCGTTGAAGAGATCGGCCGCCTCGACCATCGCGAGCTCCTGATCGCTCAGCCGTCGCAGGATCGGCTCCGACGCAACCGTGTGCTCGTCTGCACGCGGCCGCGGGCGCATGAAGGCCGACAGCCATCCGGCCGGGGTCCCGCGGCGGCGGCGATCGGCCGCGACGGTCGGCGACACCGGCGCCCCTTCGCGGATCCAGCCGTGCTCGACCGCGACCTCCTGGCAGAGCGGGCACACGTCCACGTAGTCGGTGCCGCCGTTCGGCAAGTAGCGGACCGCGCGCTCGCCCATGAGGAGCGTGCGCTCGCAGATCGCGCAGGTGCGCTCGACGAGAACCCGGGTGACGCGCGTCATTTTCGCGTCCGAGCGTAGCGCGCTTCGCGCTCGTCAGGCCGGGACGGCCTCCTTCTCCTTCTTCGCGTCCTCGATCAGCTTCTGCGCGATGTGAGCCGGAACCTCCTCGTACCGCAGGAAATGCATGCTGTAATCGCCGCGTCCGCCGGTCATCGAGGTGAGCGCCTGAGAGTACGACAGTACCTCGGCCATCGG